>Ga0118677_10000500_pt1 | contig 86420 bp, 45 predicted proteins | sample AliMusrvi5mmetaG_FD_86154 | JGI IMG/M metagenome (GOLD analysis project Ga0118677, IMG submission 86154)
GTGTGGGGGTGTGGGAGTGTGGGAGTGTATGGGGGATCTCCCAGGACTGACGTCCTGGGCTATGTTCAGCCGTCCCGGGACTGACGAGGTTGCCTCTTATCTCCCTATTTTACCCACTCCCACACTCCCACACTCCGATACCCCGAAACTCCCCGCCTTAGCGCTTCCGTATGACATCCGGAACACAAGATGTCGCTTGCCGCACGCCCACGGTGTCGATTAAGCGCTAAAATCTCTTCGGACATGCAAAGGACGGAGCCGGTTTGATGCGGGAGAGTTTTGCACGGGTGGGGGTGATGGTGGCGCACCCCGATGATGAGACGTTATGGGCGGGGGGATGGTTGCTGATGACGCCGCCATCGTTGTGCTACATCGCCGCCGCCTGCCGGGCGAGTGATCCCGATCGCGCGCCGAAGTTCCAGCGGGTGTTGGCGGAATACGGGGCGGACGGCCAAATAGCCGATCTCGACGATGGCCAGGCGCAAGATCCGTTGCCTGACGAACTGGTGCGAGAGACAGTGTTGGACTTACTCGGTGAGCGGGAATTCGATGTGCTGCTCACGCACGGACCGCAGGGAGAATATACCCGCCACCTCCGGCACAACGAAATCAGCCGCGCGGTCATCTCCTTATGGCGCGAAGGCTGCATACGCGCCCGCGAATTGTGGCATTTTGCTTACGAGGACGGCGACCGAAGCTACCTGCCGCGCGCGTGGGCGGACGCCGACATGACCGTCATGCTGGCCGAATCGATTTGGGAAGCGAAATACCGCATTGTGCACGAACTCTACGGTTTTTCCGCCGATAGTTGGGAAGCCCGCGCGACGCCACGGACCGAAGCGTTTGCACGCCTGACGATGACGGCGTCAGCAAAAGCAACCACCGTTCTTGACGATTCCGTATCCAACTGCCAATAGCCAACTGCCAATAGCCAATAGCCAACAACCAACAGCCAGAAAGGGTTCCAATGAAAATCCTGCTGATGTATGAATATCCGCCCGTCCCGGCCGGATTGGCCACGCAAGGCGACTTGCTGTATCGCGGTCTGCGGCAGATCGGCGTCGAGGTGAAGGCCGTCCACTGGGAATCCGCGCAGGAGAAGGAATGGTATTACCGCTGGTTCGCGCCGGATGCGGTCATCGGCGTCGGCTACTGGGGATTTGCACCTCATCTGGTCCTTCATCCCCAGCAGTTCGGGCAACTGGCGGTGCCGTGGTTGGTGGCGGATGGCTATATCGCCAACTACCGGGAGGCGTTGAACAGTCTGCCGCTTATCATGCTCACCTCTAACTGGGTGAAAGAAGTCTACATTCGCGACGGCATTCGCCCGGACGGGCTGGATGTGTTGCCGGTGGGGTGCGATACCGATACCTTCATCCCGCGTGACATGCGCGAGCCGGAGATCGCCGCCGCGCGCGAACTGTTCGGGGTGGCGCCGGACGAACTGATGATCCTCACCATCGGCGGCGACGGTGCGTCGAAAGGGGCGCGCGAAGTGATGCAGGCGCTGGCGATGATCGATGCCCAGGTGCCGAAGTGGAAATACGTCTGCAAAGTCTGGCCGCAGCCGCGCACGACAATGCAAAATGTGGCCGATCTGCAACTGGCCGCGGAACTCGGTATCGCGGACAAGGTGGTGTATGCCACCGGGCGCATGTCGCGCAATATGGTGCCGGCGCTGCTCAACGCCTGCGATATCTATGCCGGACCGTCGCGGCTGGAAGGCTTCGGCATGCCGCAGGTGGAAGCCGGGGCCTGCGGGAAACCGGTGGTGGCGATCAACTGCATGGCGTTTCTCGATACGCTGGTGCATGGCGAGACGGCGTTGCTGGCCGGCGTGGCACTGGAAAACCGCGTCACGGAAACCGTGGTCGGGCTGGAATCCGGCTTCGAACCCGGCCATCGTATCGTCTTCGAGACCCCGCGCATCGCCGATTATCGCGCCGATGTCAACGATCTGGCCGCCCATCTGTTGCGCCTGCTGTTGGATGCCAATCAGCGCCAGCGCATGGGCGCGGCGGGCCGCCAACGCGCGGTAGAGCATTTCGATTATCGGGTGGTGGCCCGGCAATGCGTGGATATTCTCGCGCGTCGGCTCGCGCTGGGGACACCGTCGCCGGAGCAGACACTTAGTATTTCGCAAACCGGGTAAAATGCATAAGTGGCATTCAGACCTGGCGCGCGAGCGTCCTCGCGAGCACCGGGCACGGCACAGTGTATTCGCGAGAACGCTCACGCGCCGGCGAACCCGGGCAGGCCGAAGGAGGCGATGTGGCGGAAGATAGCGCACCGACGGTAGAAGAGGCGAAAGCGGCCGCGTTGCGCGTGCTCCGGCATAACTTGCAGGGGCCATGCGAAAATTTGCCGCGCACGGCCGGCTGGGGATATCCGGAGCCGTATACCCGCGACCTGATGATCTCCGCCTTCGGCATGCTCGCGTCGGGGGACACCCAACTGATCGATGCCGTGCGCCGTGTCTTGCAGACATTGGCCCGCAACCGCTCCCCCCTCGGGCATATCCCCTCGCTAGCGCACGATCCGGGTGACCGTGGCGCCAGTGATACCACCCCGCTCTTCCTCATTGGGTTGGCGCTCTACCGCCGCGTCTCCGGTGAGACCACCTTCCTGGAGGAAGCGGCGGAACAAGCGCTGACCTGGATGGAATATCAGAGTCCGGGCGATCAGGTGATGGTCGGGCAATTGCCCACCAGCGACTGGCGCGACGAACAGTGGGTGATGGGTTTCGGGCTCTATGTCAATGTGCTGCTCTACCTCGCGCTGCGCCTGTTTGGCCGTGATGAACGGGCAACGCAATTGCGCAGCCTGACCAGCCATTTCGTCGTCAGCGAAGAGAGCCCGCTCCGGTATATCCACGAAGGCTTGGTGGTTCCGCACAAACCGTATTTCGCGTTATGGGCCTATAAAATTTTCAGCAGCGAACGCTTTGATTTACTCGGCAACAGTCTGGCGGTGTTGTCGGGCCTGGCGGCGCCGCACCGGTCACGCTTGTTGATCCGCTGGATCGAAGATGAATGTGATGGCTTGCGCGCGCGCAATGACTTGTGCGTCGATCTGCCGCCCAATCTTTTCCCCTACCTGCGCCCGGGCGATCCGGATTGGCTGCCGCGGTATAAGCGATTCAACCAGCCGGGCGAGTATCACAACGGGGGCATCTGGCCGTTCATCTGCGCATTTTACGTCGTGGCCACCCTCGCCGCCGGCTTTCCGCGCCTGGCGGTACGACAACTCGACGCCCTGACCTGCCTGGTGAAACCGGCGTGCGACCCCGAATTATCCTTCGGTTTCAATGAATGGATTCGCGCCCAGGATGGCATCCCGCGCGGCAACGATTGGCAAACCTGGTCCGCCGCCATGTACCTGTATGCCGCCGCCTGCGTAGAGCAAGGCCGCCCAATCTTCTTCGACGAGATACGCCGCTAAGTCACGAAGACGGAAGCGTGTTTGCGTAAAGTGAACGAAACCATGGTAGCTCGCACCCGCCGTGGCGCGTGGGTGTGCATAGCCACCACGGGTGGATGAGGAAAAACCACGCACAACCAATGGTATTGATTCCCATGCGCAAATCCAGTAGCGCCGGCTCTATTGGTTTCCCTCGCGCAACCGGCGCCAGGCCCGGTCGAACGCCTGGACATTCTCCCATGGCCAGTTCGACCGGATGCCGACGGCCAATCCAAGGATCAATCCGGTGGTGCCGCAGGCAGCGAAGGCGGCATCCACGCTTTGTTCCACCTCGGCAGGCGTGCCCAGGCCCAGGTGCAGCGGCCCGCTGATGCCGCCCCACAGCGCTTTGCCGGGCAGCGACCGGCGGATCAGACCCAGGTCTTGCCCGCTGGTAGCCGGATCGGCGCCAAGGAGGCAGTCGAACGGAATCGCGGATAACTCGCCCAACAACGGGATGATGCCGGTATCCATGAGATAGAGATACGCGGCGCCTGCGTCATGCGTCAGGGCCACTTCTTTCTCCAACCAGGGACGCGCAAATTCGGCGAACAGCTCCGGGTTCCAGAAATCGGCGGATTCATACCAACCGCGGCGGATGACGCCGTCGATCCCCAATTCCAGCAGCAACGCTAACTGGGCGTAATGAGCGGCATTGATCTGGTCGAGCAGGCCATGCACGAATTGCGGCTCGTCCACCACGCGCAATACCGCTTCTTCCGGGGGGTAGAGCCAGATGAGCCAGTCCATGCCGGTGCCATGGTAGGCTACCAGCGGAACGTCAAATTCATCGGCCAGCGCGCGTGCTTCCTGATATTGCCGCACCATCCGTTCCCGATCACGCGGGTTATTCACCGGGAAGAGATACGGCAACACCGCCAGGTCCTCCTCCGCTTTGAAGGGAAATTCCAGATAGCGCGAGGTGCGGAAGTCATCACCCAGGCCAACCGGGTTCGTCGCGTCGCGTTGACCGGGCCAGTCATCGGTGACCCGCAAACGTTCGCTGAGCGTTCCCGTCGGGGTCTGCCAGCGCTGGTGCAGCACTTGCTCCACGCCGTCGCCTTCATACCTTACCTCAACCTGTACGTCCGGCAGTGGGCTGATCCACGTGCCGACTTCCAATCGGGCGTCCCACTCCCGGTTGCGGTAAAACGCCAGTCGCTCCCGCTCGGTTGACCAGATCGCATGCGGATGGCGTGGTGTCGGCCAGAAATGCACGCCAAACGGCACATGGTCCACCGGTTGGCTGCGCCATGCAGCCATCATGCGTTCCCTTGAAGTCATCGTGATTACCTCTTCTACCAGGTGTATTTGCGCTGACCCTATTCGTGACGTTGAATTTCACTTGTGCAATAGGGTCTGCGCAATACCAATGGTTTTTCTGTATCGTAGAAGATATTCAGGCACATGTCTTTATCAAATATTCCGCTATTTGCACTATATTCATGCCGTGGGATAAAATAGGTGATCACGTCAGGATTAGTCATGAGCAAACCGTCCTTGTATACCAATGCGGGGAAAGATAGCGGCTGGTTCACTACCATGCAGGAAGTCACTCGATGAGAACTCCCGCGTTATGGTCGGAAGAATTTTATCAAGCGATCAATCCGGTGACGATCGTCGTCGGATTGCATCAGGCAGCCCCGGGCTTTCTCAGTGAGAAGAAGCACATCCGGCAGACCGATTTCGACCTCTGGTATGTCGCCGGCGGTGATGGAGCAGCCCAAATCGATGGTTGCTGGCATGAATTTGTTGCCGGTGACTTGCTCACCATCTGCCCGGGGCAGATCTATCAACGGGAAAAAACCTCGTACGGCAATCCGTTCCGCATCTATTATGCCCATATTTTGCCGTTCGGCGCGCAGCAGTGGGAGCTCACCAAAACGCTGGCGTCGGTGTGGCCCTTGCGTCTTGCGCTCGCACATCGCCCGGAAATCGGCTTGCTGTTTCGCCAGTACCATGATGCCTTTCACACCGGGCCGCACGGGGGGGCGCTCCAGGTGAAGGGATTGCTGTTGCAGATTCTCGGCCTGCTGCTGGCAGAAATCCGCCACCCCAGCGCAGGAGCGATCTCTCCTGCCGACAGGCGGATGGCACGCGTGAAGGAGCTGATCGATACCGAATACGCCGCCGACTTGACGCTGGCACAACTAGCCGAGCAGACCGCGCTAAGCCGCGGGCACTTCTGTACCGCCTTCACGCGCTATGCCGGCTGCCCCCCCATCGAATACCTGCTCTGCGTGCGCATTCGGGAGGCGCAAAAATACCTGACAACCGGCATGCCGATCAAAGAGGTGGCTGAAGCAGTCGGCTGCCATTCCCAACACTATTTCAGCCGTCTCTTTCGCAATCGCACCGGTATGTCGCCGATAGAATTCGCCCGCCGGTATGGAGGAAAGCACTCATCAGTAAGTCGAGATCAACGCCACCGCATCATGCCCAGGACGACGTAGTGAACGGCCGCCGTTTCGTTCCGGTTCAGAGCATGTGATCCGCTTCCGCGAAACGAAAACCGACACCAAACCCTTTCACCCACTGCTACCATTCCCGATCAATATGTTAGCTATCGGCTGTATGACCTCTTGACACCCTGTGCCAAGATACCGATACTAAGAAATTGGTAAGCATGCAAAACAAACCGACCTTTTCTGCCCGCTTACCTGGCATCCGATATCGGAGGTAGCACGATGCACGCTCTCTTTCGCCCGAATTCCCCTCGGTATGGGTTGTTCCTGCCCGTTCTCGCCGTCATCACGGCTCTGCTGCTGGGCTGCTCCTTATCCGCCCACGCGGGTGATCTGACGATCCATAAAATGGGCTTGCGCCTGCCGACGGCAAAGAACCTCGCCTGGATCGCGGCGCACATGACAAAAACCCGGCAGGTGGCGCTCAACGATATCGGCGTGCAACGCGTCAATGACGCGCGTCGTGCCCAGGGTCTGCCGCCGCTGGATGCACGCCAGGCGGTGCCGCGCGGCATGGAAGTGACCGACGCCACGCGCGCCGGCGCCCTGTGCGCCACCAGTCAAGGCGGCCCCGCGCTGCCGGGCAGCGTTGATAACAGCCAGTTAAAATATTTCCCGCCGATTGGCGATCAGGCGCAATTGGGTTCCTGCGCGGCTTTCTCTACCACGTATTACACTATGTCGCACATGGTGGCGCTGGCGCGCAACCTCGATGCCAAAAACGGTGGCGACGATCTGCATTACTCGCCGAAATGGACCTACAACATCATTAACGGCGGCGGTGATTTCGGTGCCTACATCACGGATGCATATCAGGTGCAACTCGACCACGGCGCCGCCACCTGGAAAGATTTTCCCTATGTCGGGACACCGACTCCGGCGCAGAATTATCTCGGCTGGTGTACCGATCCGGCGGTCTGGCGCAAGGCGATCAATGTCCGCATGAATCAAGCCGGTTATGTAGACAGCGTGGATACCAACACCGGATTGACCGCGTTAAAATCACTGCTCGCTAACGGATATATCTGCAACTACAGCACCTTCATCGAAGACTGGCAATATCAGAAAATCACGGCCGAGCCCGGCTCCACGGACAACAATCCATATATCGGACAGTACGCGTGCCATTACGCGACCAGTGGCTACAACGGATCGCATGCCATGACCGTGGTCGGCTACAACGATAATCTCTGGATCGATGTCAACGGCAACGGGCAAGTGGATACCGGGGAAAAAGGCGCATTCCTCATCGCCAACAACTGGAGCACGAGCTGGGGTAATAACGGCTTCATGTGGGTGTCCTATGACGCATTGCAAGCCACCTCTGCCGTCACCAATGGCCCGACCGTGCGCGAGCCGATCTGGTATGCCGCCACCGTATTCTGGATCACCGCGCGTTCCACCTATACCCCGAGCTATGTCGCCAACTATGCGTTGCACGCGACCGATCGCAGCCAACTGAAGGTGCAAGTCGGCACTTCGACGCAAAGCCAGACCACTCCCGCCGGCAGTTGGACGCCGTTTGTCTTACAAGGTGGCACCGGCGGCAGTCTCAACTTCGAAGGGGTGGCGAATACCGCCGATGATGGCGGCTTTGTCGTTGACTTCACCGATATCGCGCCGTCCACCAAGGCGCCCACGCGCTGGCACCTGCCGGTCAGCAATACCAACACCACCGCGGTGTGCACCGTCACCGACTTCAAACTGACCGCTGTCGCCGCGAATGTCACCGTGACGGCGAAAAATATCCCGCAGACCGCCGAAACCGGCTCGTCCAGTTATGCGTCCAGCATCGATCCCTATATCGATTATCCCATTTCGACCAGCCTGGCGATCACCAAGTCGGTGACGCCCAGTGCCGCGCAAGCCGGCAGCACCTGCACGTATACGCTCAACTATAGCAATACCGGTAACGCCACGGCGACCAATGTCACCGTGACCGATACCATCCCGGCGAATATGACCTATGTCACCGGCAGCGCCACCGGCAGCGGCAGCTACGCGTCGGCCACGCAAACGCTCAGTTGGTTGCTCGGAGCGTTGAAAGCCGGCGGGTCGGGTGCGGTCACCTTCTCCACGACGATCAATGCCGGCGTGCCGATTGGCGCCAATATGGACAACACTGCCGCCATCAGCGCCCTTGAAGCACCGCAGGTGACCAGCAACACGGCCACCGTTTCCGTGACCGCCGGCCCGCAACCGAGTCTGACGCTCACCAAAGCGGTTGTGCCGTCCAGTGTCCAGGCCGGCGGCACGGTCACCTATAGCTTGACATATGCGAATACCGGTACGGCGGCGGCGTCCAAAGTTTGCCTCTCCGATACGGTTCCGGCGAATATGACCTATGTGAACGGCAGCGCCACCGGCGGCGGCGTTTACACACCGGCCACCCAATCGCTCACCTGGGCGATTGGGGTGTTGAGTGTCAATGGCACCGGGACGAAGACCTTCAAAGCCACCGTCAACACTGGCACTGCGGTGGGAACGAATATCAGCAACACCGCGCTCGTGAGTTGCGCGGAAACCACCGCGGTATCGAGCAATATGGCGGTCGTTTCCGTGGTGGCGATCCCATTGCCGACGCTCACGCTCACCAAAGCCGTCTCGCCGGCCAGCGCCGTCCCCGGCGGCACGGTCAGCTATACCGTGAATTATGCGAACACCGGCACGGTGCCGGCGACCAATGTCACGGTCAGCGATACCATCCCGGCGAACCTGACCTATCTCACGGGCACTGCCACCGGGGGGTGCGGCTATAATGCGGCCACCAGGACGATTAGCTGGCCCATCGGCACGCTGAATGCCGGCGTGTCGGGGGCCATGATGTTCAAAGCGTCGGTGAATTACGGCACGGCGGCGGGCACGACCATCAACAACAATGCCGGCATCAGTTGCGCCGAAATCGCTACGGTGATGAGCAATATCGCCGCCGTCACTGTGCCGGCGCCGGGACTGACGTTGGCGAAAACCGCGCTGCCGTCCGTGGTCAGGCCGGGTGATGTTATCTCCTTCAGTCTCACCTATAAAAATACCGGCGTCCAGGCGACCAATGTGGTGATGACCGATACGCTGCCGTCGTCGCTCACTTATGTCGCCGGCAGCGCTAACAATACCCCGAGTTACAACGCGGCGACGCACACACTCACCTGGCGCTTGGGTACCATCCCCGTCGGCGGTACCGCCGCGTCGTCCCAGGTGACGTTCAAAGCGACGGTGTCAACCGCCACGCCGTTGGGCACGACCTTGACGAATTGTGCCGCTATCACCAGCAACGAGATTACCACGCCGGTGACCAGCAATACCACCAGCACGTTGGTCTCCGCGCCCTCGCTGTCGCTGGCAAAAACCGTCACCCCCACCACCACCTGCCCGGGCGGCGTGATCACCTTTACCATCAACTACGCCAACAGCGGCAACTGGTACGCCACCAACGTGGTGATTACCGATGTGCTGCCCGCGCATATCACCCCGGTGACCGGTGCGCTGGGAGGCGGTGTCTATAACGCGGCGACGCGCGCTATTACCTGGGCGCCGGGCACGTTGAACGCCGGTGCCGCCGGCAGCGTCAGCTTCAAAGCAACCGTGGATTCCACCACCAAGTTGGGCAGCGTGATTGCGAATACCGCCAGCGTCCTCTGCGCCGAACTAACCAATCCGATCACCAGCAGCGTCGCGGTCACCGTCTCGCATCCCGCCGGCGGGCGCGGTGACTGGTGGATGTTTATGCACGATCCCCAGCACACCGGCCGCAATGCCGCCTACGGGCCGACCATTCCGGGGCAGCGCTGGGCGTTTCCCACCGGCGACGTGGTCGAATCGTCCGCCACCTTTGGGAAGGACGGCACCATCTTCATCGGCTCCGCCGATCATCACCTGTATGCGCTGAATCCGGACGGCACGCAGAAGTGGGCGTTTGCCGCCGGCGGGTCAATCGGGTTCAGCACACCGGCCATCGCCGCGGACGGCACCATTTATCTCGGCGCCAACGATGGCACGCTGTATGCGCTCTATCAGGACGGCACACCGAAATGGACTTTCTCGCTGGGCGGCACGATCGATTCCTCCCCGCTCATCGGCACGGATGGCACCATCTATCTCGGCTCCAGCACCGGCAGTCTGTGCGCCGTAAATCCGGACGGCACGCAGAAATGGGCCTTCGCCACCGGTGGCGAGATTCACGGCTCCCCGGCCCTCGGCGCGGACGGTACTATTTATATTGGTTCGTATGATAGTGAGGTGTATGCGATCAAACCGGACGGTACGGCGAAATGGACGCGGCCCTTCGCCACCGGCGATGCGATCTTCGCCTCGCCAACCATTGCGCGTGACGGCACCATTTATATCGGCTCCCAGGACGGCAACTTGTATGCCATCCGTCCGGATGGTCTGACGAAGTGGAGTCAACCCGTCGCGACCAGTGCGCCCATCTACGCCACTGTCGCGCTGACCGGCAACGGCGTCATCTATCTCCCCGCGGACAATCTCTATGCCGTCAATCCGGATAGCACGCTGCGGTGGATGTGCCCGACCGGCGGTTCGCATGGATCGCCGGCCATCGATGTCAATGGTACGGTCTACCTGGGTGGCGCGGACGGCAATCTCTATGCCGTCAATCCGGACGGCACGCTGCGGTGGACGGTGGCGACCGGCGACGCGATGGCCTCCTCCCCGGCGCTCGATCCCAATGGCGTCATCTATGTCGGTTCCGATGACGGCAAAATCTATGCGATCGGCGGATCGGTGAAGCCGGCGTTTGCGCTGACAAAATCCGCGCAACCGCTGGCGGCGCGTATAGGTGATGCCGTCACCTTCACCATCTGTTACGCGAATAACGGGAATATCCCGGCTACCAAAACCGTGTTGACCGATGTGCTCTCCGCCGGCTTCACCTATCTGCCGGGCAGCGCCAGCAACGTGCCGACTTACGATGCCACCTCTCGCACCCTCACCTGGGCGCTGGGCACCATCCCGGTCGGCAATGCGGGATTGTATTATCGCATCACCTTCAAAGCCACCATCGATCCCGGGACGTCGGACGGCGCCTCGCTGACCAATACCGCCGGCATCGCCTGCGCCGAAGTGCCGTTGCCGTTCACCAGCAATGCGGCCACGGTCTCCGTCGTCGCCATGCCCACGCCGGTCCTCTCGCTGGCGAAGGTCGTCTCGAATACTACCCCCTGCCCGGGCAGCACCGTCACCTATACGCTGACCTACGGCAACGCCGGTACCGCGGGGGCACTCGGCGCGACGATCACCGATGTGCTGCCCGCCAACCTGACGTATGTGCAGGGCAGTGCGGCCGGCGCGCTATACTTTGCCGCCACGCGCACCCTCTCCTGGTCGCTCGGAACGGTCAATGTCGGCACCGCCAACCTGACGGTGTCCTTCAAAGCCATCGTCAATACCGCCGCCCCGCTGGGCACGACGATTACCAATACCGCGACGTTGACCGGCAGCGGTGTCTCGCCGGTGAGCAGCAACGCGGTAGACGTCACCGTCACCGCGCCTCCGCTTACCCTGGTCAAATCCACGTTATTGGATAAGGTACCGCAGGGACACATCGTCATCTACTATCTGACCTACAACTATACCGGCGCCACCTCCGTCACCAACACGAAACTTGTCGATATCCTTCCGGCGCATCTCACCTATGTGCCGGGCAGCGCGACGAACGGTGGCGTCTACAACGCCGGCACGCGCACCCTCACCTGGTCACTCGGAACCCTCAGCGCCGGTCAAGGCGCGCAAACGCTCACCTTCCGTGCGACCGTGGACACCGCCACCGCGACCGGCACCGTCATCAACAACACCGCCGGCATCTCCAGCGCCGAAGTCCCCACCGTCACCAGCAACAACGCCACCGTGACCGTCATCATCGGCAGCGCGCGGGGGGATTGGTGGATGTTCCATCATGATGTGAAGCATACCGGGCGCAGCCCGTTCACTGGACCTTTTAAACCCATGCTGAAATGGACCTTTACCGCCTATAGGATATTCGACTCCAGCCCGGTGCTGGGAGCTGACGGGACAGTTTATATCGGCGCGGAGGACGGCAACCTGTATGCCCTTAACGCGAATGGTACGCAAAAATGGGCCTTTGCTACCGGAGCAAAAATATTTGCCTGTCCCGCACTCGGCGTGGATGGGACAGTGTATGTCAGTTCAATCAACGGCAATTTTTACGCTATCAATCCGGACGGCACTCAGCAATGGATTTATGCCACCGGGAATTTTAACTCCTCTCCGGCGGTAGGGGCGGATGGGACAGTCTATGTCGGCTCGTATGATCACAATGTCTATGCCTTTAACCCGGACGGCAGCAAGCGATGGGTCTTTGCAGCCGGGAATACGATAGAATCTGCTCCGGTCATTGGGGACGACGGAACCGTGTATATCAGTGCGGAAGATAGCTATCTCTACGCCATAAACCCGGACGGAACGCAAAAATGGGCCTTTGCCACCGGGGATAAAACAATTTATAACTCATCCCCGACACTCGGAGCAGATGGAACGGTCTATGTCGTCTCGGATGATGGCAACCTTTACGCGGTCCAACCGGATGGCACGCGGAAATGGGCGTATGCCATCGGGTGTAAAACCTGGGCTTCCTCTCCGGTAGTCGGGGTAGATGGGACAGTCTATGTTGGCTCGGAGGATGGCAACTTCTACGCCGTGAAAGCGGATGGCACAAAGAAATGGACCTTGGCGTATGGGAACTATATCAACTCTTCCCCGGCCATCGGGACTGACGGCACGATCTATTTCGGCTGTTGGAATTATAACCTGTATGCTGTGAACCCGGATGGCACGCAGAAATGGGTCTTTCCCACCGGCGGTGAGATCCACTCCTCCTCCCCGGCCATTGGCCCCGACGGGACCATCTATATCGGGTCGGGGGACGGCAAACTCTACGCCATCACCAGCGCCCCGCCGGTACCGGTGTTGGCGCTGACGAAATCAGTCTCACCCACCAGCGCCCGGCGCGGTGATCAGGTAACCTATACGCTGACCTATCAAAATACCGGCACCAAAGCCGCCGGCAATGTGCAGCTCAGCGATGTATTGCCGGCACATATCACTTACCTGCCGGGCAGCGGTGGCAGTTATAACGCCGCGACCCGCACGGTCAGCTGGTCGTCTGCATCGCTGAGCATGGGCACGAGCGTCAAGGTAACCTTCAAGGCGACGCTCGACGCCGATGTCATCGCCGGGATGAATATCGTGAATACCGCCATCGTCAGTTGTGCCGAAATCCCGGTGGCGCTCTCCAGCAACACCACCAACGTGCTGGTGCTGCTCACGCCGGGACCGGCCCTCACCCTCGCGAAGGCAGTCACCCCGTTCGGCGCCGCGCCGGGTGCCACCGTCACCTACACCCTCAAATATGGCAATACCGGGACCAAGGCGGCCACCAAGGTCACCCTCACCGATATCCTGCCCGCGCATATCACCTATGTGCCGGGCAGCGCGACCGGCGGCGGCGCCTATGCCGCGGCCACCAATACGCTCACCTGGGTTCCCGGCATCCTGAACGTCGGCGGCAGCGCCGTCGTCACCTTCCAGGCCACCGTCAACAACGATGTCGCCACCGGTGCCAGCATTATCAACGCCGCGCAGATAACATGCGCGGAAATCTCCACGCCGGTGGTGAGCAATGTCGCCGTGATCATTGTCACCCAACCCGGCACGGGCCGCAGTGAGTGGTGGAAGTTCCATCATGATGAATATCACACCGGACAGAGTATCTTCAACGGCCCGAAGACCCCGACGCTGAAATGGAAAGTCTATATGGGCGGCGGGAACAGTTCTCCGTCGATCGGCGTAGACGGGATGATTTACGAAGGATCATGGGACAACAATCTGTATGCCATCAATCCCGATGGAACGATAAAATGGGTGTATAAAACGGCAGCGACGATTGATTGGACTTCGCCTACCATCATGCTGGACGGTACTTCGTATATTGGATCGTATGACAAGAATCTCTACGCGATCAATGCGGACGGCACGAAAAAATGGGCATTTACTACGGGTGGAGGGATCGGCGCCAACGTTAATGTTGCGGGGGATGGCACCATCTACTTCGTCTCGGATAAATTGTATGCCCTGATGGCGGACGGCACGAAAAAATGGTCGGCGGGTGTCGGCAATGTCAGTTACGGCATTGAATTTCCCACGACATACTCTGTTTCTTCCCCCGCGATTGGCCCGGACGGCTCAATATTTCTCGGCGCGAACGACAACACCTTATATGCCTTCAACCCAGATGGTTCCCCGAAGTGGATAAAACCCTTTGGCAGCACCGGTATTATCCAGGGTATTACCGGCGATCCGACCGTTGGACCGGACGGTGTCATCTATGTCGGATCGAACGATAAGAATTATTATGCCGTGAACCCGGATGGCACGCAGAAGTGGGTGCTCGACACAGGCGGATATTTCTATTCCTGCCCGGCCATCGGGACGGATGGCGTGACGTATATCGGCTCGGAAGCAAATAAAGTCTGTGCCATCAACCCGGACGGCACCGTGAAATGGACCTTTACCGGGCAAAAGGGCTTCGGCTCCTCGCCGGCTATCGATGCCAAGAAGAATATCTATATTGGGGGAGAAGACGGCAATGTCTATGCTTTGAACCCGGACGGTACACAGAAGTGGGTCTACCATATTGGTGGCATAGTCTACTCCTCGCCGGCTATCGGCGTGGATGGCACGCTGTATATCTGTGCGGAAGACGGCTATCTCTATGCCTTCGCGGACGCCCCCCCACCAGCGCTGATTCTCAACAAATCCGTCTCCTCGTCCACCGCGCCGCGCGGCGCCACCATCACATACACCCTTGATGTCGCCAACAGTGGCCGTGGGAGCGCCACTAACGTCGTACTGACCGATGTCCTTCCGGCCAACCTGGCCTATGTGGCAGGCAGCGCCTCCGGTGGTGGGGTCTATACCGCCGCCACCCGCACGCTGAGTTGGTCGCTCGGGGCGCTCACCTTTGGCGCCGGCGCGCGGCTGACCTTCAAGGCAACCGTTAATGCCAATGCCGTCATCGGTGCGAATATCACCAATACCGCCGGCATCTCCTGCACCGAATGTCCCGCGCCGGTGTCGAGCACCGCGACCTTCACCGTCATCACCCCGCGCCCGGTGTTGACGCTAAGCAAAACGGTGTCACCCGCCAACGCCAAACCCGGTGACCGCGTCACCTATACCCTCAGTTGTATGAACACCGGCACGGCGACGGCCAGTTCGGTGGCGCTCTCCGATGTCCTGCCCGTGCATCTGGTGTATCTGCAAAACAGCGCGACCCGCAACGGCAGCTACACCCTTGCCACCCGCACCCTCGCCTGGTCGCTCGGATCGTTGAGCGTGGGGTCCAGCGCCAGTGTCACCTTCCAGGCGACTATCGATGCCACCGCCGCGTCGGGAGCGAACATCACCAATTCCGCGCTCGTGCACTGCCAGGAAGTCGCCACCCCGGTATCGAGCAACATCGCGACCATCACCGTCATCGCCCCCGCGCTCGCGCTTACCAAAACCGTCTCGCCCACCAGCGCCAAACCCGGCGACACCATCACCTACACCCTGGCTGTCGTCAACACCGGCATCGCCGCCACCAACGTCACCCTCACCGACGCGCTACCCGCGAAGATCACCTACGTGACCGGCAGCGCCACCCGCAACGGCGCCTATACCACCGCCACCCGCACCCTCACTTGGTCCCTCGGCACCCTCAACGCCGCCGCCAGCGCCACGGTGACCTTTAAGACAACCATCAACGCAGGTACCGCAGTTGGTACAAATATCGCCAACACCGCGAGTATCAAATGCACGGAAGTGCCGGCGCCGGTGGTGAGCAATGCGGCGATGGTGGTCGTGAAAATCCCAGCGGGACGGGGAGATTGGTGGATGCTCCAACACGATCCGCAACATACCGGCAGGAGTAGCTCTATGGGTCCGGGAACGCCTGTAACAAAATGGACATTCCCGGTCGGAGCACCGATCCATGCCTCACCGGTCATCGGAAAAGACGGCACCATATTCGTCGTTTCAGATGATCAATATCTATACGCCCTTAACCTAGATGGCACGCAGAAGTGGAAATTCTTTGTCGGGACGCAGTCAAATTCCACGCCGGCTATTTGTTCGGACGGAACATTGATAGTTACAGGTTCAAGCAGAATCTATGAAATCAATCAGGACGGCACACAAAAATCGGTTTCGCCAATATATATCATGGCTAATTGGACTTCACCGGCTATCGGGACGGATGATACGGTTTACCTTAGCAGCAATACTAATTTAGAAGCCTTTATACCTGATGTTAAGAGTAAATGGCAATTTCCCCCATCATACGGTAACCCACTTTGGGGTGCCATAGAATCTTCGCCGACAATCGGCAAGGATGGCACGATCTATATCGGAATGGATCCTCATTATTTTTATGCTCTTAATCCTGATGGAACCACGAAATGGGCTACGCCATTTGTAACGGGTGGCAAGATAAGAACCGGCGCTGTTATCGGATCGGACGGAACCATCTATGTCGGCTCTGATGATGGTAATCTGTATGCGATTAATCCTGATCAGTCGGTAAAGTGGGTGAAACAGATTGGAAATAGCAGTCTTATCTCTGCTGCTCCGGCCATCGGATCGGACGGATCAATTTATCTTGGTGCCGAAGATGCGAATCTCTATGCATTCAACCCGGATGGTTCCGCAAAATGGCTGCAACCTTTTACTACTGGGTCTAATATTAAATGTTCGCCGATAATCGGAGCAGATGGCACTATTTATATTGCGTCAGATAAGGTCTACGCCCTCAACCAGAACGGCACCTCGAAATGGACTAATCCGTTTTCATCCGGAAGTGTGTTTTCCTCTTACATGGCCCTCGGACCAGACGGAACTATTTACATTGGAGGAACGGATAATAAACTCTACGCCATCGGCAACGGCATTCCCGGTCCTGCGCTCACCCTCACCAAATCCGTCACCCCCACCACCGCCCCCGCCGGCGCGACGGTCACCTACACTCTCGCCTATGCCAACACAGGCACGGCGAGTGCCACAAACGTAACCCTCACCGACACGCTCCCTGCCCATCTCACCTACACCCCCGGCAGCGCCACCGGCGGCGGGACGTTCAGCGCCAGCGCCCTCACCTGGTCACTCGGCACCCTCAACGCCGGTGCTACCGCGACCGTCACTTTCCAGGCCACCGTCAATAACAGCGCCGCCAGTGGCACGAATATTGCCAACACGGCCAGCATCTCCTGCACGGAAGTAAGTGCGCCGGTGGTGAGTAATGCGGCGACGGTGGCGGTAGTGGGAGCGAGTACCGGTGCGCGAGGGGATTGGTGGATGCTCGGACATGATCCGCAGCACACCGGGCGCAGTGCCTTCACCGGTCCGAGCACGGCGAAGCTCAAATGGACATACACCGCGGGTGGACCTGTCAGCGCGTCACCGTCCATCGGGTGTGACGGGACGATTTATATCGGTGCTGAGGATAACAAACTCTATGCGCTCAATCCGGACGGCACGGCGAAATGGGCACTCCCATTTGCGACAGGAGCGGCAATCGCGTTAGCCGCACCGGCCATCGCGACGGATGGGACCATCTATTTCGGCTCGGATGACGATAAATTCTATGCCGTGAATCCGGATGGCACTAAAAAATGGTCGTATACCACCGGCATGACGATTGTGTCATCCCCGGTGATTGCCGCCGACGGCACGGTCTATGTGGGTGCCTACGACAATAATGTGTATGCGTTCAATCCGGACGGCACCAAAAAATGGGCGTATAAAACCGGCTATTACGTCACGTCATCACCGGCGCTCGGGTCGGATGGGACGATCTATATCGGTTCCTGTGATGGTAATCTGTATGCGCTCAACCCGAATGGCACGAAAAAGTGGGCCTTTGCTACCGGGGTTGGAATACAATTCCCTTCGGCGACCATTGGCGCGGACGGGACGATCTATATCGGCTCGCAGGATAATAACCTGTATGCGATCAATCCGAACGGGACGAAAAAGTGGGCCTTCAACACCGGAAATGATCACGTCATTTCGACCGCGGCAGCCATTGGAACGGATGGCGCCATCTACTTCGGCGCGTATAAAAAGCTCTATGCGCTCAATCCGAACGGCACCCAAAAGTGGACCTATCCAGTGGGTGATTCGGTGCTGTCCGCACCGGCTATCGGGAAAGACGGTCTTATTTATTTTGGCTCGGGAGATTACAATGTCTATGCCGTGACTCCGAACGGCACGCTGAAGTGGTCGTCTACAACGGGATATAAGATCAATTCTTCCCCGGCCATCGGTCCGGATGGCACGCTGTATATCGGCTCGCGAGATGCCAAAGTCTACGCCTTTAGCACCCCCCTTCCCGCGCTGTCCCTCGCTAATTCCGTTACTCCCACTAGCGCCGATCCCGGCGCGACATTGACGTATACGCTGTCCTACGCCAACACCGGCTCATCGGCCGCGAGCAATGTGACGCTCACCGACACCCTCCCGTTGCAAATCACCTACACACCCGGCAGCGCGACCGGCGGTGGATCATTCACCGTCGCCACCCGCACCCTCGCCTGGTCGCTCGGTAATCTCAATGCCGGCGCCACCGCACAGGTGACTTTCCAGGCGGTCGTGGCCAACGGCACTGCCAGTGGGATAAATATCGCCAACACCGCGAGCATTTATTGCACCGAAGTGCTAACGCCGGTGGTGAGCAATGTGACGACAGTGACAGTGAGCGGGGCGGTGTCCGGCGGGCGGGGTGACTGGTGGATGTTCCAGCATGATTTGCATCATTCGGGACGCAGCCCATACACCGGTCCGCAGACTGCCCTGAAGAAGTGGACTTTCGCCACAGGACAACAGATTCAATCAACTGCCGCGATTGGCACGGATGGCACTATCTATATCGGGTCTAACGATTACAAACTCTATGCCATCAACCCTGACGGCACACAAAAATGGGCCTTTGCCACCGGAAATTACGTAACGTCCTCCCCGGCACTTGGCACGGATGGCACGATTTATGTCGGTTCGTATGATCACAACTTCTATGCGATCAATCCTAATGGCACAGAAAAGTGGGCATTCGCCACCGGATCGAGTATCTTTTCCTCCCCTGTGCTTGGTTCGGACAGTACCATCTATATCGGAGCAAACGATGATAAACTCTATGCTATCAACCCTAATGGCACGCAAAAGTGGGCTTTTAAAACCGGAGATTTGGTCCGATCCGCCCCGGCGATCGGTGCAGACGGCACTATTTATGTCGGGTCAGAAGATAAGAAATTATACGCTATTAATCCAGACGGCACGAAGAAGTGGGACTTCGTTACCGGAAGTAATATCTGGTCTGATCCGGCGATTGGTGCCGACGGTACCATCTATGTCGGATCAGATGATGATCATCTCTACGCCGTCAATCCCAATGGATTGCAAAAGTGGACATTTGCCACTGGAGATTGGATCCGATCCTCCCCGGCGATTGGCGCCGACGGTACTATCTATGTCGGGTCGTTTGATAAGAACCTATACGCTGTAAACCCCAATGGCACCAAGAAGTGGGCCTTTGCTACTGGAGGTTCTATTTATTCCTCCCCGGCAATCGGTGTGGATGGCTTGATCTATCTCGGTTCCAATGATCATAACCTCTATGCCATCAATCCCAACGGTACGCAGAAGTGGGTCTTCGCCATTGGCGATGAGGTATGGTCTTCCTTTGCGATTGGGGAGGACGGCACCCTCTATGTCGGATTAATTGATAAGAAACTCTACGCCTTCAACGATAGCGCTACGGGGTCGATGTTGAAACTGACCAAATCCGTCACCCCCACCAGCGTCCCTGCCGGCGCGACGCTGACGTATACGCTGTCCTACGCCAACACCGGCTCATCAGCGGCGAGTAATGTAACCCTCACCGACGCTCTCCCCGCCCACCTCACCTACACGTCCGGCAGCGCCACCGGCGGCGGGACGTTCAGCGCCAGCGCCCTCACCTGGTCCCTCGGCACCCTCAACGCCGGCGCCACCGCGACGGTCACCTTTCAGGCGGTCGTGGCCAACGGCACGGCCAGCGGGACAAACATTGCTAACACCGCGAGCATCTCATGCACCGAAGTAAGCGCATCGGTGGTGAGTAATGTGGCGACGGTGACAGTGGTGGGGTTGGCACCCGCTGGGAGAGGTGATTGGTGGCTGTTCCATCATGATCCGCAACATACCGGCCGAAGCCCATTCACCGGCCCGGCGACGGCAACAAAGAAGTGGGCTTTTAACTGTGGCGAGATTCAGTTCTCCTCTCCAGCTATTGGGTTGGACGGAACGATCTATATCGGTTGTTATAATCACAACCTCTTTGCCATGAACCCAGATGGCTCGGAGAAGTGGGCCTTCGCAACAGGTGGCCAAATAGATTCTTCTCCGGCTTTGGGAACAGACGGTACGGTCTATATCGGATCTTCGGATCATAGCCTGTATGCCCTCAACCCGGATGGCACTAAGAAATGGAGCTTTATCACCAGTGAGCAAATCATAGCTTCCCCGGTAATCGGAACAGACGGGATAATCTATACCGGCTCAATAGATGGCATCTTCCGTGCCATTAAGAATGACGGTACGCAAAAATGGACATATACAACGGGGGGTCCGATTTGGGGATGTCCAGCTATCGCAGCAGACGGGACAATCTACTTTGGATCAGATAGAAAACTCTATGCACTCAATCCAAACGGCACCAATAAGTGGTCTTATCAGACCAATGGAATGATATTATCTGCACCCGCTATCGGTTCAGACGGGACAGTCTATGTCGGTTCGTTGGATGGCAATCTTTATGCGCTCGATCCGAATGGTACGAAGAAATGGGTCTTTGCTTCTGGGTTTTCGGCGAGTGGAGGCTCTTTAACTTCCTCCCCAGCCATCGGTGTGGATGGGACAATTTATATTGGTTCTTTGGTTGACCATTATGATGGTAATGATTACCATCTTTATGCTGTCAATCAGAATGGAACTAAAAAGTGGATATTTACCGCTGGAGATACCTTGCCATCTTCTCCAGCACTTGATGCTAATGGGACTATATATATCGGTTCAAGAGATGGTAATTTTTACGCTATAAACCCAGACGGCACGAAGAAGTGGGGCTTCGGCACAAAATCCTATATTTATTCCTCGCCGGCCATTGGGCCTGACGGGACGATTTATGTCGGGTCATATGATGGCAATTTATATGCCATCGGCAGCAGCGTTCCCGCGGCCAAGCCGACGCTCACCCTCACCAAATCCGTCACTCCCACCAACACCGCCGCCGGCGCAACGGTCACCTACACCCTCGCCTATGCCAACACCGGCACGGCGAGTGCCACCAACGTAACCCTCACCGACACGCTCCCTGCCCACCTCACCTACACATCCGGCAGTGCGAGCAACGGTGGGACGTTCAGTGCCAGCGCCCTCACCTGGTCCCTCGGTACCCTCAACGCAGGCGCCAGTGCGACCGTCACCTTCCAGGCCGTCGTCAGCAACGGCACGGCGACCGGGACGAACGTTGTTAACACCGCGAGCATTTACTGTACTGAAGTGAGCACGCCGGTGGTGAGTAATGCGGCGATGGTGACGGTGAGCGGGTCTACTTCTGGTGCTCGAGGGGATTGGTGGATGTTTGCGCATGATCCGCAACATACCGGAAGAAGTCCGGTCTCCGGTCCGCAAACCGCCAAGTTGAAGTGGAAGTTCAATGCCATGGCGGAGGTGTTGTCAACTCCGGTTTTTGCTGCGGACGGCACGTTATATCTGCCCGTCAGCGATAAACGAATATACGCGCTCAATCCGGACGGTACTACCCGCTGGGCCAAGCCGTTTTATACCAACGGCGCCAACGACAGCACACCGGCCATTGGAACCGATGGCACCATCTATTTCGGCTCGGGGGATGCCAACGTGTATGCGCTTAATCCTGATGGGACGAAAAAGTGGTCGTTTACCACTGGGGCTCGCTTGTGGTCGTCTCCGGTGATCGGCACGGACGGCACCATCTATTTGAGTTCGATGGATAATAATCTTTACGCGCTCAATCCGAACGGCACCCAAAAGTGGGCTTATGCCACCGGAAATCAAGTCTATTCCTCTCCCGCGCTGGGAACCGACGGCACGATTTACGTGGGCTCGGAGGATAAATCGGTCTACGCGCTCAATCCGAACGGCACCCAAAAGTGGGCCTACTTCACCGGCAGCACGATTCAATCCTCCCCCGCTGTCGGGTCGGATGGCACCATCTATATCGGCTCGACAGACGAAAATCTCTACGCCCTCACACCGAACGGCACCCTGAAATGGTTGTTTACCACCAGAGGAGAGATCATTTCTTCGCCAGCCATCGGTATGGATGGCACCATCTATGTCGGCAGCCAGGATCACAGTCTCTATGCCATCAATCCGAACGGCACGAAAAAATGGGCCTTCGCCACCGGATCCCTCATTATGTGGCCCTCGCCGGCTATTGGGGCAGACGGTGTCGTCTACATCGCCTCGGATGATAAAAGTCTGTATGCCGTCAATCCGAACGGCACCCAGAAATGGTCATATGCCACCACCGACCTGATCTACGCGTCACCGGTCATCGGCCCGGACGGCACCGTCTATATAAGTTCGATCGATAATTACCTATATGCCATCGGCGGCAATGCGCCCACGGCCCAGCCATCGTTCACTCTCACCAAATCCGTCACTCCCACCAACGCCGCCGCCGGCGCAACGGTCACCTACACCCTCGCCTATGCCAACACCGGCACGGCGAATGCCACCAACGTAACCCTCACTGACACTCTCCCTGCCCACCTCACCTACACGTCCGGCAGCGCGAGCAGCGGCGGGACGTTCAGCGCCAGTGCCCTTACCTGGTCCCTCGGTACCCTCAACGCCGGTGCCAGTGCGACCGTCACCTTCCAGGCCGTCGTCAGCAATGGCACGGCGACCGGGACCAACATTGCTAATACCGCGAGCATCTCCTGCACCGAAGTAAGCGCACCGGTGGTGAGTAATGCGGCAACGGTGACGGTGGTGGGGTCTACTTCTGGTGCGCGGGGAGATTGGTGGATGTTTCATCATGATATGCAGCATACCGGGCGTAGTGCGTATACCGGACCGATTGCCGGTGTAAAGAAATGGGTAGTGAGCACCGGTAATAGCATCTATTCTTCCCCCGCGATCGCGAGCGATGGCACCATCTATATCGGTTCGAATGATATGAACCTGTATGCCGTGAATCCCAACGGGACAAAGAAATGGTCTTTTGCTACCAGCGGTGGTGTCAGCCCATCACCGGCCATCGGAACAGACGGCACGATTTATGTCGGTTCCTGGGATGGCAAATTGTATGCGATCAATCCGAACGGTTCAAAAAAGTGGTCGTTTACCACTCAACAGGATATCGAATCGAGTCCAACCATTGGGACGGATGGCACCATCTATATCGGATCGTGGGATACCAAGCTGTATGCCGTCAATCCCAACGGTTCGAAGAAATGGGCATTTGCCACCAATGGAGAGATCCATTCCTTTCCGGCGATTGGCACGGACGGCACCCTCTATGTCGGATCGGATGATAATAAGCTCTATGCCATCAATCCGAACGGGTCGCTGAAATGGTCTTTCACGACGGGAAATGTGGTCTATCCTGCACCGACGATCGGCGCGGATGGCACCATCTATGCTGGGTCTAATGATCACAAACTGTATGCGATCAATCCGGATGGTTCGTCAAAGTGGACCTTCACAACGGGAGGGAAGGTGGAGAGTTCACCGGCGCTTGGATCGGATGGGGTGATTTATGTTACCTCGACCGATGCCAAACTCTATGCCTTGAATCCGAACGGTACGCTGAAGTGGAGCTATACCACTGGTGTCGGTATTATCGGTTCGTCACCGGCGATTGGAACAAACGGCTACATTTATTTCGGTTCGGAAGATCACAATATCAACGCCATCAAACTGAATGGCACCTTTGGGTGGTCGTTCAATACGGGAGACAGTGTGCGCTCATCCCCAGCCCTTGGAGCGGATGGCACTCTCTATGTCGGCTCGTTTGATGGCAAGTTGTATGCCATCGGCAACTGATCACCTGTAAGTAGTTAAACCTTGATGCAAAGGAGCAAAGGATGCGCATGATGAAAAATCATGCGCATCCTTCCATCCTTCACATCAAGGTTCAGACCAACTCCCAACGCTGCTACTTCCGACTCCCGCTTCCCGCCGGCAATTCCCACGCGTGTCGCCCCTGCGGCGTGGTGATGGAGAGGTGGACCGGCGACGGCGCCTGGTAGCGGAAGCGGATGCATTCCGCCTCGATGATGCACTCGCGCAGCGCGATGGGGTGGTCGGCGTCGAGGGTGAATTGACCGGGGATTTCGACGTGCAGGCCGTGGGCATCGGCGCGAAGTGTGCCGCGGCTGCCGTGATAAATGAAGCCGTGCCATTCGCCGTAGCCGGCCGGTTGGGTGGTGCCGATGCGCAGGCCGTCGGTCACGTCTTCCACCGAAAACAACTCCTCCAGACTGATCAATGGCAGCAGCGCCGACCAGATGTAATGCGGGTCGCGACCGCCGTTGCCGGTGAAGAGGTGGGTACGGTCGGTGCCGCCTTCCGGGGGATAGTTTTCGTTGGCGTGGTGGCGCGCCAGCCAGTCAGTGAGGAAAAGGCGGCGCGATTTGGCGCTGAATTCGGTGGTGGCGTCGTCCCAGCCCGCGTTGCGGATGGCCAGATAGCTGATGTAGTTGGTCGGTGGCCAGATATTGCCGCGCCAGTAGTTGCCGCGCCAGCATTCCTCCCGCCCCCGCTCGTCGCCATACGCCGGATCATCGCGGCTGACGGTGGGGATGACGTTCTCACCACCAAAGCGCCGGGGATCGAGCAACGCCTGCCGCAAGGCGTCCTTCTCCGTGTCGACGGCGATGCCGGCCAGCAGCGGATAAAAGATATCCATCGTCTCCACCGGTGAGAAGCACCCGTCGAAGAAGCGGCTTTGAAAATAACCACGCGCCGGATCGAACAGTCGCGCGCGCAGGCAAGCCGTCACCCGCTCCGCCTCACGCCGCAGCCAGTCTTCGTCCGCAGTCTCCCCCAGCCAGTGCGCCAGCACCGCCATCGCCCGGCAGGCGGCTACATACAGTGCGTTTTGCCCCACCATCGTCAGGTTGAGCGTGCCGCGGTGGAAGTCGTATTGGATGCCGTCGGCCGGCAGCGCGCGGCGTTCGTAGCCGAACCCGGCGGAATAGGCGGGATTGTCGTCGTAGCCGGTCTCATCGAAGGCGTCCTGCACGATGCGTCCCAGCGCGTACCCCTGGCCGGGCCGCAGGCAACTGCCGCACTCGATCAGTCCGTCGTCGTTGCCGTCGCGCCAGGGATGCCCGTCGCCGCGGTCGGCGAACCAGAAGCGCAGGAATTGCATCAGCACCGGAAAAGAGGCGGCGGCAAAGTCGCGTTCCCCAATGAAGCGCGCCATCTTGGCATAGACGATGGGCACGATCAGATTGCGCTGCGGCGGCGCGCCGACGATCCCGCGCGCGCGGATGACGTCCAGGATCTGCGCGAGCGATTCCTTTGCCAGTTCCGGATGGTGAAAACAGGTGAGGTAGGAGTCGAAAAAGTTATCCCACATGAACACCGGCGGCATCGCGTTCGGCCCGGCCCAGTCGCGATTGACCGCCACGAAGCGCCGCCCGGTCTTCAGGTCGCAGGCGGTGGAGAAACCGACCAGGCGTTGAATGGCATCGGCGCAATGCGCCGCCGCGCCGTCGCTGGTCATCGAGCGTGCGGGCATGGCTGCGCGACCCGCCGCCAGCGCGGCGTCGATGGCGGCCGGATCGAGGAGCGCCGGCTGTTCGGACAAAATGATATACAACGGCGTCGTCGGACCCAGCCGGAATAATTGGCCGGCGATGGTCTCCGGCTCGTTCGGGGCATCGGTAAGGGCAATGCCGCGCACGCGAGCTTCCAGCCGTTCCAGTGTGCTCGCGCCCGTCATGGCTCCCGCGGTTTCACCTTCTGCCGTCAGGTGGACGTGCCAGTTGTCCTGGGTCATTACTGCCGTGGAGGGGTGGTCAGGATGACGGCGATCCCCGGAGACCACCGTGGCCGGCGCGAGGCAGCCGTTGAGAATGAGCAGCAGGTCGACCTCCCGGTCGCTGGAGAATTTGGCCGCGCCGCGTTCCCCATCGAAGCACCACTCCAAATGAATGGTCGCTGTTTCGTCCGGGTGAAAATCCGGCACCACGATGCCGTTGCCCCAGAAGAGTTCCTGGCGCAAAAAACGGTTGGTTTCCGCTATCGTCACCGGTGCCTGAAACGCCAGGTGATGATAGCCGTCGCCGGGGTCGTGCGGCCCGATTTCGGTCAGCGTGCAGAGCGTCAGCTTGCCGTCGAAGCGACCATAGTCGGGCAGCAGCGGTATCCCGCGCACCCCAATCGCGTTTCCCCCGCGTGCCAGCGCCAGGCCATTGATCCCCAGCGACTCGATTTGCAGGCATAACAGGCGGTCGTTCATAGCGGTATCGATCTCCTCAAACGCCCCACTTGCACTTGCACTTACACTTACACTCGGGAAATGAGTGCAAGTGCAAGTGTAAGTGCAAGTTTCAGCGAGTGCTAATGACAGTTATCCTGCCGGCGGTTGCGGCGGCGGAGCCATCTGAATGGAGATCACTTCCGCCCCAATCGGGAACAGCTCGGATTTGATCTCGTGCACCAGGCCGTAGCGCACCGCTTCTTCGGGATAGAGCGTCGTGCGGTTGCGCATGGCGTCGAGCACTTCCTGCCGGTCCTTTTTCACCGTATCGGCGACGATGCGCGCGATATTGCCGGTGTCGATCTGCAAGCCCTTCAGCCGCTCTTCCAACTGCAACTCTTCCAGGCTCATCGGCTGGGGGAAGTTGCACATCACGCCATGCATCAGGAAGCGCGCATGGGGCACGGATAACCGGCGCGTACCGGCGCAAAAGAGCACCACCCCCACCGAGTCCGCGCTGCCGAAGTTGTGGGTGACGATCTCCAGCGGGATGCCTTTTAGATAGTTATAGACCGATAATCCCTGAAACACGTCGCCGCCCGGCGTGGAGATGAGCAACCCCATCTTCCGCGCTCCCTGTTGCAGCTTGCCATCCACCACCTGCATCAGCGCCGCCACCGTCTCCGGAATCACCGGCGCGAAGAATTTGACATAGAACATCTGTTGTTGTTGATGCATAAAGACTCCTTCTATCACTATAACAAACACGTTATTGTACCACAGGAGTTTCGCTTTGGGGATTGCCCGCATATGCGGCTGGGGATAGCCGCGCTCCCCATGATGGGTTGCCGTGCATCCGATCGCCAGTCATAACTATATCGCCCAAAACAAATCTGCAAAATATATAAATGGAATATATATATATTGCAAAATGCAAATTATATGTTATAATATCGACTATGAAAGCGCGCTGGACTCCTGAAAACAAAGATCTGCTGGTCCGAAATCGCGTGCGAGTCGCGCGGGTTGAAAAGCGGTTATCCCAGCAGGAATTAGCCGACGCTATCGGCGTGACGCGACAGACGATTGGGTTAATTGAAAACGAACGGTATAATCCGACCATTACACTGTGTCTGCGCCTGGGGGCTGTGCTAGAGCAATCCCTGAATGACTTATTCTGGTTGGAAGAGGATAGCCATGAAAACCGAAGTTGATGAGCGCACTCAGTTTACACAATTGCAGATTGAGTCTTTGAGCTACAAAGTGACCGAAGGAGGATTAGCCGCCATTTTGCTTTACCGCGTTTTTATCTTGAAGCAACCGCTTTCTACGAATTGGGACATTTTTCTGTTAGGGTTGCTCGCAGGATATTTAGGGTTATTCCTGCGGTGTGCAAAGGGTCTTCCCCCGATAAAAAATGAACGTCTTTCTAATTCGACCATTTTTTCGCTCATTCTGGCTGTTATTATCTACGAGGCTTTTGCGATTCCTATCTTCCTGAGTTGGAAAAATAGAGACATATCAAATATAAGCGATGTTACCACCATGTTACTAAATATATTGATGCTTGCATTCCCCGTGATAGTTGGTTTGTTTGCGCTGCTTCTTCTCTGGCTAGAGAAAAAAATCTATTGCCACTGGGAACAACGCAATCTGGAGGGAAGCGAAACTGAAGAGTGAATTTGCGTGGAAAGCAGATCGCTCCTCACCAGGTCCTGTTACGGTTCCGGTGGAAAATGCGTGGTGAAGGTGTCGGCCAGCCGCGGTTGATGGCAGGCGGCGACGACGGAGGCAATGCGGTCGCGGTAGCGGCGATCGACGCCGAAAAGCGCCAGCGCATCGCAGGCGAGGATGGCAGTGGTGATATCGGCCTCGCGCATCACGTCGAGCAGGTAGGTGAATGCTGCTTCCTGGCGGGTGAGCGCGAGCGCGAGCAGCAACGGCTTGCGCAGGGTGAAGTCGGTGTTGGCTTCCCAGCAGGCGCGCAGGAGCGGATAGGCATCTTCGAGATGCGATTGGCCCAACGCAAGGGCGGCTTGCTCGACGAACGTATGCCGTGCATCATGCAGAAAACCGCCGACGAACGGCAGCGAACGCTCCGGCTCCAGCAGCAACAGAGCGGCGAAGCAGTCGCCGATCACCCCCGGATGCTCCTCGCCTGCCAGCGCCAGCATGCGCAACATCGCCTCGCTGGCTTGCCCACCCAGAAAAGTGAGCGCCCGGATCGCCGTCACCCGCACCGGCGCTTCGGCATCGAACAACAGCGGCGCCAGCGCGCAGTGCGCGTCTTCATGCCGCAAGCGCGCCAGCGCAACGGCGCACACGCCCCGCAATCCTGCCGCTGCATCCACTCGTCCGCCATACACCGGCTCCATCTGCACGTGGCGGAGGCCGCGCAGATACGGCGTCGCATCGGCATTGCCCAGGGTGTCCAGCGCGGTGGCGATGGCTTCCTTCGCACGGCAGGTTTTATCGGCCGCGGCCGGCTGCGGCGCTTCGATTAACCGCGCGAAAGTCGCCAGTAAGGCGGGGATCGGCACGGCCTGCCCGCGCTTGCCCAGCACCTCGGCCGCACGCGCGATCACCACGTTCTGCGGATCGGCCAACCAACCGCACAGCGCCGTCATATTCTCCGCGGAGTCCGGTTCCCGTTCGAGCGCGGAAACCGCCGCGAGCTTTTCTTCAACAGTCAGACGTCGGGACACGATGAATTGCCTTCTTACCTGTTTCACATCGAGAAGATGGGATGGCTACCTGATATGAGATATATGGTCAGCGACCAACCGCTACTCCCACACTCCACCACCGCGCTCACATCCTCTCCGGCGCATTCACTCCCAGCAAGGTCAGCACGTTCCTCAAGGTGATCTTGGCGGCGCCGACCAGGGTGAGGCGGGCGTCGCGGGTGGGGGCGGGGGTGTCGTCTTTCAGCACTGGGCAGCGGTCGTAGAAGACGTGGAACTCGCGCGCCAGGTCCTGCGCGTAGCGCGTCAGCCGGTGCGGCTCGTAGAGTTCCGCCGCGGTGAGGATCTCTTCGGGGAAGTCGGCCAGTCGGCGGATAAGCGCCACTTCCGCCTCATGTCCCAGCGTCGATAGATCGGTCGTAAGCGGATCGGGAATCGCGATGCCTTTTTCCGCCGCGGAGCGCAGGATGCTGGCGATGCGCGCGTGGGCGTATTGTACGTAATACACCGGGTTATCCGACGTTTCCTTCACCGCCAGGTCGAGGTCGAAATTCAGGTCGCTATCCGCGCTGCGCAGCAGGAAGAAGAAGCGCGCGGCGTCGCGGCCGACTTGTTCGACCAGCTCGGAGAGGAGAATGATGTCGCCTTTGCGTTTGCCACCCATGACGAATTCGCCGTTGCGCAGCAAGCGCACCACCTGGTAGATCAGCACGTGCACCTGCTCGGGATCGTAGCCCAGCGCGGCCATCGAGGCCTTGGTGCGCGCGATATAGCCGTGATGATCGGGCCCCCAGATGTCGATGAGGATGTGGTAGCCGCGCTCGAATTTGTTGCGGTGGTAGGCCACGTCGGACGCCAGGTAGGTCGGTTTTCCGTTCGTGCGCACCAGCGCGCGATCTTTGTCGTCGCCGAAGCGCGTCGACGCGAGCCACACCGCCCCTTCCGCTTCATATGTCGCTCCGCGTTCGGCCAGCGCGGCGAGGCAGGCGGACACGTCATCATGCGCATAGAGCGCGCTTTCCTTGAACCAGTTGTCGAACACCACACCGAAGCTGGCGAGCACTTCGCGCTGCCAGGTGATCATCGCGTCTTTCCCCAGCGCGGTGAAGAGTTCCAACCGCTCGGCGGCCGGCATTTTCAGGTATTTGTCGCCGTCCGTCGCCTTGATCTTGCGGGCGAAGTCGGTCACGTAATCGCCGTGGTAACCGTCCTCCGGAAATTCGATCGCCTGCCCGAACTCCTGTAGATAGCGCACCACCAGGCTTTCCCCGAAACGCACCATCTGCGTGCTGGTGGCGGCGTCGTTGACGTAAAACTCACGGGACACCGCGTAACCGGCGGCCGCCAGCACCGAACTCAGTACGTCGCCGATGATGGCGCCGCGCCCATGCGGGATACTGAGCGGGCCGTTCGGATTGGCGCTGACGAATTCGACCAGCACGTGTTTGCCTTGTCCGAGGTTGCTGCGCCCGTAGTCGTCGGCCTGCCGGTGAATCTCCTGCACGATTCCATGCAGCCAGGTGGGCTTCAAATACAGATTGATGAAGCCGGGCCCGGCAATCTCGATCCGATCGACCAGGGTGTCCGGCAGTTGCAGGTAGCTCAACAGCACCTGCGCCGCCTGGCGCGGCGGCATTTTCGCGGAACTCGCCAGCATCATCGCCAGATTGACCGACATGTCCCCGAACGCCGGATTGGCCGGACGCTCGATCGAAAACGCCGGTAAGGTGTCGAAATGCAGGCGTCCGGCATCCCGCGCTTGTTGCGCGGCCGCGGTGAAAGCCGTTATCAGCATCGGCTTGATCATAGTGTGCTTCTCTTTCTGCGCAATCGTTAACCCGTCGCAAAACAAAAACCCGCGCCCTCATCAGCGCGGATGACTCTGCCATTATCTCAATAGGTGAATGCAAAATCCTGGCGCGCGAGCATCCCGCGAGCACATAGGCCGCCTCTGGCGCGCGAGCGTCCTCGCGAGCACATCGGCCAGTCACTCCTGCTCGCGAGCATCCTCGCGCGCCGGGAGCTGACCACCGGGGTTCTTCAACAAGCTGCTGGTTCCCAGCCCCTGGTCCCCAGCCCCTAACTCCCAACCCCAACACTTTACTTTACCAGATTCTGCCATAATAAGTCGAGTCTGCTATCGAGCAGGTTTAGCAGATATTGCGCCAACATCACCCCGATAAGCACTTGCGCCAGTCCCATCTGCCAGAGGCGGCCAAAGCGGTTGGGGGGCTGGTAGGCGACTTGCTGGTGGCGTTGGAGCACTTCTTCGCCGGCGCGAATGCCGCTAAGCAACTCGCGGGTGGTGGCCGGGCGGGTGGTGATGTATTGCTGCAGCCAGCCGCCGATCCGTCGCCATTGGGCGGCGATGACCAGCACCATCACCACGGCCGGCGAGATGACAATGCCGATATCCTCATGCGCCAGTTTGGTGGTCAGCGCGAACGACAGGATGGTCACCGCCAGGTAGCACAGCGACATGATGGCCCAGAGATTGGTGCCGCACCGCGGATGCACGCGCGGCATCCGCCGCACCGCCTCCACCGTCAGCGGTTCGCCTTGCTCGATGGCATGCACCGTCTGGTGTTCGGCGGCGTGATAGCCGGCAAGCAACGGGCCGAACCGCATCAGCAGCATGAACACGCCCATCAGCAGGCCGGAGGTCAACAGCGTGGCGGATACCTGCCGCCAGGGCGATCCGCTGACGACATCACCGGACATCAGTTGGGCGACATCCCGCAGGATGATCACCCCGGTGTGATTCGCCAGCCAGGCGACACCCAGCAGCAAGACGGTCTGCGCCAGCCAGAGCAGCGTCGCCATCAGCACGCCGGAGAGCAGCAGTCCCGGCAGGCCCGCGCCGCCGCTCACCGTGCCGGAGGTGAGATAAACCCCCAGCGGAGTGGCCATGCCGCCCACGCGCAACGGGGTCAACCGTCCGGTTTGCGCCGCCAATATGTCCGCGCGCGCCAGGCACGCGAGATAGCGGCCTTCGAGCGTGGTGATCGGCAACAGGCTGCTCCCGGTGCTCAGGAAAGCCGCCAGCGCCTCTTCCGGCGGTGACAACGGCGACAACATCGCCGGCGGTGGCGCCAGTAAAGTGGCCACCGGCAGCAATGACACATCGGCATCCGCGGCCATCGCGTCCGCCAGCCGCGCTTCCTCGACCCAGCCCACCAGCGTCCCGCCGCGCACCACCGGCAGCGCCGTCACCTGCTCCCGGCGAAAGAGATACAACGCGCGCGACAACGGATCATCCTCCGCCACCGCGGGAATCGCCCGCGCCAACTGATCCGCCAGCAGCGGCATCGGCGCGGAAATGCGCCCGTCTCGGAATTGTCGAAAAGCCATAGCATGGCTATTGTACCGAAAAATGGGGGAAAGCATGCGCGCACGTGTGCTGATAAGCGTATTTATGAGGAATTCAGCGCCAGCGATGAGTCGTCCCTGCCGTGCGTTCTTCCCCCGGTGGTCGCGGTATTGGGTCGGAGCGGACGGATGAATGGGAGATATGGTCGTGGAGTGGAAAAGGGAGGGTTGCTGGTTTTGGTGTCAACTGTTACCAAGGTTTTGCGTCAGCCGCAGGTACCGATAAGACTTGACAGTGCTCGGTCATGCAGCAATACTGAGATCGCAACTGCGTGGGGTTACGGTAACGGTTACCGTCATTTCAGTATCCCCCAATTGCACCTCGGAAGGAAGATCCATGGAGCCATTAGTGCACCGGCATGACTATACGCAGACCATGACCTATAAAATTTTCCTGGCCTGGAAGTCGAAACCCACGCAATGCGTAAGTTTCGAAGACGCCCTGGCACTGATCCGTCGGCACGTGCATACGCCGGAGAGTTACGAGGTGCATTTCAGCAATGACCTCACCACCACGGTGCGCAAACGCGATCGCCGCTATCGCCTGTTGCATGGCGATCGTCTGCTGGCGGAAAACACCGACGTGCTCTTGCCGACGCCGTGGGCCGGCAACGGATTGCTGTCCTATAGCCGAACGGGAGGCCGGCGGACCTGGGAGTTGCCGCCGGATTGGCACGGCATCACGCGCGCCGAACTCCATCACCTCACCGCGAAAGCGACCATGCCGCTGGGGACGCTGGCGGTCAACGCGGGGCAGATCACCCTGGGGTTGCAGCCTGGGCAGGCCATATATCTCCTGCCGTTGTAGTCACCGATATCGTGACCGGTGATGTATTACTGTGATCGGTTTGCCGAAAAACATCACCCGTCCCCACATGAGGAGCGGTTGGAAACTTACGAATCGTGTAAGTCATTTTTAGTGAAGATGAGATTATGCTACCCAGGCAGAATAAAACAGGTATGTCGCAACGAATCGGGATCATGATCGGGCTGATGACCATGCTGAGTGCATGGATCGGTGTGTCGGCAAAGGAGCAAACGGTGCCCTCACTCAAAGACGCATTGTCTTCCCACTTTTTGATCGGTGTGGCGCTCGGGGGGACATTGCCGGAGAGCTATTCCGCGACGGAACAGGCGTTAATCACGGACAACTTCACCCAGATCACGCCGGAGAATTGCATGAAGCCGGAACCCATCGAGCCGCGGGAAGGCGTTTTCAACTTCACCGCAGCCGATGCGCTGGTCGCCTTCGCGCAGGCGCATGGGATGCGCGTCACCGGCCACACCCTGGTCTGGCAATCACAGTGCCCGCAGTGGTTTTTTGTCGATGGCAACCAACCAGCCAGCCGCGAGCACATCCTGCAGCGGATGAAGGCGCATATCCAGGCTGAAGTCGGGCGCTATAAGGGGAAGATCCTCGGCTGGGATGTGGTCAACGAGGCGATTGCCGACAATAATGGCTATCTGCACGCCACCCCATGGTCGCAGTTGGTGGGCGAGGACTTCATCGACAAGGCATTCGAATACGCGCACGAAGCCGACCCTAACGCCGAACTCTACTACAACGACTACGGCATCGAGCAACCCCAGAAACGCGCGAAAACGCTGAAGTTGATCGCCCATTTGAAAGCCCAGGGCCTTCGTATCGACGCGGTCGGCATCCAAGGGCACTGGGAGGTCAGCGATCTACCGTTGCGGGACATCGAAGACAGCATCCTCGCTTTCCACCAGGCCGGCGTGAAGGTGATGATCACCGAATTGGATCTCGATATGGTCAAGCGGCACTTCGGCGGCGCCGATGTGGCACACCAGGAGACGGCGACTGCTGATCCCCTTGCTGCCGGTTGTCCTCCCGAACTGCTCGCGCAGCAAGCCGAACGCTATGCGGACCTCTTTCGCCTGCTGTTGAAACACGATGATAGCGTCACCCGCGTCACTTTCTGGGGATTGCACGATGGCCGGAGTTGGCTGAACGCCTGGCCGAGTAAGCGCACCAACTATCCACTGCTGTTCGATCGCCATTGCCAACCCAAGCCGGCATATGCGGCCGTCCTCGCTGCCGCCGCATCGGTGAAACATGCGCCGTAAAGTGTTACTCCCGCCGAGACGCAGGGAACGCTAAGAGGCTGTGTTCAAAGTCTCGGTGCCGGCATGCTGAGGCGATTATTGTTTCCCGCAAGGCGCTTTGAAAACAGCATTTAATATTACTACCGCAGGTGACGGTTTCGTATCCTTGCGATAAAGTGCCAGGCGATAGCGATATATCCTCTAAACGGGGCAACGCGTTCACCTTATCGAACAAGCCCCATTTATGGGGCGTATCTCAATAGCCCCGGCATTGATGCCGGGGGTCAGGACGCGAGCGGGCATGGTAGTAATACTAAGATTTCGCCGTTTATCGCCCGCAAACCCCGTCTGCCACCGTGTGCGTGATGGTGAGCACCGGCTCGTGCAGCGCGTTCCGGCGGACAAATGACAGAAATCCCCAGCTTGTCTCATCGTTGACACTGAGCCGGGCATCAAAGTCGCGGTGTGCGATGCAGAGGCGGTCGGTGACCTCCGGGAAAGTCACCTGGATGGTGGTGACATCGTCCGGCAATTGCGCGACCCCGTTGGCCAGCGCCGGAAGCCGGCTCACCTTCGGCATGGTTTGCCCTGGTTGCAACGGCGATAACACCCAGACCAGACAGGTCTTCCTTGCCCGAGTCGTATAGGCCACGCACGGATAGACGTGGGGATCGATGGCCCGCTCTTGGCAATACGCCTGCCAGCCGGCTTCCTGCACCTGCGCAACGGTCAACTCGTCACCTGCTGGGGGGATGACGGCCAGGTGCGCGATATCCCGGTCTCCGATGACAAAGGTATTCCCCTCGCACGCGCCGGGAAGACACCCATGGAAATACACGCGGTATTCCCGGTCAAGGTTGGATTCCACCCAATCCATGACCACCCAGTAGGCGGGAGCAGATTTGACGAAGAAGATTTTCCGCGCGTGGATGGTCTGCTGGTCGGGATAACGATAATAGCCTTCGTGGACGCCATGCACGAAATCATGCGTGTCCTGGCTGATCCAGCGCCGGATTTTGGGATAGACATTGCCATCCCAGCGCCATTCCGTGAGTAGCGGCACCTGTTCTTCACCATCGACGGTTAAGCAATTATGCGCAGCGGTGGTCTGATCGTACCAGCGACCGGGTGTCTCTCCGTACGGAGCGCAACCTAACTCACCGAGGAATTGGGCTCCGTGAGCGTGCACTTCCAGGGAGAAGATATCGTTGTGCCCGTGGCTGGTCACAATGGGACCCCGCGGGGCGGCCGCCATCGCCAGGTAGGCCGCCTCCGGTGCATGGGTCGTGCGCAGCACGGCGTATCCCATATCTCCCAGCAGGAAAGAGCATTTTCCCGGCTGTAGGGGCGCAATGTCGGCATAGGCGTGCGCTCCGGCGAGACCGACGTCCCAGAACGCACAGCGCGGGATCTCTCCCGGCGTCTCCAGCGCGCCGTCCGCGACGAACCGGCGCGCATATTCGGCATACCATTTGCACTCCCGATCTCCCGTCAGGGTGGCGGCAATGGCCGCAAGCCGGGTCAGCATCACCGGCGTGAGCCATTTATCACCAAAAGATGGCAGCGTGCCGCGGGGAGTCATCACCTCAAAAAGTATGCGGGTTGCGCGCATCATGCGCTCGAGGAATGCGGGCGAGGTGGGAAAGTGGTTGCGGCTAGCCAGCAGGTACAGATCCCATAGGTGCAGCAACGAATCCCACTGATAGCCGAAGATGGTCTCCCGCGCCCCGCCATCCGGCAGGTAATGACCGCGTAGATGCTCTTCAACCACACTCCAGCCCGAGTGTAGCAGTTCGTCGGCACGGTCAAATTCGGGGAAAAGTATCCCGAGCCACGGCATCCCACAGACGCCATGGACGTACCAGTTGTGACCTTCCGGTCCGAGCGTCAGCGGCGAGAATTGCGCGACGTGGCGATCCCATCCCGTCGTGAGAATGGCATAGAGGTGCGCGAGGAATCCGAGGCGTCCGCCTTCGGTAAAAGCGTCGCAATCGAGCAGCAGATAGAACGCATCGAGTTCCAACGAGGCTTGGCGTCCGCTAAAATACCCCCAATTGAAGATCGCAGCGGTGGACGTGCCGTCGAAGACCTGATTGAAGGCTATCCCATACCGTGGATTCCCCGTCTTCCACCAGGCCAGTCCGAGTTCACGGACACCCATAACCACCTGCTGACACAGACCTTCCGCGGTAAGCGTAGCGACCAAATCATCGGCAAGGCTCGTATCATCCGTCCGCCAGGCGGCATAATGCTGGTGCAGGAAGGCGCAAATTTCTGCTTTCCGCGTGTAGTCAAAGCGGAACTGCGGGCGCGGCTGGGCGGTGAACAATCGCAGCAGCGCCGTCGCCGGTTGCGGATGGCGCAGACATGCTTGCACCGCTGGCAATGCGTGGTTCAGGTGGGCGAAAAGATAGTCGGCTTTACCTTCGATTTTATGCATGTGCGTCCTCGTTTACCAGCGGATGACGGTCGACTGACTACCAGTCGTGGGCGCATCGCTGTCGTCGTCTCCCCCCGTTCTTCGCGTCCGCCGAGGGAATTCCTGCCATGTCTGGGCCGGGGATCGATATCAGCGCCGACTTATCGCTGAATTGTCGTGGCCGGCTATTCCAGGTATCCTGATAGTTATGAACGCTCGTGAACGCGTGCTGGCCGCGCTGAACCATGAAGAGGTGGATTTCCCCCCGGTGTCGGCGTATGTGGAGAACAACACCCTCTACGATTACTTCGCACCCGGAGAGGACGACCTGCTGCGCGCCGCCGCCATCGTGCACCGGGCATTGCGCGTGGATATCACCTATCAGGTGGGTCGCCCGCCGCGGGTGGAAGAAGCGGGACCGCATGGGAATACCGGCGCGCACATCTCCGGGCAAACGGTGTGGTATGAGAAGCCGTATAAGACGATCGCCGACCTGGAGGTCTGGCAACCGACCGAGCCCAACCCGGGCCCCGCGGTGCAGGCCGCCGTGGAGCGCTATGCCGCGGTGAAAGCGGCGCTGGAGCCGGAGACCGTGGTGATGCGCCAGGGCGGCGCCTTTCTGCTTTACTACCAGACCGGCTTGGAACTCTTCGCTTACGCGCTGGAGGACCGGCCAAGTCTGCTCGAAGCCATGATCGAGAACCGCTACGCGCACGTGAAAGCCTATATCGCCGGACTGTGCGCGCATCGGCCCGGGCCGGCATTTCAAATCTGCGAAGACTTGGGCTATAAGAACGGCCTGCTCTTCTCCCCGGATTTCCTCCGCCGCGTGTATCTCCCCCGCCTGAAGGAACTGGCGGACATCATCCACGGTTGCGGCATGAAGGTAATCCAGCACACGGACGGCAATGTGACGGAAATCCTCGATGAACTGGTGGACGCCGGCATCGACGGCCTCAACCCGCTGGAAGGCATGGACCTGGCCGCCGTGAAGCAACGCTACGGCAAGCACCTGCTGTTGATCGGCAATGTGGATACGCGGGTGCTGTCATTCGGTACGCCGGAAGACGTCCGGCAGGCGGTGGCGGCGAATATCCGCGCCGGCAGGGGGCAGGGCGGGCACTGGCTCGACACCAGCGCCGGCGAATTCATGCCCGACGTCCCCCTGCACAATGCGCTGGCGTATTTCGACGCGGCGAAAACACCGGGATGAGACGTTGATGGCGCTCCGTAACCCCGGCTACTACCACGGCTTCGTTTGCCATTCGCGCAACTCGATGGTGAGCCCATCGGGATCGGTGATTTCGGCGCGAATGGAGTTGCCCAGGTTCATCGGTCCCCAGGTGACGGCGACCCCCTTGCCGCTCAGGTAAGCGGTGGCGATCTCCATCGATTCCACTTCCAGCGCGATGGCGCGATAGCCCACGGTCGGCAGCGTAGGCGCCGGGGCGGGCTGCGCGAAGTGCAGCAACTCGATGACGGTGTCGCCAAGCTGCAGGTAGGCAATTTCCGTCAGTGGCCCGCCCTGCACCACCATGCGCGAGACCAGCCGGAATTCCAGGATATCCTGGTAAAAGGCCATCGTGCGGTCAAAATCGGCGGGGGTGATTTCCACGTGATCGATACGAGTAAACATACGCGTTCCTCCAGGGGTATTGTAATACGAAATCGACGGCAGGAACACGCGGTGAATCTTACTGATTATCACCGGATGCATCGGATGGAATGAAGGATAGGTAGAATAGAAGAAAGGTAACCGTTCAGCCCCCCTGACGCGCGCGCGTCCTCGCGAGCACTCCGGTGGTTGAGTAGACTACGAAGGGTCGTATCGAAACCACCGGAGTGCTCGCGAGGACGCGCGCGCCAGGGGAACCGGAACAATTACCCGATTATTCACTTCCCGCCGGCGCTGCCCAGGGTGGCCAGCGCCGTGCCGACTGCCACCAGGGTGATGCCTATCCACTGAACATTGGCGAGTCGCGAGCGAAACAACCAGCTCAACAGCAACTGACTGCCGATGAAACCCCCGCTGCCGGCCAGCACCGCGGCGAGATTGCTGTTGCCCGGCATCGCGGCATAGACTTTCATCAGCAAGTAGATACTCGACGCGCCGACCACATTCCCACTGATGAACCCGATCAGCCAACGCGTTGACCGCCCCGCGTTGCCGGTGCTGCCATACTTGAATGCCACATTGGCGAAGATTTGCATGGCCCAGAATAGCGCCAGGTATATGAGCAGCATCAGGAAACGACCTCCGGCACGGTGACTGCCGTCTCCATGTCTGCCGGCGCCGTTTCCGTGCGCGCGGCCAGCGTCGTTCCGATCCCTACCAGCAGAATGCTTACGCCTTGCAGCCAGGTCAACGGACTATGATAGATGAGCCAGAAGCTGAATTGCACCAGGGCAAAGATACCGCTGGTGGCAAGCACCATTGCCAGATTCACTTGCATGCGGGCGTAGACCCCCATCAGCAAGGCGGTACTGGCAATACCCATGGCATTCCCGACGATGAAGTAGAACAGCCAGCGTGATGCATGGGAGCCCCCTTCCTTAAAACACAGATTGGCCCCCAGGCCGAGGACATAGTAGCCCATCAGCAGCGCCGCCGTCAGCAGTCCTCGCCGTTTGTTATTCAATGCACGCGTATCTTTCATCAGCGCCGGGATAGGGTGGGGTGGAAACAGCGACACTTTACCCCAATCCGATCATGAACGCAAGGACGCATGACCATCACTCGACAGTGCCTGGTGGGCGGGGTATAGTATTGCGGTGAAGAAAAAGCGCTTGCTGTTCACGATACGTATATTGTTGGTCATTTTCACGATCGGACTGGTACTGAGCGGCGCCACGGCCATCCCGCTGGTGCCGGAGGTAGCGATGTTGGAACGCGGGGTACATGCCCCGATCTTTGCGCCGCTGGTCTGGCCGGGTCTCGCCGCGTGGATCGACACCGTGTATCACGGCGTCACGACGGGGTACGGTACCTATCCGTTCCTCGCCTACGGCACCGACTGGCTGGCCTTCGGGCACTTCGCTATTGCCGTCGCCTTTATCGGCCCACTGCGCGATCCGCTCCGTAATATCTGGGTGGTGGAATTCGGCATCCTCGCCTGCGCACTGGTGATCCCGTTCGCGTTTATCATGGGTCCCCAGCGCGGCATCCCCTTCTTCTGGCAGCTCATCGACTGCTCATTCGGCGTGGTCGGCATAATCCCGTTGTGGATCAGCCGATCGCTGATTAAACGACTGGCGGCGCTGCCGGCTGATGGGTAGACTGAGCTGTCATAATCCTGAAACAGCGTATGGCCTTTCCCTGTGCATCAGCAGCTAACCCCGTCGATAAAACCAGATGACGCCGTTGCGCGGTGGGAGAGAAAGGACAACCCCATCGCGGAGCAAGTCGGCGCCCGTGCGGTGAAATTGTTCGCCGGTCTCCGCGTTTTCGAACAGGTAGTCGGCGTCCGGCTGGAGCTCGTGCGGATACGCGGTGAACATCTCGTCAGGACAGGCCGGGTGCCGGATACCCTGCAGGAAGCCGTCGCCATATTCCGGGCGGTCAAATTGCCGGCTCACCCAGCGCGTCGGATCGCGGCTACCCGGGGTCAGCGGATAATAGTCCCCCTGCAGCAGCATTTCCGCCGCGCGGCGCCAGATCGCGATCATTTTCCTGCTCAGCGCGACGTCGTCAGCATTATTCGCATCCGGGGTGGCAAACACCATCGCCGCCATCGCGACGTGGAAGGTATAACTATCGACGTGCGCATTGAAGCGGAATTCACCCTCAGGCGCCTGGGGATCCGCGGATAGGGTAATCTCTTTGAAGTAGGGAATCCAGGTGAATAAAGTATGGTGAAAGGCCAGTTTGACCGGATCGAGGCCGTAGCCGTAATCGGAATAATGCAACGGCACGGAACGGCGCATCGTTTCCAGGTCGTTGCGCCGGCCGCCCGCCGCGCATGAATCGATCCACAAGCCCGGATGGCGTGCCAGCAAGTCATCCCAGAATTGCAGATACCCCTGCACATGCTGGTTCTCCAGCATCCCTTGCCGGTCTTCCGCGTCATTTCGCTGCCAATACGGCAGCGGAGGGAAGTTGAAATCCTGCCGGTAAATGCCGACCCCATTTTGTCGGATCAGCGTGCTGATGTAGTCGGTCAGCCACTGGCGGCAGGCAGGATTGCCTAGGTTGAGCAGTTTGTTCTCCTCGACGCCGGCGCTGGTGAAATACCGGACGGCCTCGTTCTCCCGCACGTCATCGAGCGGGGCGCGGAGCAACCACTCCGGGTGCTCAATATCGAGCCGGCTGCCCAGCGTCACGCGCTCCGGTTCGTGCCAGAGCAACAGCCGGGCGCCATGTTGCGCCGCGTTGGCGGCGACCGGTTGCAAGCCGCGGGGAAAACGCTCCGGGTCAGGCGTCCACGTCCCAGTCAACGGCCAGTGGCGTTCCCCGCGCTTATCCCGGCAGGGATACCAGCCGGCGTCGATCCACCAGACATCGAAATCGATGCCCGCGCGGGCGAATTGTTCCTGAAAGCGGAGCTGGTTCTCCTCGGTCGCCCCGGTAAATTCTTCCCCGCCTTCCGTCCCACAGACGGCCAGCATGGGCCGCAACGGTTGCCCGTCCGGCCTGGGCAGGATATGCGCCAGGTACCAGCGGCGCCAGAGATTGATCGCCCGCGTGGTGTCGCCCACCCAGGAGAGCATGGTGATGCGCGGTGTACGAATGCACTCGCCCGGCTGCAAGCGCAGGTGTGTCCGCTGCTGGCCGGCCTGCACGGCAACGCCATCGGCAACACCGGTATACGTCGCCGACCACTGCGCGGGCCAGCCAATCGCCAGCGTCAGGCCGCACCCGGCGAACTGCACGCGGAAGTACGGGAAGGCTCGGTCGCACGCGCGTCCGTCCTCCGGCGCAAAGGTCAGCGTCGTGCCCGGCGGCAGTGGCGTATCTGCGGTGGCATAGCCGTCCGCACGGTTAAAGTCACCATTGCCATGCTGGAGGATAGGCGCCTGCCCGGCGAAGGTGGCATCCAGCGCGTGAATGTCACTTATCAGCGGGGTAGGCATCTCGCCGGCATTGGTCAGCCAGACGATCCATTCCACCACCGGGTAATCACGATATTTCAGCGCTTCAACGCGGACGGTCAATCCGGTCGCACACTCCGTGCCTGTATAAACCGTCTCCTCGATATTCGCGTCGATCCGCCGCGTGGTGACCACCGGATTCCACTCCGCCGGAATGCCGTTGATCGGCTTCCCGTCATAGCGGAAAGAGAACGGCAAGTTCGCCGACGCAGCGAGTAATGTGTCCGTCCAGTAGCGACCTTGCGCCATATCCTCGGGACGCGTTTTCGGGGCAGTAAATTGATGCATGGAGATATACCTCTTATAGAGAGCATTATACCATGGACTCGCTGGAAAGGTACTTGCGCTAACTCAGTTTTTCCGGAAGGGTAAGACTCCGTTATTGCCACGATAGCGCCTGCGGATGTTATACGTTTTTGGTCAGCATGCAGGGCCTCCTGGTACGTGAGCGTCAGCGGAGCTTGAACGCTTAACGTTTTTGTAAACCCCAGGAAACCGGTTACCTTGACAGTTAATTCTGTTACCCATAAACTGAAGAGCGATGATGCGCTCAAAGCCGATCATTCCGGAATGTTGACCAGCGCTTCTCGATTCGCCACTGGGGATCAACGAGAAACTATGCCAGAATATAACGCGCATATCATGGACAAACCGGTCACGCTGCAGGACATTGCCGACCGCTGTGCGGTGTCGAAAGTCACCGTGTCGCGCACGCTGCGTGGGCAAACCGGGAAGGTCAGCGCCCAGGTCGCCGCACGCATCGCCGTCGTCGCCAAGGAGCTGGGCTATGATCCGGCCGCCAATCATACCGCGCGCCGGCTGTCACTGCAAAAACAGGGCTTGCGCGCGCTCAATCATCTCATCGCCATCTTCTTTCCGCTCGATCTTTTCGAGCATGATTACTATGTGCGCATTCTGCGCGGATTGATCGAGGTATTGCAAGCCGAACAGTTCGGACTGCTGATGCATTACAGCAATCAAATGAGTGCGGAAGAAGGATTGTTACCGCTATTCGCGCGCGGCGATGTCGATGCCGCACTGGTGCTGGCCAATCCGAAATATTTCCGTCTCACGCTCGACCACCTGCGCGCGCAACCGCAATTCGGGAATCGTCCTGTTGTTTCGCTGATCAGTCCCCAGGAAGGCACCGCGGCGGTGGTGACGGATGACCGGCACGGCGCCTACCTGGCCGTCCAGCATCTGCTGGCGCTCGGGCACCGTCATCTCCTCCATTTTTGCGATGACCTTACCGGCCCGACCCATCTGCAGCGTTATATGGGCTATTTACAAGCCTATGCGGAGGCGGAACTCAATCCGGATCGCTACCTCCATGTGTCTACGTGGGAAATGGGGGATTTCCAATGCGCCCAATCACAGCTATTGCTGAACGCAGCACTGTCCCGCTATCCGGAAGTCACTGCCATCCTTGCGCGCAATGACCAGGGAGCCATTTGGGTCGCCGAGTTTCTGGCCGAACGGGGCTTGCGCGTCCCGGAAGACTACAGTGTCATCGGTTTTGACGATACCGACCAGTTACTCAATGCCCGCAATGAAAATATCCTCACCACCGTGCAACTCCCCCTGCATGAGGTGGGACGGGAAGCAGCCCGACTGGTCATCCGCCAGTTGTACGGGCGCACCACCGCGGACCAACTGATCTCGTTGCCGGTCGCATTGATGGTCCGTGGCACCACCGCTCCCCCGCGGATGAAATAGTCTCGATATATGCGTTAACAAGCTATTGACAAATGCGAGGGTAATGTATATCATGCAGGGTAACCGGTGAACTTCTACCTGAATTTCTTTGGAGGTGTCTGATGCCTGCTCATTCCCGAACCAAGCGAGGATTTACCTTAATCGAATTATTGGTTGTCATCGCCATCATCGCGGTGTTGGCAGCCATCCTTTTCCCCGTGTTTGCCAGCGCGCGGGAAAAGGCCCGCCAGTCTTCCTGTCTGAACAACCAACGACAAATCGCGGTCGCCATCACCATCTGGGCGCAGGATAACAATAACTCCCTCTGCAACACCGCCACGGTGTGGACCAGCATTAATATGCCCGCTAAATCGCTGGTCTGCGGCTCCAAAGTCAAAACCGTCGCGACGCAGAACTCCTATGGCTATAATTCCATGGTGTCCGGCAAATCGCTGGGAAAATTAAAAGATCCCACCTCGATTGTGCTGACCGCCGATTGCAAGGATACCGCCAGCCCGGTCAACATTCTCACTACCGCCGGTGATGTGGAGATGCGCCATAACAATACCCAGTTGGCGGTGGTGTCCTATCTCGACGGCCATGTCGCGGGCACCTCCATGGTGGGCGGCATCGGCTATGTGCCGGTCACCAACGGGCTGGTCGCCTACTACCGCGCCGACCTTGGCGTTAGACCGGCTACCACCCCGTTCACCTGGGCCGATCAGAGCGGTAATAGCCTGGACCTGACCCCGATGCCGACCAGCGCCACCGTCACCACACCGGGCGCCCCTCCGACACTGGTGCAGGGCGGACTCATCGGCACCTCCGGCGTCGCGACCGGCAAGTGCGGCATGCCCGGGGTGCGCTGGAAAAAGAGCGTCTCCTATCCGTTATCCGCGACCCTCGGCGGGCTGTCATTGAACGATACGACAATGGTCCTGGTGGCCAATCGGCTCGATTCAGGGAATAGCTTCATCGCCCGTCTGGATAATTCCGCTCGCATCCTCAATACAGGCGGCACACCGTGGTTTGCGTTTGGCTATCGCGATACTGCCGGCACGATGCACAACGGCTTTTTGAGCGGTAACTACACCGCCTGCGCCACGCTAACGCCATTTTTCTGCTTTGCCGTGCAGCAAGGCACGGCAATGAGCGTGTATAACAACAACACGACGACACCATTTTTTAGTAATACGGCTCCGGTTATGCCGGCCACCATCTCCAGTCTCGTGGCGATAGGCAATGAAGCGGACGGCGGTGGAGCGGCTCCGAGTGGCCTGCCGGCGTCTGGTGGCGATCTAATGATCAGCGAATTCATCGTCTACGATCATGCCCTGTCGGCAACGGAGCGCGCATCGATCGCTGCGTATCTCAAAGCCCAGTATGGGTTATAGCTCGATGGGCCTTTGGCGCCATCAAGAAAGGAGTGACTCATGTTTGCCCATCGGAAACAGGGCTTTACCCTGATCGAATTATTGGTAGTCATAGTAATCATCGCCATCTTGGCGGCGATTCTCTTCCCGGTCTTCGCCCGGGCACGCGAGAAATCGTTCCAGACCAACTGCCTCAACAATCAACGTCAAATCGCGACGTCATTGTTAATGGTGGCGCAGGATCATGATGAGCTATTTTCCAATTCCGCCACCGTCTGGGTCGACCTCAATCTGGGCGCGCAGGTCTTGACCTGTCCCACTATCGGTGCCGACATGGTCAATGCCTACGGGTATAACCTGGGGGTATCCGGTGTTGCGCTGGGTAATATCGCCTTCCCCGCTGACGTCGCGCTGACCGCCGATTGCCGGCCGGTGGCGAAACCGGTTAACCTGCTCACCGCGGCCGGCGATGTCGATTTGCGGCATGATGGTAAGGCCGTCATTTCCTATGTCGACGGCCATGTCGTGTCGTCCCCGCTTCTCAAAGGGATTGGCACCATTCCGGTGACCAATGGCCTGGTGGCCGATTATCGGGCGGATATCGGCGCACCCGGGGCGAAATGGGCCGATATGGGACCGAACGGCTTCAATCTGGCGCCCATCGCGAATGGTGCTCTGCCGGTGCTCAGTGGTGATGTTATTGGGAATGTCCCCGGTTTGCGCTGGAAAAAGAGCGTGTCTTATCCGATGTCGGCCTCCATCACCGGTAAATCTTTGACCGACACGACGATGGTGCTGGTGTTTAACCGGCTCGATTCCCATGACAGCCTGCTCGGTCGCCTGGATAATTCCGCGCGCTTACTCGGAACCGGCGGCTCACCCTGGTTTGGCTTCTCCTATCGCGACACTGCGGGCACGATGCATAATGGCTTTTTAAGTGGCAACCAATTTACCGCCAATACCCCATATATCTGCACCGCATGCCAGGCAGGGACCGCGTTGTGCGTGTATAACGGCGGGGCCACCAGCCCGTTTTTCAGTGGAACCGCTCCCGTGACGCCGGCAACCATTACCAGTCTCATCGCGATCGGCAACGAAGCCGATGGCGGCGGCGGGAGTCCGAGCAATCTGCCCGGTCAATGGGGTGATCTGCTCATCTGCGAATATATTATTTACGACCATGCGTTGAGCGGTACCGAATTGACCACCCTCCAAACCTACCTGAAGAAGCAATATCGATTATAGCCACGGATCGCCCCCTCCCTTCTTCCCGAGGAGCAGGGAGAGGGGCGATCAGTCACCAATATGCACCACACGGTAACCAGCAACCCTCTTGACAGCAACGTGGTCAAGCTCTATTATTGTAAGGTAACCGGTAAACCTGCGTAAACCTTTCCCAGCCATCGATGACTGGGGGAGAACCCAATAACAGATAAAAATTGGAGAAACTCACATGCGAAAACTCTTGCTGTTGGTCTGGTGTGCCGCGCTCTGCTGCGGACTGCTGCGCGTGGGATTTGCCGTCGAGACGGCCAAATTCTTTGGCGAGGCCACCGTGTCGCCGTTGGTGAAGGCGCCCGTCATCGATGGCGTCATCTCGCCCGGCGAGTGGGATGGGGCCGTGCGCACCACCGGATTCCAAACCCTCTTCCCGATGACCGAATATCCCAATACCGGCCTCGACGCGCGGATGGGCACCACCTATGTCGGCTTTACCAATGACAAGATCTATCTGGCGATGGTGAGCGAATATCCGCCGGATGGCAAAGACCATAGCTCGGGAACCAACCGGGATGGGGACCGCGTCTTCGACGAGAGTATTGAAATCTGGCTGGATCCCAACCGCGCCAACCGCGCCTCCGCTGAAGGCGACCTGCGCTTCTATCAAATGAACTTCAATACGCAGGGCGGCATATATGATATCAGTTTCGACCCGAAGACCGGTCCCAATACCGGCTGGAACGGCAACTGGGACATGAAGAATACCGTGGACCAGGTCAAGCATACCTGGACCGTGGAATTATCGCTGCCGTTAGCGGATCTCGGCTGGAAACCGGGCAGCAGCATTGGCAAAAGCATGGGCGTGCTCGTGTCACGCAATTATAAAGGACCCTGGAATCAAGTGACCTGGTTCCCGGTGCGCGGGGCATTTATCGATTGGTTCCGCTACCCGGTGATTACCATATTGAAAGACACCCCCTCGGTGCAAATAACCGGACTGGGCGACAAAGTCCATGCCGGCGACTTGCAACTGCGCGCCACCGTCAAAAATCCCGGTCCCGCGCAACAGGCCAAGGTGAAACTGCATCTGACGTCTTCCGATATGCCGGAACTGAATGAAGAAAAGTTGCTCGATCTACCGGCCGGCGGCACGGCTGCTTACGCCATCGATCTCCCGCCAGGACGGCTGCACGAAGCCGCGCAACATGACCTCTGGTTTACCGTCACCTCGGCGGATGAGAAAACCCTGTATATGAAATACGAGATGCCGTGGACGAAAGCGCCGGAGAAGAAATGGGTATATCGTATCGGTCCTGATCCCGACGCCGCCGTACGGTTCGCCTATTACCCCTCCTACAAATTTGTGCGCGTGTTCGTGAATCCGCGCGAGTTGGGTCCGGAGTTCGACGCAGTCCGTGCCGCCCAGGTAACCATCACCGGCCCGGCCGGCAAGTCGGTGCTGGATACGACGATGACGTGGAAAGATGATCCGAGACAGCAACCCTTCACGGTGGGCGATCTGCCGGATGGACAATACACACTGACCGTAAATATTGCCGGTTGGAAGACTGCCTTTGTGCGTACCTTCACCCGCAAACATTTCGCCTGGGAAGGCAATACGCTGGGCATCACCGACCAGGTGCTGCCGCCCTTTACCCCGGTGAAGGTACAAGGGAAAAAGCTCACGGTGGTTGGACGCCAATATGCCGTGAACGGATTGGGACTGTGGGAGCAGGCGCGCAGCCTGGACCGCGACTTACTCGCCGCGCCGATGGCGCTGGTGGCGGACGGCAAAGAGACGTTGCGTGGCAAAGGATCTTTCACCACTACCAAACCGAATCTCGCGGTTTATGAAGGTAAAGCGGCCACGACCGCGGTCACCGTCGCGTCCAAATGCACCACGGAAGTGGACGGCTGTATGAAGGTCGAGCTCACACTCGCCCCCGGCACGAAGCCCTCCGAACTCAAATCATTGTGGCTGGATATTCCGCTGAAAGACCAGGAAGTACCGCTCTGGCATGTCAGCACCACAACGCTGCGCATCAATCCTTCCGGCAGTACCCCGCCTGGACAAGGTGAGGTGTGGGATAGCCGCCAGTTCCCCGACGGCAACTGGTACGGCAACTTCAAATGCTACCTGTGGCTGGGCGCCGAGGAGCGCGGACTCTGCTGGTTTGCCGATAATGATAAGGGCTGGGTGCTGAATGTCAACGAGAAGAACCCCGACCTGTCCACGCCGGCGCAGCAGTTTATTCGAAAGGATGGCGTGCTCACGCTGCGCGTCAATTTGGTGCAAAAACCGATTACGCTCACCGAACCGCGGACGATCGTGTTCGGCGTGATGGCCAGTCCCGGCAAGCCGATGGCGTCAGACTGGCGCCGGCGCGGCATTACCGACACCTCGCTCTTTAATATGGGCTACGCCACGCCGGCGTCCTACTGCGCAAAGGAGCCCTGGGGCAACGACTTTTCCATCGCCGACTGGAGCTATCACCAGCGCATCGGCAAAGCCGGCCCATCCCAGCCCGAGATCGAAGCCTGGAAGACGCGCAACTTCCCCGCGGATATGGATCCCAAATTCCGTGCAGATATGATCCAACTGGCACTTGGGCCGTTCCTGAGCAACTTCCGCCCGAATATGAAATACATGAAGATGTATTTCGAAGAATACCACACCAATGCCCAGGTGCAACCGGAATCACACGTCTTTATGAGCGAATGGAGCGGAGGCTGGTATGGCCCCTTGCTCGATCATGCCACCGTGCAGGAGCATAAAATGTATGGGATCGGCGTCAGCGGGATCGTGCCGAGTTACCGCGATTTCGCCTGCTGGTATGCGGCGGAATGGGTGAAGCGCGGCATCGGGTGCTACTTTGACAACGCGTTCCCCAGCCGCGCCTATGACCCGTTGACCACGTCGGCCTATCCATTGCCGAACGGCCAGGTGCAACCGTCCGCGGGCATGTGGGCGCGGCGTGAATACATGAAGCGTATCTGGACCATCCACCAGACGCTCGCGCCGCCGGATGCCTTGCCGGCAATGATGATTCATATGACGAACACCCACATCATTCCCTACATGACGTGGAATATGGAAAATCTGGACCTGGAGTGGAAGTTCGGCCCGGAGCCGCAGCAATCGAAATTCCCGGCGGACTTCTTGCGCGCCGAGTCACTCGGCCGCCAGTCCGGCAACGTACCATTTGTCCTTGATGCCATCCAGGAAACCAAAACCCAAGCCGAGTATAATGCGGTCGAGCGTACACGCTTCGGCACCATGATGGTGCACGAGATCCGTTATCAGATTCCTGGTCCCGGCAATACCGGCTTATTCAAAGTGCTCACCGATTTTGGCTACGGGACGGATAACTGCCAGGTCTATAACTACTGGCAAACGGCGTATCCGGTGAAAGCGAGCGATCCGCTGGCGAAATCGCTCCTGCTGAAAAACGGGAAAGACCTGTTACTGCTCATCTGCACCTGGAATCCGAAGGCCGCCGATGTCACCTTCACCCTTGACACCAAAGCCCTCGGTGTGACGCCCACGGTCGCCTTCAATGAGGAAAAGCCGGCGGAGCCCTTCACCTACACGGTCAAAACCCCATCCGTAACCCTACCGCTCGATGGGTATGGCGTGCGCATCGTACATCTACAGTGAGCACAGTTCGCCTATCCCCCCTGCTCTTTGGAGAGCAGAGGGGATAGGGATGGCAGAGCGGGTAGCTGTTGTCCCTACCTCGTACCAATCCCGGGATAAGGATACAAGCGATTCGATGGCGGAATATAACGCGCATATCATGGACAAACCGGTCACGCTGCAGGACATTGCCGACCGCTGTGAAGTGTCGAAAGTCACCGTGTCGCGCACGCTGCGCGGGCAAACCGGAAAGGTCAGCGCACAGGTCGCCGCGCATATCGCCGTTGTCGCCAAAGAACTGGGCTATGATCCGGCCGCCAATCATATCGCGCGCCGGCTGTCGCTGCAAAAACAGGGCTTGCGCGCGCTCAATCATCTCATCGCCATCTTCTTTCCGCTCGATCTCTTCGCGCATGATTACTATGTCCGCATTCTGCGCGGGTTGATCGAGGTATTGCAAGCCGAACAGTTCGGACTGCTGATGCATTACAGTAATCCGCTGGGTGTGCAAGAAGGCCTGCTGCCGTTATTCGCGCGCGGCGATGTCGATGCCGCACTGGTGCTGGCTAATCCTCATAATTTTCGTCGCACCCTCGATCATCTGCGCGCACAGCCGCAATTCGGAAGTCGTCCCATTGTCTCGTTGATCAATCCCCATGACGGCACCGCGGCGGTAGTAACGGATGACCGAAACGGCGCCTACCTGGCTGTCCAGCATCTGCTGGCGCTGGGGCATCGCCATCTCCTCCATTTTTGCGACGACCTTACCGGCTCGACCCATCTGCAGCGCTATATGGGCTATTTACAGGCCTATGCGGAGGCGGAACTCAATCCGGATCGCTACCTCCATGTGTCGGCGTGGGATATGGGGGACTTTCAACGCGCCCAATCCCAGCTATTGCTGAACGAAGCACTGTCCCGCTATCCGGAAGTCACCGGCATCCTGGCGCGCAATGACCAGGGAGCCATCTGGATCGCCGAGTTTCTGGCCGAACGGGGCTTGCGTGTCCCGGAGGACTACAGTGTCATCGGTTTTGACGATACCGACCAGTTACTCAATGCCCGCAATGAGAATATTCTTACCACCGTGCAACTCCCCCTGCATGAGGTGGGACGGGAAGCGGCGCGACTGGTCATCCGCCAGTTGTATGGGCGCACCACCGCGGACCAACTGATCTCGCTGCCGGTCGCATTGATGGTACGCGGCACCACCGCTCCCCCGCGCGAGCGTTTACTGATCCGCTTATAAGTTCGTTAAAAGCGATCATGGAAGCCTGGCAGTCCGTTGTCGGCTCTGGTTTATGTCCTGCTGGTGCGCGAGCGTCCCTGCGAGCAGGTCGGGAATCCCCCCGGTGCTCGCGGGGACGCTCGCGCGCCGGCAAGATCTCACGGATACATTTTTCCGATCTCATGAGCGGGTCAGTAATTGGGGGGTATACAGACAGTCCATCAGGTAATAGGGTGTTCAAACTATTGACAAAAGCGGAAACATGGTCTACTATATTAGGTAACCGGTGAACTATTTCATGAATTTCGTGTTGGAGGTGTCTGATGCTCTATCGTCTCCGATGCAAACGGGGATTCACGCTGATCGAATTATTGGTCGTCATCGCCATCATCGCGGTGTTGGCAGCCATCCTCTTCCCCGTCTTTGCCAGCGCGCGGGAAAAAGCCCGCCAGTCTTCCTGTCTGAATAACCAACGGCAAATCGCGGTCGCCATCACCATCTGGGCACAGGATAACAATAACTCCCTTTGCAGCACCGCCACGGTGTGGACCAGCATTAATATGCCCGCTAAATCGCTGGTCTGCGGCTCCAAAGTCAAAACTGTCGCGACGCAGAACTCCTATGGCTATAATTCCATGGTTTCCGGCAAATCGCTGGGAAAATTGAAGGATCCTACTTCGATTGTGCTGACCGCCGATTGTAAGGATACCACCAGTCCGGTCAACATTCTCACCACCGCCGGTGATGTGGAGATGCGCCATAACAATGCCCAGTTGGCTGTGGTGTCTTATCTCGATGGCCATGTCGCGGGCACCTCCATGGTGGGCGGCATCGGCTATGTGCCGGTCACCAACGGACTGGTCGCCTACTACCGCGCCGACCTCGGGGTGTATCCAGGAACTAACCCGTTTAAATGGGCCGATCAAAGCGGCAACGGCTTCGATCTGTCCCCGATGCCGGTGAGTGGGACCACCACGCCGGGCACCGGGCCCACGCTGGTGCAAACCGGGCTCATCGGCGCCACCGGCACGGTTACCGGAAAGAGCGGCATGCCCGCGTTACGCTGGACGAAAAGCGTCTCCTATCCGCTCATGGCCAGTCTTGGGGGTCTCTCGCTCACCGATACCTCGATGATCCTGGTCAGCAATCGGCTGGCGGATCACGACTATATCGCGGCACGTTTGGACATGACCCGGCAGATGAGTACGGGTGGCGCACCGGCGGTCTGCTTTTACAGCACCGGCGGCACGCCCAATGTGGTGGCGGCGAATGCCTGGCCGAATTCCTACCCCGCCAATACGCCGGCCATCTGGATTGCCACGCAACAGGGTGATGCGGTCTACATGTATATGTCGGCCACCCAGATCATGGGCTCGGCGACTGCCTATACCAATACCCTGGCGCCGGTCTCCAGTACCATCGTGGTGGGGAATGAGTCGAACGGCTGGAATCAGCCGTCCGCGAACGGGGATTGCCTGATCAGCGAATTCATTGTCTACGATCATGCGCTGACCACCACGGAACGCGCGACCGTGACCAATTATTTGAAAAATCAATATGGACTGTAATACCGTATGCTTCGTCGCCGGCGCGCACGCGCGCCGGCACTACGGTAAATACAGTCGCGAACGAAAGGAGGAACTCATGCCGTCATTGCGTGCACAGGGCTTTACCCTGATCGAATTATTGGTAGTCATAGTAATCATCGCCATCTTGGCGGCGATATTGTTCCCGGTCTTCGCCCGGGCGCGTGAGAAATCGTTCCAGACCAACTGTCTCAACAATCAACGCCAAATCGCCACATCATTGTTAATGGTGGCGCAGGATCATGATGAGCTATTTTCCAATTCCGCCACCGTCTGGGTCGACCTCAATCTGGGCGCGCAGGTGTTAACCTGTCCCACCATCGGCGCCGATATGGTCAATGCCTATGGGTATAATCTGGGGGTGTCCGGCGTCTCGTTAGGCAATATCGCCTTCCCCGCCGACGTCGCGCTCACCGCCGATTGCCGGTCGGTGGCCAAACCGGTCAATCTGCTCTCCGCGGCCGGCGATGTCGATCTGCGGCATGACGGTAAAGCGGTCATTTCCTATACTGATGGGCATGTCGTGGTATCGCCAATTCTCAAAGGCATCGGCACCATCCCGGTCACCTTGGGTTTGGTGGCCGATTACCGCGCGGATATCGGCGCGTCCGGGGCGAAATGGTCCGATCTGGGCCCCAACGGCTTGCACCTGACGCCCCTGTCGAACGGCAGCCCGCCGGTAATCACTGGCGATACCATCGGCGGTGTTCCCGCCATGCGCTGGTATAAAAGTGTCTCCTACCCGTTGACCGTCAAGCTGAATGGACAGACCTTCAGCGATTCGACGATGGTGATCGTCTGCAATCGCCTGAATGGCCATGACAACTCGGTGTGCCGGCTGGACTCGACGCGCATGCTCATTACCGGTGGCGCACCGGCGGTCTGTTATTACAGTACCGGCGGCACCCCGAATGTAGTGGCGGCGAACGCCTGGCCGAACTCCTTCACCGCCAATACGCCGGTGATCTGGACCGCCACGCAACAGGGCGATGCCGTCTACATGTATATGTCGAACACCCAGATCATGGGCTCGCTGACGGCCTATACCAATACTCTGGCGCCCGTCTCCAGCACGATTGTGGTGGGGAACGAAGGCGAAGGAAATAGCCTGCCGTCGGCAAACGGCGACTTGCTCGTGAGCGAATGCATCGTCTACGATCACGCCTTGAGCACCGGCGACTTTACCACGCTGGTCACCTACCTGAAGAAGCAATATCGTCTGTAATCGGCATCGGTCGGAGCGCCGGCGTCTCGCCGGCAAGGGTAATTTCCCCTGGCGCGAGCCTCCTCGCGAGCAGTAGGATGTTGGTATTACTGCTCGCGAGAACGCTCGCGCGCCATCGAAAAGGAACTGCAAGCATGAACAGCACTGCCAGCGCGCATCGCGTCCTGTTAATCGCCCTGTGCCTGTTTGCCGACATCGTCGCGTTCGCGGCTGTTCCCGCCAGCCTGACGGCAGAGCAAATCACCGGATTCGCGATTCCGCGCATGACGACATCGCCCAAAATCGACGGCACGATCGACCCCACGGAGTGGCGGGAGGCACTGGCTGTTTCCGGCATTGTCGACTGGTCGGTCAATGTCTTGATTCCACGCCCGACCACCTATTATCTGGCCTGGGACTCCGGCCATCTCTATCTCGCCTGCCGGACCTATCTGCGTCCCGGCTACAAACCCGCCATCAAGGATGGGCGTTCCGATGGCAATGCCTATTGTTTCGATGACGGGCTGGAATTGCTCTTCAAGCCGATGGGGACGAACGTCAGTGCGATGAATCATCGGACCGAATTCCGGCTCTTTCTGAATTGTCTGGGGAATGTGGGCGATTTGACGCGGCTGGCGGTTGGTCAGCAGATTAAAAACTGGGGACCGCATTTTCAGACCGCCGCGCGCATCACCGCGCCGGGTACCGCGCCCAACGGCGGCTCCTGGTGGGAGTTGGAGGTCAGCGCCACGCCGGAAGACTTCGAACTGACCGGGCCGCACCACGCCGGTGACCAGTGGAAATTCATGCTCGGGTTCAATCATATCCCCGGCTGGATGCAGGCGCGCATCCCCTGTATCGACGGCTACTACACCGCTGACGGCAAATGCGTGGGCACGCTGGTGGATAATACGCCGGCCGTGCAATGCACCATGGATTCTCTCGCCAATCTGGCTTCCGACGGCACCGCCGCGCTGAATATCCGCGCGTATAACCCGACGAAACAGGAGACGAAACTCAATCTGGACATCGATATCGCCGGTAAAATTACCAGACATGAAATACTGACTATCCCGGCCGGTGGTGAGACCAACTATCCACTCCATGAGAAGCTGCCGGAGGAGGTGAAAAATGGCCTCGCCAGCCTGCGCGTCACCCAGGGAGAGCGGACGCTGCTCACCTATACGGCGCTGTTCAAAGTCGGCGCGTATAACTGGATGCTGGACCCGGTAAAATCCGCCGATCCGACGCAGTTTGCCTTCGAGACGCAGTTCAATCCCGTCCGCAATCAATTACTGGTGAAAGCGGATACCTATTACCTGCCGGATCCGAAGCTGGCACAGGCGCTCTCCTATACCGTAAAACAGGAGGGAAGTGGTAAAGTGCTGGCCGCGGGGACGATTACCCACGCCGCGGAATGGTATATTCAAGATATCCTCACGCTGCCGGCGCCGGCGCCGGGAAAATATACCGTCGAAGGCCTTCTGCATCTGACCGACGGGAAGACGCTGGGCCCGATGACCGGCGTGATCGAGAAGAAAGACGAAGCAAAAGCCTTCCCGGAATGGTGGGGGAAAAAATACGGCAATACCGAGCGCGTGTTGCCCCCGTTCACCGCCATCACCCGCAAAGAGCACCGTTGGGGTTGCTGGGGACGCGAATATACGCTGAACGCCCTCGGGCTGCCGGATGCGCTCACCTCACAACAGGCTGCCGTGCTGGCCGCACCGGCACGCATCGTCGCCGTGGTGAATGGGAAGGAAACAACCATTAAACTCGGAGCGCCGACCATCACCGAGGTGAAAGCGTGGCGCATCCGCTTCACGGGAAAAGCGACGGGCGCCGGCCTCGATTTTTCCGCCTACGGCTGGCTGGAGCAGGACGGCCTGGTGTATGTCGATCTCACCTATCAACCGAGCGGCAAAAGCCCCGTGCAGGTCGAAGCGTTGCGCATCGAATATCCGCTGGTCGATGAAATGGCCGAGTCGCTGGTGTGCATCGGCCCCGGCGATAACTTTGCCAGCAAGACCACAATGATCCTGCCGAAACGTGTCGGTGAGGCGTCGTCCACCCCGACCAAACTCTGGTCTACCCTCGACACCGGTCTGACCGGCAGCAATATGAAACGCGGTTCGTTCTATCCCACCGTCTGGATCGGCAGCGAGCAACGTGGGTTTCTCTGGTGGGGCGACCATGACCGGGGTTGGTTCCCGGATAACGCGGTGCCGGCGCATGAAGCGATACGCGTGGGGAATGCCGTGGTGCTGCGCAACAACATCATCGGCAAACCGGTCGAGCTGCGCGAAGCGCGCACCATCTCCTTCAGCTACCTGGCCTCGCCGTTCAAGCCGCTGCCGGCGGGTTGGCGCATGTTCGCCACCGAGGATGGCACCTTCGGCCCGCCGTTCCGCGGCGTGCGCAAGGATTCGAAAACCGGTGAAAAGGTGAAACAGGGGCATGGGCTGGCCAACTGGATTAACCCGGAATCGCGCTATCCGGAAGAATGGAGCGCTTTGTGGGCGGAGCAGAAAGCGCAGGCCGATAACGCGGTGAAGCGAACCCTCCCCTTCGATCCCTGGCAGGCGCGTTCCGGCATGGGCTATCAGCATATGTCGTTCCAACTGCTCGGGTATGGGCATAAGTCCATCGAAGATGATGTCTTCAAATATTTTGGCGACGAATGGTACACCAGCCACCCCGGCGATACCTGGAACGACAGCTATACCGACTATGCCATGTATCTATTCGATCGCGCCTTCCGCGAAGGCGGCGTGCGCTCCAGCTATTGGGACCTGTCCTTCCCGAACCTGTGTGGTAGTTTGCTCAGCGGGCTCTGTTACCGGCTGCCGGATGACCGCGTACAGCCGGGATACAACGGGTGGAACATCCGTCGCTTCTTTATGCGGCTTTGGGCGCTCCAGCAGGATTATGGCCTCAATCCCGGTGCGGTCGGTTGCCATTCCACCAATGCGTATGTGCTCGTCAGCCTGCCGTGGATCGACACCGTCCTGGACGGCGAGCGCGACTGGAACCTGGACACCAGCGATCAGGACTGGGTGGATTATTACCCGGTCGAGCGCATGCGCGCAATGTCCAGTCCGCACAACTGGGGCATCGGCATCTGCTGGATGAGCAACTACGCCGCCGCGGACAAGAAAAAGATCATCGCCGCCAAAACCAGCCAGGCCGAATACCTGTGGATGCATGATTCCTGGCGCAATCCCTACCTGGAACCGGCCGTCAACATGACGATCATGCCGCCGGGCATTCTCGACTGGGGCCTCAACCGTGCCGATACCCGGTATTATCCGTATTGGCGCAACCCCTATGTCAGCAGCGCGGATAAAGATGTGCTGATCTCGCTGTGGCAATTACCGGATCGCGTGCTGGTCGGCGTTTTCAACTATAATCGAAAACAGCAGAAAGACATCACGTTGAAGATCGACCTGGACGCCCTGCAACTGACGCCAAAGCTCCCCTGGCAGGAATTCGTCGGCGTGCGTGACCTGTATAAAGCCGAAACGGACCCGGCGGCGCAACTGAACTATTATGCGCGGACGCTGACGATCAAAGCCTTGCGCCCGCACGCCGGACGATTTATCGGCATTCGGAAGTATTGAGGTAGCTGATTAATGTCCCACCCAATCCTGTTTAGCGGTAACCGTTCAGCCCCCCTGGCGCGCGAGCGTCCTCGCGAGCACTCCGGTGGTTGAGTAGACTACGGAGGGTCGTATCGAAACCACCAGAGTGCTCGCGAGGACGCTCGCGCGCCAGGGGGCTGAACGGTTACGTTTAGCGTAACAACCATCCGAAATATTCGGTGAATTCGCTCCTGTTCTCGATTGACGGTAGAAGTACTGAGTAAGGACAATCATGAGCATAAACTCTCGCTATACGCGCATCGGGTTGTGTTGCCTTTGCGCACTGGGCCTGGTTTCCGTGGTGCAGGCCGCGGAGAAATCCCTTTTCTGGCGACCGTATCAGCCGGATGAATTCACCTCGCTGCTCTATCACCTCGACGAAGCGACACCGGGGGTGCAGACACAGTCCGAGGAGAAAATGTCCGCCGAAAGCCCGGATGTCGCGCCGCCGGAAAAGCATGCGGATACCACCGGACGGAAAGCCGCCAACGTGGCGGCGATGGGCGACCCGGCGGAGTTGGTGGGGGCGTGCAGCTTTGTGCGCGAAGGACGTTTCAACGGCGGCGTGCGCTTCACCGGCGCCGACGGCATGCTGACCTTCCACAACGTCGCCACCACGGGATGGGCGCTGGAAGGCTGGTTTCGCGCGGCGCAATTGCCGCCTGCGCAGGCCACCCTCATGCAGTTGTCGGGTGCCAACGGCATCCGCGTCATTCTGCAAGCGGATGGTCGCCTGGGCGTGATCTGGCAGCGTGGCAAACCGTTGCTCACGGACTGGCGGTGCACGCCGAATCAGTGGTTTCACCTCGCGCTGGTCTGGTTCCCGCAGATGTGGAATCAATACGGCCAGATTACCGACGCCGATATGCGCGTCTGCGTCAACGGGAAACCGTTAGTGCGCAGCGTAACGATGTCAACGAGCGCGTTTTCGCCGGCCATCCGCGCCGAACAGGTGGTGATCGGCAATGACGCCGACGGCAAAACCGGATTCGACGGCTGGGTCGATGAAGTGCGCCTGTCGGGGAAGCATCGCGACTATTATCTCCCCGACCTGGACTGGACGGATTCGGAAGGTACGCGTCCCGCGCCGACGGGCCGGCCCTTCTTTCGCGATGACGCCGACCTGCTCTTCTGGCTGAACTTCGATGGGACGCTGCAACCGGCCCGTGCCGGGGCAGGCACCACCGTCACCCCGAAAAAAGTCGATCCGTCCACCTTCGACATTGCCCCGAAGCAATACGCTTTCCGCTTCACCGACGGCGTGGCCATGCAGGCGTTGCAGTTGCGCACCGGCGAGAAGGGCGTGGAATACGTCGGGATCGGCAACGCCAATTCGCAGCGCGGTACGATCGCGTTCTGGTGCTGCCCGACGGATTGGGACAACTATAAAGAATGGAATATCGCCGTAAAATGGCCGCAGGAATTCGTGCCCATCTTCGCCGCCGGGCAGGACGGCAAGCCGATATTGCAATTCGACTGGATAAAGACCCCCGACCACGACAACACGCCGAATCCCGTCGATCTGAACCCCGGCCGCTGGATCCACCTGGCGATCGCCTGGGATGGCGACGCCACCGTCGTCTATATCAATGGCCAACCCTGGGGATACTGGGGCTCCTGGCGCTGGACCCGGAAAAACTGGGATGACGCGAAACCATTGCAACTGGTATTCGCCAAACCGAAAGACCGCACCGCGATCGACGACTTTCGCATCTATCGCCGCATGCTCTCGCCGCGCGAAATCGCCAACCTGGTCACGGTGTATGACAAACGCGCCCAACTGGCGCCGTTGCCGGATTTCGATCAAACCTGCTCGCTCAACGGCGTAATCGGCAAGGCCCAGGTGCGGCTCTTCCCGTTGATGACCGACTATGCGAAAGCGGTCGCCGCCTCGGTGACGGTGACCCGCCGGGGTGAGCAAACCCCGCTCGGGCAGGCCCGTGTCGAGTGCCAGCCGGACAGCCCGGTCACCGTCAATCTCACCACCCCTCCCCTTGACTTCGGCGATTACGATATCCACATCGCCGCGTTGGACGCGAAAAACGCCGAGTTGAAAACGATGACGGCACCCTTTACCCGAAAAGCGCCGGTCTGGTGGAAAAGCACGGTCGGACTTAGCGACAAAGTGATGCCGGATTGGACGCCGGTGCAGGGGAAAGATGACGCCATCGCGGTGATCGGACGCGAGATACATTTCGCCGGTTCGGGACTGCCGGAGCGCGTGGTCTCTGCGGGCGGTGAGGTGTTGGCCGCGCCGGTGACGATGAGCGCCGCGCGCAACGGGCAAGCCATTCCTCTGACCCCATTGCAACCGCACGCCGAGATCAAGGTAGTGAACGAAACCCGCGCGGAAGCCTCCGGCGGCCTGAAGGGTGACACCTTCACTGCCGCCGTCGCGTCCTACACCGAATTCGATGGCATGATGTGGTTCACCGTCACGTTGCACCCGGACGGCCAGCCCACCACGCTGGATACCCTCAACCTGCGCATTCCTTACACGCCGGACAGCGCGCGGCAGATTCACTGGTGGAGTGGCGCGAGTGGATTCCGCGACCAGCAGTGTGTATGGATCGGTGATTTGCCGGCCGGGCAAGGCGTCGTCTTTCGCAGCAATGAGGCGCCGAAAGTCAGACCGGCGGAGGGATTGCGCGGCAGTTTTATGCCCTACCTCATGCTCACCGGTGACAAGCGCGGCCTGGCCTGGTTCGCGGAAAACGATCAGGGGTGGACGCAGAGCCGGGAAATACCGGCGGTCTCGGTCGAGCGTGCGGATACCGCGGTGACCCTCGTTCTGCGCGTAATTTCTTCGCCGGTGACGCTGGATGGCCCGCGCACTTTCGCCTTCGGGCTGCATCCCATCCCGGTGAAACCGCTGGACCCGGTTTGGCGTAATTATGCCGGCTGGACCACCGCGCCGGACGGCTTTTCCGGGGTGCATCTGAAAGGCGACAAAGGCGGGTTGGCCAAATCCGTGCAGCGCACGCCGGATAATATGGACTGGGAAGGGGCAATAAATCGTTTCGAACACTCGAAATTCAATGACATGCCGAAAGGCGATCAGCCGCGTTCGGTATATGTGCCGGGCGATTACATGAACCTGCGCGGCCTGGGCGAAGTGCCGCCGGATACCGCCGATTGGGTACCGGATTGGCACGGCTTTGGCTGGAGCGGAAAATGGTCCACTCTCCGTTACACCAGCGAACTCGTCGATTTTTCCTCCTGGGCGTTCAACGAATGGGTGAAGCGCGGCCTATTTTACGGATTATATATGGACGATTCCTGGAGTAGCATCCAGTCCACCTTCCCCGGTCCCGGCGCGTACAAGTTGCCGGACGGCACCGTGCAGCCGGGATTCCAGTGGCTCGGGCAGCGGGAATACATTCGGCGGCTGCGGCAAATCTTCTACGATAACCACCTGACTCCGCATATGTGCTCTCACCTGACCCATACTAATTTTATTCCCTACCAGGCGTTCTTCGATGTCGCGCTGGATGGCGAGGATTTTTACAACAACTCCCCCGAATCGAAATGGGACTTCATGGACGTTTGGCCCGCGCCGCGCCTGCGCTTCGATAATTCGGAGAAGTGGGGCATCGCCGGCATGTGGCTGGGATGGCACGCCGGGGGATTCGGTGCGGGTAAATACCCGGACTGGAACTATCGCCATAACCGGGCCTATACCGGCGCGCTGCTGATCCACGACCTCGTCTGGCTCAACCGGGAAGCGGCCTGCGAAACGCTGGATTATCGCTGGCTCGACAAATCCGGCTTCCTGGCCGACCCCACAGTCACCTTCATTCCCTACTGGGATCCGCAAGGCTTGTATCACCGTGAGCAAACCAAACTGTATATCTGTGCCTGGAAACGCGACGGGCAATGCCTGGTGGCGATGACAAATTGGGAGCACGAACGCTGCGAAGCCGCCATTGCCCTCGATCCGAAAGTGATGGGATTCGGCGACGTGACCGCCGACCGTCTGCAGGTGAAAGATGTCGATCATGCCAACCTGACGATTAAATTTTCCCATACCGCGCGCCCGCTCGAACCGGACGATATCTCGACGGACGGTGGCGATAAAACCGCCAGCGACAAAGCGGATGCCCAGGAAGAGGAAGAGCAACGCGTGATCAAAGACGGCGCCGTCGAGTGGAAAGACGGCACCCTCCGCTGCCCCGTGCGCGGGCATGATTTTCGGTTGTTCCTCTTTACGGTGAAGAAGTAAGCGGCGGGCGTGAGGTTTCGGGTGTTGGGTGCTGGGTGTTGGGAGTCGAGTATTGGTGGATCATTTGTCATAAACAACCGCATTGCCCTTCGGGCATAAACGGTTATTCATGCCAAATGACCCAAAACCCAAAACCCAAAACCCAAAACCTGAAACCTGAAACCTGAAACCCTCTTGACAGCAACGAGGGTAAGCCCTATCATTATAAGGTAACCGGTAAACCTGCGTAAACCTGGCTTACCACGCTCGTGAGGTGTATGATGAATCGAATGGAATTTGGCGATGACCAGTTGCGCGCGGTCTGCCGGCAACAGCAGCATCGATTGCTGCTGGAGTTGATCGATACTGCAAACGGGCGGCAGTGGGGGCCGGTGCCGCTGTTGACGCTGGAAGTCTACGCGAAAGCGGAATTTCGCGTCGAGACGGTGCGAGAATATCGCCTCGATCAAGTCCACCTGACCGACAATGGGCTGCACGTCACGCTCGGGGATGGCGCTCACCAGCTTCGCCTGGGTTTGTGGCTGAAGATCGAGCACGGCGAGTTGCAGGTGCGCATGCCGATGACCGAACTCTACGAAGATAAAGCCGCCACGTACCGCCTCTTTTCCGTCATCGTACTGCCGGGATTATTGGATACAAAAGGCCACCTGCTGATGCCGCTGGGCGCCGGCATGTTGTGCGACGTGCGCAAAAAACCGTGCGTCGCTGACCGCTTCCTGATCTATGGCGAGCAGTCGCGGTGGGAATTGCTGCCGATGATTCCGGTGGGCGCCACGCAGGATAGCGAGCGAGGGATGATGGTGCTGGCCACCGAAGCGGCTAGTGAAACCGAATGCCACGTTCGGACGGACGGCCACGGGCACGGTAATCTGGACTTCGGTATGTCCGTCCGGCAATTCTGGCCCGACCCGGTCGAATTTTCCGCGCGCGCGATCCGCTATATCCCCCTGCCGCCGGCGGCGGATCTGGTGCATTTTACCGCCAAACGGTTGCGCCGTCACCTTATCGAGGACCTGGGCAAACCGACGCTGACACAGCGCATGGCGGAATCTCCGGAGTTGCGCTACCTGCATGACGCTTTCATCATGAAGATGTTCTTCGGAGTGGAAAATCAGGGGATCATGATGCATGGCCAGCCGAAAGGCGACCCGATCAGTTTCCAGCAGAAGATGAACTTCCAGGAATGCGGAGATATCCTCGGCAAAATGCACACCGCGGGCATCGACAAGGTGCTCACCCAGGCGGTTGGATTCAATCCGCGCGGGCACGACGGCATGTGGCCGTCACGCTTCCCAATCGAAGAACGGTTGGGCGGAGAAGCGGGATTTCGTGCCTTGATCGAGCATGGCACGCGCCTGGGCTTCCAGATGAATACCCACGACAACCACCTGAGCGCCTACACCTGTAGTCCGGACTTCGACGTCGAGCAGGTGATTCATGACCAGTGGGGTCAACCGATGGGACTCGGTGAATGGGGCGGAGGGATTACCTATATCCTCAACGTGCTGGCACTGCCGCGAGAATGGATCGCCGGGCAAATGCGTGGACTGCAGGCGTTGGGTATGCGCGGCATGGCCTATCTGGACGGCATGGGCAACCCGCTCTATCGCGACTATCACCCGCGCCACCGCATGAGCCGCACCGGGTATGCGCAAGGAGTGGCGCGCCTGCTGGAGATTGCCAAAGAGGTGTATGGCGCCGCCGGCACGGAGTGCGGTTTCCTCTACGCCACGCTGCCGGCGGACTGCATCTGCTACACCGGATGGAATAACCGACGCGGGTGGCCGGAATGGCCGGTGAGTGCGCTGATGGATAAAGGCGTGCCGGTTTACCTCATGGCGCTGCATGGACTGATGTTCATCGAGAACCGCGACGAAAACTGGCGCGGCACGATGGATTCGGTACTCTGGGGTGGGCATCCGCGCACGGAATGGTCGGCACACCCCGGCATCATGCCGGTGGCCGACACGGACTTTATCGCACGTCTGAAAGCCAAATTCGATCTGGCGATCGGGCAATTTGGCTACTTGCAAGCACAGGAAATCACCCATTTCTGCGAGCCGGACACCGGTATGCAGCAAACCACCTTCAGCGACGGCACGGTGATTCTTGCCGATTACAACCGGATGGAGTTATGGGCCAACGGTACTCAGGTGCCCCAACCGGAGGCGCTGGCTGACCCGGCGCCGGTGGAGAAGCGGAAGAAAGTGCGTGTGTGAGGATGGGCGTATGGGAGTATGGGAGTAATCCTCATGATTTCCAGGAGATCCGGAATAATACCGGTACTCCCATACTCCCACACTCTCGACAAGGAGTTTAGCTCATGTATGCCTTGCATGAAGTCACCGGCGCCAGTCTCCCGGATGATGCCCGGCGCGTCTGCCCGCTGGTAGGCAACGATCAAATCAAGCTGGTGCTCGATGCGCGCGGCGCGATGCATGACTTCACGCCGGCGCAGGGCAGTTATCCTCCCCCGCGCATCGTCTGGGCGGGGCGGCGGCACAATCTGCGCATCGATCGCTATTCGAGCAACCTGTTTGAATGGGGATTTCTCGATTTGCGGCTGGACGGTGATGAGACCTTGCCACCGGTCACCGGCTGGCGGCAGCGCCTGCATCCACGTGAAGGCTATGTCGAGACTGTAATTGAGCGGGGGGAGATCGTCGAACGCACCATCACCTTCGTGCATCTCGAAAAGAACCTGCTGGTGATCCATCGCGAATATTACGGCCTTCCCCTCGCGTCAGCCTGGCACGCGCGGGCGGTCTATACCTTCTGTCATGTCGGCACCGAAGCGATCCCCTTCCGCACCACCTGGCAACCCGGCGACCCCACGGCAAACGGCATCACCGCCGCGACCACCGCGGACGGCACCGTGCTGTATCATGGCCAGGTTGCGTTATTCAGCGATGGCAGTTGCGCGGCGCAAGTAGTGGAAAACCGGCTCGAATTGACCATACCGTTAATCCGGCAAAACGCGGTGACCGTCTATCTCTCGCTGCAGGACGACCTTGGCAACGACCCGCAATTGCTGCCGATCCCCGATGGCGCGTGGATGTCGCCCCCGGTGCGCGAAGTGAACTGCGAAAATCTGGCGCGGGAGATCGTGCATCCCGACCCGGTGGCGGCGACGAATACGCTGCGTGCCTGGGTGAGCGCGCAGGGGTTTACCGGTGTCTTCGCCGACCAACAGGAAGCTTGGCGGCGGTTTTGGGACGAGATCCACCTCGAACTGCCGTCGGAAGAAACCACCTTGCGCGCCGCGTTGGAGACGCAACTCTATACCTTGCGCTGCAGCTTCACCGACTATTCCCTGCCCGCCAATCCTTTCAACACCTCCTGGGGTGCCTGTTACTTCTGGGACGAACGCTATGGGCTAGAGGGCCTGCTGGCGTGCGGCGCGCTGGAAATGCCCCGGCGCATCCTGGAATGGCGACGGCGCATCCTCCCATTTTCGACGATGATGACGGCCGGACGCGGCGCGCGCTATGTGGCCAGCGCGGTGGAACCCGGCAGCATGACCAGCGACCGCAACGGCACCCACTTTTATGAATTTCCGCTCATCGGCGTCATCGTCAACTATCTCTGGCAATATTGCCGCTACCAGGATGATCCGGCGGTGCTGCGGCGCTATTATCCAATTGTCTGCGAATGCGCCGAATTCTTCCGCCAGTGGATGCTGGTGGAACTGCCGGGACAGACGGCGATGCTCGTGCCCTCCATCGACATCGACGAAGGCCATTATCCCGTGCAGGATGGCCCCGCGATGGTCTGCGGCGCCGCCCGCACGCTGCGGCTGGCCTGGGAAATGAGCGAGACGCTGGGCATAGACGATCCGGCCGGTGCGGAATGGCGGCGGATGGGTGAAATGGCGCTCGGGTTGGCGCGGTCGCTCTTTGTCAACGAATTGGCGAAGACGGGACAGACGCTGCCCGGCTATTACTGCGAAATGGAACTGCAGGACTTGCCGGCAACGACGATCACCCCCGATCCGGCGATATTGGCCTGGCGCGAGCAGTATCGGATCGCGCATGCCCCGGAATTGCCGCCGGAGAACGTGACGGGCGAAGCCGGCATGCTGCCGCTCTGGTCGTGGGGATTCTTGGGCCATGCCTATGTCCTGGCGTGTTGCGGCCAGGCGGACGAAGCACTGACCGCGTTGCGCGGGAGTTTACAGACGATGATGGACTTCGGCGCGCTCAACGAGAGCGCCACCTCTGATCTGTCCATCGTGCATCATCCCTGGTTCACCACCGGTGCCGGCGCCTACCTGCGCGCGGTGACCCGCATGCTGCTTTACCCGAAAGATGACCACATCGTCCTCTTGCCCGGCATCCCGCGCGCCTGGCGCGATTTGCGCTTCACATTGCCCGCGCATCATGGCATCCTGGTAACTCTCGAAGTCGCGGATGGACAGGTGACGGAATTGACCCTGCGGGCGACACAACTCCGTGAACATGAACTGATCGTGCATCTGCCCGCGCGTTTCCCGCTTGCGCCGATGAACTTGTCACCTACCGCGCAAATCGAGTGTATTGCCGACGAAACGATACTCCGTTTCCCTCCCACCGCCTTCGACGGGCAACGGCTGAGCGTTGAAAAGGCAGGTATCGAGCAATGAAAACCCTATGCGTAAGCGCGCAGGCACGCGGCCTTTTTCGGTGGTTGAGTAGGCCACGGATGGCCGTATCGAAACCACCGGAAAAGGCCGCGTGCCTGCGCGCTTACCCCAATATGGCATCGCGTTGGGCGCTGGCATTGTTCCTCCTGCTTCCGTTGCTGGCCGGTGCGGAGACTACGCCCCCGTTTGTTTATGCCGATAAAGCCGGCGTGCAATTCACCGTGACCGCGGACGGATTGACCGCCATTACTCTCGCCGGGCGTACGGTGGCGAAAGGCAACTGGCATGCCGTCAATGCCGATTGGATCAATAAAGCACCGGGCAAGGTGAATATCGGCAAGATCCTCGATAAATCGATGACGGTGCTGGACAACCATAGCGTGCTGGTGCGGCAGCGCTATCCGGACGCCGAGGTAACCTTTCGCTACACCTTCGCTGGCGAGGACGTGACGATTAAGGCGAAAGTCGAAAATACCCACCCCACCGAGAGTATCCAGGTGATCGGCTTCCAGGGGTTGCAATTGAGCTGGCAGACACCGCCGCAGGGGATGCTGCCCTGCATGCACGGCAGTTGGCTGGTCGCACATCCCGGGCAATTTTTTCATCCGAGCATGGATAATAAAATCGGTGGCACATACGGCGCGGATGCTACGCTGGGCGTCGGCGCCAGCCCGCTGAACGCCACTTTGCTGCCCACCATCACCATGTGGGATTATGCCGACTGGACGCCGGTCAATGCCAACAAAAATTCCCGCGAATTCTGCCCGCGCCGCAATCTGCAATACTTCGTTGCCCAAACCATCGAGCCGGAGTCGGCGCGCACCTTCGGCTTCCAGATTCGTGTGAGCGCCAATACCGACTGGCGGCATCTGCTCCAGCCGTATAAGGAATACTTTACCACGCTGCTCGGTCCGGTGCGCTATCAAGCGGATCCGCGCCCCATCATCCAGATGTGCGCCAATAAAAGCGTGCAATATATCACCCCGCAAAATCCGTATGGCTATCATGACGGCTGGATGCGCCTCGATCAGAAGGAAGGCGTGCAGCAGTTTTGCGATCAGTTGATCCCGCTGCTCAAGTCGGTGAACGGCCAGGGGGTGATCATCTGGGGACAGCAGGGCAGCGAACCGCGCGGCGCGGAATATCGCCCGGATTTCGACGTACTGCCGCCGGAGACGGAGGCGAACTGGGTCACGTTGCAAGCCCGTTTTCACGACGCCGGGTTGAAGCTGGGTGTCGCGACGCGACCCGATTCCATGCCCATCCGCCTCGATTGGAAATCCGACGGGCTGGTCAACCTGAATCCGGATGATCCCGGCCAAATGGAGATGCTCTGGGCGCGCTTCAAGCACATGATCGACAAAGGCTGCACGCTCTTTTACATGGATTGCTTCGGGATGCGCATCGAAGACGTAAAGATCGCGCGGTTTTTACGAGAAAAGATGGGGCCGAATATCCTCACCTTTTCGGAAATGAGCTGCGACGCCATTCTGCCCTATACCGGACTCTATCTAGAAGTGGGGTTTCACGGTGATGACGTCAAGGACCCGGAAAACGCCGGCAATATCGCCTGGTTGAGCGCGCAACAGTGGGAAATCATGCGCTGGCTGGTTCCCGGCATCAGCACCGCCGCCCGTCCGCATATCGCGGACAAAGACAGCAAAACCGGCAATTATTACCGCTGGATGCTGGAACGCCGGATGACCCCGCTGGAGCAACCATGGCAAACGCAAGCCGGCGCGCTGCCGCTGAAAGCCTTGCTGCCGGTCTATTTCGACGAAAAGGGCCAGTGGAAAAAGAATGACTGACGATGCTGGATTTACCGAATGTCAGTGCAGGTCTTTCCTTTCACGTCAGTATTTGAGAAGATGACGGTCGGTTCGTGATGAACCATTCCCATAATTGTATAACTGAGGAGATCGTCGCTATGTCGAATTTGACCGTTCACCTTGCTGATACCGACCCGTTGAGCCGGGAGGCGCTGCGCGTGTTGCAGCGCTGCCTGGCGGAGCGCGGCGTCGTGGTATCCGACGCACCGGCGGCATCGGCACAACTCTGCCTGTGCGTGGAACCCGGACCGGGCAGCGAGGGCTACCACATTACGGAGACAGCGGGCGCCATCCATATCACCGGACACGACCCACACGGGTTGTTCTACGGCGTGGGGCGCTTCCTGCACACGTCGTCGTTCGGCGTCGCGGGATTTGTGCCGAGTGCGTGGCGCGGCGTTTCGTGCCCGGACTGCTCCCTGCGCGGGATGTACCTGGCGCATAATTTCCACAACTGGTACCGTTCCGCCCCGCTGACCGATCTCGAAAGTTACCTGGAGGAGCTGGCGCTCTGGGGGCTGAATGCGATCGTCGTGCCGGCCGGCACCAATCCGCATTCGCCGGCCGAGGAAGTCTACGGCACGATGATCCCCAAGCAGGTCGAAATGCTGAAAGCTGCCCGCCGGCTGGGCATTCGTGTGGGTTTGCTCGCGACCAGCGTCATCGACCGCGAGCCGGATCCGGCCATCGCCGCCATTCCCGTGCCGGATTCCACTCCGGCCAAACGCGGCAATGTCGGTCAACGCGTCTGCCTGAGTCATCCGGACGGTTTCCGCGCAATGCGCGAGCAGTTCGAGCACAATCTGGCGCTGTATGCCGGCGTCGGCCTCGATTTCGTAACGGCGTTTCCCTATGACGAAGGCGGCTGTGGGTGCGCGGGCTGTTATCCCTGGGGTGCGAAAGGCTACCTGCGCTTTTGCCGGCTCTTCAGCGAATTGGCGCGAAAGCACTATCCGGGGTGCTTATTTATCGCCGGCACCTGGGGTTTCGACGTGCGGGAAGAAGCGGACGGCGAATTCGACGGGCTGGATGCGGCGCTGCGGGCGGATGCAAGCTGGTGTGATTACATCATGACTGATGCGCACGAGAGTTTTCCCGCCTGGCCGCTCGAACATGGTTCGCCCGGCGGCTTGCCGATGATCAACTTCGCCGAGATCAGCATGTGGGGACGGTTTCCGTGGGGTGGCTCGGGCGCCAATCCCTTCCCTCGCCGCCTGCTCGATATCTGGTCGCACTCCCGCCACCTGCTCGATGGCGGACTACCCTATTCGGAAGGGCGCTTCGAAGATATCAATAAGGTCACCTGCCTGCGCCTGTTCTGGGATAAATCCGCGGGGGTAGACGCGATTATCCACGATTACGCCGGTTATGAATACGGCGATGACTTACCGGAGATTGCCGAAGCGATCCGCCTGTTGGAGGAGAACTACCCCTCCGAGGAGTTGAATGAGGCGCGCGCCACCCGCGCGCTCGCGCTGTTGGAGACCGCCGAAAGCCGGATGACCGCTGTTGCGCGCGCCGGCTGGCGCTGGCGCATCTTGCTGTTGCGCGCCATCATCGATGTCGAGACCGTGCGCTGCTCCGAGGTGATCTCGCTCCGGCGCAACGCGGCCTACGAAGAATTGCTCACTCTGTATTGCGCGCAGACGGGACAGGTATGTGTCGTCCCGCGAGCAAAATCGGCCTACGAAAATGGTCTACTCGGGGACGCCCACCCGCGATATGAGGAATAGCTCTATCCTGGGAGCCCGGTAGTCCGCTGCCGGCTATTGCACAGGCTCTTCCCCGCGAGCACTCCGGTGGTTGAGTAGACTACGGATGGGCGTATCGAAACCACCGGAGTGCTCGCGAGGGCGCTCGCGCGCCAGGGGTGGCTGAACGGTTACTAATGATCTTCTGCGTAATCTGCGGTTAAAAAACTAAACGGTTACGACCAACGCAACGAATCGAGAAACAACCTGTCATGCAAAGCACGAAATTAACCAACTATCGGCCGGAGAATGCTCCTGCATATCTCGCCAACGGCCTGGTCGGCCTGCGCATCGGCGGCCTGCCGCTGCCGCACGGCACGGCGTTGGTGAACGGCTTTTTCGGCGTCAGCCCGGAGAAAAATACCGAGGAATATGCCCCGGCGCCGTATCCGGTGGGCGCGGATATCGCGCTGAATGGCGTCTGGCTCTCCGCCCGTCCCGAGTTGGCGGAATTTCGCGGGCAGGAATACGATTTTTCTTGCGGTGAACTGCGCAGCCAGTTCGATTTCCGGGTGGGCGAAAACATCGCACATGTGGAAGTATTGACCTTCTGCAGCCGCACCCGCCCCACGCTGACCTGCCAGGAGATCACCGTCACCGTCGACCAGCCCGGCAAGCTCATCGTACAAGCCCATCTCGATCCTCGCGGGCTTCCGGGCAACCTGCGCTACCGCACCATGCCGGACCGCGGGAGCGACGGCATCTTGCTGTGGGAAAGTCGCAACGGTCTTTCGACGCTGGGCGCGGCCTATCACAGTGACTTTCAAGGCGAAGGCGCCACCCGACGGCGGAACGATTTCGGACATGAAGAAGACCGCCAGTTGACGCAATACACCGTCGCGGCGCAACCCGGGCGCGTGTATGTGTTGCGCCAGTTCGGTTGCCTGGTGCCCGGGTGCATGCATAGCGAACCGCACTGGCAGGCCAGCCGTTTACTGGGCGCCGGGGTCTGGCTGGGTTTCGAGCAGGTGCGTGCGGAGAATCGCGCCGCCTGGGCCGAACTCTGGCCGGGATGCCCGCGCATTCTCTGTGATGATCCCCGCTGGCAACAGATCGCGAACGCCGCCTATTTCTACCTGCACAGCAGCATCAACGCCTCCACGCCGTGTAGCATCGCCCCGTTCGGACTTAGCTTTCGCACCAGTTACTCCGGGCACGTCTTCTGGGATTGTGAAACCTTCATGTTTCCGCCGGTGCTGCTTTCCGCCCCGCCGGCTGCCCGCGCCATGCTCGACTATCGCCATCGGCGCATCGTGGCCGCGCGCGATAACGCCGCCGCGCAGGGATATCACGGCCTCCAGTTTCCCTGGCAAAGCGGCCTCTCCGGCAGTGAAGTGACGCCCTATTACGCCGGCGCGGCCGGCGGCATTACCGAGCAGCATGTCAATCTGGATGTGGCGTTTGCCTTTGCCCAATACGTGCACGCCACCGGCGACGACCTGTTCCTCAAACAATCCGCCTGGCCGGTGCTCGAAGGCGTGGCGGAATGGGTCACCAGTCGGGTGACGAAAACGGCGCGCGGCTACGAGATTCGGCATGTGACTGGTCCCGATGAAGAGCTGGACAACGTCCACAACAATTCTTTCACCAATATGGCCGCCGTGGTCGTGCTGCGGGAAGCGCTCGCGTGCGCCGCCCGCTTGGGCTACACCCCGCCGGCATCCTGGTCGACGATCGCGGAAGGGATCTTCCTGCCCATCGATCCCGCCTCGCGGGTGATGCTCAAGCATGACGCGTATACCTACTCCGGTGGCATGTGTGTGCCGGAAACGCTGGGCGGCTTCTTCCCCTATGGTTATCGTCCCGATCCGGCGGTCGAGCAAGCCACCTATCGCTATCATCTCGACCTGGCGGATACCTATCTGGGCATGCCAATGTTCTCCGCGCTCTACAGCGTGTGGGCGGCGCGAATGGGTGAACGCGAACTGGCCTTGCGTTTCTTCGAAGAAGGCATCGCCGCGCACCTGGTCGAGCCTTATTGGCAATTCAATGAATCCACCGCGCGCATCGGCGGGCTCTATGGCGATGCCGTCACCACCGTCTTTCTGACCAATCCCGCCGGATTTTTGCTCTCACTGATGCAGGGATTGACCGGGCTGCAACTTGACGGCGGCGATCCGCAACACTGGGGGAAATGTCCCATCGTCATGCCGGAAGGCTGGAACGGCATCGAAATCGAGCGTCTCTGGGCGCGCGGCGAACCGATGCGCGTAACCGCCTATCATGGCGATGCTTCCGCGCAGATTGTGAAGATCGGCTAATGCAACCGTTCAAGTTATTGCCAACCTTTTTTAACCGCAGATTACGCAGATTTCGCAGATTAAAGTCAATAAAGGACAAAGGAATAGCTACCGTCACGGAGATACCGCTGGGTTCCAGCAGCGTAGTTTCGGAGTTCTGAACACCAATTATTTAATCTGCGAAATCTGCGTAATCTGCGGTTAAAAAAGCCCAGGCATAGCCTGCACAGTTACCATTTAACCTTGTTTTGGATTGAAAGGGGAAAATCAATGCGTCTGTCGTGCTGTCATTGGTGTGTTGTTCTGCTCCTGCTCTGGCTGACATCGACGATGTCGGCATGGGCGGGAACCCTGTCGCCGGAGGAAGTGCCGGCCTTTGCCATTCCGCGGATGACCACGCCGCCGAAAATCGACGGCGTCATCGACCCCGCCGAATGGCGCGAAGCGGTGGCCATCAGCGGTGTCGTGTCGCAAGGAACCGAAGTGTTGGTGCCGCGCCCGACCACCTTCTACCTGGGCTGGGATCCCGGCCATCTGTATTTCGCCTATCGGGTATATCTGCGACCCGATTCCAAGCCGGCCATCCGTGATGGCCGCTCACCCGGCATGGCCTTTGTCTTCGATGAAGGCGCCGAGTTGCTCTTCAAGCCGATGGGCAAGAACGTGCCGGTCAATAATCAGCAAGCAGCCTTTAAATTCTTCCTCAACTGCATCGGCTATACCGGCGAGTTGACCAAACTGGACCTGGGACAACAACTGAAGAACTGGGCCCCCACCTTCAAAACCGCCGCTTCGTTAACCGCGCCGGGCACCGCGCCGAACGGCGGACGCTGGTGTGACGTCGAGCTCAGCGCGATACCGACCGACTTCGAATTGAACGGGGACAATCGTGCGGGCGATGAGTGGCGCTTCATGCTCGGGATGAACCACCTGCCCATGTGGATGCAGGCGCGTATCCCCTCGGTCGGGACGTATTTCGAAGCGACCGGGGGCGGGTATTGCCGCGCAACGCTGGTAGACAATACCCCGGCGGTGCAGTTTACCATGGATTCCCTGGCTAATCTGGCGTCTGACGGCACGGCGGCGCTGCAGATCTCCGCGTTCAATCCGACTCGGGCGAACGCGCAGTTGACGGTCGATGTGGATGTCGCCGGCAAAATCGTCAAACATGAGACGCTGAACGTGCAGGCCGGCGCGGTCAACCGCTACGAGCTCAATGAAAAGCTGCCTGCCGAAGTCAAAGAGGGTAAAGCCGCCGTGCAAGTGAGCATGGGAACGCGGAAATTGCTCTCCTACACCACCTTTTTCAACGTCGGCTCGCTTAACTGGATGATGCAGCCGGTGGTAAAACCCGATCCGAACCAATTTCCTTTCATCACCCGTTATAATCCGGTGAAAAGCTGGTTGATGATCAAAGGTGATACCTACTATTTACCGGAGAACGTCAGCGCGAAATCACTCACCTATCGCCTGACCCCGGAAGGCGAGACGAAGCCCATTGCCGAAGGCACGCTGACCAATATCGCTGAATGGTACTTCCAGCAACGCCTCGAACTGCCGCCGTTGAAGCCGGGGAAATACCTGGTGGAAGCGACCATGCTGCTGCGGGACGGGCGCACGCTGGGTCCGATGAAGGCCACCGTGGAGAAGAAAGACGAAGCGAAAGCCTTCCCGGAATGGTGGGGGAAAAAGTTCGGCAATACCGAGCGCGTGTTGCCGCCGTTTACCGCGATGTCCCGCAAGGGCGACAGCGTTGCCTGTTGGGGACGCAACTACACGCTGAATGCGTTGGGCCTTCCCTCGGCGATTACCTCGCAAGGCGCTGCCGTCTCGGCGAAGCCGGCGCGCATTGTCGTCACCACCGGGGGCAAGGAAATCAGCATTCCGCTCTCCGGGGGGCCGACCTTCACCGAAACGAAAGACTGGCGCGTCTCCTTCAAAGGCAAAGCCGCCGGCGGCGGGCTGGATTTTCGTGCTGTCGGTTGGGTCGAGCAGGATGGCCTGGTTTATATTGACCTGACCTACGGTCCGTCCGGCAAAGCGCCGGTTAAGGTGGATGGCCTGCGGATCGAGTATCCACTCGCCGCCGCGGAAGCGGACTGCCTGACCTGCATCGGACCGGGCAGCAACTTCTCCAGCAAGACCACCATGATGCTTCCGGGGGAGAAAACCGGCAAGCTGTGGTCCACGCTCGATACCGGGCGCTCGGGCAGCAGCATGGCGGTCGGCAGCTTCTACCCCACCGTCTGGATCGGCAACGAGCAACGCGGATTGCTCTGGTGGGCCGACAACGATAAGGGCTGGTTCCCGGACAACGACGTACCGGCGCATGACGCCGTGCGTGACGGCAACGCGGTGATTCTGCGCAATAACATCATCGGCAAGCCGATCGAACTGACCGCGGCGCGTACCATCGCCTTCAGCTACAACGCCACCCCATTCCGCCCGTTCACCAAAGGCTGGCGAATGGAAGGCTGCACCGAGGACGGCACTTTCGTCACTCCGCATCGCGGTACGCGCAAGGACTCCAAAACCGGGAAGATGGTCGATCCGAATGGGCATCAGCAGAACTGGATTCACGCGGAGTCGCGCTATCCGGAAGAATGGCCGGCGATCTATGCCGAGAATAAAAAACTCGCCGATGCGCATGTAAAGGCGTATCAGTGGATGGACCCATATGCCTCGCGCAACGCGGTGGACTTCTCGCACATGTCATTTGCGCTGCATGGCTACGGGCGCAAGAGCATCGACGACGAGGTCTATAACTACTTCGGCCCGGAATGGGAAGGTGCGGCGGATACCTGGAACCCGACCTATATCGACTATGCAATGTACCTGTTCGACGGCGCGCTGCGCGATGGCGGTGTGCGCTCGACCTACTGGGACCTGACCTTCCCCATTCCCTTTGACGATCTGCTTTCCGGGCTGTGTTATCAGTTGCCGGACGGTCGCATCCAGCAAGGTTACGACGGTTGGAATGTCCGCCGCTACTTCATGCGCTTGCAGGCGATGATGGTGGAGAATAATCTCTTCCCCAACGCTGTCGGCTCGCACTCTACCAATGCCTATGTGACGGTGGCCATGCCCTGGCTCGATGCCGTGCTTGATGGCGAGCGCAACTGGAACCTCGACATCACTGATCAGGACTGGGTGGATTACTATCCCATCAGTCGGATGCGCGCGATGTCTACCCCGCAATCCTGGGGCACGCCGATCTGCTGGATGGCCAATATGGATTCCACCAGCCGCGAGAAGATCGATCACGCCAAGCGCGTACAGGCGCAATGGGTATGGATGCACGACTCCTGGCGCAACTCCTACATCCCGCAACTGTCGGTGATGCCGGCGTCGGTGCTCGATTGGGGCATCAACGATATGCAAACGAAATATTACCCCTACTGGCGCAACCCCTACGTCGTCAGCGCCGATAAGGATATCCTCGTGACCCTCTGGCAGTTACCCGACCGCATCCTGCTCGGAGTGTTCAACTACAACCGCAAACAGGCGAAAGACGTCAAGCTGAACATCGACCTGGATAAACTCGGCCTGGTGCCGCAACTCCACTGGCAGGAATTTCTCGGTGTGCGCGACCTGTGGAAAGCGGATGAGAAGCTGCCGAATTCACAACTCGACTTCTACGGTCGCTCCTTGTCGATTCGCGGCCTCCAGCCACATACCATCCGGTTGATCGGGATTCGGAAATACTGAACACGCCCGGCGCGCGAGCACACGGCAATCCGCTCGCGCGCCGGAGTCAGGCGCTACACATGGACCGCCGGCAGGGATGCCCCGCCGGCGGTCCATGACATTTATCAACCGATCAAAACACGTCGCAGCAGACGACACAATCGGTAGAGTTGTGGTAAATTGTGTAAACTGGCATACCGGTGGTTCGCCTTCCGCGGAACGAATGATGACTGCTGTGCGCCAGGAAAGGTGGAAAGCCACGATGCCATTCGAGCACCGGTCCCAACCACTGCTGCCGAGACCGTTATTCCGTCGTCGCGTGACAAGGTACGCGGCCATAGCCTTGTGCTACGTTTTCGGGGCGCTGGCCATCGGCATTCTCGGCTACCACTATTTTGAAAAACTATCCTGGTTGGATTCCTTGCTCAATGCCTCGATGATTCTCGGCGGCATGGGACCGGTCGATCCCGTGCGCACGGTTGCCGGGAAGATTTTTGCTTCGTGCTACGCGCTCTTCTCCGGTATCGTCTTCCTCGTCGCCGCCGGCATCCTCTTCGCCCCCGTCATCCATCGCTTCCTGCACCGGTTGCATGTTGAAATGGGCACCGAGCAGAAGGATGCGGAGGGGTAGCGACCATAAACGGTGTCGACGCCAACGGGAATATCGGGTCTGACGGCAAGCTGCCGGGTCTGGTATGATAATGTCTGGCAAATCATAACCGTAATCGGCACGATTTGTGCTTACATAAGAGGTGATTGATAACCCGAACGGATAGACAACACGATGAAACGACTTCATGCGCTGGTAGAGGGACGCGTGCAGGGAATCGGCTATCGCGATTTCGTCTGCCGGCACGCGCGGCGGCTGGACCTGACCGGCTGGGTGCGCAATCTCCCCTCCGGTGAAGTCGAAGTGGTGGCCGAAGGCGAAGATACCGCCCTCGCGCATCTGCTGCTGCTGGTAGAAAAGGGACCGAGTATGGCGCGCGTGGACGAAGTCCACTCTTCCTACCTCGCGCCAACCGGAGAATTCACTGACTTCGTGATCGGTCGTTCCTGATCGGTTACCAATTTACACAAGGTGCCTGCAGAATTGGCAATCCTGATGGTCGTGTCGTTAATTCCCATAAGGAAAATGGTTATAACTGGTTATATCACGGTTTCTTCTCAACGAGATGCAATCCCGGCAGCCAGGTATTCCGGTATCGTGAGTGCCTGAATTGGGCTCCCGATCACCGCCGTGTGCAGCGCGGTATCCGCGGTGAGAAGGGGAACGCTGTGCATCTCCGCGAGCACTAAGTAACAGGCGTCGTAGGCCGTGGTGCCATAAGTCGTCGCCAATTCCAGCGCCCGCGCCATCAACTCCGCCGTTGGCGTGGTAGGCAAACGCATCGCGTAGAGGTCGGCGAGGTTGTCCTTCGCGCTCTGCAGGGGGTACAGCCCGCGCGTCACCCGTTTCCACAGGATGTTGGTACACTCGATATGAAACAGATCAGGGACCAGGAGCAGGGCGTCCGAGTGAAACAAGTCGGCCACTTCATCGGCATACTGCTCCGCTAAAAACAGTTTGATGCCGATGCTGGCATCCACCACGAACGTGTCACTCATCGGTTCCGATCCTCTCGCAGCATCGTCAGGCTATCGGGGGCATCAGCCGGGACAGGGGGTAAATGCCGCCGGCGTTCGACGATGCGGGCTAACGCGACCCGTCGGGCTTCCAAGTGTTCCTCTTCCGTTACCGCTTGCTCGATGAGATGAATCGTCTCGGCGGGGAGCGAACGATGGTGCTTTTGCGCCAGCCGTTTATACCGTGCATGCAATTCATCCGAAACACCGCGAATCAGCAAATCAACCATCATTTTCTCCTTCGTGCATAGTCTGTTCACAAGCTATCATTATGTCAATAAAACGATAGCATAAAACCTTCCGCGTGAAAAGATATTGGATGATCATTAGAAAAAAACGTCTGTGTAATGGACACAACTATGATGAGGGTATCTGGCTGAAGCAAGCTAACGCAAGTCGGTCGGACCGCCGGCGTCTCGCCCAATGCAGTTAAAATAAGCTTGCTTTGCCCATCTCGTCACCCCGGCTCAAGCCAGGGTCTGGGGCTGACCGAGTAAACCCGGTCGCGATATGTTGGCTAATGTGAGAGTGACCGGGTTTACCCGGTCGGCCCCAGACCCCCGATTGATCGGGGGGTAGGCTGGTAAGACGTAACAAGCTTATTTTAATTGCATTGGGCATAAATGCCGGGGGTTTTCCAATAGTCCAGCGGTGGTGATGTCTATTCGGCGACTTCCGCTTCTTCCGTCGCTTCGGTGGGCGCGGGATCCTCGGTTACGACCGGTTCGGCGGGTTTTTCGACCAGGTCTTCTTTCGTATAGCCGAGTTTCATCAAGGCATCGGACGCGGCATCGCGAACATACACTTCATCGTCTTTCAACATTTTGAAGAGGGTATCGGTGGCGCGTTTATCGCCGATCATGCCCAACGCGCGCGAGGCGGCCCAGCGGACATCGGGCACCGGGTTGTTCACCGCGATACATAACGCCTCAACGGAATTGCCGCCCAGCCCGACCGCGCGCTGCCAGTCCTTTTTGGCTACCGCGTGCCAGGCTTCCACTTCCGGGTCTTCCGGCAACCCGAGTTTATCCAGCGCTTCAGCCGCCGCTTCCGCCACCCGGCCGTCCGGGTCGCGCAGCACGTCACAGAGCGGGCCGACACTCCATTCATCGCCGATTTGCCCGATCACCCAGACCGCCGCCTGGCGCGCGGACCACTCGGGATCGTTCAACACATAGATGACCGAGTCAAGGGCGGGTTGACCGATGGTGATCAAAATATCCGCGATGGCTTTGCGGACATCGGCTTTGCGGTCGCGCAAGGCATTACATAACGGCTCGATCGCGCGTATGGCGCCGATCGACGCGATCTGCCCCAGTGCCTCGGCGGAGGCTTTGCGGACGCGGTGGTCGTCATCGCGAAGGCCGACGATCAACGGCTCGATCGAGAGGTCGCCGAGTTCGATGACCCGGGCCCATTTGTTATGCATTACCGCAAGCCAGGCCTGCAACTGCGGATCGCTGGGCGTCGGCACCTTTTCCAGCGCGTTGGCGATGGCGTTGCGCACGGCGGAGTTGCAGTCTTTATAGGCGTTGATGAGCGGGATCACCGCGTCGGCGCCGATGGTGGAGAGGGCAAATGCGGCTGACTCGCCCACGGTGTATTCTTCATCCGCGAGCGCGGCGACCAACGGTGGGATGGCACGCACGTCCGGAACGACCATTTGCGAGAACGCTTTCGCGGCCCCTTCGCGCGTCACGAGGGAAGGGGATTTGAGCGCCGCGGACAACAGCGTGATGGCACGCGCGTCGGTCGTGCGGCCGATCGCCCAGGCAGCGGCTTCGCGCACGGACCATTCGGGATCGTTCAGCAAAGTGATGAGCGGTTCCAGCGCACGCGGATCGGCGATCTGCCCCAACGCGCGCGCCGAGTTGCTGCGCAGGTCCGGCAGCGGGCTGGAGAAGGTACTGATCAGCACCTCGACTGCCGGCGCACCGAGTGCGATCGCGGCGGCAAAGTCGTTCTTCGCGATGGCGAAGCGGGCGCGCGAGGCCGGGTCAGTCGGCAAGCCGATTTTCTGCAGCGCCTGGGTGGCGGCAGCGGAGACTTTGGGATTGGTGTCCAGCAACATTTCGCTCAGGGGATCCACCGCTTCTTTATCACCGATCTTCCCCAACACCTGCGCGGCGGCTTCGCGCACCGTCCATTCTTTGTCGCTGATCAGGGTAACAATCTGAGGGAGCACGCTGGGGTCACCGATATCACCGAGTATCAGCGCGGCTTGCAGCCGAAACGGCACTTCCGCATGGGTCAACAGCGGCGCGACAAATTTGATGGCGGGCTTGCCGAATTTCACCAGGGCTTCCGCCGCGGCTTTCGGCACCGCGGGACGTTTATCGTTGAGGACGGTCACGAGGTGTTCGATGGCGCGCGGATCGTTGAGAGTCGAGAGGGCTTCGATAACGGTCAGCAACACTGTCCATTCTTTATCTTTCAGGGCCGTGCACAACGAAGGCACCACGCGGGGGACGCCTAATTCTCCCAGCGCACGCGCCGCACCCTCGCGGATTTCCACTTCCGGGTCGGTCAACGCTTTGATCAACCCGTCGACGTTACGGCCTTGCTGCAACTTCTGCACATTGGGTTTAAAGAATCGCATGGATTCGTCCCCCTTTGCGAGTTATGATCGCATTGGTGTCTCTGCATTCCGCGTCGCGCCAACGATGCACGGCAGTGCCATTATGCTCGACATCCTGTCTTCGGCTCGAAAAACCGTGATAGCCACGCGAACAGGCACCGTCTTGATTGGACAATGCGAACGCGAATAGGTTTCGTTTTTGTTAAAACCGTTACTTAGCGGTCTGTTATCCGGTTAAGACAAGGAAAAAAAACTGGTGAGTAACGAATATCCGCTCGAACGCCGAGGGCGAAACGCCGGTCATTTCCTCCGTCCGACGCGCAATCCGCGGAACAACTCCGCGAAGCGTGGGTCCGACAGCATCGGTTGGAAGAGCGGCTCGCGGGCAAAGAGTTGCAGGTCGGTGCCGTGCGAATTGGCGGCGCGCAGGTCGGCGAAGGCGGCATCGAGTTCACCGCGCTGGGCATACCAGGCGGCGCGCAACACCCATCCCCAGGGATGATCGGGATGGCGCGTAAGCAGCAGGCGAATCTGGCGCATGGCTTCGTCGAATTGCCCCAGGCGCAGGTAACACAGCCCGAGCAAACACATGACCAGATCGTTGTCCGGCTGCAGGCGCAACGCTTCCCGCAGGGCGCCGCGCGCTCCGCTCGGACGTTCGAGATTGAGCAACAGCAAGCGTCCCAGGTGAAACCAGGGCGCGCCATCGTCGGGCGCGAGCGCGACCGCGCGGTCGTAGCAGGTAACCGCCTCTTCAAATTGTTTCAGCTCTTCGAAGGCCTGCCCGCGGTTCAGCCAGATGCCGGGATCGTCCGCAAAATCATGCAAGGCGCGCTCGGAAGCACGCAAGGCGTCTTCCGGATTGCCGGTGATGCCGTGCAGCATCGAGAGCGTATACCAGCCGATGCCCAGCGACGGTTCGCGACAAATGGCCTCTTCCAGCGCCCGCTGCGCCTGTTCGAACTCGCCGAACTCCATCTGCAGCCGCGCCCGCACGTAGAGCAGTTGCGCGGAGGTGGGTTCCAATTCGAGCAAGGTATTGACATGCGCGAGCACCGGTTTGACCGTGTTGGTCACCGTCGCCAACTCGATCAGATTGATCGCGGCGTCAAGGTAGTGGTGATCGGCGCTCAGCGCGGTCAGGTAGTCTTCCAGCGCGGCGCGATGGTCGTCGCAATGCTCGCGAATAATGCCGCGGGTATTGTAATTGAGCGCCATGTCCGGTTCGAGGGTGATAGCTTCGTTCACCGTCGCCAGCGCCTCTTCCGGTAATCCCAGCGCGTCCAGCGTGTTGGCGCGATTGTGCAGCAGATGCGCGGTGATGCCTTCCAACCGTTCCAGTTCCGCCCATTTCGCCAGCGCCTCCTGGTGCCGGTTCAGATAGGAGAGGCAGGCGCCGTGCAAGCGCAGCATATCCGGGTCGTCGGGAAACTGCAGAAACAGCGGTTCGGCCACGGCGTAAGCTTCTTCGTGCCGTCCCAAGTCGCACAGGTCTACCGCCAGAAAATACCGGCTATCGACGTCTTCCGCATCGAGGAGCAGTGCCGTTTCGCGCGCGGGCAGCGCGTCGCTGATGCGGCCCAGCCGTTCCAGCACTTCCGCCTGGACGGCGTGCGCGCCGGCATCCGAACTATCGAGGGCGACGGCGCGTTCCGCGCAAATGATGGCATCCTGATGCTGATCGAGTAGCGAGAGGTGACGGGCGACATCGACCTGGATATCGATATCGTCCGCGTGGCGGTCGGCAGCGGTAATCAGTTCCTCTACCGCTTCTTCCACCCGGTCGAGTTGCCCTAACGCCACGCCGCGGAAGAGTTGTGTCCACGCATGGTTGGGTTCCAGCGTATGCGCGCGATCCAATAACGCGAGCGCTTCCGCCGGCTTCTCGTCATGCAGCAGCGCTTCGGCGTCGGTCAATAGTTGCTCGATCTCATTTTCGAATTGCATGTGTTTGTCAGGCCGATTTTCGCATTCGCAGAGCGTGAATGCACCTATGAGTTTATTATACTGCACTTTGACTCATTGGAGAAGTGGTGTCGTAATAAACAACACAATGCCGAAATATTCGCCGCCCGGGATGGAAATCACCCTGCTACACGTGGCAAGCGAACTGCTGGAAGCACGAGCATCTCGCTCGCATCGTAGGGAGAGTTATGGGGGAGACGAAGCGGGCGAGACGCCCGCGCTCCCAGGGGGATGATATGTTGAAACGGTTCACCATCGTTTGTCTGCTTGGTTGCGCGTTGCTGTGCGGGTGCCGTTTATTGCCCGCGCGGAGCAGCGAGCAAAGTTTCACACCGCGCCGGTTGGAACTCAGCGACATCTTGCTGCGGCGCTTGCAGGTACCGGCGGATTTTCGGGTGACAGTCTTTGCGCGTGGGGTGACCGATGCGCGGATGATTGCCGTGGCGCCCGACGGTGTGGTCTATATCACCCAGCCATCGTTGAATCGCGTCACCGCGTTGTGGGATCGCGGCGGCACGGGGGTCGCCGATACCCGCCGCGTGGTCGTTTCGGGACTCACGTCCGTGCATGGAATCGTGATACACGCGCGTAAGCTCTATCTCGCTTCTCCGCGCCAACTCTATGTCGCCGATCTCCGCGCGGACGGTACCGCCGGTGCACCACGTCCGCTGGGCAAGCGTCTACCGGTCGGCGGCCGCCATCCGAATCGCACATTAGGCTTCGGAGCGGACGGCTTGCTGTATCTCTCGGTCGGCAGCAACTGCAATGACTGCGTGGAAAGTAATCCCGAACAGGCGGCCATTTTACAACTGCACCCGGACGGCAGTGGGCGGCGCGTCTTTGCCCGTGGCCTGCGCAATACCGAGGCATTCGACTGGCATCCGGTGACCCACGCGATGTGGGGGATGGATCAGGGGTCGGATGATCGCGGGCCGGATACGCCTCCCGAAGAACTCAACCTCCTGCTGGACGGCAAGGATTACGGCTGGCCCTGGTGTTATGGCAGACAGCAAGTCGATGCGATGACCCCCGGGCATCCGGATAAGATGACCAAGGAGCAATTCTGCCCGACCACCGAGCCGGCCACGCTGGGATACCAGGCGCACAGTTCGCCACTGCAACTGAAATTCTATACCGGCAACCAGTTCCCAGCCGCCTATCATCACGATGCGTTTCTCACCTTTCACGGCTCGTGGAATCGCCGGCCCGCCGTCGGCTATAAAGTGGTACGCATCCGTTTCAACGCCGAGGGGCAACCGACCAGATTCGAAGATTTCCTCACTGGATTTCTCACCGATAACGGCACCGCCCAATTCGGTCGTCCCTGCGGACTGGCCATGCTGCCCGATGGCTCACTGCTGATCGGTGATGACAGTAACGGTGTGATTTACCGGGTAGCGTATCACGGAAAATGAGAATAAAGGCAATACGGCTCAGTGAAAACTAACGCCAATAATAATCAGCCGCAGACTGGACGCTTAGAACGGTTTGGAAGCCGACACCGAACAGTGAGGCATCGGCAACCTTCCCGTGTGAACTGGTCACGAGGCGCGACTGGCGTCGGCTTCCAAACAGTGCCAAGGGTATACTGTGAGCAGTTGAATTCTCCATGTGAACCGTATTGAGAATAAGAGCAGAGATCGTAAATTGGCCACCGCGAAGAAGGAAACGGCCAGCGGCAGCAGAAAAAGGGGAAGGACAACTTAGAACCCCAGAAGGAGCAAGTATGATCATTGCCCCCTTGACCGCTGCCGACCGGTATCTGCCGATGCATCCGGCGTTGGCGGCGGCGTTTGCCTTCCTGCGTCAGGTTGATGAGAAGACATTCGATGCCGTTCGCTTCGAAATCGATGGCGAACGGATATATGCCGATGTTGCCGCGGTGCCCGGGCGTGGGCGTGACGGCGCGAAGTTCGAGTCGCACCGGCAGCATATCGATATCCAGTTCTGCTATGAAGGCACCGACGAAATCGGCTGGAAAGACGCCGCCGAACTGTCCGCTCCGGTCAGCTACAGCCCGGAGAAAGACAGCGCGAAATACGCGGATACGCCGGACTACTGGTTCACCCTGAACGCCGGCATGTTCGTGATCTTCTATCCCGAAGATGGCCACGCCCCGCTCGGTGGCGCGCCGGAGATGACCGCGAAGAAAGTCATCGTGAAGATTCTGCTCGATGAGTAAGGCGAAGGTGTCAGGTGTCAGGTGTCAGGAAATACATCTGCGCCGGATTCCCGCTCAATGCCGTTAAAATAAGGCAACCGTTCAGCGACCACTGGCGCGCGAGCGTCCTCGCGAGCACTCTGGTGGTTTCGATACGACCCCCCGTAGTCTACTCAACCACCGGAGTGCTCGCGAGGACGCTCGCGCGCCAGCGGTCGCTGAACGGTGACAAAATAAGTTCCGCCGTGCGGTGATGGTCGTGTGGTGGTTGAACTGGCGTATTTTACGGCATGGTGGTACCCGCTAAACTTGTCGCCAATGCGGACCCCCCCACTCCTGACACCCGACACCTTCCTCAATGCCCGCCAAACCACATCAGCATGGGATTTGACGGCGTGAAGATGCTCCAGATGACGCCGACGAGGATGAGGACGAAGAGCACGCCTTTGCCGATATCCTGCCCGACCAGACTGCCGAGTTGGGTCGGTTCGCGCGACAGGTAGGCGGTGGCGGCATAGTATTCATCACCGATGATGGTGTAGTCACAGGTGACTACAAAGAACGGGGTCTGCGTCAGGTCGGGCGTGCCGGCCACTTGAATGGCGCCGACCGCCTGGCCATTTTCCGCCAGGATGAGCGCTTCTGCGAAGAATTGGCCGAACAGGAAGCTGGCAGCCACGCGCTCGCGATGCAGAATGCCCGTCACGCCGGCGGCATATGCGAATTGGCGATCGGACAGGAAGCGGATGTCATCCTCGCGATAGGCTTCCGGATGTCCCTCGGCGGTGTAGACTTCCCGCAGTGTGGCCTCGGTGATCGGCAGCATGGTCTGATCGCAGATCGGCATGATCAACCGCGTGCCGTAGCGCACCGCGGTGCGTCCGACATGCGCAGCCACTGCCAGTGCCTGCAAAGTGACGATGGAAAAGCCCGCCAACCCGGTCGAGAAGAGGATCGGGCGTCCCATCTCCGTCGCGCGCCCGACGGCTTCGTCAATCGCATTCAGGCCCGGGATACGGCGAATGAACGGCAGACGACCCCGCTGGGCGGTGATAACCGAGGTCACGATCGGGACCACGATCACCAGCAAAACGATGGCGATAAACGGATTGGCATGATCGAGTGGGCGCGCGACGATGTTGGGATTTTGCCGATACAGCACGATGGCGCTGACCAGAATCAACGCCAACCCGCCCAAAAACAGTATACGTTCGAGATGCCGGTGAAAAAATCCCTGCGTGCCCGTCTCGGCGGCACGCGCACCACCGGAAGTCAGCGTTGCGCCGCAGGCCGGGCACACCCAGACTGATAATTGAGCCTCTGGCACCTGCGCGCAGTGCACTTGAGGCAGGCATGCCTAAACCAGCATCAGGACGCAACGCTTGGGATCCAGCCACAATCAACATCTTTGGGCATTCGTGAGCGTTCGTGTGGTATCCCACACATGCGGAGACCTGGGCAGACCAGCCGAAATCATGGGCGGGCAGATCAATAATGAGTCGTGTCCCGACGCCTATGTGCCGACATGCAACCATACAATTGCCAATAACACCAACGCACAATATCGACAACTGCGTCAGTATCGACGTCGTGTCGTGGAGCCGTTTATAATGATAGATGCGGCAATCAGCATTTGGAACATGTTGGAAGCACATGCGCATCATATGCATGGCGCACAATGCTATAGATGTTGCTAATGCTGTGTCAGTGCCATTCTTGCCCAGCCCATCCTGAACTGAGTTTATGGCACATGCGCCTGTGAAACCTAACAAGATCTGGCGCACACACGTGCAAAGATATTAACAACTTGGGGACTACCGCCTCTCATATTAGCATGCAGACACAGGACATCAACGTGAGAGCTAACATGTCATCTGGGGATATCTATCGGACTATGGGCAGACTCATATGCCATCTGCAACATAACTCATGTGAGACCATACACCAGGCTCATGTGCCAACGCCTCACATATGACATACCAAGTTGGCACCTCATCTGGGAGAAACATGTGTGGACCATCTGAAACCCTCATTTGGGGCCTATTCTGAGACCGTCATGTAAACGCAGGGGGCTCCC
>Ga0118677_10000501_pt1 | contig 86231 bp, 47 predicted proteins | sample AliMusrvi5mmetaG_FD_86154 | JGI IMG/M metagenome (GOLD analysis project Ga0118677, IMG submission 86154)
CGGCTTCCTTCAGATTCCTTCTCGCGAAGGACACCCTTGCCTTGAGCTAATGATTCCTACTGCCAAGTTCATAGCGGACTTTCACCGCCAAGTTATCGCCCATGCCGGGCGCACAAAAAAAAGCCCCCGGCCAAGCAAATCCGGGGGCTTTAAGCGTGATACGGTTTGAAGATTACTGGGAACAGACGAGTGTGCCGTCGGCCTGCATCCTCAATCTCTTATGGTCTTTAATGAGCCTAAGGTACACCACGAATTGCAAACTGTTATCTGCCAATGTATATTTCTCTGCTTCAGGGCAGACCTGATACCCGGCATAATTTGCAGCTACATAATCTTTCACGGCCTGGGGTACATCGGCATAGCGGTGCCTTTCAGCTTTTAACAGGAATATATTGGCATTGCTGAACACGACCTTCAGCGGAGGAACTGTGTCTTTTTTACCGATCATTACTTCCTTGATCTGGCCGTCAAGGCAAAGCGAATCATAATCGGCATGCAGAATGGTATACCCTGCATAATTTGCAGCGATATAATCCCTGATCACCTGCGATAATGAATCCAGGGGAATTCCATGTCCGCCACCCGGGGGCGGGGGACCGTGATGGCCCCTGTGATGCCAGCCGCCATTGGTTGTATCACCCGGAATGGTATCGCCGGGATGGCCGCCGTTACAATAGGGCCTTCCATCGCCAAGGTAATTGCCATCACCTGAAAATGCAAGGGTTTCGGTCGTGTTCAGGCTTACTACATATTTTGCAGTGGAATTCGTCAGAACAAGGATATAATCTATGCTCGCATCGGGATAGTTGAGTTCAACGTAATCGGCTGCTTTTGTCGGAAGCGAAACCGTCGTACTCGTTGCGCTTGTCGTGCCTGTCTGGTCTTTTTTGCTGCAGGCGCCAATAATCATCACTGCAGTGACAAGCATCAGGAACATTGTTTTTTTCATCGTTGTAGAGTTTAAGTGAAGCCTTTCTTTCACGCATCAAGGCTTAGCGTCCGTTTCTGCAATCAGGTCCAGAAGAGGAGGTAATAATATTTCATGAATCTGCTTTATTGAATAACCCGGGAAAAGAAAATGGTTGTCCGAACACCTGAATTTAGTTTGACTGCCATTACAATGCCAGCATGCTGGCATTATGTGACAGCAGATTTATTTCGTTCCTTTGTAACGTTTTAGCAAAATATCGGTCTATTCTTATTGTAAAATCCCTTCCCTGTATGAAAAAAATCTTTAGCCTTGGTCTTCTGATCATCCTTGCAACCACCGCTTTTTGCCAGGAAAACCCTCTTTGGATGCGGTACACCGCAATTTCGCCCGACGGGCAAACCATTCTTTTCTGTTATAAAGGCGACATCTGGTCGGTTCCTTCTGCCGGCGGGACTGCTGTTCCCCTTACCCTCACCGATTCCTACGAGTACGCCCCTGTATGGAGCCATGACGGCAAAACCCTTGCCTTTGCGTCGGACCGTTACGGGAACTTTGATGTATTCGTAATGCCGGCATCCGGTGGCGAAGCAACCCGTCTGACCTTCAGTTCAAACAAGGAAGTACCCAGCAGCTTTACCGCCAATGATAAGGATGTGATTTTTTCGGCTTACCGCCAGGATATTTCATCCAATGCCCAGTTCCCCATTTCACTGATGAGCGAACTTTACACCGTGCCGGTTGCCGGGGGAAAAGTGTCGCTTTTACTTCCTACGCCGGCCCTCGCAGCCACTCCCACATCCACAGGCGATAAAATTATTTTTGAAGATATCAAAGGGTACGAAAATGAATGGCGCAAACACCATACATCGGCTATTGCCCGTGATATATGGTTCTACGATTTCAATTCTGCAAAATACACAAAACTTACAAGTTTCAAAGGCGAGGACAGGAACCCCTGGTTCGATACAAACGACAAGGATTTCTATTACCTCAGCGAACAAAGCGGGTCGTTCAATGTGTACAAAAGTTCGATTGCTGATCCTTCAAAACCGATTGCCCTCACTCATTTTTCGAAAAACCCGGTCCGCTTCCTCAGCAGGTCAAAGAACAATATGCTATGCTTCACTTACGACGGGGAGATCTACACCATGCAGCCGGGAAGTGAGCCGAAAAAAGTCAGTGTTAAAGTTAATGCCGGCGGCCGCAGCCCCCAGGAACGCATTACCCCGGTAAATGAAGGATTCACCGAAATGAGGCTGGCCCCCAACGGTAAAGAATTCGTTTATGTTTTCCGTGGCGAGATCTTTGTAAGCAGCGTGGATGGAGGTATCACCAAGCGTATCACCAATACTCCTTACCAGGAACGCGGTGTGAGCTTCAGCCCCGACGGCCGTTCCCTGGTATATGCAGCAGAAGTCAACAGCAGCTGGAATATATATACAACCTCCATTGTACGTAAGGAGGAACCTTATTTTTATGCTTCAACTGTCCTGAAAACTGAAGCCCTGGTGGCCACCGATGCCGAGGAATTCCAGCCATTATATTCCCCCGACGGAAAGGAAGTCGCTTATCTTGAAAACAGGGTGGTTCTCAAAGTCATCAACCTGGCCAGCAAAAAGACCCGGTTGATCATGCCTGCCGATGTTAATTATTCTTACGCCGACGGGGACCAGTATTACCAGTGGTCCCCCGACAGCAAATGGTTCCTGGTCCAGTTTTCATATCCCGACAGGATCTTCTCACCTGAAGTCGGACTTGTTTCTGCCGACGGCAAAGGCGAAATCCATAACCTGACTCTCAGCGGCTACGATGATTACGGCCCAAAATGGTCGGTCAACGGCAAGATGATGATATGGGGTTGCGACCGTGACGGCGCACGCGAACAGGGAGGCGGCCTCTCAAGTTCCGATGTGTATGCCATGTTTTTTACAAAAGCGGCATTTGACAGGTTCAAACTTTCGAAAGAGGAGCTAGCCCTTGTGAAAGAGCAGGAAGAGAAAGCCGAAAAAGATAAAAAGAAAACCGACGAAAAGGCAAAACCGGAAGCAGATAAAAAAGCAAAGGCCGACACAAGTGTAAAGGATTCTTCAAAAACTCAGGTGCTTATCGACTGGGAAAACCTCACCGAACGAAAGGCCAGGCTCACAACGCATACCTCACCGGTGAGCGACTGGCTGCTTTCGAAAGATAATGAGAAACTGTTCTACCTTACCAGTTTTGAAAAAGATAATGATCTCTGGGTGACTGACCTCCGCACAAAGGAAACCAAGCAGTTTGCCAAGATCGGGGCTAAAGGAGTTCAGATGGAGCTTTCGGCCGATGGCAAATTTATCCTGCTGATGGCTGATGGCAAACCTATGAAGGTGGATGCCGAAAGCGGAAAGGCTGAACCTCTGAAAACCTCGGGTGAAATGCTTGTCAAACCGGCAGATGAACGTCAGTATATCTTCGGCCACGCCTGGAGGCAGTTCAAGGAAAAATTTTATGTAGTCGACATGCAGGGAGTTGACTGGGACTATTATTATAAGGTTTATAAGAAGTTCCTGCCCTACATCAGCAACAATTATGATTTTGCCGAGATGCTCAGCGAAATGCTGGGCGAGATGAATGCATCCCATACCGGTTGCGGTTACCGCGCAGGCAGACCGAATACCGACCAGACGGCCGACCTTGGACTTTTTTACGACTATGACTATAAAGGGCAGGGATTGAAAATTTCAGAAGTAATTGAAGGCGGACCAATTGACAAAGCCACTTCCAGGATCAAAGCAGGGAACATCATTGAAAAGATCGACGGGCTTGAGCTCACCGACACTATGGATTTTTACAGTGTGCTGAACCGTAAAACCGGCAAGCTCACCCTGCTTTCGGTATATAATCCAGCCAGCGGTGAACGCTGGGAAGAAAGCGTAAAACCTATAGGCATTGGTGAGGCCAATGAACTGCTCTACAAACGCTGGGTGAAGAACCGCCGCCTTGAAGTCGAAAAACTTTCAAACGGACAAATTGGTTATGTGCATGTGCGTTCCATGGACGACGCCAGTATGAGGGTGGTCTTTGAGGAAGCCCTGGGGAGGAATTTTGAAAAGAAAGCCCTTATCGTGGATACGCGATTCAACGGGGGTGGCAATATTCATGAACAGTTGTCGGACTTCCTCAGCGGGAAAAAGTACATCGATATTATTCCCCACGGCCAATATGTAGGTTCCGAACCTGCTGATAAATGGGTTAAACCATCCATCGTCCTGATAGGCGAAAGCAATTATTCCGATGCACATTTATTCCCTGTGGCCTATAAACTAAAAAATATCGGGAAGACAGTGGGCATGCCGGTCCCGGGAACAGGAACCTTTGTATGGTGGGAAACACAGATTGATCCCACACTCGTTTTTGGTATCCCTATGGGTGGATGGCGGATGCCTGATGGAAGGTTCTGTGAAAACAACCAGCTGGAACCCGATATTAAAGTTGCCAATGATCCGGGCGTTCTATCATCGGGTCATGACCAGCAGATCGAAGCAGCCGTGAAGGAGCTCATGAAATAGGCTGTAATCCGGCCAGCCTTATCATTGCCTGCTCAAGATTCTTTTCCGCCGGGAAAGCTATTGAAAGAATACCCCGGGGGAGGTTTAGTGTAATTGTGGTGAACATCGACAGATGTTTAAACCGGCACAGGCGGAGTAACTGATTCCCCGCAATGAGGGTTTGGGTACTCTCTGTCTCGTACCATTCCACAGGAGCCCGGAATCCGAGCCTGATCGCCTTGCCAAGAGCTTCTTTCACAGTCCACAGTAAATGGAGGAACCAAAGCGGATCTGGTTCCTGTTTACAGAGTTCTTTTTCATGATTGCTGAGCACCGAACTGATGACAGGACCGTTTTTCTGAGAAATGGTTTCAATGTCTATCCCCATGGGAACTGAAAACGGGAAACACAATCCTGCATTCCATGTTTCACTGTGGGCCAATGAAATGCCATAAGGCATGGCAAGGCTTTTAAGAAAAGGTTCCCCCAGGCTGCTGTTTCCTGAAGCTGTTTCTGAAGAAATGATATCAGGAAAGATTGTTTTCATTGCCATTTTCACTGCAATCCTTCCCTGCAGGAAAGAACGCCGGCGGATATCCGAGGCAAAACTCAGCCCGCTGCGGATCTCATCAGGATGAAGAAACAGGGAAACATTCCTGTCAAGTTCATCTTCCGTTAATGAAGGAAAGACGGCAAGGCCGGCCGCAAATTCTTCATTTACCGAAGAAAACCTTACCATTGAAGTTAAAGCTGGTATCATATCGGGGGATCCATCCATTTTCTGAGTGCAAGGGCGATCTCTCTGACATAGGGTTGTGAAATAACCGAAACATGGTTACCAGGGATGTCCCTGATCGTCAGATTATCCCTGACCCACCTTCCCCAGCCCAGATCAGCCGCCCTTTCAGGGACTCCGTGCTCCCCTTCGAAGAGCGGTAAAGCGTCTTCGGCTCTTACCAGAAGAGTCCTCCCCTCGAAAAAGCCGGGACGGCAGGCAGCAGTGATTTCATTATGGAGTATCATCTGATCCAGGTATCCGTGAAAATCATTCAAACCCAAATCGGGCGGAACCAGGTTGACCAGCTTAAAGGCTTTAAGAAAAACTTCCGACTGATGTTCCGGTGTTTTCCCTTGTAAATCTGATACGCTGATACCCAGCGGCCGCCCTGCAAGGTGGGCAACCTTGCCTGCAAAAACCAGCATGCGTTCAAGCGGGTCAATACCGGTGTTGGGAGTATCGCCCCGGTCTTCAAGTGGAGCAAGTTGGTCGATGATCAGCAAGCGCGGGCTTTTACCCATACTGTCTCTCACCTGCCTTGCCATTTCAAAGGCTATGAGAGCTCCCATCGACCATCCGCCGAATACAACATTATCGATACTATCGGGCAGGCATATTTCTTCTAGATACAGTCCTGCGAGCTCACTCACAGTTTCCACGGCTTTTCCATACAGGCCGGCGGATTGCAAGCCGTAAACCGTAAATTCCATTTCCAGCTCCCTGCCAAGCTCATAATAACAGAGCACGTTTCCTCCGGCAGGGTGTACCATAAATAATTGTTTTTTTTCTGTGCCCGGCCTGATCGTGACAAGAGAGGACGGTTTTTGTTTTGCACCTGACTCCCTGAGAAGTTCAGCCAGTTTTGCAACGCTTTCCCTCTCAAATAAGGTAGACAGGGGAAGGTGAACATGAAACTCTTTCTCAATCGCGGCAAATAGCTGGATGGCCAGGAGTGAATGCCCGCCAAGGTCGAAGAACCCGGCGTCAATCCCGTTCACTTCAGCTTTGAGAACGTCCCTGAAAATATTCAGAAGCTTCAGCTCGGTAAGGTCCCTGGGCGGCAGCGATGATACTGCATGGACCATGCTTTTTTTCGTCATGCGCTGCAGTTCCCTTAAATCTGTCTTCCCGTTCGAAGTTATCGGGAAATGGTCTATTACATGGAAAGCTGAAGGGATCATATACGATGGCAGATGCGATGAAAGCCATTGCCTGAGTTCATTCTCATTAAAAACAAATCCCTGTTTCAGGCTGATGGCAGCCTCCACGGAACCCGGCGAAGGAACATTTTCAGGAACAAGTACTACAGACTGTTCAACTGCAGGATATGTATTCAGCGAGGCTTCTATTTCACTGGTCTCGACCCTGAAGCCCCTGATCTTAATCTGCTGGTCCATCCGTCCTAAAAAAACAACAGACCCGTCCTCATTCATCTTTCCCAGGTCTCCTGTATGATAGATACGATGACCTGCAGAAAACGGATCAGCTGCGAATTTCTCAATCGTTAACTGTGGGCGGTTGAGATACCCCCGGGCAATATTTTTTCCACTTAAAATAATCTCCCCTAGGATACCTTTAGGGACAAGTTGCAGATCCCTGCCCGAGATATATACTGAGGTATTATCAAGGGGAAATCCGATTGGAAAAGAAAGCGCATCTTGACCAGATTCAAAAGGGATATCCCAGGTAAGGGAGCCTATCGTGGCTTCCGTAGGTCCGTAATGATTAATGATCCTGAGTTCAGGGGCCAGTTTCCTGACTTGCCCGATAATTCCTGCATCGCATTTCTCGCCTCCCAACATCAGCAGTTTTTTCGGGAGAAGGCTGCCGGCCCTTGAAGAATGAAGCAGGCTCTGCATATGCGAAGGCACTATTTTCAGGCAATCCGCCGGGCTGCTCTCAAACCAGCTGACAAGCAGGGAAGCATCAGTCGTAAGGTCTTCGGGGATTATGACCACCTCACCTCCATGGATCAGGGGGGGGAATATCATTGTGTTGCCAAGGTCGGCGGCAATGGAAGAGATAGTTGCAAAAGAATCCCCGGCATCCAGGTTCATCCGCTTCCAAGCGGCCCTGGAATAATTCAGAAGCTGGTCAGATCCTATGCAAACCCCTTTAGGAATCCCTGTAGTCCCTGAAGTATATATCACGTAGGCTAAATCCCCCTGGTCATAAAATCCCGGCCCTGGAGTTTTTGCGATGGCTTCCTCCTCTTTTTTTTGACCGTTTTCCTGCTTTCCGGCCATCATCTTATTATACAGAAGAACAGGGACTTCTGTCCCGGCAATTGCACCCTTTAACTCCTCCGAACCGATAATCAGTCTAAGCGAGGCATCATCGGCAATGAATTTCAGCCTTCCGGGGGGCATATTCCTGTCCAGTGGAACATAGGCCGCACCGGCTTTAAATATCCCCAGGATGGAGATTACCAGTGAGGCATTACGAGGCAGGAACAGACCTACAAGGTCCCCTTTTACAACTCCATGCCCGGCTAGTATGTTTGCAAGGTGATCTGAATCTGAATCCAGCTCTATGTATGAAATCCTTTGAACCAGGTCGCGCACTGCCATCCGCCCGGGCTCCGACCTTGCCCGGACTTTAAATTCATCAAGCCATGTGGAAGCTTGCTGTAGTCCGGGTTCGGAATCTGCCGTGGCCTTGCCGAAGCAAACCGAACGCTCTGCCATGGGAAAATATACCAGGCTGCCGCATTCTTCCTTAGGGCTACTGATAAAGGATGAGAGCAGCGTCTTGTAATTTGCCAGCAGATTCTGTATGGTCCGGGGCAGAAAAATATCTGCAGGATAAGTCACCGAAAGGATCAAGCCCTGGTTGGCTTCCTCTACCCAGAAATTCAGGTCGAATTTCGAATACGAATAATCTATGCTCTGGGGTTTGACCGAAAGGCCTTTGACGCTGTATAAAGAAGGGATGTTCTGGTAAACGAAATGTACCTGGAAAACAGGGTTTGTACTCAGGCTGCGGTGTGGGTTCAACTCTTCAATCAGTTTTTCAAAAGGCAGTTCCTGCCGCATGAAAGCCTGCTGGCAGGATTCCCTGACTTCCTTAAGGAAATCCATTGCACTGATATGATCGTCGGTTTTTACCCTCATAGGAAGGGTATTTATAAAAAGCCCCATGGTTTGCTGGAAAGCAAGCTGGTTTCGCCTGGCTACTGGAACGCCGACCATGATATTGGTTTGCCCGCTGTACTTTGACATCAGAAGCCCGAAGGCTCCGAAAAGCAGGTGAAACAAGGTAATATTTTCCCGCTGGCAGAACTGCCTGAGGATATCGGTCTCTTCGGCATCAAGTGAGCTGAACTCTTTGTTCCCATGGTATGACATGATGACCGGCCTTTGAAAATCAAGCGGAAGGCGCAGAGGCTCAGGAAGGTCTTCCAGCCGGGCTTTCCAGAATTGAAGCTGCTCCTTGTATGCCGGTGTTGACATCCAGTCCCTCTCCCATTTCACGAAATCGATGTACTGGTACTCAGGGACCGGGAATGGTGGCGTCTCCCTGTTCTCCAATGCAGCATAGGTCATCGAAAGTTCTTTTGCAAACAAAGCATTGGACCAGCCGTCAGAGATAATATGATGCGGATTGATCAGAAGCATGTATTCGGAGTCCTGCAAATGAAGAACCTTGAACCTCAGCAGGGGAAGCGCATCCAGGGGGATTAAGGTTTTCCCGTGCTCAACGGCTTCTGACATGGCTTTAGCTTCCCTCTCGCCGGACTGCAGCTGACGGAGATCTTCGTAGATTATTTCCGGTTTGCCAAAGGTATGGACCTGCTGAACAGGCATTCCTTCTTCTTCATGAAACGACGTCCTCAGTATCTCATGCCTTTCGGTGAGTATGCCCAGGCTCTGAACCAGGATATCAATATTCAGCCGGAATTCTGCCGATATCCTTAATGCAACAGGATTGTTATACAGTGCTTCCCCTTCGGTAAGCATATTAAGGAACCACATCCTTTCCTGGGCCTTTGAAAGGGGGTAGATACCGGCTTCATTCCTTCCCATTTTAGGGGGTTTCCCGGGTCTCGGGGCAGACCCGTCCCTTCCTTTTCTCAGAAGGTATTTAAGCTGGCCGGGGCTTAATCCCGACAAGCGTTCATTCAGCGATTTATCTTCCTTGGCCAATAGTCTATTCTAACAGGGATAAATGAGTACAAGTTTTCCAATATGTTTCGAACGTGACATGGCAGTCAGCGCTTCTTTCAGGTCTCCAACAGGATATGTCACACAAGGAAGAGGTTTAAAAACACCCTCATTGAAAAGCCTGGTTATCTCCATCAGCTGTTCCTTTAGCTTCGCGGGCCGCAACAGGTACAACGAAATGTCGAGAACGGCAAAAGTGATCCCTTTCCTGAACAGGGTCATCGGCAGGAGTGTGTTACTCGCAATATCTTTTTTATCCAGCTGGATGAAGCGGCCGAAGGGTGCAAGAATTTCAATTCCTTTCATCATGGCATCTCCCGAAAGCGTATTCAGCAGCACATCAACTCCGCGGCCTCCTGTTAATTCCATGATCTCGTCTCCAAATGAAAGGGATCTTGAATCCATGGGATGAACTATCCCCTTTTGCTTCAGGAATTCCCTTTTTTCAGGACTGCCTGCCGTTGCATAAATTTCAGCCTTTTTCCACCTGGCAATTTCGATTGCGGCTAAGCCTACACCCCCGGTGGCGGTGTGGATCAGCACCGATTCCCCGCCGGCAATGTTTGCCAGCCTTACCAGGGCCGAAAAAGCAGTATGGAAAACCGTGGGTATGGCGGCAGCATCTGCAAAGCTCAGGCCCGGGGGTTTAGGCACAAGCTGCAGCTCCGAAACATTGAACACATTGATAAAATGGCTGCCAGGTTGCACCTTCCCGTCTATGAATGTGCCTGCCGACAAAGCAATCACCTCATCTCCTTCCCTTATACCATCCACTCCCTTGCCAACACGGGTAACCACTCCGGAATAATCGGATCCCATATTGGAGGGTACGCCGGGAGACTCAGGGTACTGGCCCATGGCTATCATCAGATCCCTGTAGTTAAGGCTGGCGGCTTTGGCCCTCACCTGTAAATAACCTTCCTGTGGATCGGCGACTTTAGCCTCTTCAAAACTAATATTCAATGAGCCGGGATTGCCCATGCTGCATGAGAAACAATCCCAATCAACAGGTTTTGCCGGCACAGGCTTGCTTGCTTCTTCGCCGGCCTTTCCAGTAGAGTAGCCGATCTTTTTCAGAAGCATCTCCTTTTGTTCAGACGAAAGGCCCGCTATCTTTTTCAGCAATTCCTCATTTTTCATTTTCCATCTCCTTCAGCATTGCCTCGATCTCGTCGGATCCCTTCAGGGCAATAATCATTTCCACTATCCTGTCCGACAACCCTCTTACTGTCGGGTTCTCAAAAAATACGTTCGGCTGGAGCTCAAGGTCGAACTCATCCGCAATATTCGAAATGGTTTGTATGGCAAGCAGTGAGTTCCCTCCGAGTTCCATAAAGGTATCGTTCACCCCGATCTTATCTATCCCCAGTATGCCTTTCCATATGCCCGCCACGGCGATTTCAATCTCGCTAACAGGCGGCTCGAAAGGTGTTGACAACTGCGGCCTTTCATATGCCGATGCGCCTTCGCTTTTCTCCTCCTCTTTTTCCTGTTTTTCCCTTTTTTTATACGATGGCCTTTCTTCTATAATATCCTGGTTCAGGTCGGTGGTACTGATCACCAGCTGGGGGAATTCCATGAAAGCGAGCAGGCGTTTGAATACTTCAACCCCTTCTTCGGGCAGGATATCGTTCTTCCCGGCAAAAGAGCTCATGTCCTTCGCAGGTTTCTGAGCTTCATCTGCTTCAGGTTTCTGGATTGCTTTGCCCAGGTTCTGAACCAGGCGTTTGAACGAAACCTGTCCAATGCTCAGAAGAAGATGGTTCCCGGGATCTATAAGCTTTACAGAAAATTTCATTTCTTCATCCCCTCGTTTCCACTCATCGCTCAGTTTTGCATAGCACCAGAAATGTGCAGGCAGCGACTGGTATACCTTAATATCCCTGTACGAGTATGGCAGAAATAATGCATTCTCAACCAATGGAATGGAGCAGGATGTGGCCACATCAAGCATTGCAGGATGCAGAGAAAAATGTTTCAGGTCTTCATGGAATTCATCCCTGAGCCTGAGTTCAATAAGGAACTCCTTCCCGTTATACTGGTTTGAAAGCTTGCAGTCCCAGCGGTTGTCATATTTCAATACCGGCCGGCCTTCATCATTGAGTAATTCGAGGAAGTGACCCTGGTTGTCGACCTGTCCTTCTATATTCTTTGATAATTCAGGAATATTAATGTCGGCGGATGGCATTTCACCTGAAACCATGAATTCTCCCTTTACGTGATCCATCCAGATCTCACGTGTGGAATCAGCTTTCTCCTCCCTGCTGCTGATCCTGAACAACAGCATATTGCCCGATGGCTTCACCATCAGCCGCAGTTTACGGTTTATTCCCGGATCGTATATGAGAGGAGTGACAAACGACAGGCTCGAGACTTTGGGATGTCCCTCAAACCCCTTGACCTGTATGTATTGTTCAAGTATTTCCAGGGCCGAAATACCAATGAATGCAGGCTTTCCCGATAAGCGGTGAGAGCCCAGAACCCAGTCCCGTTCAGGGTCAAGATCGATGATGCAGGTATCCTCTTCATGTTCCGAAGACATTAATTCCAACCTGATGCCGTTCCTCGCTTCTTTTTGCACAAGGGTCTTGCCTGATTGCAGCTGCTGTTTTTTTTCAGCCTTGGTCTTTTCCCAGTTTGCGGCCATCCCAACGACTCCCCACTGCCCCCAGTTTATCGAGAGGGTTCCGTCTTTTAACAGCCTTCTCCTGTATTGTGCAAAGGAATCCATGAAGGAATTGGATCCGCAGTAGTCTATCCTGGCGGCTTCCCCGAAAATGGATGAAACCGAGGAAAACAGGAAGAAGAAGTCAAGCTTCCTGTCTTTGAAAATATCATGAAGGATTATAGTTCCATGGAACTTGGATTTTAATACCAGGTCGGCCTGCTCCTTTTCCTTGAGGGCGATGACACCGGCTCCCGGCATCCCGGCCGAATGCAGCACTCCCCTGATCTGTCCGTTTTCTTTCTCAATCTTTTCTACCAGCTTTTGAGTTCCTTCGTGGTCCGAGGCATCCAGCCTGGCAAGTATCACTTTTGCTCCGCTTGCTTCCAGTTCCATGATATCACGAACCCTCATTGCAGCAATATCTTCAGGGTCCTGGCTTTCGGCTATCGCCGCCCATTCGCTGCGGGGAGGCATTGCTGAACGATGGGTTAGCACCAGGGTTGATTTTACCGAACGGGCAATGAATTTGGCAAGCTCCATCCCAACACCGCTTACTCCTCCAGTGATCAGGTATACGCCGTTTTCACTAAGCGCTGTTTGTGATAATCCCCCTTCATCCGGGCAAACAGCCGTATAATCTTCGATCCAGCGGTAACCATGACGGTATGCCACGACCGTCTCATCCGCAGGCAAACGACATTCATTAATCACTGCGGAACAGAGTTCCTTGATCTGCATTGAACCGTTAACGGAAGGAAGATCCAACAGCCGGGAAATGACCCCGGGATGTTCCTGGCAAATGCAACGGGCAGGTCCCGCTGCCAGCGCCTTCTCGGGAGCCAGTATCTCTTCGCCCGTCACATCAAACAAATGGTTTACAACGAAAACCATGAACTGGTTTTTGACAAGCCCTTCGCTGATAAGAGCCTGCTCAAGATACATGGGGCCGTAGAAATGATCCGCTGCCAGCTGTTCCGACAGCAATGGGTTAAGATGGCCGGCTTCAGGCTCCCTGCCGTAATTCCATGCATACACGATATGGCCGGGCTCATGGTTTTCTGATTTGAGGGTCCTGATCAGCTGAAAGTAATGCTCTTTCTGGCCCGGGTCAAGAACAAATCCATTGCCTTTGTATCCGAACTCTTTGCCTTTAACTACATGGAAAACAGGAAGCCCTGAAGCGGTAAGTTCAGTTTCAATTTCTTTGCACAAACCCGTTTCATCGGCAAAGAGCAACCAGCATGCTTTCTCGGAATTCTGCGCTGCGGTGGCCATCCCGTTAACCGGTATCATCCGGGGAGGCGCTGTCCTTTTCCAGCCGGGAATATAGAACCACTGGCTGATGTTTGGTTTCTTTTTATTCTCGGATTTGGATCTGGCTCCTTCTTTACGTGAAAAATCGATGATGTATGGTTTGCGTTCAAAAGGATAAGCAGGGTAAGAGGCCAGGTTCTTCCTGGTTTTATCAAACAGTTTCCATGAAACATAATCTCCTGCGGCCCAGATCTGCCCAAGCGAGGAATAAAAGTAAAGCAGTGCATCAAGCCTTGTGTCTGCTGAAGGGATAGTGCTGACCACACCTTGCGGGCTGTCCTTTGAAAGCTGGCGTTTAACTGCCGATTCCAGGGATTGTCCCGGTCCGGATTCAATAAAAACAGCAGGGGATGCATCCAGGCAAAGCTTAGCTGCATCGCCGAAACGAACGGTCTTGCGTACATGTTTCACCCAGAAATCGGGATTGGTGGCTTCTTCTGCACTTAGCCACTGCCCAGTTACGGTGGAAGCGATGGGAATGGACGGGGCCGAAAGCCTGATTTCCCTGAAAAGCTCCGCGAAAGCAGGCAATGCAGGTTCCATCATGGCCGAATGAAAGGCATGAGAAGTCGGAATTTTTTTATTGAAAGTTTTGGATTTATTGAGCTCCGCTGCAAACCGGTCGATGATGTCAACAGGTCCTGAGGCAACGCATAATCCCGGGCTGTTTACCACCGCTATTTCCAAACCTTCGGGCAGGATGGGATTCAGTTGTTCTTCGGTGAGCAGTATTGCAAGCATGGCGCCCCCGGGAAGGTCCTGGATGAGGCGCCCTCTCCGGGCTACTGCCTTGAGTGCATCCTTCAGTGAAAATACTCCTGAAAGTGTGGCTGCAACATATTCCCCCACGCTGTGGCCTATCATTATGTCAGGCTCAATGCCCATCGACATCAGCAGCTTTGCCTGTGCATAGCTTACTATGAACAATGCAGGCTGGGTTATATAGGTTTCGTTGATCCTGGCTGAAGCTGTTTCCTCGCTGCTTGAGGCAGGGAATAAAACGCTGCGGATGTCAAACCCCAGCTCTTCTTTCAGTATTCCGGCACATTCATCTATGGTTTGCCTGAACACTTCATGGGTTTCGTACAATGGCTGCCCCATCCCTATATACTGGTTCCCCTGGCCGGGGAACATGAAAACCACCTGTCTTTTTTCCTCTGACTTAATAGTTGCCGCGGTCTTGGTACCGAGAGACGCAAGCAGTTCTTCCTTGCTCCTGAACGGTATGGCCGTCCTGTTAAGAAAATGATGCCTTCCATGCCGTGATGTATATGCAATTGAATGCGGATCAGCTTCAGGATTCACTTCAATAAAAGTTTTGATCTCCGCCTGTGCTGCGGCGACCGCGTTCACGCTGCGGCCCGAAAACAGCAGCAGGTCGCAGGGCAGTTCATTGGTTTCCTTGTCCGGGGCCGGGGCTTCTTCTAGAACAATACAGGCATTCGTTCCACCGACCCCGAAGGCGTTTACAAGCGCACGAAGGGGTGTGCCGTTTTCGGGCTGCCAGTTTCGGAGTTGAGTATTGACAAAGAAGGGGCTGCTCTGAAAATCTATCTTCGGGTTTGGCGTATTAAAATGGAGAGAGGCGGGGATCTTGTGGTTTTTAAGGCATAGCGCGGTTTTGATCAGGCTTGCGGCGCCCGAAGCGATATCGCAATGCCCTATGTTGGTCTTTACAGATCCTATGGCACAATACTGTTTACGGTTGGAATACTTCCTGAAAGCCTCAGAAAGTGAAGTAACTTCTATGGGGTCGCCAATGGGCGTAGCAGTGCCGTGGGCTTCAACATAGCTTATCGTATCTGCAGAGATCTCCGATAAGGCAAGGGCTTCGGTGATGACTTCCACCTGGCCTTCGACCGAAGGCGCTGTAAATCCCACTTTTTTATTCCCGTCGTTATTAATGGCTCCTCCAAGGATAACGGCATAAATATTATTATGGTCGCGAAGAGCGTCTTCAAGCCTTTTGAGGACGACAACCCCGCAGCCTCTGCTGAAAACGGTTCCGTTTGCATCCTTGTCGAAGGTGCGGCAATGCCCGTCGGCCGACTCCATCCCCCCGGCCTGGTAAAGGTAACCGTGCCTCTCGGGGATCTCTATGGTTGCTCCCCCGGCAATGATCATATCGCTCTGGTAGTTCATCAGGCTGTTAATCCCCGTTACCACGGCAACCAGGGAAGTGGAACATGCGCACTGGACATTAACGCTGGGACCGGTCAGGTTCAGCTTATATGACACCCTTGTCGTTACGTAGTCCTTGTCGTTGCTTGTCACAATCGAGGCCCCGCTGGCATTTTTCCTTACCCAGGGATTTTCCATGGTCTCAACCAGGTGAAGAGGAGTGCCTGTGCCCCCGAATACTCCTATATGCTCCCTGGTATTATAAGGGTCGCAGCCGGCGTCTTCCAGTGCATGCCATGCACATTCCAGGAAGACACGCTGCTGGGGATCCATGAGTTCAGCTTCACGCGGGGTATACCCGAAAAATTCAGCATCGAAATACTCAGCGCCATTGATAATGCCACGGTTCCTGATATAATTCGGCTGCCTGAAAACCGCCGGATCCACTCCTGTTGCGATCAGCTCTTCATCTGTAAAAGTATTCAGGGTTTCAAGGCCGTCGAGGAGGTTCTTCCAGTATTCGTTGATGTTCTTTGCACCGGGCAGCCTGCAGGCCATGCCGATTATTGCAACTTTGCCTTCAAGGTTCCTGACTTCATCTGATTTCATAATGCAGTGTTTTTAGGATTGGTTGTTATCGGGGAATATTCGTTTCATGATCTGTTGCCTGATGTTCCTGTTGCGCATTGCCGCCCGTTTGGCAATATCGTCCATGGCCGTATCGGGTTTGTCTTTTCGCAGGAATGCAGCGAGGCTTCTTATCGAAGGGTAATGGAAGAGGTCTACAATGCTGACCTCGGTTTTCAGTTTTCCGGCAATGAGGTCTTTCATCCTGACGAGTAAAAGGGAATGCCCTCCCACCTCGAAGAAATTATCCTGGGGCGTGAATGACTCGTGATCGAGGATCTCTTTCCAAATACCCGAAAGGAAAAGCTCGGTTTCATTCATGCGGCGATGAATAAAGTCAGGAATTACAGGCGAGCCGGGTCTCAGGTTCAAAAGGGCCTTAAAATCTGTTTTGCCATTGGGAAGCGAAGGGAAAGAGGGTGCAATGATAAAGCTCCCGGGGATCATATAGGCAGGTAAATGAAGCCTCAGAAAATCCCTCAGTTCATTCTCCAGTATGGTCATCCCGGGTTCGGGTACTATAAATGCTGTCAGGCGGACGTCTTCTTCCTTATGTTCCAGGGCGTCAACAGCAACACGTTTTATTCCTGGAAAACGAAGGATGGTTGACTCGACTTCACCTGGTTCGATGCGAAATCCCCTCAGTTTTACCTGCTGGTCAATCCTGCCCAGGAACTCAACGGCTCCGTCCCAAAGAAAGCGACCCAGGTCCCCTGTTTTGTAAATCCTGCTGGCCGGGTCTCCTGTAAAAGGGTCGGGAAGAAAACGGGATCCTGTCTGTATGGGATCTTCAAAATACCCCTCTGCAAGCACAGGACCGCCTATATATACTTCCCCGGGGATCCCTGCAGGAAGCGGGTTAAGATTTTCGTCAAGAATGTAGATGAGGGCATTGCTGATGGGATGACCAATGGGGACCATCCTCAGGGTACTGCCCCGCAGGCAATGCCAGTATGCCATGTATACGGTGGCTTCGGTGGGTCCATAGAGGTTGATCAGGCCGGCTCCGGAATCCTTCAGAATCTGCTCCTGCAGAGGCCTGGACAACTTCTCACCTCCCGAAATAATGTTTTCCAGATACCTTGCACGTTTTAAAACCCCTGCATCGCATAAGGCCTTTAAACCTGAAGGAACAAACTGGACCGTATTAACCTGCATTTCGTTCAGGATGGCTTCAATCCTTTCGGGTGCCTGTATTTCACTCCTCTTCTCGAGTACAAGCCTTGCGCCGCTGATGAGCGGAGTGAACAGCTCAAGAAACGAGATGTCGAAATTGATGGAAGTGGTGGAGAGAAAAGTATCCCTGTCCGAAACATTCAATTCTTTTTTCATCCATACAAGGAAATTCAGCAGGCTGTCGTGGCGTATCATCACTCCTTTTGGACTGCCTGTTGAACCGGATGTGAAAATGATATAGGCAAGATCCTCAGGCTGACCAGATTCGGGTGTAATGCCGGAAACCTGTCCACTCACTTCATTCAACAGATCGCTTACCGGGATAACCTGCCCGGCCAGCTTCTTCTTACTTTCCTTTTGAGCTTCCTCATCAACGACGAGAAATCTTATTTTAGTCTTCTCTGTGATATAACGAAGCCTTTCTTCAGGATACCAGGGATCGAGGGGGATGTAAATGCCGCCTGTCCTGAAAACTGCCAGGATGCAGATCAGCATGTTGGGGGAATTATCCATATGTATACCCACAGGCACCCCCCTTCCAACTCCCAGTAACTGCAGGTTCGCACACATGATTGCCGTCCTCCGGTCCATTTCTGCGTAAGTTATGAATTCCTTTCGCGAAACCAGGGCAGGAAGTGCAGGGGTCTTTGCTGCCTGCAGGGCAATGAGGTCGTTTACAGTTCCTTTTGCATTATGCGAAACAGCAGTTTGGTTCCATTCATAAACTATCCTCCTGAACTCCCTGCCCGAAATAAGGTTAAAAGCCGACACCCTGGTTTCAGGTGCAATGCATATCTGCTCAATGATCTGTATGAAATGGTCAAGCAGAATTTCCATTGTACCTTCATGATAAAGGCCCGACGAATAGGTAAGGACTATTTCAGTCTCTCCCGGGCTGTCGAAGATCTCGGCAAAAAGATCGAATTTCGATCGTCCGAAAAATTCTTCCCTGGCTTTCCCGCTTACACCAGCAACTGTTGAAAATTCCCATGGAGTCTCGTGAAAAGCAAACATGAGCTGGAAAAACGGGTTTGATCCCTGTATCCTTTCGGTGTTGAGAATTTCGGTAAGATGGCTTAAAGGGAACCTCGAATGCGATAGGTTTTCAAGGACCAGGTCTTTTACTGATCCCAGCAATCCTGAAAACGTACTCCCGGGATCAAGCCTTGTCCTGAACAGCATGGTGTTTACAAAATACCCTATCCCTGACAGGAAGGATTTTTTAAACCTGTTTGCAACAGGACTGCCGATGAGAAAATCGGTACGGCCCGAATGACGGTAAAGCAAAACTGAAAATGCTGCCAGGCAGGTCATGAACATGCTTGTGCCGTGAATGTCGCTGAGCTTCCTGAGGCCCGATCTGGTGTCGGGGCTGATCATTCTCCTGAGTTGCCCTCCTTCCCTTGAGGGGAGGCCGGGCCGTATGAAATCGGTAGGGATCTCAAAGAATGTAGGAGCCTGAAAAAGTTGTTCCTTCCAGTATCTTTTGTCTTCAGTATATTCAGGCCCGTCAAGGTATTCTTGTTCTTCCCGGCAAAATCCGGCATAAGATGAAGATCCATCAGCAGGCCCTGACTTTTCAGGCGTATCTGCATTATCGTATAAAAATGAAAGGTCGCGTAAAAAGATCCCGAACGAAAATCCGTCGAACACGATATGATGAACGATAAAAGCAAGCAGGTGCCGGTTCTCTCTGGTTTTATACAGTATAACACGGTATAAGGGCCCCGTTTCCAGTTTGAACGGCTGCTTTGCCGCATTGCGTGCATGTTCAAGGGCTTCTGAAACAGGAACATATTCGCTGCCTGTCTGTGTTCTGAAAATTTCAGGGATACTACCGTTTTGAATCTGAATAATTCCCTCAGGCCGGGCCTTGCTGAACCTGAATACAGTATTCAGGGGTTCATGCCTTGCGCATACCCGGTTGAGCGCTTGCTCAAGCCTTACGATATCCAGGGTCCCTGTGAGTGTTATACAGTAAAAGATATTATAGGACGAAAGTTCCGGCTCGGCCTGATGCATAAACCATAAGGCTTTCTGGTTTTCCGACAGTCCGGTTTGCTTCACCTGGCCGGACTCATGCTTAACGGAAAGCTCTGCGGATGGTACAATAGGCAAAGATTCGCTTTTGGAGACTTCTGCTCGTTGCACCTTTATTTTGGCAGAATCCGAAGAAATCTGCTTTAAGAGTTTCCCCGGGCTGGGGCAATCGAAAATGTTTTTGATCTGTACAGGAATACCAGCCCTGGCTTGCAGATCCATCGCCAATGCATTTGCCTTCAGCGAATTTCCTCCAAGGTCAAAGAAATTATCTTCCAGCCCCAGGCCCTCCAGGCCCAGGTTTTCTTCCCATATCCTTAACATTTGTTTTTCAGAAGCAGTTGAAGGCGAAACCACGGGGTAGCTCAGTTCAGGCCTCCGGGCTCCCGGAAGCGGAAGGGATTTTCGGTCAATTTTGCCATTGGGCAACTGGGGGAAATTTTCGAGTGTAACAAAGACCTCAGGTATCATAAAATCAGGTAAAGTGCGCATCAGTATTTTACGCAACTCATTTACAGGCAGGGAGAGGTCTCCTTTGAAGGAAAGATAGGCACATAGCCTGTTCCCGTTCCGGCTGTCATTCACCACTTTTGCAACAGCATGCCTTACTTCAGGGATTAACAGCAAGGCCTGCTCAATCTCAGGGAGTTCGATGCGGTAACCTCGTATTTTCACCTGCTGGTCTTTACGCCCCAGGTAAATCAGTTTCCCTGATCCGTCTTCCTTTACAAGGTCCCCGCTGCGGTAATATCTTACAGTATCTTTTCCGTTTCTTTTCAGGTTTACGAAAACGCTATCAGTGAGTTCAGGGAGGTTCAGGTACCCCCTTGCGATGCCATCCCCGCTGGCAAGAAGTTCTCCTGTTTCTCCAGGCAGAACAGCTTGCAGGTCATCGCCTGCAATACAAATGCTTGTTCCTTCAAGAGGTTTCCCGATATGGGCAGCCTCACCCGGGAGCAATGGTCCGGCAGTAAGGTTGGCCGTGGCTTCCGTGGGGCCGTAAAGGTTCCAAAGCTTAAGGCCGGGCAATAAACCGAAAGTTCTTTTAAGTAAAATATCGCTTACAGCTTCTCCTGACAGGTAAACACATGAAGGCGCTGCCTTGTCGGCACCATTTGCGTCAACAGTTTCCATGTAATCAAGGATCTCCGACCAGAGTGTAGGAACGCAATAAAGTCCCGTACCGGGATGGGAGGCATACCATTGTGCCAGCTTCCCGGGCTGCCTTATCAGCAATGGATCCAGGATATGTAGCGTTTTCCCGGATAAAAGAGTGGAATAGAATTGTGTTACGGCTGCCGCAAAGATGAAGGAAGATGTCAATGGCAGCCCCACCCCGGTTGCCGGGATGACATGCCTGCAGAACCAGTGGATGTAATAGCTGAGGTTACGGTGCTCTATCATCACCCCTTTGGGCTTCCCTGTTGAACCTGATGTATAGAGTATATAGGCAAGATCAGATGCCTGAATGCTTGCCGGCTCCGGCTCTCTTTTTTTGCTCATGTCGTTCAGTCCTGCCCAATCAGGAATGAACCATTGATTATGATCATCATGAAAGGACTGGGACGGTAAATCGTCCGTGATCACCAGACTTGCGCCGGCATCACGGAGTATATACCGAATCCTGTCTTCCGGAAAAGCAGTTGACAGCGGAACATATGCCGCCCCGGATTTCAGAACGGCAAGAACCGAAATGGCAAGCCTGGCCGAAGGGGTAAGATAAATCCCGGCTACGGACCCTGAACTTATTCCTTTTTGCTTCAGGTCACAGGCGAGGTTTGTCGAAAGCCGGTCCAGTTCCGGGTAACTTAAACTTTCATCCTGAAATTCGATGGCCTTCAGGTCAGGTCCGACTGCCGTATTCCGAAAGATCTCCTCATGTAAGGGAATGAACCTGTTCATCTATTAGTTGCTGCCTGAATAACACCCTCGGTTTAATTGTTTTACTTAACGCTGAAGTCCCAGAGATTATACCTCAGCAACTGATCTGAATTTGCAGGAAAGTCCCCGATCAGGTATTTCAGCATGATAATCTTGGTTATAATTGCCTGTCGTCCTGTTTCCAGATTCAGGAGGGAGGTATTATAATCCATATATGTATTGATCACATTGATCTGGGTGGATGATCCCATTTTCAACTTGTGAATCTCATTATCATATGTTTTTTTCTCAAGAATTGAAAGTTCAACCTGGTTTTTAAATATGGGGATGAGGTGCCCCAGGTCGCTTAAGAGCTGAAAGATCTGCATCCTGGAATCGAATTTTAGTTTCTCGAGCTGAACTTTATTGAATTCGTAGGATGAAAGCCTGCTCAGGTACTCGCCCTTTCGTTCCTCATTTTTAAAAGGGATTTTGTAGGAGAGGGTAAGATTCACCGAAGATCCGGGTGATCCGCTTGAAAAGGTCTGGTTGAAATCCGAAAAAGGCTGGTATGCCGTTGTTCCGAAATACAAATAGCGGAGATCCAGGTTAAGATCATTCATCTTATTGTACTTGGCTCCCTGCATTTCGATCATGGTTGCCGTAGTCGCCAGTTCCTGGCTTTTATAGTAACTGGTATTGACCACCATGGAATCAACGTTCTTAATAATATATTTGCCATATCGTTCAACGGGGAAAGATCCCGGATCGGGCAAAGAATCAAGAAAAAGCGGAAGATGTGAAGTGCTGAGCGTTCCTTTCATCCCAATTGATGTGATAAGGTCATACAATGAGTTTGTGACCTGGTTTCTTGCTTCTGAATATTGCTGGTTGATGTTGTACTCATAAGCCTGTGCGCGGTAGATTTCAGCCTGGGCTATCTGCTCATCAGTAATCATTGCCTTGATATCCGATACGTATTCTTTCGCATCCTTGTTGGCTTCCTTAAGTATCTTGAGTACCCTGGCCCGCTGATAGACATTGTAATAATAGGTCAGTGTGTTTTTAATGAAACGGCAAATCTCATCCGAAAATGAAACATTCTGGGATTTATTCATCATCAGGGTCGAAAGGAAAGCTACATTACTGGTATTATGTTTTCCAAGATCACGCAGCAGGGGCATGGTTACACCGGCCCACATCCCCGATGCATTGACAGGCATGTTTGTGCTTGGAAAATAATCAGGGACCCCCGAAATTATCTCGGTTTCGGTGGAAAGCTTGAAGCCTGTATAAAATTTTATCCCCAGGCGGGTCGGGACCAGAAGTTGTCCCGTAAGATAGTAGGAATTCATGAATGTGACAGCAGGGTCAGTGCCCAAATAGCCGTAAGTATTTAATGTGAGCTGTGGATTAAACGCACCTTTGGAGCTGGTTAACTGTCCCTGGCTCTCTCCCAGGACTTGTTTTTTCAGGCGGATGTCGAAATTTGTTTCAAGACCAAATTGTAAAACACGGAAAATCGAAAGGGAGTCATAGTTAAATAGCTGCTGGCTGGTTGCAGCAGTGATCCCCGCTGCAAGCAGGACTAAAATCAGTATGGTCTTTTTCATCGCTTTGTTCACCTTGTTTGTTGTATGTTCTCCAAAAACGATTTTCAGGTTAAGAGTATCATGCCAGCTGCCGTTTGGTCAGTTCGGCAAAGAATCCATTTTTATCAAGGAGCTCCTGGTAAGTGCCTTCTTCGATAAGCTGGCCTTTATCGAGAACGAAAATCCGGTCGGCATTGATGATGGTACTCAGCCGGTGTGCGATCACGATGCGTGTAGCTTTCATTTTCTCAACACTGAAACTTACGATCTGCTGGGTTTCATTGTCAAGGGCACTGGTTGCTTCGTCAAAGATCAGGATCCTGGGGTTGCGTATCAATGCCCTTGCAATAATAATTCTCTGCTGTTGCCCGCCCGATAAGGTATCGCCTCCCGGAGGCAGGATAGTGTACATTTTATTGGGCAGGTTGTTGATCTCATCTGCACATCCTGCCAGTTCAGCCGCTTTCCAGGCATCATCTTCGGTGTACAACGAAGAACCTGTTATATTGTAAAGAACTGTCCCCTGCATGATCCTCGAATTCTGCAATACAACCCCCAGCTGATCCCGCACCCCCCGGATGTCAAGTCCGTCAAGTTCCTTGTTATCAAAAAGGATGCTTCCTACATGATAATTTTCAAACCCAAGAAGCAGCCTGATCAATGTGGATTTGCCCGAACCTGAACTGCCAGTAAATGCAACAAACTGTCCGGGATGAATCGTCAGGTTGATATCTTTAAGGCTCCAGTCGGGAGAATCGGGGTATTTAAAACTCAATTGGGTGATCTCTATGCTGCCGCTGAGCTCTCCTGGATCCAGCTTTTCGTTCATGTCTTCAGTGTCGGCTTCAAGTATCGGCTGAAACAGCTGGTAAGTAGGCTTGATGTTCAGAAGGGGGACGGTCACCATGAAGGTCTGGATCAATGCTCCCTGGAAACTCAGGTATGCGGAGTTGAACGCTACAAAATCCCCTATGCCGAAGCCGGGAAGTCCCGACCTGAAGATGCTGTATACCCTGATGAAGATCAGCATGGAGGCGAGTACGGGAAAGGTAACGGTAAAAATTTCAGCAACCATCAGCAATACCCGTTTCTGGCGGTAATGATCCTTTTGCTGTGAATAGCGTTCGGCCCAGAGCGAGAATACTTTTTCTTTGCTGCCGGTAACCCTGATCTTGTTAATTCCGCGGATAGCCATCAGCAGGAAGCCCGAGATCATGGCATCCATGCGGCGCATGAACACAACATGTTTATATGCCAAAAGGCTTATTGTAAGAGTAAATCCGGCAACAACAAGACCCAAGACAAGAGCAAGAAGAGCCAGTTTAAGGTCATAGAAAAATAAAAGGGCAAGATAAAAGACCGAGAAGATGCCCGATATCATTGCACCAAGAACGGTGGTCGACAGCGTATCGCGAATTCGCTCAATGCCCATGCTTCGTTCAGCCAGGTTGCCGGGGCTGTAATTCCTGAAGAAATCCACTTTAAGCGAGAGTATCCTGTCCCAGAGTGCCGACTGCAGCTTATACCCTGCTTTCCCTGCCATCCTGAGGACCGCAATCGATTTGGCAAAATTCAGAAGCCCGATGGTGATCACACAGATCACCATGATGCCGCCGATCTGCCATAATTCATGCGTATTCCCGCCCGGAATAACAGTATTGAAAACATATCCTCCAACAATCGGGATGAGAAGAGCAAGGAGAGCACCGATAATTCCGATCACCATAAAGCTGATGATATCGCGGTATGTGAACTGAAGGGCGAAGCGGAACAGGTCTTTCCCGTTGAGTTTTCCTTTCGGGAAAGGTGTAAAAAAACTATAGGCTTTTGTATCAAGGAGGCGGTTAACCGATTCGTGAACCACTTCCTTTTTCCGGTTCTTCAGGTCAACCATCCAGTAGCCTGTGGTTCCTTTGGAAAGAAGGGCGACAGGCGTCTGGCCATCCTTTAGAAAACCAAGCATGGAACCTGCATTACTGGTCCACCAGTGAGGGTCAAGAGTGACCATCCTTGAACGGATGTTTGAAGCCCTGAGCAAATTCCAGAGAAAATCGTGTTTCCCGCTGATCCGGTTTCCCGGGTCAGCAAATTCTATTCTTTCTTCTTTACCGATCAGTTTGCAGGTCTGTAACAGGAGCATCCTGGGATTTACGGCAGCGTCGATATTACTGGATGCACGCCTTTCGTCACCGAACAGGTCATCGGTGGTTTTCCCAGAAATAATGGACTTGAACCTGCTCAATGCATTATAAACCGAGTTCTTCCTGAAGGCATAAGTGTCTTTTACATGTTCAAGTGAAATCTTCTGGTCTTCTGTACAGAGTTTCCTCAGCACAGGGACGATGCGCTCATTATTGAAGCTGAACCAGTAAGACAGCAATTGTTCATTTGAGCCGCTGTATTTTTTCAGCAACTCTGCCATGAAAGAAGTCACGGATATTTCCCCGTTCAACTGTGATAATATGCCTAAATTATCCAGGGCCTCTGAGATTCCGATTGACCATTTGTCAATTAAAAACCTTGCATAATCAGGGTTTTCAGATAACAGCCTGTTCATTGAACCGGGATCAAGTATCCCCAGTGTACTGGCATTTAATGCACTGAGCACAAGGGTAATGGAATCGTTCGTCAAGAAAGCTGGTAACAGGAAGGGGGCCGTTATGCGGAAGAGGAACAAGCGGCGTCCAGGGCCGGTTGGAAGTTTTTCCATGTAGAAAACGTCGGCCTCACCCGTTTCCAGGTAAAAAGCAAGCGGTTTGTCGCTATGCAACGATCGAACCTTGTTGCTGGGCAACTGCTCGTTGCTGGTATAAAATCCGGAAATCGCCTGTGGCTCCATATCAGTTGAGATTTACCAGTTTATAATAAAGCCCCTGCTGATTTTTGATCATTTCATCATGGGTACCCCTTTGGGCGACTTTCCCTTTGTCAAGGACGATGATTTCATCACAATCGCGTATGGTGCTTAGCCTGTGGGCAATGATCAGGGTTGTGCATCCCCTGCGGCGAATGTTGTTGTCGATGATCTTTTCGGTATTGGCATCGAGTGCGCTGGTCGCTTCATCCATCACAAGAATGCTCGGGTTTACAACCAATGCGCGGGCAATTTCTATCCGCTGTCTTTGTCCCCCGCTCATGTTGCTGCCTGCATTGATGAGGATTCCATTGTACCCCCCTGGTCTCGAAGAGATGATGTCATGTATGCATGCATCCTTTGTGGCCTGGATGATATCGGGTGTTGCCAGGGTGTTATTCCACATGGTAATATTGTCATTGACGGTCCCTTTGAAAAGAAAAATTTCCTGGTCTACCAGTGAAACGGAATTTCTTATGACATCCTGGGCAATAGCAGTCCGCTCGCGTCCGTCAAACAGTACCTCCCCTGCCCAGGGATGGTACAGGCCGGCAACCAGTTTTGCAAGGGTGGACTTTCCTGAACCTGAGCCCCCGACCAGGGCAATTCGTTTCCCGGGTTCCACATGAAGTGAAAAGTTTTCTATCAGGGGCTCCCGGAACCTGTCATATCCGAAAGTGACATTTTGAAAATCCAGGAACCCGTTCAGTTTGGAGGCCGCGGGAGTGAGGCTTGCAGGATCGTCGCTGACCTCGTTTTTGAAGTAGATGTCTTCATTGGTTGATAAAGCATCCTGTATGGTATTCAGGTTGCTCTTTGCCACCTGCAGGTCGCTTCCCATGGAAACCACTGATTTAACGGGACCGGTAAAATTTGACATCAGGCTTTGGAATGCGATGAAAATACCAACAGTCATCTCCCCGTAAATAACCAGCAGGCCTCCCAGCGTAAGAAGGATTATATTGTTCAGGTTTGAAAGGAAATCAGGCAGGGCGTCAAGCAGGTTGGATGTTACATTAAGTCTCTGGTCAAACACCACCGCGTTGGTAAGGCTTCCTGACCACAAGCCGTAAAAATCGTTCTCAGAACCCGTGGCTTTGATGGTTTCTATCTGTTCAAGCCCCACGCCGGCCGTACTGAATGTACTCTGGTTGCGTTCAAATAACAACTGGTTCAGGGTTGAGCGTTTTTCGGAAATAATGCGGAGAACCAAGAGGTTTACAAGGATCACGGTAACACCTATAACGGTAAGCAGGAGATTATACTGTATCATGACGATCGCATAGAACACAACCGTGATCATGTTTGAAATGGTGGCAGTTAGTTCGGTTGAAAGCAATGAAGCCAGGTCGTCGTTAAGTTGAACGCGTTTGAAAATTTCGCCTGGCTGCCGGCTCATAAAGAAACGGATCGGCAGCTTCAGTATATGCATCAGAAGTTTCGATGATTCAACGATGGCAAGCTTCAGCTCCAGTTTGACGAGGATCTTCTGTTGCAGGTAAGTAAGAATGCCATTGAAAAAGAAAAGCCCCGCGATCAGGACAAGCATGGGCCTAAAGTAGCCAGGCTGATTCAGGTTGATGATATCGTCGAAAAACAGCTTGTTCAATCCTGCCATAATGATTGCAGGGAGTACAAGTATTGTACCGCAGATAAGGACAAATGCCAGGTCGATCCGATTCGGCTTTATCCGGATCCATACCCTTTCAAAAAAAATATTCCGGTTTTTATCAGGTTTGAAATCAGGCCCCGGGATGATGGTCACCACCGTTCCGTCAAATACGTTCTCCAGGTCCTGTGCATTTAGTTTTTTTTGCCCCTCACGGGTATCGTTCAAGAGGTAAAATTCCTTGCCATACCCGGTCAGAACACTGTAATACCCTCCCTGGATCCCAATGATTACGGGCATTGGCATAGTTTTCAGCTGGGCCACGCTGCAAAGGCGCACTTCCGATTTAAAGGAGTGGGCAATAGCAACCTTCATCAGGCGTTCAGCAGGGATCTTTGAATTGTCCGAAACTCCGCATTCCTGATTCAACGTATCCTTGGCGGGATAGCAATGGTAATACGAAAAAACCATAGTCAGTGCAACTGCACCGGATTCATTTTCCCCGATCTGAAGATTGACCGGAACCTTTTTTTTCACACGCTCGCTGCTCATGACAAGGTCTCGATTGATTGATGATGAGGACTATTCGAAATAGGATTTCAGAATGGGAATGATATAGTCGATGGGAGGTTTTTGCTTTACCACGACGGAAGCCCTGCAAAGGGTGCCGGTATTGATGTTATAAGGGGGGCCTTTTTTATTAGACCATTGGAAACCGCTTAGGGTGGATGAGTCAGTGATAAGGGCGATCTTCACCCTGTATGTGGGACCCTGCTGCTCTATAAGGGCTACCAGGTCAGGGTTGTTTAATTCATCTATAATAGAGTTCGTATTGGAAACAAAGTGATTGACTTCCACAACCTTTCCCATCAGCCAGCCATACAGGTTATGATTTACGGTAAAGGGTTCTATCATGACTTTCATCCCCGGTTCCACTACAGCGTTTGAATTAAAAGGGATGAACAGGTCCAGAAGATGATTTTTCTCGTTTCCTATATCTTCAACAACCATCATTCGTGTACCTGCATTGACAAAGTCACCATTTGACACCGACTTGTCGACGATCATTCCATTGACAGGACTGCGCATAATAGTCTGACGGTCATAATCATCCTGAAGGTCGGTAATTTTTTTCTTCAATATCTGGATCTGGCCCTGGTAATCTTCCTGTTTGTATTGGCGGTCATAGTCCCAGGATTGCTGGTCAAGCTCATTGGTTTTAACGGCCTGCTCTGTTTGAGTATGCTTGTTATGAGCTTCGGACAACTGATTTTTAGCTTCAACGTAATTTTCCCTGGTTGCAAGGCCTTTATCCCAGAGATCCTGTTGCTGCTGCATCTTCAATTCAAAAAATGAGATCTGGTCCTGTAAATGTTTAAGCTCAGCCTTCAGCCGTTCCTCTTCAAGATTGTAAAACCTCATTTTATTGGGATAATCTTTCGAATCCCTTGTTAGCAGCAAGGAATCCTGTAACCTCAGCACATCCAGTTCCGCATTAAGTTCAATCAGCTGATGCCTTAGCTCAGGCTGCAAAAGGTGAAGCAAAATATCTCCTTCTTTGACTTTTTCACCCAGGTCAAATCCTACTTCCTCAACACCCCCGCTGTAGAGCGAAATAATCCCGTGAAGGCCTTTCCCGCTGACGATCTCGCCAAGCCCGTCGATCTTCTGCGGAATGCTTCCGAAAATCCCCCAGATTATCGCCACGAGTGTCAGCAGCCCCAATGCGGAGAGGGATATCCAGTAACGTGGACGGGTAATCTTTAACATACGGTTCATTTCCTCAGGGTTTCCTGCCGACCCTGAAGTATCTGGTTTTTCTGCTTTATCCATAACGAATATTGTTGCTGATTAACAAAATACACACAAAGGCGGGTTGTATCCACAGCCCGCCTGAACCATATGAAAAAATCAATTCTACCCCTTGAATTTCTTCATGAGTTTTAAGCCCTTTTCCATGAGGTGGGGCTTGAAATCACCATTTGCGTCGAGATGAAACTTCTTATGGTGATCCCATAATTGTTCCTTCATCTTGCCGACCATTTCCATACCTTGAAAGCTTACACCCGGCATTGCTGGTTTTTCAGGAAGTTCCTTGGCACTTTTACCTGTTGTCGTTTTCTTCAATTTCCCGGGCATGTTGCCTGAGGCGGGGCCTTTCGGCGGGGTAGGGATGAACCGTTTTCTTTGATTTTCCATAACCTGAATTTTGAATTGTGAAATTTAATTTATGATCCTGGTACTTCTTGTAAGGACGTTTTTTTATGAAGTTGAATTTTTTTGATAATCAAAATAATCCCGTAAACAAACATGATTGTTGTAATGGTGTTCCAAACCTGGGTGATGACCTTGATCGTATTAAAACCCTGCACATCATAGTGATGGATCAGGAATATTCTTAAAAAGGTATCCGAAAGGTCACGAAAAGCCAGGAACCCTGTCAGCAGCATAAAATACCTGAAATAAGGCATTTGACGGTAGAGTACCCTGGTATGGGTTTTTGGAACTCCGTGGAGAAATGCATAATCAATAAAAAAATACAATGCCATAGGTTTGCCTGTAAGCATGGTCAGGCACCAGAACGTGACCAGCCCGATGTTAAGATAAACATAGTTCCAGAGCATCTGGTGTGCAGTCCTTGAGTATATGTCCATGGTACTGCCAATGATCATCGTGGCCAGGATAAACAGCCCTGTCACGCTGTATTGTTTCTCTTTAATAAAAGTAAGGATGGTATAGATAACGCCCGGCACTGTTGAAAGAAGCATCGCTAAATAGTCACCCAGCACAATACGGCAGGTATTCCAGATCAGTAAGGGGACCAGGAGATAGATAATCAGGTCCAGCAGCGTACGCCCGTTGAAAATATTTTTCAGCATATTTGCATGGATTGAATAATCCGTTAAATGCCGTTCAATCTAGTCTTATCGCTTAATCAATTCAAAAATAAGCATTACAGCTCACCGAATCAAACTTTTCGCTAATTTATAATGATTATTCATCACTTTAACCCCTCCCGGTAAATTCCATCCCCTTATAGGCGGAAACCGAATGAGGGAATGTATTCATACCATTGGCTATTTATATCCCGGGCCACTGGATTTTTTAATATCTCCCCTTTCCCTGATCAGTGAAACATCACCCCTGGCATTTACTGAAACCTCGGCCGGGTAAGTATATCCGCAAAAATTATAAGGCGAAAGGGTGGCTGTATATGCTCCAACATTATGTATTAGAACCAAATCGTCAATGGCTACATCGGGAAAATCATTTTCACTTTGAATTACATCTATTGGTGTACAAGTGGCACCTGTAAGAATTGCCGGTGAATGCTCATGGTATTCCTTTACAGTGCTTATAAATGATTCACGTGTCCTGAGATCCAGCTGTCTTATGCCAAGATGATTGATGCCAGTATCTAAAAGGATGTATTTTTTGCCTTTGGAGTATTTGATATCCAAGACCCTGCTGACCAGGATAGCTGAGCTTGCAGTTAAATATCTGCCACTTTCAAAAAATTTATATTTAATCGTATCGAGGAATTGCTCTTTACTTTCAAACAAATCATCCAGGCCGGATTTTAACATGCTCATGTTTAATCCTGGCTGGTTTGCTGATTCAACTATTCCGAACCCTCCTCCAAAATCCAGGAAATCCAGCTGGTTGAATTCGTCTTTATGCTTTTCTGCAAATTCAATTAAAAAGGAAGTATTTTGAATAATTTTTTGCGCGTCAAAGAACTGTGAACCGGCGAACATGAAGAGTCCATTAATATTTACAACATTCCTGTATTTTCTTATCAAGGGAATTAGCTGGTTCTCATCTATGCCAAATTGGGAGGAAATACCTCCCATCTTTATTTCAGAAGACCGGTTGGAGAAATCAGGATTAATCCTCAGGGAAATATTCAGTGGCAGGTTTGCTGCACGCATAATGTTTAGCAGATCCTGTTCAGATTCAACATTGTATGACAGGATATTATTCTGCAAGCCTGATGCTATTGCCTCCTTGCTTTTTATCGGGCCACCAAGTACAATCCTCTCAGGGCATACTTTTAATTTAATAAGCTGATGCAATTCCCCGGCCGACGCAACCTCAAAACCCAAGCCCGCGTGTTTGAGCAGATTTATAACAAATGGCATGGGATTGGCTTTAACCGAATATAATAATTGTGAACCGGCAGGTATCACTGATTTTAATTCTGTTATTTTTCTGTTTAGTTCATTAATTGAATAAATAATTAAGGGAGTAGAGAACTGGCTGACAATTTCGGGGATGTTAAAATCAGGTTTAGCTTGTGGTTTGTACATAAAATGTATTTTATGGTTAAGATCGCCAACGACCTTTCAGAAGATAAAATTATTACTTCCGTCCCTGTCCGAAATCAAAATCGAAAGTACCGCCTTCCTGATATCTGACGATTACAAAATCATTACTGGAGCCATTATTTGAATTTCCTGCAGCAACAATTTTCCCGTCAGCCTGAATGGCGATTGCATTAGCACGATCATCGCCATTGCGGATATCCGTCATTACTATACCTCCTTCACCAAAGGCCGGGTCCAATGTCCCATTCGGATAATACCTGATCAATGCAAAATCAAAATTTGACCCATTGTTTGAACTTCCCCCGGCAATGATTTTACCATCGGCCTGGATGGCTACTGAAGAAGCCTTATCATCCCCATCCCTGATCTTCGTTATTACCATCCCTCTTTTTCCAAAAGAAAAATCCAAAGTTCCATTTATATTGTATCGGACAACAGCAAAATCAAAATTCAAACCATTATTTGAACTTCCGGCAACTACGATTTTACCATCAGGCTGTAAACAAACTGCAGAAGCTTCATCTTCTCCATCCCTGATAGAAGTTATTACTTTACCGCCTTTCCCAAAATCAGTATCCAAAATACCGTTGGGCCTGAACCTGGCCAGGGCAAGATCAGTATTTGAGTATCCTGCAAGTAAAATCTTCCCATCGGCCTGTATGGCAATTGACGACACCTGGTCATCGCCCTGCCTGATGTCAATTGACACTATGCCACCTGTTCCGAAGGCAGGATCCAGCGTGCCATCAGGGTTATACCTGATCAATGCAAAATCAAAATTTGAACCGTTATTCGTGCTTCCTGCAACAACAATCTTCCCGTCGGGCTGGATTGCCAAACCGGAAGCATTATCATCCCCCTCATTTATAGACGTTATAGATATGCCACCTTTTCCAAATGAAGGGTCCAGTGTTCCGTTTTCATTATACCTGATTACAGCAAAATCATTTGCTTTTCCGTTATATGTGCTGCCTGCAACAACAATTTTTCCATCAGGCTGAATAGCGAGAGCGGAAGTGTGATCATCACCGCTTTTCAGAGTGGTTATTACAATACCGCCTTTACCAAATGAAGGATCCAGCGTTCCATTGGTATTGTATCTGACTACGGCAAAATCGGTTTTGGAATATCCGGCAATTACAATTTTCCCATCGCTCTGTATTGCCATGGCATTGGCTTCGTCATCAACGGTTGAAAGTGAAGTGATCACAATTCCGGTTCTCATGCCTGACGATTCAACGCCTACTGTTTGCGAAAAAACACTGGATCCAAAAATAAGTATGGCAAGTGTTAAAAAAATCCTTTTCATAAATGCTTCATTATAAGTATGAATTAAAGAATAAATTTCAAAAATCATTTAAATTTCTTTACAACTAGTAGTAAAATTAAGTTTATTAATAGATTTCGTCAAGTATTTTTTCAACTGTTGATTTATTCATCACATGTTTAATATTTATACAATGACTGTAATTATTCTGATTTTCATTCTTTTATAAGGCTCATCCCAGCTAAATGTATACTTATTCAACACTTTCTCCTGTTTATTTTTTTAACACTGATTATTTAATCATCTGTTTTTCTGATATTTAATATCCTTTTTTTGCTTTGGCATCATTATTGATATAGGTATAGTACACTGAATATGAAACTCTATACCATGAAAACCAAACTTATCTCCACCCTCTGCCTGCTTCTCATTTTCTGTTGCAGTAGCCTCAGCAGCAATGCAGTAAACAGCAAATCCAATCCTCCCGCATCAGGCACTCTCACTGTTTACAGCAGTCCTGAACTGTTCGGCCTGGCCACCGAATGGGCCGGCGAATATTCAGCAGCCCATCCCGGCCAATCAATTGACGTGATCAAATCCGAAGCATCAGGGATGGAATCCATTATCAGGACAGGAAATAATATCTGTTTTATTTCAAATGAACAGCCCTCCTCTGATAAGCAGTCACCGGTTTTCCAGCTTGTGGTTGGCAGGGAAATTATCGTCCCTGTTCTAAGCCCCAAAAATCCATTCCTTAAGGAAATTTTCGAACAGGGAATTTCCCCTAAGGCCCTGGCCAGCAGTATTCAGGTTCCCGGGAAAATGCAATGGGGGACATTGCTTCATAATTCTCAGACAGAAGCTGTAAGGTTTATTATCCTTGATGATAATTATACAAAAGCAGGGGTTTCCCGTTTTACCAAATTAGGCCCCACAAGCATTGAGGGGATAAAAAGTGTTGACCGGGATGCCTTGGTTGCAGCTGTTCAGAATGATCCTTATGCAATCGGTTTTTGCAGATTGACTGATATCCTCAATGCAAACGCCTCGACTTTTGCCGGGAACCTGCTTTTGATGCCAATCGACAAGAACGGTAACGGGAAGATGGATTATATGGAGAAGATCTATGATAATTTCCATGATTTTACCAGGGGAGTTTGGATAGGGAAATACCCGAAAACTTTAACCAATAATATTTATTGTATATCCAAAACCCAGCCTGCTGGCGAATCAGAGCTTGCTTTTTTGAACTGGGTACTTACTTCGGGGCAGGCTTTACTCCAGGTCAACGGGTTTTCAGATCTTGTTAGCAATGAAAGGCAATCGCAAATGGACAAACTGATAAGCGCTCCTTTATATACCGCGGCCCCGAAGGACGCCAATACCACTGCCAGGATCATTCTCCTGCTCATGCTCGTTCTGATCGCTGTTAGCTTAACCCTGGACCTGGTCATCAGGAAATACAGAGTTTCAAAGATTAAACAAAGCGGCGTCCTGCATGGAAAGCCCTCAGTGTTTGACCAGCAGAACATGGACATTCCCGGAGGTCTTTATTTTGACAAATCCCATACCTGGGCCTTCATGGAACAGGACGGTACAGTGAAAGTGGGGATAGACGATTTTATGCAGCATATCACCGGTCCTATAACAAGCATAGGATTAAGAAAACAGGGACTCAGGATTAAAAAAGGCGACCAGCTTTGCATCCTCATTCAGAAAGGGAAACAACTGATCATCCATTCCCCTGTTACAGGGACAATTATTGAACAAAACCTTGAACTGCCTGCCCATGCTTCCCTGATCAATGAATCTCCATATTCAGAGGGATGGGTATACAGGATTCAGCCCGATAACTGGTCAAGAGAAATTGAATTTTTATCCATGGCCGATAAATACAGGAAATGGTTAAACAATGAATTTACACGTCTCAGGGATTTTCTTGCTGCTTCACTTCAACCACATTCTCCGGCATATGCAGTGATCATTTTGCAGGATGGGGGAGAACTGAAAGACCATGTACTGGCAGATCTTGGCCCCGAGGTTTGGGAAGATTTTCAGACAAAATTCATCAATACTTCTATGTAGAACATGGTTCTGCATAATTTGTTTGGGGGAAAAACCGGTGTAAAATCACTGGTTTTTTTTATATTGCAGAGAAATTCAACGTATGGAGAAGAATAGTACCATAAAGTCAATTTTTAAAAAGTACGTTCAGATCCGTTCATCCATCTACAGCCGGGTTGTTTTCGTGATCTTTGTTTCCTCGGTTTTGCTTTTCGTTTCGTTCAGCATCATCTTCCGATCGGTTAATGAACAATACCTGAATACGGTAATCAGGCAAAATGGCAATAACATCGGCTCAATTGTCGGCGGATCCTTATATCATTCCATGCTTGAAAATGATAAAAGCACCCTCCAGAATACCCTCGATATCATCAATACCATGCCGGGGATAGATGAAGTCAATATGTACGACAGCAAAGACAACCTTGTTTATACATCCATTCCTTCCGATACCAGCAATTCTCACAGCAACCCAAACTGCATCAGTTGCCACAACAACCTTAATGCAATGTTTCCCGGCAAAGGGAAGCATTATAAGATCATCAATGCCGACAGCTATTGCAGGATGAATCACAATAATGACAGCCGCCACCTGCTGATCAAACTGCCCATTCTGAACGAAAAATCCTGTTACGAGAGTTCCTGCCATGCACACCCTGCCAGCGATGAGGTCCTCGGTTCCCTCATCATTAAAATTCCCCTGGCCGAACTCGATTCTGCAATACAGAAATCTTCGACCGAGTATTTCTTTCTGGCAATACTCACAACTCTTGTCCTGCTTGGAGTTCTTATCATCTTCACCCGCCGGAGAATAAAAAAACCCCTGAATGCGTTGGTTAAAGCAAGCATGGCCGTGGCCAATGGCGATACCAGCACCCGCCTGGAGATCCTGCCCAACCAGCTGGAGGATATGAAGATGGTTTCCCAGGCTTTCAACGAGATGCTCGATAACCTGCAGGCTGCGACAAATGAACTCGAAAACTGGTCCCAGCAACTGGAATATAAAGTCCAGAAGAAATCTGAAGAATTAAGTGCAGCCCAGAATGAAATGATCCATATTGAGCGGCTTGCTTCCCTTGGGAAACTGTCATCCTCAGTAGCCCATGAGATCAATAACCCTTTATCAGGCATTCTCATTTATACCAAGCTCATCTATAAACAGCTAAACAATCCCGACTTATACGCGAGCAAAAGGGAATCCATGCTCAAACATTTAAAACTCATCGAAGGTGAGGCGAAACGCTGCGGAGATATAGTAAAAGGCTTGCTTGAATTTTCGAAAAAGGACCAGGAGGATTTCGAACCCAGGCATCTGCATGAAATCCTGCAGGAGACCTATGAATTAATGACCCATCCCATAAAAATTGCAAACATTAACTTTTATATTGATTTCACGGCCCCGGTGGACCTTATCTACTGCAGCCCCAACCAGATCAAACAAGCATGCGTGGCCATGCTGGTCAATGCAAGCGAGGCAGTGCATGAGAACGGGGAAATAATCATCCGCACACTTAATCCGAATGAAGAAACTATTAGGTTCGAAATCGTGGACAACGGTATCGGGATATCGGAGGATGACATCCCGCATATTTTCGAGCCTTTCTTCTCGACCAAGCAGAAAGCCAGCGGGATTGGCCTTGGACTGGCGATAGTCCATGGAATTATTCAAAGCCATAACGGCAAAATACAGGTCAGGTCCGAACCCGGGCATGGCACTGCCTTTTCCATTACTTTACCCCTGATTAAAAATTAAGCTGAAAATATCATGGCCAAAAAAATTTCAATCTTAGTTGTTGACGATGAAGAATCGGTAAGGGATTCATTAAGCAATTGGTTTATTGAAGACGGCTACGACGTGGACTGCGCCGAAAACGCCAAAAAAGCCCTGCAACTTATCGAATCTTCCTATTATGACATCATCCTTGCCGATATTAAAATGCCCGGCATGGACGGGTTGGAAATGCTGAGGCGGATAAAATCCCTGAGAAACGATGCCATCGTGATCGTTATGACTGCTTTCGCAAGTGTCAATACAGCTGTCATGGCCCTGAAAGACGGGGCTTTCGATTATGTTACAAAACCCTTTGATCCCGACGACCTCTCCCACCTTATCCGTAATGCCTCAAAACAGATCCTCCTGGCCCAGGAAAACGAAACCCTGAAAAACAAGGTGGTTTCTCTCGACAATGTCGAGGACCTGATCGGGAACAGCGAGGCCATGAAAAAGGTTCTCAAACAGGTTGAGAGCGTAGCCCAGTCAAATTCCTCGGTCATCATCACAGGCGAAAGCGGAACCGGCAAAGAATTGATTGCCAGGGCAATTCATGCTAATTCGCCCCGTAAATACTACCCGCTTGTAAGCGTGCATTGCGGCGCCCTTACCGAAAGCCTGCTCGAAAGCGAATTATTCGGCCATGAAAAAGGAGCATTTACCGGTGCCATGTATAACCGCAAAGGTCGTTTCGAAATGGCCGACAGCGGCACTATCTTCCTGGATGAAATTGCTACCATCTCCTCCAAGATGCAAATTGAACTCCTGAGGGTCCTTGAAACAAAGACCTTCATGAGGGTTGGGGGGAATAAAGAGACGTCTTCCGATTTCAGGGTCATCTGCGCCACCAACAGGGACCTGAAAAGCATGGTCGACCAGGGTACGTTCAGGGAGGACCTTTACTATCGCCTCAATGTGGTGAACATCAACGTACCTCCCCTGCGTGAACGGGTTGAAGACATCCCCCTACTGGTTGATTACTTCATTAAAAAATACTGCATTACGATGAATAAACCACTCATCCCCATTGATGAAGCGGCAATGCAACGCCTTGAGCAGTACCCCTTCCCCGGGAACATACGCGAGCTGGAAAACATGATCGAAAGGGCAATAGTCATAGGCAACGGGAAGAAGATTACTTTGAAAGACCTCCCTTTCGGAAAGGAGATGATCGATAATTCTATTGAAAGCCTGGATGATTTTGAGAAAACATTCATCCTCCAGATCCTGAACAAATACAGCTGGAATATCACACGAACGGCCAAGGCGCTGAAAGTGGACAGGGTCACGCTTTATAACAAGATCAAAAAATACGATCTGAAGCCCGATGAATAAAAGAGACATTGTGCTCGTTGCACCCATTCACCCACTGTATAAATATATATAAACTGATGTTTTCCTGATGACTCAACAAAGTATCACATTGATTTCTTTTGGGTATTTCGGGAAGCATTTTCTTGAGAAGATTGCTGAAGCAGTGCAGCTCGAATTTAAAGTTCCGGTAAATTTCAGGGAATCCCGCCTGGATTTAAGTGAATTTTTCGACCCGGGGAGGAGGCAGTATAACGGCGATAAAATCTTACATGCCGTTGAGTCATCATCCACTCCCGACAACTTGAAAACCATGGGATTGTTCAGCGTCGATCTTTTTATCCCTATCCTTACTTATATTTTCGGGCAGGCATTCCTTAACGGGAAAACGGGAATTGCCTCTTTATACCGCTTAAGCAACGAACGCTATGGGATAGAAGCTGATGAGAAGGTGCTGCTGGAAAGGTTTACCAAGGAAGTAATCCATGAACTGGGCCATACCTTCGGCCTCATTCATTGCATGAGCCCGAACTGCGTGATGAGATCAAGTACCTATGTTGAAGATATAGACCAGAAATACAGGAATTTTTGCCATTCCTGTCGCAAACTGATCGGGCCGGAAAGTATGACCCCTGAACGATAGGTTTTACTTTGCAAGGCTGCTAAGTGCAGCTTCCCAGGCCGGACGGGCTGTTGCCCAGCTGCCTTTAAAATATTTTCCGCTGATGTTCGATTCCAGGGTTCCTGCGACACCGGCAACACTTTTCACCGTGTTTGCCGTTTTGGCATCCTTTAACCATTTATCTTTTACCTTGCCCCATCCTGCATCCATGGCCGATGGCAGCAATCCTCCCTGCAGGGATTGTAAAGCAGAAGAAGCGCCGGCTGCATCGTTCACATTATTCACCTTGCTTATAAAATCGCCCTTGTTTTTCTTGAACGAATCGGTGAATGAATTATCGGAGATATTGCCTGTGAGCTGCCCTATAAGGCTGCCTATCCCGGCCTGGCTGCTGGTCTTTGAGGCTTCAGTCTTAACACTTTGCTCTGTTTTCTTTAGATCAGTTGAAGTTGGGACTTTAAGGTTCTGGGCCTGCAATCCAAATGCGAACAGAACGAAACAGACTAAAAATAATCTTGCTTTCATGATGTACAGTTTTTCGTTGTTAACGTTAAAGATCATTTGTATCACAAAGCTAAGAAATATTTTTAAAATCATTACGAAGGTTTCCTTAAATCCTTGATGCCGGTTTCGTTCCTGCGGAATATACATCCATCCGTAGGTCAAAAGATTTAAGGAACCCGTCGGCCATCTGGCTGCGACAGGAGTTCCCGGTGCAAAGGATCAGGATCTTCATACTTCAATGCTGAATTTGACTTTTTTTTATATTTCACCGAACCCCGGTAAATTTACAATTTATAAAAAATAACTGCCCTTGGCAATGTTAAAAAATCATGAAATATCCGGTATTCTGAATTAATTTTGAAGCCGTTTAATGATTTAAAACTCGTCCGATGAGATTTTTCCTGCAAAAGCAAACCCTGTTTTTCTTGCTCTTACTGTTTAAAGTATCTGCTTACGGGCAGCAGCAATTTACTCCTTATGATGAAATCCCAGGTGTTGACAAAAGTTACAAACCCGCATACAGCAACGAATTCCCGGCCTGGGCCTTAATGCTTTACCAGTCACCGGTGAATTATAATGACGTAAGCCGTGAATTTGAGACTTATATGGCAAAGCATCCCGGGGAAGAAAGTGCCATCATCAGGTATTTTAAGATATGGAGCAGGGCTGTTGAATCTTATGTTCTTGCCGATGGCAGTATCGTATTGCCCGAACTTGAAAAATATTATCAGAATATCCGTAAATCCCAGACTGGGGCTGGCTTGCAGCCCAGGTCCCCGCAAACCGAAAATTCAGACTGGACTTTTTTAGGGCCCAAAGAGACTTATTGGCTGAATGAATCGGGTTCGCCCTCCCCGCCTTCCTCCTGTCCCTGGCAGGCCAATGTGTATTCATTTGATGTTGCCGCTAGTGACAACAACATCATATACTGCGGAACCGAAACCGGTTTTGTCAATAAAACGACGGATATGGGGGTGAACTGGACCATACTGGCCCCGGACTATTTTTTCGGGGGATCTGTAACAGCGGTCGCTGTTCAACCTTCCAACCCAAATGAAGTTTACGTGGCAGCCGGGAACCAGGTGCATAAGACCACAAACGGAGGAGCAAGCTGGATCCCGCTGCTGCCGTCCGGAAATCTTTTCTACGCTGACCGCCTTAAAATAGACCCCCTTGATCCTCAGAAAATCCTTGCAGCTTCAAGTAACGGGCTTTACATCAGCACCGACGGAGGGCTTTCCTGGTCCCATAAATGGACAGCCCCGGTGTATGATGTTAAGATCAAACCTGACGACAATTCCAGGATCTATGCCCTGACAAAGGCAAACGGGAATTTTTCCATCATTATGTCGCAGGATGGCGGCCAGAATTTCCAGGCCCAGTCCACATTCCCATCTACCTACGCCGAATCAGGCGGGGGGCTGCTTGCAGTGACTCCTGCTAACCCGAATTCACTCATCGCCATTTTACTTTGTTCCAACAATACACCTTACCTTTTAAAAGGAACGCTGAGCGGAAGTAGCTGGAGCTGGTCCCTCCTGGCTACAGGCAATACAGGGAGCTTCCCCATGGATAACGGGCAAGGCTATTTCGATCTCGTACTGGATAATTCCCCGGTAGATGCCAACATCATTCTGGTTGGCACTACAACCCTGTATAAATCGGTGAACGGGGGCAGCACTTTTACCGCTATCGGAGGTTATGCGGGGAACTTCAGCATCCATCCCGATATACAGGATATTAAAATGCTGCCTAACGGCAACACCTGGGTTTCAACAGACGGGGGCATGAACTATACTACTGATAATTTTACCATCATGGCAAATTATTATGTAAGAGTAAATGGGCTGGCCGGATCTGATATGTGGGGGTTTGACCAGGGCTGGAATGAAGACATAGTGGTAGGTGGAAGATACCATAACGGGAATACCGCCCTTGCTGATTTTTACCAGCCTAAAGCACTGCGGATGGGGGGCGCGGAATCTCCAACCGGCTGGGTACTGCAAGGCAAAAGCAGGTATGCAACATTCAATGACCTGGGGAACGGATGGATCCTGCCATCAACCGCCGAAGGTCAGCCCGAAGGCCGATTTATTTTCAGCAAATATCCTAATATGGATGAATACGGCGGGCGACGCGGCAATATGGTTTTTCATCCCAACTACTATGGCACGATATACCTTGGCGAAGGAACAGGATTCTGGAAGAGCTCCGATATGGGAGTGACCTGGGACCTGATGCACAATTTCCTGGGCGAAGTCCGTTACCTGCAAATAAGCTACAGCAACCCCCAGGTGTTTTACGCCGATATCGTAGGCGGTGGTTTATATAAAAGCACCGATGCCGGGGCCAGCTGGATCTCAAAACCTTCACTTACATCGGCACCCTACGGCAATTCCAACTGGGAGGGGAAGCTCTTTTTTGCAATCTCCCCATACGACGAAAATGTGATCTATGCCTGCCTTCAGAACGGGACCTGGTCGGCCGACCTGGGCAAGGTGTTCAGGTCAACCAACGGGGGAGATACCTGGACAGACTGGACCGGTAGCATCTCGGAATACCTGAAATGCATGGTCGTTCAGCCGACCAGTTCGGGACAGGAGCTTGTTTACCTGTTTACAAATGCGAGAAACGGGAACCCGGCCAAAGTATACTACCGTAAGGAAGGGATGCCCGACTGGGTTTCTTACGACAGCCTTTATCCTTCGGGAATGTACGTTAACCTGGCATTGCCATTTTTCAGGGACGGCAAATTACGGGTTGCCGGCAATTGCGGGGTCTGGGAATCGCCGATGCAGGAACCCGATTTCAAACCCATTGTCAATCCGTGGATTGAAAAAGCCCATTACAACTGTATGCTCGACACCCTTTATTTTGACGATCATTCCATCTTGAATCATGCAGGCGCAAGCTGGCAGTGGAGTATAAACCCACCTCCTTTATATTTTGAGAACCCCGGCATCAGGAATCCCAAAATTGTACTGGGCAACCCTGGATCTTACGATGTAAGCCTGAGCGTGACCCAGAACGGCAACACCTATACCAGGTCGATACAGGGCATGGTAACCGCCACGACCTGTCCTTCCATTTACGACTGCAACAACCCTGATTTACTTCCAAAATCAGAATGGTCGCTGATCTATGTCGACAGCGAAGAGAAGAACTATCCGGGATATGCGGTAATGAGTTTTGATGATGATCCTTCGACCATATGGCATACCGCCTGGAGTACGGGCGATGTTCCCTATCCCCATGAGATCCGCATCGGCCTGGGTTCATTATACAAGGTTTCCCAGTTCACATACCTGACGCGGCAGGACAGTGAGAACGGCAGGATCAAGGCGTATGAACTGTATATCAGCGAGGATACCCTCAACTGGGGAGCGGCGGTAAAAACCGGTGAATTTGTAAACACAAGTGCACCCCAGACCATCGTTCTCGACACTGCAAAACCAGGCAGATATTTCCGCCTTCTTGCCCTTTCAGAAGTAAACGGGAACCCCTGGGCTTCTGCAGCCGAATTCAGCATGGTGGGATGCGTGGATTATCCCACGGGAACAGGCAGCCTGCCGGAGATGAACAGCCTGACTGCTTTCCCTGTACCCACCAACGGTACTGTCAAGGTTTCCCTGCCTTCGGGGAACAGCTTTACTTACAGGATAATTTCATCCGCAGGCATTGAAGTGCGAAATGGAATTATTGATACGCCTTCAGCATCTTACACGTTTTATCTCGGGGATAACAAGCCCGGAGTTTATTTTATACTCCTGGCCGACAGCCAGGGCTCCACGTACAGGGTGAAAGTCGTGAAATACAATAATTGACAGGCATCCGCCAGGCGTAATGAAGATTATACCAGGGCCTGGTGGCTGGTATTGCCGGCTTCCGACTCAAGTGAATCAACCAGTTCGGCCATTAAGGCAAGCAGTTTTTTTGATTTTGCTTTCCCTATTTGCTTATCGAACCTGGCTCTAATCAGTTTGTTTACTTCCCAGATTTTTACCAGTGTATCGGCACCCTTATCGGTAAGGGAGATAACGTTGCAGCGGCTGTCCTGTTCGTTATGCTTGATAGTGATGAGTTCGAGCGCAAGCATTTCCCTGACCAGTTTGCTCATGGCTTGTTTTGAAACTTTCGCACGCCTTGCCATACCGCTGTTTGATACCCCTTCAAGCCCGATGGTGAACAGCAGATGGATATGGCTGAGCCCCATCTGCTGAAGCCCCAGCCCTGGCATCAGGTCATCTTCAAGAGCCACAAGATACCTGTACAATAAGTAAATCTGACGTCCGAAACTTTCCTGCTTGGCCGGCATCCGGGCTGTTAATTTTTTCCTGACTGATTTTGAAAGCATTGTAAAAATATTGTAAAATTAGTCAACCTAATTGTCTTTATTTCGTCAACTTGGTTTACCTTTGCAAAAATATAAAAAACAATTCACATGGACACCGAATCCAAAAAAGAACGTAAATCAGGAAAAAAGATATTGCCCCGTATTATTATCACAACAGTCGTGGTTATTGGTCTCATCTACCTGGCCAAAGAGGTCTGGTACGCCATTCATCATGAGGAAACCGACAATGCCCAGGTTGAAATGCGGCTTGTCCCTATCCTTTCAAGGGTCTCAGGCTATGTGGATAAGATCTATGCGGATGACTATATGACCGTAACCAAAGGCCAGCTCCTGATGGTAGTTGATTCTACGGAACTGGAGCTGCAGCTTCAGGAGATGCAGGCCGATTTCAGCCAGTCATTGTCTGATATTGAAAACGCAAAGGCATCGCTCACCAATGCCGATGCTTCGCTTTCATCGGCCAGGTCCAACCTGGAAGTGCTCAGGATAAGACAATCAAAAGCCGCCAACGACCTGAATCGTGATAAAAAACTGTTTGAAGGGAATGCCATCACCAAAAGGCAGGTCGACGACAGCCAGTCGGCCTTTGATGTTACCACCAAACAGCTTGAAACCAGCCAGATGGATGTAAAGGTGGCCGAGACAAGGCTTGAAGTCCTGAGATCGCTTGTAGGTAAGGCAGAGGCACAGGCCGATATTAAAAAAGCCCGCATTGACCAGCAGAAGCTGAAACTTTCCTACTGCCGCATTTATGCGATAGCCGACGGCAAACTCGGGAAGAGAAATGTTGACCAGGGGCAATTCATACAGTCAGGCACTCCTCTCTTCACCATAGTGAATACCGAAAGCCGGTGGGTGGTGGCAAATTTCAAGGAGAACCAGGTAAAAAATCTCCACCAGGGGCAGGTTGTTTCCATAAAAATTGACGGCTATCCCAGCCTGGATGTGCAGGGTAAGGTTGTTTCACTCTCCGATGCCACGGGAGCCAGGTTTTCACTGCTTCCCCCCGATAACGCTACAGGAAATTTTGTGAAAGTTACACAGCGCATCCCGATCCGCATTGAGATCATCGATGCCGGTAAATACAAGGATGTCCTAAGGGCAGGGATGAGCGTAATTGTTTCAGCAGCAATCTAACCGCATCATGTCATCCCTTAACAGAGTTGCGAAGATCATAATCGCCCTTACCACCATTTCGGCAGCCATCATGGAGCTGATCGACACTTCCATTGTGAATGTTGCCTTGAACCAGATGGCCGGCAACCTTGGCGCCTCCATTGAGGATATTGCCTGGGTGATCACCTCATACGCCATCGCCAACGTGATCATTATCCCAATGACTGGCTTCCTTGCTGCTTTTTTCGGGCGCAGGCGCTATTACATGGCGTCGATAGTGATTTTTACCATCGCTTCCGTTTTCTGCGGATTGTCAACCTCGCTCTGGCAAATCGTGCTGTGGAGGTTCGTTCAGGGCCTTGGTGGAGGCGGACTGCTTTCAACTTCACAATCCATTCTTTTCGAGACCTTCCCAGGCAAACAAAGAGGGTTGGCTGCAGCCTTGTTTGGCATGGGCATTGTGCTTGGGCCAACCCTGGGCCCCACGGTCGGCGGCATGATCATCGACAGCTATTCCTGGCCCCTGATCTTTTACATCAACGTTCCTTTCGGTATTATCGCAAGTATCCTCACCTACCGCTTTATACCCCGGGGTTTCGACATCCACGTCAAGCCCAGGATAGACTGGAGCGGGATCTTCCTGCTGACCATTGGGATCGGAGCCCTGCAGTATGTGCTTGAACGAGGGGAGCATGAAGACTGGTACGATTCGAAACTGATCATCTGGCTTACGGTAATCGCTGTTGTGGGGCTTATCACTTTTATCTGGTGGGAGCTTAAACAAAAGGAGCCCGTGGTCAACCTTCGCATCCTCAGGGACTGGAACCTCTCACTCACCACCCTGCTCACTTTCATTGTGGGGTTCATTTTGTTTACCTCGGTGTTTGTTTTCCCCCTCATGCTGCAGAGAGTGCTGGGTTATACGGCATATGAAACAGGACTTACTTTATTGCCGGCCTCTTTATTATCACTTATTTTCATGCCTTTCATCGGGAGGGCGCTACAGGCAGGAACCTCCCCGAAAATATTTGTAACCTTCGGGTTTATTGCCCTTATGGGCTTCGGGATCATGATGTCGCGTGCCGATCTCAATGTTACTTCGGGTTTTTTCGCTTTGCCCCTGATGGTAAGAGGGGCGGGACTGGCCATGCTGATGGTGCCTCTTAATGCTATGGCTGTCGCCGGATTACAGCCCCGGGACATCCCGCAGGGTGTCGCTTTGAACAATATGATGCGGCAGCTGGGAGGTTCCTTCGGTATTGCCATCATCAACAATTACGTGGCACACAGGGTGGCGATTCACCGCATCGACCTGATCAGTAATATTTATAATGGGGGCCAGCAGTTTACCGAACGCTACAACCAGGTTTACCAGGGGCTCCAGGCAAAACTCCCGTTTGCCGCCAACCTTCAGCAGCAAACCTACCAGGTGATCGAAGGAACGGTGATGAAGCAGGCATTCATGCTGAGTTACCTTGATGCCTTCCTTTATGCAACACTCTTTATTCTCGTTGCTTTTCCCCTGATTTTCATTACCCGGAATAAAAGGATAAGCGGGGAACAGGTGGCGGCAGCCGGAGAAGCACATTAAAAATGTACAATGTACAAATGACAAATTAGGATTTTAGAATACATATAAATAATTACATGAGACACTTTTGTTTGATAATACTGACGGCTGTTTTCACCAGTAATTTACAGGCCCAGGAGATCCCGGCACCGGTCACTTTGAAACATTTCGTTGAACAGTCATTCCGGAATTATCCTAGGGTTGGTGAGATGAGCGACCTGGTCAGGATGAGTGAGGTCAGGGTTAGCCTGGGCAAGGCCGCTTACCTCCCTACTGCCGGCGCCAATCTCTCCTATAACCGCATTTACCCAACACCGGCCATAGAAATCCCCATGGGAGCCGTGGTCCAGTCCTTCAAAGTCGCTCCTGCCGACAATTACAATGCTTCGGTAGGCATTTCCCAGCCTATCCTTGACTTGCGGACCCCGGCGGCGGTGAACAAGGCAAAAAGCGATCTGGAAACATCAAAAGATAATCTTGAGAGTTTTAAGATCCAACTCGCATACCAGGTTGCACAAATCTATTATTCCATCATTTTTCTCAACAAAAGCCTGTTTGTCCAGAATGAACAGATCAGCCTGCTGAGGTCAACCCTTCAGCAGATCGATGTGAAAGTAAAGAACGGGGATGCCCTGACTTATGACCTGGTTTCAACCCAGGTAAAATACACCAATGCCGAAAATTTCTACACCGACCTGGTGACCCAGCTTAACAAGCAATACAATATGCTGGGCATGCTTACAGGCAGCAAGGGAACTGCATATCTTAGCGACACCATAGTAAACCAGTCCACGTTCAGGATAGCAACCGATTCGATCTTTGCCCTGGCTTTACAGAATAATCCCGAGATACTGCTTGCCGGGGACAGGATCAGGTCGGCAGGCTGGGATATTGTTTCGGCCAACCGCACCCGACTGCCCGTACTTAACTTCCAGGCCGGGCTGGGATATAAGAATGGTTTCATGCCCGAGATCGATGCCGTGTTGTTTAACTATGCTGTGGGGGTTGGCCTCAGCATCCCTATTCTTCCGGCAAACCGACCCGGCCTGCAAAAGCAACTTGCCACAATCAACCTTAATTCCACGAAACTGGCCCTGGAATCCCAGAAAGTGAACCTGAACAAGGACCTGCTGAACTCCCTGGACGATATTCAGAAAAGCCAGAAAAAACTGGCCAGCGCCGATACCCTCATCAGCCAGGCCCAGCTGGCCATGGATCTTGCAGCCGACCGGTATAAATACGGGGTGATAACAAATCTCGACCTGCTTACCTCCATTACCAATTATAAGGATGCCCAACTCAGTCGCCTGCAATACGAATACAACCTCCTTTTATCCAGGATGGAATTATGCAGGCTTGCCGGGATCAGGTGGTGGTAAAAAAAAGGTGTCCCGAAAAATGAGACACCCCTTTGAATAAGAATTCCGCAGTTAATTATGCACTGCTTATCCCCACTTCTGCACTGCAGCAGCGATACCGGGTCCCCCTTTGGCCAGATCCTCGGGAGTCATAACCGGGATGTATTCGACATCGGCATGCAACCATAAATAAAACGGTTCTGAAATCGCCGGTATCTCCGAAGCGTCGTTGATGTTTATAACGATATAGGCACCCCTGTGCCCGCAAATTGTCGTAAAATATGCTGCTTCAGCTTTGATCTGTGTAAGCAGTTCGTGCATTTTATGTCCGAATTGTGGATCGCTGACGGCCTTGTTACCTTTCTCAAGGCCCATCTTTACCTTCATTATATATTTCATATTGATTCTTTTTCTTGGTTTAGCGTTACTTTTGATTCAAATAACAATAAATTGTTAAATATCATGCAAATATAATTTTTATTTAGTCTTAATTTACATTTGAAATGATTTATTTCGACATCTTTGTATTATCTTTATTCTTAAACCTAAACAAAACCCATGCTATATTATATAAAGCTCTACCGGGAGTGGGTTCTGCCGCGAATGATTGCAAAGGGTATTATTCCACAAAACACCAGGCTCACACCATTCAACCCCCTGCCTGAATCAATTGCCAACCCTGACGACCTGGTAAGGCCATGGAATACCTTAAATGCAGATGAAAAGAAGCTGTTTTCAAAACTTGCCGAAGTCAATGCGGGTTTTTCAGAGTACACCGATGCCCAGGTTGGACATATCATTGACTACCTGGAACAGACCGGCCAGCTTGAAAATACAATTGTAATCTATGCCGCCGATAACGGAGCCTCAGGGGAAGGCACACCCAACGGCTCGGTAAACGAGAATAAATTCTTTACCGGCTGGAAGGCTGCAGCCCTGCATGCCCCGCTCACTGCAAAAGGTCATTTCGACAAGGATGAATGGCAGCTTTACCACGTTGAAGTTGACTGTTCCGAGTCAAAAGACCTGGCAAAGGAAAATCCTGAAAAGCTTAAGGAACTGATAAAGGCCTGGTTTGACGAAGCTGAAAAGAATAACGTATTGCCCCTGGATGACCGCACTGCTCTGGAACTTATCACTGTTGAACGTCCGACCGGTGAACCTCCCCGTGACCGTTACCTGTATTATCCCAATACATCACCGTTCCCCGAAGGCGTGGCGGCCGATGTACGCAACCGCTCATACAAGATACTGGCCGATGTAACCATTACGGATGCAAACTGTTCAGGTGTGATATTCGCACATGGTTCTAGATTCGGAGGCCATTCCCTGTTTATCAAAGACCGCAAACTTCACTATGTCTACAACTTCCTTGGCATCATGCCTGAACAGGAATTCGTTTCTGGCCCCCTCAAACCCTGCAAATATACCTTTGGCATGGAATTTATCCGCGAGAAAGCCGGAGACCATCACGAATCTATCGGTACCATGAAACTTTATGTCAACGACAAGGTTGTTGCCCAGGGACCCATGAGAACACAGGCAGGCAAATTCACCCTCTCGGGCGACGGGCTGTGCGTTGGCTATGACAGCGGCGATGCTGTTAGCCATCAATACAAATCGCCCGGGACATTCAAGGGTGGTACAATACGTTTCGTTGGAGTCACAGTCGAAAAGGTTGCATACCTGGACCTTGAGCAGGAAGCAAAGGCAGCATTCGCGAGAGAATAAACTGAAAAATCTGTTTATTCCAAATGCATTATTCATTTGTCGTTAAACAACAGTCATCCGGTAGATGACTGTTGTTTAATTTACCCTTTGGTCTTTAAAAATTTCTCACTTACGCCTTAAATCGGGCAGATGCATAACCAAGGTAAAATTTTCAATTTAATTCATCCTATTGACCTATAAGAAATATGCTTTAAAAATGAAACCCTATCTGTAACAGGTACCTGAACCCAATGCTGAACAGGTCCAGTTTACCATTTTGCTGGAAAGATTTGTTTAAAACAAAATCTCCTATCATAGGGTATTTTGACAGTAACTTATTGTACAGTTCCTCGTTGATCTCCTGAAGTTTTGAGGCATTGATATTCCCCGTTATATTCACGCCTCCTCCATAATAACTGATTGCAGGTCCGATCAGGACAAAATCAAGGGTCAGCCGCTTCCAGAAAACAAACTGGTACCCCAGTTCAACACCAAGATTAAACACATAAAAATTCCCTTTGAGCTGGCCTGCGCTGTCAATGCTGGTGTGAAGAACATCCACATTATTTTTAAAATAGTAGCCGTAATAGCTGCAAAAAGGAGCCAGGTAAACCCCATCGGGTATGGGCCTTCCATTCCTGGTAGTAAGATAGAACCGGTATTCCAGCGCTATATTTATACCGTACTTATCACGGCCGCTCAAGGCAACCAGGCTCCCGATAGTATCTTTGAAAAGAGCCGGAAATTCAAGATAACCAAGTGTAAGGGCGATGGACTGCTTCCCATTTATAACCCTCTCATAACTGAATGTGACATTTTTATTACTCCATAGCAGCATAGGGGTTGGATTGAATTTAATCACATTTTTATGAAAGGGTTTCTTACTCTCGTTCACTGTGTCATTCTTCCCTGCTGAAACAATGAATGGAAGCACGATCAGAATTGAGAAGAAATACCAACCGGCTTGCTTCATTTTGCCTCCTTCACTTCAACTACTTCATACATATTCTTCCCATCCTGAACAATGGGCTGGTAATAAGTCTCACCGACCTGCACGTAAGTGACTTCCCCGATTTTCACCTCTTTACCTCCTTCGGGGAGGTTCGCAACAACAGCACCGGCCGTAGGTTGGACTACTGTATAACTCTGTCCTGACTTTTCATAATATGTACCGCCATAATAATAGTTGTTGGTTGTTTCGTTGATGACCACGGTCTGGGAACCCGGTGGCAAAGTGGTAATGGTTGCTCCAACCGGGGCAGGAACTACGGTATACCCGCTGCCGGAAGCAACATAATATACACCCTGGTCGTAATGGTACTGCTGGCTTGCCACGGTTACAATGATTGCAGTAGCTGCCATAGTGGCAATGACAAAACCTACCGGATGCCATACAGGCCCCCAGCGGTAAGGAGTGTAGGGATGATAGGCATAAGGATGGTAACAATAATATGCATGCCCTCCGTAAGCATAAGGCGGCCTTGAATACGGCCTTGGATTGGCCACAACAACAGTGCTCTTATTCACGTTGACGTTAACATTCTTGCTGTTGTTGACGTTCACATTTTTCTTGCTGTTGTCGACATTCACAGTATTCCCGCTGACATTGGTTTTATTCCCGGTTGAAACGTTGGTTTTATTCCCGCCTGAAACATTATTCTTATCACCTCCACTAAACCTGGTCCTATTCCCGGTTGCAGCATTGTTATTGCCGGCTGGTTTCGCATTTGGTGTCCTCTGGTTTGTACCACCCTGGGCAGGTTTGCCGGCAGGTTTTGCCGCACCCTGGGCTGGCCTGGCTGCGTTGCCGGCGGGTTGGGCAACCTGCTGACGGGATTGGTCTGTCCCTGCTCCCCGGCCCCCACCTTCAACCCTGCCTTCCCTTTGAGCAACAACTGAAAGCGGTATCAGAACTGCCAGGAATCCGATAAAAAGGCCTGTGCAAAGAAGCCTTAAACTGAATCGAGTTTTCATAATCTTCATTTTTGAGTTTTAATTATATTGTAAATATATTACTTCCTTGTAAATTCATCATACATGGCCTGAACCTGCTTCTCGCCCGGGAAGCAGGTTCGTAATTTTTTAACATAGGGCGAAGCTTTTGCCCTTTCGTTCCGGTTCATATAAAAAGCAAAAAGAGCATACAATATATCGAAATTGCAGGGATCGATTCCCAATCCTTTAACAAGAGTTGTAACACATTTCTCATTTTGTCCTGTCATCTGGTACAAAAGCCCAAGGTTATACAATATCCTTGCATTAGCGCGGGCTTTGATTGAAGCAGTTTCAAGCAAAGCAATGGCTTCAGGGTAATTTTTCTGCTCACCATACAGCAATGCCAGGTAATAATAACCATCGGTCAGGTCGGGGTTCGAAGCGATCATGTTCCTGCAAAGCCTGCTTACCGAATCGGTCTTCCCCTGCTGGTAATATATCAGAACAAGATTTGCTTTGGCCGGGTAAAACAGATCATCGATATGCAGGGCCTCCCTGAAATTTTCTTCAGCCCCGGGAAGGTCTTTCAGCTTTGCATAATAATTGCCGAGATTATACCTGCCCGTCGGGAAATCGGCTACATATTCCTGGGATTTACGATATTCCTCAAGGGCGCTAACAAACAACCTGAATTGAATGTCATTAAAAGCTTCTTTTTTGTATGTGGATAGCCTGTTGGCGGCTTGCATGCGGACTGCCTTTACAGGATCATCCAGCAGAGGTGAAATTATGCGCATCAACTCAGCTGAGTCGGCGGTAACAAAATTCTCCACGGCTGTATATCTTAGTAAAGGATCCGGATCCCCGCAAGCTTTTCTGACTGCCGACTGTGCTTTATGGCTTGGGTATGCCGATAAATACACTATGGCTGTGGCCCTGATGATCTCGGGATACAGGTTGCTGTTGATGATCCTCAGCAACCCGGAATCAGCCCCGGCTTTACCTGCAGCGGCCTCGGCAAGTATGCTGCCGTAATGGGGTTTCCTTTTTTCTCCGTACCATTTAATCACATTCTGAACAGCCCATTGATCGGTCTTGTCGTCATGGCAGCGGGTGCAGGCATTGGGGGTTCCCAGCTTAACTGACAAATCAGGTCTGGGCACACGCAGGCTGTGATCGTACCTGCGGTCAATGCCCATATAGTATCTTCCCGGCATATGGCAATCCCGGCACAAATTTCCGTCTCCAGGGCCCAGCTTAAGGCCTTCCTTGTTTACAAAGGATGTGCCTGTCTCTCCTTTTGCTTTATGAAAATGGTGGTTGAAGGTATCATACTCTTCAGCCTTATGGCATTGAGTACACAAAGCGTTGCCTTCGAATTCCCGCTTCAGGCTGTGGGGATCGTGGCAATCGCCGCAACGCACATCCTTCATGTACATTTTGCTTTGTGTGAACGATCCGTATTCGTAATCCTCATCCCTGAACTGCCCGTCAACATAATAATATGACTCAAGCGGAAGCTGGGGAATTGCATTGCTGAGGAATTCAGGATGCTCAAAATCGTAAGGGCCGAGCGAACTCCTTCGCGCATGGCAGGGAGCACAGGATTCAACATACTGACGTGAAGGTATCCTGCTGGTCTTTATAACCAGTCCTGTATTATTGTCCTGCGGCCTTGCCATTTCAGGCAATCGCGCCCATTCTACATGCGCTGAACCCGGACCGTGGCATGCTTCACAGTTCACATTGATATCGCTCCAGGTGGTGTTATACGATCCGGTTTTAATGTCGTAATTCTTCTGAAGGTTGGTCGAATGGCATTCGGCACACATGCTGTTCCAGTTCTGGGCCTGGTTCGTCCAGTATAACCAGTTACCGGGTTTCAGGTCTTCGGGCTTATATACCATCCCTGCCATCTGGAACCACTTCTTTTCACTTGTGTTCCATGCTATTGGCAGGCATTGGAATTTCCCGTTCTCAAAGGGGATAAGGTATTGCTGCAAAGGATGGACTCCAAATGTATGGGTTACCTGGAATTCATTCATCTTCCCTCCCGCCCCTTCGGTAAACACAAAGAACTTCCTACCTTTTTTGTAGAACTTCGTTGTTATCCCCTTATAAGTGAATTCAGCGTTATTAAAATCCCCGAGTACAGTGCTGTCATTGGCAACGCTCATGGCTTTGTCATGATCGGATCCCTTCCACAGGCGGAATTCTTTTTGATGGCATTCTATACAGGCATGGCCTCCCGTGAAAACCGCCTGAGTCGGATTTTCTTCACCCGCATGCCTATTCAGCCAAAGTGAAAGAGGGAAACTGAGCACGATCAGGGCAGTTGCAATAATTCCGGTGAGTTTCCAGGATCTTTCCATGCTCATTGTGCAAATACCAGTTGGTCTTTCCTGAACGAATTCCTTTCCTTCAGTGTCCCGACATCCACCTTCACCATCCCGTTCTCGATCATTATGGGATAATAACTGAGAGCCCTGGCAGCCGGCGGGTTCAACACTTCCCCACTGATATCAAAGGCCGAGGAATGGCAGGGACAGATGAATCTCTTTTTGCTCTCCTCCCACGAAATCGAACAACCGAGATGCGTGCATCTCAGTGAAAGCGCTATGAATCCTCCGTTCTGCAACCTGGCCAGGTAAAACCGTCCTCCCATGAATGCACTTACCGAACCGGGAGCAAACGAATCCACAGATCCCGCATCCTGTATCAATTTCGTTACATGAGACTGTTTGTTCTTGGCTGAAAATATGTATGCGGATATCATCCCCAGTAATTCCAGCGCTGCAAGAATTCCAAGGCCCTTCCATGCCATCCCGAAGAAATCACGACGGTTGATCTTTCCTGAATTTTCAATTTCCGGCAGACTGTTTTTCCTGTTCATTTCTCTATTTGTACATGGTACATTGTACATTTTAATTTTAAGCTCAAACATTCCATGGCAACATAAGCGCCATGTCTTTCCCCCGGAAAAATATTCCGCACAAGGTCAGTATGACAAAAGATACCACAATAAAGACAAAGGCAGCCTGCACCTTTTCTGCTTTTGACAGTCTGAATCTTTTCAGGTAAAGCCGGTAATAAACAGCCATTAAAAGCGACAGTATGGCAAGCGGGATTATGCCGTTGCTTATAACAGCAGGAATCCCTGGCATAATCATTTCGAAATTCAGGACCCAGGCGTTGAAAAATATCCCGGCAAGTGTAACTCCTGCAGCGAAAACAGCCGTAGCTTTTGCCGAGCGTTTCCCCTTTTCAGAAATGAACCAATGCCCCGATGGTTTCTGATCATAAGAAATAAACGGTATCCAGGCCAGGAATGCCAGAACTCCCAGGGGAATGATAAATGCAGCAAAGAAAGGATGAAAGTGCATCAGCAATTCCTGTACCCCGGCAAAATACCAGGGGGCCTTGGTGGGGTTCATGCTGTATACAGGGTTTGCTCTCTCAAGCAGGGGCGCATTGAATACGGCTGCGAACAGAAATAATACTGCGATCAATAAAAGGGCTAAGATAAATTCCCTGTACACCAGGCTGGGCATGACAGGCAGCATTTCTCCTTTATCCTGCCCGGCAGGGAGCATGATGCCCCCGCTTTTTCGGACCCTCCAAAAATGATATACGACGATCAGGAGGAGCATGAAAGGCAGAAGGGCCGAATGGACTGTGAAAAACGACTGAAGGGTATCAGCATTCAGCTCTTTGCCTCCGATTATGGTCATCCGCAGACTTTCACCAAAAAAAGGGAAATATCCGATAATGTTTGTGCTTACAGTGATTGCCCAGTAAGCAAGCTGATCCCATGGAAGCAGGTACCCTGTAAAATTCGATAGCACGATGACCGCCAGAAGAGATAATCCAAATAACCAGTTGATCCTGCGGTCCTCCCTGAAAGCCCCGGTCAGGAAAACCCTGAGAAAATGCAGGAATGCTGTCATCAGCAGGAATACTCCGCTCCAGTAATGTATGTTGCGCACAAACTGTCCGAACAAAACCTGTCTCTTAAGAAAGACGACCGAGCTGTATGCCCCCGCAGGGGAAGGGATATAATAAAACCTAAGCAGTATTCCGGTTATTATCTGAATAACGATCAAAAGGGCCGCCATTCCGCCCAGCCCGAATGTACGATTAAAGGTCAACGATCGCTCGCTGACCTTCGAAGGATGCAGATGAAGTAAAATATTTTGCATTCCCTGGATTAAATTCCCCTGATCACAATATTATCCGCGGAATTATTTTGTTGGCTTGACCAGGAATGGCACGTTCTGCAGGATCTTCATGCGGATGGTTCCCAGGATGTAGTATTCGATCTGGTAAAACTGTGTTGCCACAATGCCGTCAGAAATTGCTTTTACCTTGCCATAATAAGAGTTGATAAGATCATCAGTCTTTTTCTGAAGCGCAATCACAGATTTTGTCCATGCGTCGGCCTGCTCTGGAGTAAAGTCAAAATAATGGTCGGCATATTGCTTTAATACAGCAATGCGTTCCCTGCCCAGAGCCTTGCGCTGGGTTTCATATTCGTCATAAAGTTTCCAGAAAGCGTCTTTCTGGGCGGGTGATGGCTTGACAAAATCAGCAACAACAGCTTTTTTATCACGGCCGAAAGCGGCCTGTACCAGGTCAATTTCTTCCTTGTTCGACTGGGCCCATGAAAAGGACGTAAGGAACAACACCGAAATAAGTAATAAACACTTTTTCATAATTTTTCTTAATTTTATAGGTGATTATGTTATAAAACAAATATATGACATTTACTGGAAAATCCGGCACCAAAAAAAACTCTCGCCTGATTTAAACTGTTAGTAGTATATTTCACCAATTTTGTAAGTCAGGTCAGGAAAGAATATTCATCAATATTTTAAGCGCTGTTTCATATGATTCATCAGGTAAGGATTACGCTCACAGTGTTTGTTTTTATACTCTGTTCTTCCATCCATTTGCCTGCCCAGATAACGGCGGGAACAGTCAACCTTCCTCCAAAAACTGCCAGCAAACCGGGTTACCTGGCAAACCCCTCCACATGGATCAACGAAAGTTATACCCAGCTCAATGAACTGTATCTCTATCATGAAGACCTGAACCTTGACTCAGGCGAGCTTTTTGACCAGTTCAGGGAACATGAAGTCATTATTGATCTCCTTAAAAACACGTTCTACAACGATAACTCCTCACTCAACATCCGCTCGGTTTACAATATGAAAATGAGGGTTGCATCAATACTCGATGATATTTCCAAATGGCAGAGAAGGATTCATAAAGTGAATGAAATCCTGGTTAAAAAGACCAACGAAATCGAAAGGATAAAACATGAAATAGATGGTTTCAGGGAACAATCCGACAGTATCTTCCTCAACAACTACAGGGATGCTGTTAGCAGCCTGCTCAAACGACAGCAAATTGCCGAAAACCAGATACTGGCTTCCCTCAAACTGAATACTGCCATTGAAAATAAGATTGTCGAAACCCATTCCCATATCTACCTGTTCTATTCCGATATCGCGAAACTGTTGCAGAAGGAGGAAACCACCTTATTCGAGAGGGAACTGCCTCCTATCTGGCAGTCCTCCCCCGATGCTTATCCGCTGGGGGTTCGCGATGTGGTCATTGACAGTTTTCAGCAAACCCTCGAATCTATTAAATATTACGGCAAAATGTCGATCTGGAGGATCATCATTTTCAGGGTCCTGCTATTCCTGCTTTGCCTTATCCCGATCAAGCTTTTTAACGATGAATTAAGAAAGAAGACAATACTCAAAGACATAAGGCTGAAATTTCTTGAAAAATTTCCCAAAACAGCTTCCCTGATCATGGGCCTGGCCCTTTCTCCATTCCTGTTTGTCCATCCGCCCCACGCCTTCCTCGAATTTATTTTTATCGGCATCACGTTCACGGTAACCATGCTGACATTGCAAAATTATCCCGGTCTCAGCAGGTTTAACATTTTCATCCTCATCGGGGGTTTCCTGTTATTGTTCCTCGTCAATTTTTTCGTAACCCCTACTTTCATCGGAAGGTTTATCTATGTGCTGTGCATATTGCTCCTGATCCCTTTGTACATCACCGGCAAGACCCTCAAAAAACACGGGATAGAACATGTTAAAATTGTGCGCATGCTATTGTACTTTCTCGGCCTCCACCTTGTCACAGGCTGGGCCCTCATTATCTGGGGCAATTACACTCTCGGCAGATCTATTATTCTCGCAGGGTACAGCACGACGATCATCAGCATGGTGCTCAGGGTGGCAATCTTCACTCTGCTGGATTATCTTGAGATCATTGCCTATTTCTTCAATAAAGAAGTGAAAACAATAAAGATCAATTCAAAACTTGCTTATGAAAAGACCCAGCCTCTGCTGATCTTTGTTTCATACATTCTTCTCATTATAGCCTACCTGTATAATATGAACCTGTTCGACCTGGTAAAGTCGGGGGTGAGGAATTTCCTTACAATGACCAGGTCGATAGGAACCACTGAATTTACCTATTTCAGCGTTGTTGCCTTTTTTGCTTCAGTTTATTTTGCATTTATCCTTGCATCCCTTCTGCGGTCAACCTTCGAGCCCAGGCATGACCACAACCTTGAAAAAAGGAGCAGGCTTGGAAGCTACCTTTTGCTTTTCAGGCTGCTGATAATCTGCACAGGGTTTACGATAGGCCTTTTAGCATCAGGAATGCCGCTGACCAATTTCGCGATATTCCTTGGAGCATTGGGTGTCGGCATCGGGTTCGGATTGCAGAACATGGTAAGCAACCTGGTCTCAGGCCTTATCATTGTTTTTGAACGCCCTTTCGTGGTCGGAGATTACCTTGATTTTGGAAACGGGAAGTGCAAGGTCAAGGAGGTGAACCTCAGGGCCACCATGGTTGCGACCGATTACGGTGCCGATATACTGATCCCAAACAATACTTTGTTATCGCAAAGCCTTCAGAACTGGACCATCACCAATAAACAGCGGGTGATAGAAATGAAGATCCAGACAACCCACGATTCCAATGCATACAATGTGATCGACCTCATTGAAAAATGCCTGAAAGACCAGAAAAACACAATCCCTGAGAAAACCGAAATTTTATTCAGCGAGATCAATGACTTCGGACTGGTTTTCACAGTTAAAGTCATGGTTTATAATATTGCCTTTGAAAATTCAATAAAAAGCCAGCTGCTTTCTGTCATTCACACCGAATTCGTGAAAAACGGCATCCATTTTCCCGAAAGTAAACATCTCACGATTTAAAGAATGCCTGAAGCTCCATCGCATAAATTTTTTTTACTATGGTAAAACACAAGGTCCTTTTGCTATTGCTGTATTTTTTTACTTGCCAATTTGCCCTCCATGCCGCAGCCGGAGATACAATTCACGTGATCACACAAAACAAAGCAAGTGCCGAGCCTCCGTATGACTGGCCCAGGGATTCCCTGGTAAGTCAAAACTTAAAGACCTGGCAGGACTGGAAGTTCGGTATCCTCATACACTGGGGGGCATACAGCGAATGGGGAGTGGTTGAAAGCTGGAGTCTTTGTCCCGAAGACGAGGGCTGGTGCGTCAGGCGCGGCCCTTATTCCCAGGACTGGTACACTTACAAGAAGGCTTACGAAGATATACGGAAGACATTTTATCCCGGTAAATTCAACCCTGAGCATTGGGCGAAAGCCGCTCATGATGCGGGGATGAAGTATGTGGTATTTACCACCAAACACCACGACGGGTTCTGCATGTTCGATACAAAATTCACCGATTACAAGATTACCGACCCTGCGAGCGCCTTTTCAAAAAACCCCCGCAGCAACGTAGTCAAAGAAGTTTTTTCAGCTTTCCGCAAAGAGGGAATGGCGATCGGCGCGTATTTCAGCAAGCCCGATTGGCACTCCCAGGATTACTGGTGGCCTTATTTCCCTGTCCTTGACCGCAATGTGAACTATGATCCCGCGAAATACCCCGAACGCTGGAAGTCATTTCAGAAATTCACTTTCAACCAGATCGATGAGATCACGAAGGAATACGGCAGGATCGATATCCTCTGGCTCGACGGCGGACAGGTCAGGCCTGCCAATACACTCACCGATGAGATAAAGCCCTGGCTTGGGAAACACATGTGGATACAGGATATTGATATGCCAGCCATCGCGAAGATGGCCAGGAAGAACCAGCCCGGCATCCTCATCGTGGACCGCACGGTTCACGGGGAGTACGAAAACTACCGTACTCCTGAACAACAGATCCCTTCGAATGTTCCGGCTTATCCATGGGAGAGCTGTATTACCCTTGGGGATTCCTGGTACCATACCGGTGCGGGTGAACACTATAAATCCCTCAACTGGGTCATCAGCACCCTTGTAAAGATAGCGGCCAAAGGCGGTAACCTGCTGCTGGGGATAGGTCCCGACAAGACCGGCGAATTCGCACCCGAAGCCTACAACAGGCTGCAACAAATAGGTGAATGGATGAAAGTCAACGGGGAAGCCATTTACAACAGCCGTCCGCTTGCACCTTACCAGGATGGCAACCTTTGCTTTACCCAGAGCAAAGATGGAAAAACGAAGTACCTGTTTTTCCTGGCAAAGGAAAATGAAACCCTTCCCGCTTCAGTTGACCTGCCGGCCGGCTTCGCCGGTAAAGTCTCTGAAGCCATGTTGCTCGGTCATCCGCAGACATTAAAGATCAAAATAAAAGATGGGAAAAAAACAGTCATCATCCCTGCCTCTTACCTTAAAACCATGGCCTCAGCACCGGCGCTCGTAATCAGAATTACCGAAAAATAATATGAAAAAAGTCTTAATTCTCACTGCTCTTATCGTTCTTGTAGCCCTGGCCCAGGCCCAGAAAAGCAACATCCTGCCGTCCAGGGTCTTTTGGAAAGAAGATTTTTCGGGGGGAAAACTGCCCGAAGGATGGAACAGCAAAGCGGTAAACGACAGTAATGTTGTTTGGGAATGTACCAACCAGCCATATCCCGGTTCATACGGTTTTGACCAGCAGGCTCCGCCCATCGCTTCGAAGAGCGGGGGTTTTCATATGCAGTTTGCCCCGGGGGTGAAGGTTGACAAATATTACCGCCGCTGGGAAAAGAAGAACATCTGGCCCGATGCTTATTTCCAGACAACGCCCATCGATTGCTCGGGCAAAAGCTCGGTGGTTCTGAAGTTCATGCAGAATTTCAGATGGAACGACTGGGGTAAGGTCCGCGGTGATGGAGGGCTTTATGTGGGGGTTTCAAACAACGGGACCGACTGGAAGGAATATGAAGTCAGGCAGGGCATTGCTTCCGAAGGGGATTGCCCGAATCCAATGGAAGTGGAGCTGAACATCACGGCTGCTGCGGCGTTTCAGAAGTCGGTTTCACTGAGGTTTTACTGGAAAGGTATTTACATGTGGTACTGGATGGTCGATGACATCGAGCTTTCCGAGGCACTGGATAACGATCTGCTGGCTTCATCACTTTCTTCGCATAAACAGACCGGCAACGCTTTTACCAATGCCGATGTATTCCGTTTTAAGGTTGTCAACCTCGGTTCGAAACCCCTGTCAAGGCCGTTTGACTGCTACCTGCAGATTGATCAGCGCCTGCCTGTAAAAGTTACTATCCCCTTAAGCGATCAGCATAAGATGCCGGTTATCGACACTCTTGAAGTTGCATTTCCTCCTGCCGACCTCACCGATTACGGGATTCACAGGGTTAAATTCTATACCGCCCTGCCCGAAGATGAAAGGAAGGCCAACGATACCCTTTCGATGGAGTTGTATTCTCAGGCCTACCAGCTCGGGCCTGTGACTTCTTTTGCACATTCGGGCAATACGTTTACCTTCGGCTGCAGGCATGCAAGCGTTCAGCTTGAATTTTGCAGGGATGATATTTTCAGGATCAGGATGGCATACGATGGCAACTTCACAAACCCGGCCGGCAACGATATTGTGATTCATCCGCCCTCGGGGAAGGTGAATGCGCAATTTGCTGAAAAAGACGGGTACTACCTGATCACCTCATCCGCAGTCGCAATTCGTGCGTACACGAAGCCCCTGCGTTTTGCGATGTACAAACCCGATAACCAAACCCTGGTATGGGAAGAAACCAGGGGCCTGAGCTATGGAAGGGAAACTGTTCAATACCTAAGCCGGGGCGATAATGAATATTTTTACGGGGGAGGGATGCAGAACGGCCGTTTCTCTCATCGCGACAACACAATTTTGCTGCGGATCGACTGGAACTGGGAGGAAGGGGGAGCTCCGAATCCTGCGCCGTTTTATATGAGCACCAACGGATACGGGGCTTTGAGAAACACCTATGCACCCGGGGAATATGCTTTTACTGACACCTTAAAGCTCAGGCATACCGAAGCCCGTTTCGATTGTTATTATTTTGCCGGCGGATCGCTAAAGGAAATTCTCAATGCTTACACCGATATTACAGGCAAGCCTTTTCTGCCACCGCGCTGGGCGCTGGGCATGGGCGATGCGAACTGTTACAACCGCGGGGCTAAGAAAGGCCACAATACCAGCGGCCACAATGGCACCACACCTGATGTTATTTCACTGATCGCCAATGAGTATATTGCCCATGATATTCCCGGTGGATGGATACTGCCCAACGACGGTTACGGCTGCGGGTATACAAAACTGGATTCGGTAATTACGGAACTGGGCAAAAGAGGTTTTCATACAGGTTTGTGGACCGAGAACGGGGTGGAAAAGATCGCCAGGGAAGTGGGGCAGTATGGCAGCCGTTTGTGTAAGCTTGATGTGGCCTGGGTTGGCGAAGGGTATAAATTCGCTATAGATGGCTGTAAGGCCGCTTACGAAGGGATAGAGAAGAACAGCGATGCCCGCGGATTTGTGTGGTCGGTATGCGGATGGGCGGGGACCCAGCGCAACTCGGTGGTGTGGACCGGCGACCAGAAAGGCAGCTGGGATTACATTCGTTGGCATATCCCCACTGTAACAGGCTCCGGTCTTTCGGCCCTGAATTGTGCAACAGGCGACGTTGACGGCATATTTGCAGGTAGCGATAAAACGTTTACCCGCGACCTGCAGTGGAAATGTTTCACCCCTGTGTTCATGTCCATGTCGGGCTGGGCCCCGAAAGACAAGCAGCCCTACATTTACGGTGAACCTTACACTTCCATCAACCGTAAATACCTGAAGCTTAAACTCCGTCTTACTCCCTATATGTATTCTCTCTGCCATGAGGCGAGTGAAACAGGGGTCCCTGCCGTGCGCGCCCTGGTCCTTGAGTATCCCGGCGACCGCATAGCTCTTGGCAGTTCTGCACCTTACGAATTCCTGCTTGGCAAAAACCTGCTTGTGGCTCCGGTTTATCGTGACGAGGAAAAACGCGACAGCATATACCTGCCCGAAGGCCGTTGGTTCGATTACTGGGACGGCAAAGTATATGAAGGGAAAACCTGGCTAAACGCCTATCGGGCCCCTCTGGATAAATTACCGCTGTTCGCAAGGGCAGGTTCGGTGATTCCAATGTACCAGCAAATGAATTATGATAATGAACGCCCGCCCGACACTCTTACCCTTGATGTCTACCCCGGTCCCGGCGCTGAATTCACAATGTTTGAAGACGAAGGATCGGGAAGGGAATACAGGGAAGGGAAATTTGCCCTTACCCGGTTCTATGCCGTTTGTGACGCAAGCACCCGCCCTGTCGAAATCAAGGCTTTCGCTTCAAAAGGTGATTATAAAGGTATGCTCACCTCCAGGTCCTACATCATCCAGGTTCACAGTTCAGTTGTTCCCAAACAGATTATTGTGCAGGGTGTAAAAATCAGGTACTGCGGCAAAGCGGGAGAGTATGATAAACGACCCCTTGCATGGCGTTACCTGCCGGATGAAAAGAGCGGTATGATCCTCATTAAAACACCAAAAATGCCAACCGGAAGCGATCTGAGCATACGGCTGAAATACTGAAGGCTTTATCCCTTACCTTTGCTGGCCGTAATAATACGGGACCCATGAAAACATTCTCCCTCATTGGAATTATCATTGTACAACTCGCTCTTGTCTGTTATTCCATAGCAATCATTACCGAGCAGAGGAAAAAGCTGGTCTCGGTGTTTGTGCTTTCATTCCTCACCGCCGGTGTGGTTTTTGACATCATTGCCACAAGCTTTATGATCCTTGGTTCCAGCCGCGGGCTGTTCACAGTCCATGGGACCCTGGGTTATTCATCCCTGCTTGGCATGTTTACCGATGCCGTAATCGTATGGAGGTTTTACAGGAAAACTCCGGCAGCGACAAAGGTAACACGCCCGGTTCACCTGTTTTCAAGGTTTGCTTACATCTGGTGGATCATCGCCTATATCACAGGCGCTTTATTGGTGGCATTGCGCCATGCCTGAAACTATCCCGGGGGACAGAAATTATTTTAATTCATTGATAATCGACGCGATCTTTTCAAAAGCATTTTCGTCCTTGATCACGTAATGCTCGGCTCCTTTCATGATCGTCTGGGTGGCAATGCCGTAATGTTCCTGGCTGGAAAGGATTATCACATGTATGGAAGGATCGTATTTTTTTATTGCCTTGAGTATCTCAATTCCGTTTGCCGCATCTTTGGAGACTGTATTGAGATAATAATCCAGGACCACTACATCCGGCTTATCGGAGAAATGCTCTAAACATTCTTCACCTGTATTAAACACAGTGACCTGGTGCGGTATTTTCCTGGTAAGCCAATCCTTTAATGCCTCTGTCAGCATCACATCATCATCGACAATGAATATTTTCTTTGCTTTGCCTATTTCCATAGATTTAATTTTTAATGCGTAAAATTACCAAATCTTTTAATGCTCAAACAGTTTGCAATTCACATACTGCTGTTTCAATCTGCTGAACCAGTTTCAGGATGTTTATTTTTATTGATTGCATACCGATTCCCTGTCGGCATTGCATTTCTATTTCAGAGGCCAGTTCTTTTGCTTCATGCATTCCCATCATGATCAGCTTTGCTTTATGGCCATGTGCATGTCTGGCTACCTCACGACAATCATTGTTATTGAGGGAGGCTTTCAGGTTTTCGACCATGGATGGTGCCGATGCCAGGGACATATCGATGTACTTTTGCATTCTTATCTTATCGCCTTCGCAGAATCTTTCCAGGTAAGCGAGGTCAGTTACACCTGGCTTAGTCTTTGTTTCATTCTTCATTTCAAAAACTTTCTTCACTAAAAACCTGGTCTCTCTTCCTGTTGCTTTGGCGATGACAGAAATAAGCTGGGAAGTTTTAAAAGGCTTGGGAATATAATCATTCATCCCAGCAGCACGGCATTTATCCAGGTCGCTGCGAATGACACTGGCCGTTAAGGCAATGATTGGGATTTCGTTTTTGGGTGGATCAAATTTTTCCCTGATATGCCGTGTGGCTTCATAGCCATCCATGATTGGCATCTGAACATCCATCAGTACCAAGTCAAAATCCTGCTGACTTAATATATCAACAGCTTCCTTTCCGTTGGTGACTTCCGTTATTTCAACCTTCGATTTCAATCTTAAAGTATCACTTGTGACAATACGGTTGTATTCATTATCATCGGCGAGAAGTATTTTCAGACCGTCCAGGATACTTCCTTCAATTTGGTCTGCGGACTTGCTTTCGTTCAGCCTTGAAACAGATCCCCTCTGGCAAGCAATTTCAAATGAGAAGGTAGTCCCCGAACCTTCAAGGCTTTCAACCGATATCTTCCCGTCCATCAGCTCCACCATCTGCTTGCTGATGGTAAGACCCAGTCCTGTTCCTCCGAATCTCCTGGTATCGGATGTCCTGGATTGGGAAAAACTCTCAAATACGGATTGTAGTTTATCCTCAGGGATGCCAATACCCGTATCCGTCACACTGAACTTTAATGTTGCCGCGCTTCCGGCTTCAGACTTCAGACTTCGGACTTCCGACTTCGGACTTCCGATAGCAATCGTCACGCTTCCTTTCTCTGTGAACTTGATTGCATTGCCCGCAAGGTTCATAAGGATCTGATTTAGTCGCACCGGGTCCCCCATGAGCACATCGGGCACCTGGCTGTCGATATCAAAGATCAGTTGCAAGCCTTTTTCTTCGGCCTTATGCTGAAGGGTCTGTTTCACCTGGTCCAGAACTTCTGACATGGAAAAATCAATATTCTCCATCTCCATTTTCCCGGCTTCAATCTTCGACAGGTCGAGGATGTCGTTAATGATCCTGAGTAGGGTCTCGCCTGATTTCCTGACCCCTTCGAGGTAAAACCGTTGTTTGTCGTTCAGAGGCGAATCCAGGACCAGGTTTGTCATTCCCATCACGGCATTCATGGGTGTGCGGATCTCATGGCTCATGTTGGCCAGAAATTGTTCCTTGAACTTTTCGCTTTGTTCTGCTCTTTGTCTTGCAATGGCCATTTCTGCCGTTGCTCTGCGTTGGTTGGTGTAATTGCGGTAAACGAAAAACAACAGCAGCACAACTAAAATAAACCCGGCAACACCGATCCGTGTATAAGCTACCTGTTTATGAAGGTTAAGCAGGTTGATCTTGTTTTCGCTGGCATGCTGAATGCTGTCGGCCTGCTCTTTCTTGTCGAAATCGTATTGCATCTGCAAAGAGGTCAGCTTTTTCTCGTTTTCTTTGTTATAGATTGAATCATAATACTGTTTATACAAGACTTCATTCTCATAGGCTGATTTATAGTTTCCAAGCTTTACATTAATTACGGCAAGCTCTTTACAGGCATTCCGTTTATCATCCCTTGAATTAATATCAAGCGCCAGAGAAAGCCCCCTTGATTCCGCTTTTAAGGCTTCGGGCAACTGTCCCAGCTTTTCAAAGACTATTCCGGCGCCTATTGCAGCCAAGGCAAGACATTCTTTGTCATTTGCTTTTTCAAATATTCTAATTGCAAACAGATAGTTTGAAAGGGCCATTGAATATTCGGATTGCTTGTCGTAAATATCTCCCAGATAAATATGTGAAATCCCAATCCAGTTTGTATCATGTGCTTCCTCAGCATACTTTAAGGTGGTCAATTCATTGGACATAGCATCAAAATAATTCCCCATATGAAAATACATCTCTCCAAGATTGCAATATGCAACGATCAGGCGTTTCCTATTTGCAATCTTCCGGCATATCTCAATTTCTTTTTTAAAATTGCTGATCGCATCTTTATAATTGCCTTGCGAATCATACACCTTGCCTATAATTTCATACGACATTGCAGTCCCCAGCTGAGAATGGAGTTCATCATAGTTCTTCAAAGCCCGCAAACCGTTTGTCAGGGCCTCCGGATAATTACCGGTCGTCCAGTATGCATATCCCATAAAATAACGGACATAGGCGATCCCGTCTTTATCGCCGATTGATTCATAGATCTTTACGGATCTCTGATAATATTCTTGTGCCTTGCTGTAATCAGCCAGGTTAAGATGATAAATATTGCCTATTTCCCGTAAAGTCTCGGCCGCCTTCTTTCTATGACTGATTTCAGACCATATTTTAAATGAAGTTGTATAACATTTTATCGCTTCTGCGTATTTGTTCCCGTCAAGGTACATCACTGCCATATTATTATAAACCCAGGCAATACCCGTCTTATATCTGATTTCTTCAAATATCATAAGGGCATGTTGAAAATTTTCCATGGCCAGGGGCAAATTCCCTTTTAAATCACTCACAACTCCAAACACAATATATGAATTCCCGATTCCTTTCTTATATCCTATCTTTTCCGATAATGCTTTCTCCTGCTTTGCATAGATTAAAGCAGAGTCAGGCTGTTTGATCCAATATTCCATGCTGAGGCTGTCAAGAATATTTGCTTCAGCGCTATCCATCAACGGGGCAGCCTGACTTCCGATTGCCTTTTTCCTGGCTTCCGACTTTTTCAGTTGAGTCTGCAAGGAGTCAATATTATGCCGGTTTTGAGAAGGAGAAACACCCTGAATCAATGTAAACACTATAAAAAGAATGATGGATTTTTTCATTTTCATTAAGTCATCCTTACATTATTAAAAATATTGCAGTTCGCTCACTGCTGTTTCAATTTGCTTTATAAGGCAGAAGATATTTTCGTTCAACCCTCCGTGATTATTTTCTTCCCTGCACTGCTTCTCAATTTTCAGGGCGAGGTCTTTGCTTTCATTCATGCCCATCATGATCCATTTTGTTTTGTAACCATGAATTTGATTGGCAATTTCGATGAAGTCGTTGTTATTAACTGCCATATTGATTTTTTCGATCAAGGACGGAGCCGTGTCTAAAAACATCCGGATATATTTCTGCAGCCTTTCTTTATCTCCTTCACAGAATTTTTCGAGATAGGTAAGATCGGTTGCTCCGGGTTTAACTTTTGTTGCCGGTCCCCTTCCGGGGATGAGCTTTGCTGAGTATTTGATCTCCCTGCCGGCCGCTTTAGCGATGACTGAAATAAGCTGCAAGGTTTTATAAGGTTTGGGAACATAATCGTTCATTCCCGCAGCACGGCATTTATCCAGGTCACTGCGGATCACACTGGCGGTTAATGCAATGATTGGTATTTCGTTTTTGGGCGAAGAAAATTTTTCCCTGATATGCCGTGTGGCTTCATAGCCATCCATGATTGGCATCTGCACATCCATGAGCACCACATCAAAATCATTTTGACTTAATAAATCAACAACTTCTTTTCCATTGGTGGCTTCTGTGATCTCAACCTTTGATTTCGATCTTAAGGTATCGCTTGTCACAATCCGGTTGTACTCATTATCATCGGCGAGCAATATTTTTAACCCGTCCAGTATACCAGCATCAATATGTTCACCTGATGCCTGTTCTTTTAATCTTTCAATGGAACCTATAGGACAGTTTATTTCGAAAGAGAATGTTGTTCCGTAACCTTCCCTGCTTTCTACCGATATTTTCCCATCCATCAGCTCAACCATCTGCTTGCTGATGGTAAGCCCCAGTCCTGTTCCACCGAACCTCCTGGTATCGGATGTTCTGGATTGGGAAAAACTCTCAAATACGGATTGCAATTTATCCCCAGGTATGCCAATACCCGTGTCCGTCACGCTGAACTTTAATGTTACCGGACTGCCGACTGCCGACTGCTGACTGCTGACTGCCGACTGCTGACTACCCCACCAACGTCGGACAATACAGCTTCACCTGCAGTTCGGTCATCAGCTCTGAATGGTTGATGAGGGCATTGATCTTTTTATCGGAAAGGGCTGTGAGGTTGGTTGATACGGCCCGGGCAACCTCCCTGTTTCCCTGGTCACGGGCGAGGATCTTGTTATAACCGGTCCGGTCTTCAAGGTATTTTATGATCTCTGCTTCATTGAAGGGGTTCAGTATGTTTTGAGGGATGTTGTGTGCCGATACGACTTCCGGAAGCACAAGTCCCTGGCTAAGGTTCGTGACAAACCCGCTGATGCAGTTCTCCAGATCCCAGCCCAGTGATATGTACGCCACCTCTTTCTTCTTCAGCATCACATTATGATAGAGGTTATCGGTCATCTCGAATTTCTTTATGCGGTTCATGAAGAGGTTGCAGGTACGGCTGAGGAGTACAACGACATTATTGGCCCTGCTGTCGTTATCCATCTTGTTACCGGCATCGCTCACTACGATCACATCGCATGCATAGGTGCTTTTTTCCTGGTTGAGTTTATGGATGCCCTGGTTGTCATAAACCCCTCCATCGATCAGGGCTGGCCTGACACGTTTGACATCGGCGGGATTCCTGAAGAATTTTCCGGCGATCTGAACGGGTGTGAAGGCAAAGGGGACGCAACTGGAGGCCATTACACTGCGGGCAACCGGGAAATGGTCTGCATCAAATTTTATGGGCTCGCCCTTTTCCGGGAAGTCATACGTGGAATCTCCCATGCGGTTCCCTGAAAAGGTGAAGGGCCTCCCCGTCTCCAGGTTGGTGCTGTTTATCGCCATCATTGGCTGGTCGGGAAGATCGCTCAGTGTCTTGCCATGGAAGAAAATTTTGTTGTAGATCCCTTCAATGATCCGGCTGACTGGAAAGATGCTGAATTGCCTGGAGATGATGAACCAGATGCCGGCTACAATAAGAATCAGGCTGATCCAGCAGATGCAGGTGAACTGGAAAAAGATGATGGCGCCCAACCAGATAATAAGTCCCAGGGCGATGAGGAAAAAGGTAAACGACCTTAGCAGCTTCCCGATGACGCTCTGCTTAAGCCGGCTGATGTGATCTTTTTCAAACTGGCTGTAGCCTCCGCTGATCCCCTTGTTCAGGACATAATCCGTCCCGACAATGGATCCTCCGGAAACCGTGGAGAAGACATCGACTTTATCCAGCAAACCAAGTTCATTCAGTTTGCGCAGGGTGCCCAGGTGGTAGGCAGAGGCCCGGTATCCCCCTCCTGAGAGGGCCAGGCCGAATTTCTTATTTTTTATCATAAAGTTTTATTTTTAGTTTTTAAGCACGCTTATCCGGTAACCTCATAATCGATAAAGGGGGAGTCGGAGAAGGCCCCGTTCATTTTCCGGCACTCCTTCTCATCCTTTGGAAATACAGAGACCCTGTCGGTCTTGATGTTATCCAGGATCACGGAGGTGTCGCCGGCAAAGAAAAACTTTCCTTTCGTCCGCTTCAGCAGCGAGGCCCCGAGTTCATCGTTTGGCATGGTGTTGAGCCACACCTTGCTGATCTTTTTATAATCGAGGGAAGCCATGGCCGCCATATTCGGGTTCAGCATCAGTTCAAAGCCCATGGACTTTGCCGTTCCGTTCTGTGAAAGATGGTGGCCGACCTTGTAAAACACCACGTTTTTCAGAATATACCTTGCATTGACCTTTTTCTTTTTCCCGCCTTTATTGATATCCCAGGTAAGCCCGTCGTGCCAGCTTGCCCAGTTACCGTATTCCGCATCCCCGGGGAAGAGCAGTATCCTTTCGCTCTCCTCAAACTGAATGGCAAACACCAGGCTGGTATTGTTTATGCTCTTCTCAAAACGGAGCGCAATACTCCCCGCCGCATACATCCAGTCGTTGTCAATGCTCCTCCAGTTGTGTTCCTTGTATTTCCGTATCAGCGGATCCCGGGTATCCGTCAGTTCATAGGTTGATTTAAACGGCAGCACCGGCGACTCAAGGTCGCCCTCGGCTGCAAAGGCGTTGATAAAGGCAAAATCGATGCTTCCCGGCTTTTCACGCTTCTGATAGGTATCGTCGGTTTTTTCCTCCTTGCCCAGGTATACCGGGTCTTTCGGTGGTCCCAGGATATAGAACCGGATCCCCTTTGCACCCGGTTCACCGGAGATGGTCTCGCCGGGATGATAGAAATTGACCTCCGTACTCTTGTCGATGACGTTGTTTTCCTTTAAAAAATCCTCCATCGTGTTGTTGTTCCCGGCGGCGGATAAGGTGTTCAACTCATGCAGTTCCGTGAGAGAAGCAATGAAATGATGCTGGGCATTGGTCATTAGCTTTTCGTTACTGCTTCCGCGGAACTGCTTCTCATAATATTGATCCTTTACCAGTCCGTTCATCTTGTTGGCAACCCCGGCAATGGCGTTTTTAACAGCCATATTGGTTTTGCGGTATTTGCCGGCAACAGGATCGTCCTTGCTTTCAGTCCAGGCAAACCACACCTTTTTAAATTTGATGTTATCGCGGAAATAATCGGAAGCAATTTTAAACCCGTTGATGTGATCGGCATGTTCATGGGTAACAACCAGCACATCGATCTTGCCACCGGTGGTTTTCTTAAGGTCCTCCAGATATGGGGTAAAAGTATCCTTGCCGGCATTGATGCAGCCGCAGTCGATGAGCATTTTGTAGGTCACCTTCTCCCCTGTTTTAAAAAGGAGGAGGAAGAAATCGCCGGTGCCCGGACGATACATCCGAACGACAATTTTATCCACGCCCGATGTTCCGGTTGTGCCTGCGGGTTCAGGATTTCCTGAACGTTTCCCTTTGTCTGCCATTAGTCTTTGGTTATTTATTGTGAAGGAATGCAAAAGGTTCATTGGCATTAAACTGCCTGCCAAGTCCGAAATAGGCTTCATACTTGTTTTGTTCGGCAGAGCCTCCGTTGAGGTATTCATTCAGCTGGAGGGCCCTTGTATGATTCAGCCGGCGGTTATTCTTCGCCAGGGCATTCATATCGAGCATGGGCTTGCTGATCGCATATTTCAGCTTCAGGCTGTCGAGGTCGAATATCAGGGTGGCGCCTCCAGTAAGCGTCAGTTCGTCCCTGGTAGAGGATTGTCCTGAAAGAGGCACAAAGGGTTTGACAATAGCGTCCCCGTTCCGGTCTTCGGTTACTTTGAATCCCGCCCTCTGGGTGAGGGAGATGATAATTCTGTTGCTGATATTGCCGTTCGGACCAACCCTTGAGGCCAGTTTTAAGGAACTGATCCCGAAAGAGGGCCCTTTTGTATCGTAGGTATATTTTGTGCGGATCCCCAGTTTTTCATTATCCCCGCTGAAGATCAGCCCTGTAAGCTTTTCAAATTCAGGAGAGTTCTGAAAATCGAGATAGAGCCGCCGGTGAAGTCCGTCGATATTCTCCTCCTTGTTCCCGTTATACCTTCCGGCAATGTAGTTGCGGGTAATGTCGAAGATGGACCTGCGGTCGTTTTCGTACATGATATCCGAGCGGAATTCACGCAGGAAATCAGAAAGGATGCGGAACAGGTTTTCAAGCCGGTCATCCTCTACCACGGGATGGCAGAGACTCTCGATGGAGAGGCTGTTGATCCCTGAGGGATAAATTCCGCGACGGCGGAAAGCATCGATGAAAGCCACCTTATAATCATGCAGGTCATACGAAACAATGTCGCTGTCGGCCGTGATGATGGCGCGGAGGTAATCGCCGAAGGTAATATCCACCGGCGGACAGTAATCCAGTGCCCGGATGCACATCGTGAGGATATGCCTGGCCGATTTTGAAGCTTCCGATGCAAGCCTGTTCACCAGATCGGGGTGAAGCTCTCCCTGGGGTAAGATGCCGCTTCCGCCTGTGGCGATGCGCAGCAGGTCGGCAACCCTGCTTTTATAGATGGTGAGGAAAGCTTCGAATACAGCCGCAACGAGGACAGAGCCCCTGGCATGAGGCTCCAGGTTGGTGTGATATTCGCTGCCGGTCGGCTCACGGACCTTCCATGTTTTGGTTTCCGGATCGACGTAGCCGATGGCATCCCGGAGGGCGCCGTAGCCGCCGATGGCAGAGCCGAACTCCTGTGCAAGTTCCCCCAGCAGGTTCTGCGATGCCAGCTCGCCCCTGGTTTTCGCGATCTGGTGCTTCAGCACATCCGGAAAGGTGAAATGCTGGAAAAGTGCGACAATATCAGCGAAAGCCTCATGAAAAGCCAGGACGTCGGGGTTGGTGTCTTCCGTGTATTTGCGGTAGATGCCATCGAGGATGGCGTGGGTCGTCTCGTGGGCTATGATGTCGTGACTGAGGCAGGTAAATACCAGCGAATTGGGCATCTGGATGGTGGATTCAGCCGGCTGAGATGAAAAATAGCCGAACAGCAGCGCTTTCTTCTGGGGGCTGTAGAAGGCATTGGCATCCCGAATGGCATGGGGATAGATGCGGAGCCGGGGAATGTAATGGTCCACCAGCGTGGTTTTAGCGTGCCTTGCGACCGAGAGCAGCTTGTTCCCCTTCACCTCAGTCTCGATGGTCTGCGGACTCCACATGATCTGCCGCCCGAGGGCATTCTCAAAGTTTTTGATGGTGGTCATCGTAACCGCGTAAGCCATCTGCTGGTGAAACTGCGGATTGCTTTCACTCGGTTCCAGTCCGTTCTGCGCAAGCAGATACTTTGAATTCAGGTCGACCGGAGCATAGAACTTTTTCACGGTCGGATCAAAGTCGATCACCTCGATATACTCCCCCACCGGACCGGGTCTCAGTCCGTGATCGGGATCAGCCCCTTCGCTTTCGGGACATTCATCCTCCCAGGGAACCTTGTAAATAATATTGTTGATCACTGCAGTATCGATCTTGTTGGAAAGAGAGGGATCAAAGGCATAGCCCCGCAGCTGACGGAAGGGAGGCTTCTTAATTTTCACTTCATGACTCATGCGACCTGTTTTTCAGGGAAGAATAAGTGAACAAAGTACTGATATCACTCATACCTCCGCTTGTTTATTGTAAATCATAACAGAATATAAAATCTTATTTTCATCAAACAAATATAATACAATTAACTGCAGAAAGCAACAGTGCACTCAAGTCAAAGATATTTGTGATTTGTGATTTGTGATGTACTATTTGTGATTTGTGATTTGTGATTTGTGATTTGTGATTTAATCTCTGTTCAGATAATCACTACTAACTTGTAACTAATCACTGAATTCCATGATATTTCATTTTATCATGCTTTTCACAAATCACAAATCACAAATCACAAATCGCAAATATTAATTCTGCTCCACCCTCTGGCATTCCATTTGTAATATATATTATCATAACAACAAACAATCCAATGAACGCTCCTTGCCTTTTCAACCAAACCTTCAGCTTTACAAGGGTTTCCCGGACGGGGGAGGATATGAGACTGTCTATCCTGGAACAGGGAATACATTCCCAAAGATATTATATTTTTCCCAAAATGAGAAAAGAGGAATAAGGAACAGGACTTAAAACAGTGGTTGTTGAAAAAAAATGAAATTATGGACCTTTTAATACAAGAAAATATGAACATGCCCGCCGATTTCACTGAAAAATCCATCATTAATGAATATTACCTTAGTGAGGAATTCAAAAACATTTATGGCGAAGACATCTTTGATGATCTGATGCCTGTGATTATTGATAAATCGCTGAGCGGCTTTCTTGGTCGTGCAGAAAGTCTGCTCCTGGTTATCCGCAACCTTGAGCAGGGCAACTACGCGAAAGCCAAACTCCATCTCGGCGTAAGGGATCAGTGGGACTTTTTCTCAAAGGAGATCTCCACTCTTCGGAGCGACATCAAAAGCCTTGTCTCCGGGCTGATCTTCACCTCTTCGATCAGGGAGATAGCGGCTATTGAAAGCGCTAAAAAGAACCTTTCAAAATATTACAGTGCCCCTCAGAGTGAAAATGATCTGCATGGCCTTCATCACACTGTATTTATGGAATTCATGGGTGTGAATACCATGAGTGACCTGGTACAGTTCAACGACTATTTCAGGAATTTCATCATTAAACGCGTATACCGGCTGGCGGCGATCATCATCAGGAGAATGTCCTATTCCATTGAGGTGTTCCGGAATGAAGCCAAATACCTTGCCGCCTGCAACGATGTTCAGGGACAGCTGGAAGTATTCCAGGAGGAAATAGAGGAACGTCACGTCAGGAAAATTTTCTTATCTTGCCGGTAAAACAGGGCTGATCTTCTTCACCGGACAGTTTCCGGCGGGTCAGCCTGCAACCCCGGCTCCGATGAAACTGAAGACCCTTGCCCTGCTGGTTTCCTGCATCCTCCTTTTTGGCGGATCGAAAGCCTGCGACACCACCGCCATAGCAAAAACACTCTGGTCGCTTAAATATGTCGACAGCCAGGAGCTGACCGGCGAAGGGCCGAACAACGGCCATGCAATCCACTGTTTCGACCTTGACCCCAACACCTACTGGCACACCCAATGGCAGGGCGCCGCGCCCCCCTACCCGCACGAGATACAGATCGACCTGGGCGGCCTTTATTCCGTGAATGGCTTCAGCTACCTTACCCGGGCCAATACCCTCAACGGCCGCATTAAAAACTTTGAATTCTACCTGAGTACTGACGGGATCTCCTGGGGCCAGCCTCAGGCGGCAGGTATACTGAACTACCCGAATCCCACCAGCAACACACAGCAGACCGCCAAGGTATTCTTCGGGGCAGTAAATGCCCGGTATGTCAGGCTGGTCGGCACCTCCAGCGTTTACGGCGACGTTTATGTGATGCTGGCAGAGATGGGCGTTTATCATGACCTCAGTTGCGGGGCCAGCGGACAGACCAACCAGGTAATCACAATTAACCCCATCCCGAAACAATCCACGGTCTCCATCCCCGTGCCACTCATCGGAACCACCTCTTCAGGACTGCCATTGACCTGGTCGGTCGTGTCGGGGCCCGCCACCATCTTTGGCAACACCCTTTACATCTCCGGAACCGCAGGAACTGTGACAGTTAAAGCCACACAGGCCGGCAATGCAACCTGGTATCCCGCGTCCGCCACGACCTCCTTTGATATCATCAACCTTGCGAACTATTACCCTACTGTCAACACAAAACTCACCAACAACTTTGCCCTGCAGATGCCGCAGCTCTACCCCTACCTGCTGCATGCCTCAGCCGGCATTGAAGAGCCTGAGTTCCTCTCCATTGCATCGGTGAAATATACCATCAACGGCATTACAACCATGGCACAGTACAACAACGGGGATTACCAACTTTGGTGGACACCGCCAGCTTACGGGCATTACCTCGTTTCAGTCACCGCCACAGCCACCAACGGAAATACCAAAACGGATACCGTCAGCCTGAATGTCACCAGCACCATCGCCACACAGGATGTCCAGACCCTGACGGATGCCATCATCGACATGGGCACCATCGGCTCGCAGTGGTACTATGGCACCTATACCCTGCCGCAGTCGGTAGGCGCCTACGATACTATAACTGCATACCTGAATGTCTCCTGTCCGAGCGTGCCTGGATTATGCGACGACTGGGACCGCCTGGCCTGGGTTGAGTTCAAAGCCCCCGACGGGAAGTGGATGGAACTGATCCGGTATATCACCCCCTATGGGGTGCCCTGCAACCATGTGGTGGATGTTACCGATTACGCCTCCCTGCTGCAGGGGAATATCGAACTGCGTATGTTCATCGACACCTGGGGCACCGGAGGCTGGAAGATGAACCTGGCCTTCAATTATCATGCAGGGCCACCTCAGTATCTCTATTCGGATGTCGAAGAGCTCTGGCACGGCACCTACAGTTTCGGGGATCCGGCCAACCTCCAGCCCATGGATACAGTGATCGTAAAGCCCTACCAATACATCGAAAAGGCGAAATTCCGGCTGGTCACTACCGGCCATGGCTGGGGCGATGACAATACCAGCAATGCAGCCGAGTTCTATCATGCAATTCATACGCTGAAGATAAACGATGCCGATGCCTTTGAGCAGGATCTCTGGACAGACTGCAACCCCAACCCGGATGGTTGTCTCTACCAGAACGGCACCTGGTTTTACGACCGTGCAGGCTGGTGTCCGGGGGTGATCGCCCGCCCCTTCTCCTACGACCTCACCCCGTATCTCGCACAGGCACCCTTTACCTTCGAATACATATTTCAGACCAGCTACCAAGACCTTTGCCATCCACATAATCCATTGTGTGTTAGTGGGGTTACATGCCCTGACTGCAACGATGGCTACAACCCCCAGTACCGCATCGGCGGATACCTTATCCGCTACAGCAATGTCCCGGTCGTCCTCGGGAGTCCGGCCCATGCCACTCCACAAGAAACAGACCTCGGGTTCAGCTTTACCCCAACCCCACCTCCGGCTTTTTCCACCTGATCCCCGACCACCCCTTCGGCCACTGCATCTGTACCCTCCACGCCCTCAACGGCCAGACCCTGAAGACCTACTACTTCAATGACTCAGACCAGCTCGCCGGCTACGGGTTCAATGTATCCGGGCTAAATAAGGGTGTAAGTTTCGTTCAGTTGCAAACAGAAAATACTTCTGCCGTCAGAAAGCTTGTTGTGGAGTAAATCGAGGATGAAGGATAGTAGTAGTCGGACATCAGACATCAGACCTCGGACATTAAGCATTGAAATCACAAATCACAAATCACAATTAAAACCAATCTATGGAATCCTCACCATCTCCCTGGCGGACCTTCGCCATCTTTATCAGCAGCACATTTGCTGATATGCAGAGTGAACGCGACTACCTGAAGAATTTCATCATCCCGAGACTCGAGGAGGCGCTGACTGGAAAGCGGATACGGATCGAGGTCGTTGACCTGCGCTGGGGAGTGGATACAGATTCCGTTAAGGAGGACGAACGTGAAGCCACCGTCTTAAAAGTGTGCATGGATGAGATCCATCGATGCAGACCTTTTTTCATCGGGCTGCTGGGCGACCGTTATGGCTGGGTACCTCCAGAAGAAAGATTGAAAACAGCAATGGCAGGAAAAACGAAAATTCTTCCGGAAAAGGGAAAAAGTGTTACTGCCCTTGAGATCGAACTGGGTGTGCTTGCCAGCAGTGCTCAGTTGAGCCGGAGCGTGTTCTATCTCCGTAATCCATTGCCGTATGACAAAATGCGACCGGAGACAGCTGCAAAGTATTGTGATCAGTATGATCAGAAATTGTCATCGGAGGAAAGGAAGATAAGAAAGGATGCATTTAACAAACTCAAAGAGGCCATAAACGCTCATTTCCCTGCCAATGAAAGAGTCTGTAAAGTAAAGAAATATGATGCACTATGGGATGATGCTTCTGAATCAGTTACGGGCATCAAAAAGTGGGGCGAATGGGTGTATGAAGATATTCTGGAAGAATGTAAAAATCATGCAGCTGAAACCTGGGATAAAGTTCCCGCCAATAAGGATGAACAGGAAGAGGCATTGCTGGAGACCTTCATTGAAGAGCGGACCCATATCAGTACCCATTTTACAGATAAAGGAGAAGAGACCATTCCCTCCTTTTGCGGAAGGAAGGAGCTTATTGATGCCATGAAGCGTCACCTGCTGTCAGATGACCGTTCCATCCAGGCAAGGGTACTCACCGGTGAAAGCGGTTCAGGTAAAAGCGCCGTATTTTCAATGATGGTGAAGGTCATGAAGAAGGAGAAACAACTGGTACTGGCTCATTCTGCCGGTGTATCGCCCACCGCCCGAAGCATCACGGAAATGCTGAAGAGTTGGGTCCGGCAGTTGGGTGAGATCCCGGAAACAGAAAAAGATAAGGATGAAAAAAGTCCGGGAAGGACAAACATGGAAGCCCCCAATTTTGGGAATATTGCCGGACCGCAAACACAGACTGAAGAAAGACTCCGGGAACAATTTTCAAGACTACTGACGCAAACAGCCAGACGAAAAAAGGTTATTATCCTTATCGATGCACTTGAAAGCTTTGAACCCACTCCTGAGGCCAGGTTTATGACCTGGTTGCCAAAACCTCTTCCGCCGGGGGTATGGATGCTCATAACAGCCATTGAGGGAGCAGAAAAGGAGGCAGTCGGGTACCATCCGGAGCTGAAGGCTGTCTCCATCGATCATTTCTCCGAACAGGAGTCCCGGGAAATGTTGCTTTCCCTTTGCAGGCAGCAGCATAAAACCTTATCACCTACTGTGGTGACGGCAATCCTTTCCAGGAAGAGAGCCAACAAGCAGCCGGCAGCCTCCAGCCCTTTATGGCTAAGTCTTGCCGTGAATATTCTTGCCGCTATGGATGCCGATGATTTTGCCCGTATGGGCGGAATGAAAGGCAGCGGAAGCGAGCAGATCACAGCCTATATGCTGCAACTCACCGAAGCATTCCCTGCGGAACCGGGCGCATTGTTCTATCATCTGGCGGAGAAGGCGGCAGGGCTTTTCGGAAAAGAATTTACCCTGGCCATCTTCAATCTCATTGCCTGTTCCAGGAGCGGACTGCGTGAGAGCGATCTTGAAAAGCTGGTAACCAGGCTCACAGGCGAATCTTGGGATCCTTTACGTTTTGCTACCCTGAGGCGCTGGTTCAGAAAACACCTGACAGAACTTGGAGAGGATCATCAGTGGAATTTTACCCATTCTATTTTAAGGACCAGCCTGATTGAAAAAACAGACTCCCAGAAACTTGAGCATTTCCACTCAAACATTGCCGAACACCTGTTAAGTCTTTCCGCCTCGGATCCACTCCGTAATTCGGAAACCATGTATCACCTGATGCAGCTTAAAGACAAAAAAAAGGCAGGACTTTATTATGCATCCGGTCTGACAGAGGAAGGGCTTACCAATGCAACAGCAATACTTGCCGACATGGTGATGCAAAGCCAGGCCGGACTGGAGGCAGTGGCATCGCTTCCTTTTATTGAATTTCATTCGATGGAAGAATTCAGTGAGCTGTCGATGCGATTAATTTTCCAATTGAATACCCAGCTAAAGACATCCGGGAATCTCAGCCAGCGTCTGTATCTGCTGAAACAAACGGAATCTGCATCCCGAAAGAAATTCGCCGGGAAGATTCCAAAAAAATTCACAGGAACATTTTCCCTTTTCCTGAATGAAAAATTGGGCTCATTATACGAGGAACATGGCCAGCTTGATGAAGCATTAGCCCATTATGAAAAACTACTGGCGGATGCTGAATCCTTCGAGCACGAATTTCAATCGGGTTATCCGGAAGAAGCAAGCCATGTAATGGTTATTTCCTCTGAACGCATGGGTTCGATCAACTTGAAACTTGGCCGACTGGCAGAAGCTGATCAGTGTTATAAAAAAATGGAAGGTCTCTGCAAGAAGCTTTTAAAGCAATTTCCAAAGGATAGTTCTTTTCTCAAATTCATGGCTGTTGCGCTTCTCAAATCAGGGGAGTTGAAACTACTTACAGGGTGTTCCGACATTGCCTACCAGGATTTCAGACAGGCAAATAATCTTCTCCATGATTCATGCATGAATAATCCAAAGGATGAACAGGCTGCAATTCATTATGCCATTTCTTTTGAACGCACCGGGACAGCTTGCATTGAACTGGGGAACCCAAGTGAAGCTTTGCAGTGCTTTACTGTGGAAACAAAACTCGTGAATGATCTGCTGATCAGGAATCCAGGAAATGCAATTATTAAAATGGGCCTCGCTACATCAAATATGAAACAAGGTGAAGCCAACATGGCACTTCGCAATCCGGACCAGGCAAAGACCAACTTTGAAACTTATAAAAATATCATTCAGGAACTTCTTGGCCAGGATCCGGAAAATGAACAGTTAAAATCCATGCTCGCCAATTCACATGATAACCTCGCAGGTATGTACGCAGTAATGAATCAACTGCAAAAAGCGATTGAACATGCGGTGTTGTTCAATAATCTGATGCGGGAAATCATTGATGCTGACCCGGGGAATGTGATGCTTCTTAATGGATGGATGAAGTCATTCCAGATGCTGAGTGAGTTGTACCGGAATGCGGGACTTCATACGAATGCATTCCAGGTGGTGACAGAAGCCCTTACTATGGGCAGGAAAATGATGGAGGCTTCACCAAAGAATTTGATGCTAAAAAACAGCATAGCCGTGATGTACTCGGAGTTGGGTGATTTTTATCTTTCAACCGGCGACTCAAGGCTTGCGCTGGTTAATTATGAGCAGTTCCACCTCCTTGAGAAAGAGATCTATGCGGTTCAGCCTGAAGATGAAATAACACTAACCAATATGTCGGCCTCCAGCGACCGTTTGGCCCGCGTTTTTCTTGAACGAGGGGCAACAGAAGACGCGATAAAATATTTTGAGATTGATGCATTCTTCAGGCAAAAAATATTTGAGAGAAGAAATAATGACACCACACTCTGCGGTGATCTGGGAGATTCGTTCGGACAACTTGGAGATATGTACCGCGGTGCTAATAACCTTGTAAAGGCAATTGATTGTTTCCTTAAGGGCGCTGCATATTACACAAGGGCCCTGGAGATGAACCCCAATGATTCAGCTTCAAAAAGATCCCTGGCAATCTGCTTCTATCGCACAGCGCTAAGCTATCAGAGCATGAACAATCTTGAGGCGGCACTTAAATATTTCCGCCTCCATTATTTTCATTATGAAGAGTACTACCGGAATAACCCATCAGATGCGACCATAAAACTCGGATTTAAAGGATCGAATGAAAAAATGGGTGCAATTCTGGAAGCGCTTGGCGAAATTAAGGAAGCGCTTGTCTACTACCAACGGTTCAACCAGTTGTGCGCAGAACTATACCAGCAGAACCCTCATGGGAATAATTTCGCACAGCAATTGAATTATTCAAAAGAGAAGCTAATTCAACTGCAGCAGATGCTGACCCATGGTAAAAGTAACACAGGTTCACCATCGAAAAACATTCTACACGAGAGAAAAGAACCAATTGAAGAACTACGGGCAACGGTTCCACCGCCTTCGAATGCTGCACCTCTAACCGGGAATATGACAACCTTTGAACAGGCTGAAAAAGCGTTTAAGGAAGCATCCTGGGATAACGCATTCAGATTATATCTTAAATGCATTCAGGATGATTCCGAAGATAAATTGGACGTAAACTACCTGAGATATCAAATGGCCCTTTGCAGGATCGGAGGTATGACATCCCCGGATGACCATGAATCTGTAAACAATATCAATGTGCTGATCGGCTTACTGAGGGATAAAGGTGAAACAGACAAAGCCAGGGCAATTCTTGATCACTTTGAAAAACACCAGGAATTGCTGAAGAGAAAAGGAAATGATCCCGGCAAAAAGAAACCCTGGTGGAAAAGATAATTCGAAACAGGTAACTGCATATCACAAATCGCAAATCACAAATCACAAATCACAAATAAAAATGCATAAAGCAGTCATTTCCTTTATCATTTGCCTCGCAACTGTCTCAGCAGTAGCCCAAAACCACTTCACCCCCTACGACGATCTCCCAGGCGTAATGAATAGTTACAAACCCGCTTATGACAGCAGTTTCCCAGGCTGGGCAAAGATGCTTTACCAATCACCAGTCAATTTCAAAGAGATCTGTTCTGCCTTTGAAGTCTGGGATGCAAAACACCCGGGTGATGAGGATGCGGTGATCCGTTATTTTAAGATCTGGAGCAGGGCGGTTGAACCTTATGCCATGGCGGATGGCACGATACAATTGCCGGACACCAGGGCCTATTATGAGGCCCTTAGGAAAACACAAATGTCAGCCACTGCAAAAACTAACGAAAACACCGCCAATTCAGACTGGTCATTCCTGGGTCCGAAGGAGACTTTCTGGCTGAATGAATCGGGTTCGTCCACCCCTCCGGGGTCCTGTCCATGGCAGGCAAACGTCTATTCCTTCGATGTTGCGACATCTGATAATAACCTGATCTACTGCGGAACTGAGACCGGTTATATCAACAAGACCATTAACAAGGGAATGAGCTGGAGCCTTCTTGGCCAGAACTATCCCTTCGGCGGGTCAGTTACTGCTATTGCGGTGCATCCTACCGATCCCGCCATCGTCTATGCTGCCGCCGGGAACCAGGTCCACAAGACCACCGACGGGGGTGCTACCTGGACTCCCCTGTTGCAGGCCGGCAACCTCTTTTATGCCGACCGGCTGAAGATCGATCCTACGAATCCGCAGAAGATCCTGGCAGCCTCCTCCAACGGTGTTTACATCTCCACCGACGGCGGATCGACCTGGACGCAAAAGTGGAGTGCTCCGGCTTATGATATCGAGATCAAACCCAACGACAACACCCAGGTATTTGCCCTTACCAAAGCTGCAGGGAAGTTTTCCGTTATCCAGTCGAACGACGGAGGCCAGACCTTCCAGGCACAGTCAACATTTCCCACCAACATCACCGAATCAAGTGGCGGACTACTGGCCATGACAGCCGCAAATCCCGGCATCCTTTTCGCCCTCATGCTGAGCACCAGCAACACCCCCTACCTTCTGAAGGGAACCCTGAGTGGAACCACATGGAACTGGGCGCTTCAGGCAACCGGAGGGACCACTGCCTTCCCGATGGACAACGGGCAGGGATATTTTGACCTCGTACTGGAGGTATCGCCGGTCAATGCCAGCATCATCCTTGCCGGAACCACCACCCTCTTCAAATCGATCAATGGGGGAGGTACTTTTTCTGCCGTGGGCGGCTATTACGGTAACTTCAACATTCACCCCGACATCCAGGATATCCGCATGCTCCCCTCGGGTGAGACCTGGGTTTCGACAGACGGCGGCATGAACCTCACCACAGATAACTTCGGCAACATTGCAAACTATTCTGTCAGGGTCAATGGTCTGACCGGCTCGGACATGTGGGGATTCGACCAGGGGTGGAATGAGGACATCGTGGTAGGCGGACGCTACCATAACGGGAATACGGCCATGGCGGACTTCTACCAGCCCAAGGCACTTCGCATGGGCGGAGCCGAATCACCTACCGGCTGGGTGCTGCAGGGGAAAAGCAGGCATGTCGCCTTCAATGACCTCGGCAACGGCTGGATACTACCGCAGAGTGCTGAGGGAGAGCCGGAGGGACGATTCATCTTCAGCAAGTATCCCAATATGGATGAATACGGAGGACGGCGCGGGAACATGGTTTTCCACCCAAACTACTACGGAACGATATACCTTGGTGAAGGAACCGGCTTCTGGAAAAGCACCGACATGGGGGTAAGCTACGACCTGCTCTACAACTTCCCTACGGAGGTCCGCTACCTGCAGATCAGCCAGAGCAACCCCAATGTGATCTATGCCGACATCAATTATGCCGGACTGGTAAAAAGCACTGACGGAGGTGTCACCTGGGTGCAGAAACCTTCTCTGACCGCGGCCCCGAACGGGAACTCCTACTGGAACGGGAAGCTCTTCTTTGCCATCTCGCCTTACAACGAGAATGTTATCTATGCCTGTCTGCAAAACGGCACCTGGTCAGCAGATATTGGAAAGATTTTCAGGTCGACCGATGGCGGCGACACCTGGAGTGACTGGACAGGCAGTCTTTCCGAATACATGAAATGTATTGTCATCCAGCCAACTAACTCCGCGCAGGACCTTGTTTACCTCTTCACCAATGCCACCAACGGTCATGCTGCCAGGGTTTATTACCGCAAAGAGGGCATGTCCGACTGGGCCCTCTATGACAATCATTACCCTGCCGGGATGGCCGTGAACCTCGCCCTGCCCTTTTACCGCGACAGCAAACTGCGCGTTGCCGGGAATGGCGGCGTATGGGAGTCGCCCATGCAGGAGACCGCCTTTAAGCCCATCGTCAACCCCTGGATCGAAAAGGCCCATTACGACTGCATGACCGACACCCTCTTTTTCGATGACCACTCCATCCTGAATCATGCCGGCGCCAGCTGGCACTGGAGCATCACCCCTGCCCCTGCCTGGATTGAGAACCCGGATATCCGCAACCCCAGGATGGTTCTAGGGACACCCGGATCCTATGATGTCACCCTCACTGTGACCCAGAACGGGCAGACCTACACAAAATCGATCCCTGGCATGGTGAGCGCAAGCACCTGTCCATCCATATATGACTGCAACAACCCCGCGGAGCTCCCGAAAAGCGAATGGTCGCTGCAGTATGTCGACAGCCAGGAGACAGGCCAGCCCGGGCTCGCAATTATGAGTTTCGACAACGATCCCTCCACCATCTGGCATACCCGCTGGAGCAGCGGCACAGACCCCTACCCGCACGAGATCCAGGTCGGGCTGGGGCGTTCCTACCACATTTCTAAATTCACCTACCTGACAAGGCAGGACGGCGAAAACGGAAGGATCAAGGATTACGAACTCTACATCAGCGAAGACAGCCTGAACTGGGGCACACCCGTAAAGACCGGGCAGTGGGTCAACACCAGCGCCCCCCAGACCATCGTTCTGGACTCAGCCGTTACCGGGCGCTTTTTCCGGCTTGTTGCCCTCTCCGAGGTCAACGGCGGACCCTGGGCCTCCGCCGCCGAGTTCAGCATCACCGGCTGCATTCAGTTCCCAGCAGGGAATCAACAAATCCGGGCGGAGAACTCCATCCATGCCTTTCCCGTTCCCACAACCGGAGTCTTCAGGATCGATCTCCCCCCCGGAAACAGCTTCACCTACCGTATCATCTCAACCACCGGTCAGACCCTCGGAAACGGAAGCATCGAACGCACCAATGCATCGCCGGAATTCAATCTTTCCGAAGCCCCGGCAGGCATCTACTTTCTTCTTCTAACCGACAAAACGGGGATAAGCTGGAGGGTAAAGATTATTAAATAGCAGGCAAATTATTGTTTTTCCCCTTCCTGGAACGCAGAAGGTTGTTGCTCTGAAAGGAAAATTAATTGATGGTAAAGGATGGCATGCTGAAATTTCTATTTCCTAAAGGAACGAGTACCACTTCCAGCCTCCCCGGAGTGGCCTTTTTTCTGATCCTGATTTTTTCACTCAGCAGTGCTCTGTCATTTAGCCAGGACAGCTTATCGGTGCACAAGACGAGGAAAATCAAAGTATTGCCCTTGCCGGCTTTCGGATACAGTCCTGAAACGAAAACCTTTATTGGGGTGGTTACACTGTTTGCATTTAATTTTTATAACGATTCAACGACCAGGACTTCTAATGCGAAATTTGAAGTCAATTACACATGGAATAAACAATTTATTCTCGAATGTGAGTGGAATTACTTCCTAAAACAGGAAAAATGGTTTACAAAGGGGCAGGTACATTATTCACAGTATCCTGATCTTTACTACGGGATCGGATCAAATACTCCGGAAAGCAACAAATTAATTTTCAACAGTAACCGATTCATCCTGGGCGTGTTTGTGTTAAAAAAGATTGGCACTGGTTTGTTTACAGGCCTGAATGTAAGATATATTGAGTACACGAAGTTGGCAGCGGACAGCGGAATAACATACCCGGAACTGGCAGGAGAATCAACATGCGGAATTGGGGTTTCTCTGATAAAAGACACCCGGAATAACCTGCTCACCCCATTAAAAGGGGTATATGTTTTTTTTAATGCTTCGTATAATTCAGCCCGCAGCAGTTATGGAAAAATAAGCCTTGACCTCAGGTATTATAAAACATGGAAAAGTAAATATACCCTGGCATTCCGTTTCATCAATGATTTTACGGTTGGAACGCCGCCATTTTACGATTACGCCTACCTTGGGGGCGATAAATTTGTCAGAGGATACTATTATGGGCGATACCGCGATAACTGTTTAACCTCTCTCCAGGCAGAGTTCAGGCTTCCTGTGGTCTGGCGGTTCGGATTAGCTGCTTTTGGCGGGTTATCAGATATCTACCATGATCCGGGCCGTATCACCTTTGAAAGTTACAAATACAACATTGGATTAGGCCTTCGGTTCCTGATCGACAGAAAGGAGAAGACCAACCTGCGTTTTGATTACGCGATCGGCCAGGGTGAAAACAATGGGTTCTATGTTTCTTTTGGGG
>Ga0118677_10000223_pt1 | contig 86067 bp, 102 predicted proteins | sample AliMusrvi5mmetaG_FD_86154 | JGI IMG/M metagenome (GOLD analysis project Ga0118677, IMG submission 86154)
ATATCGTTATGGCAATTGGCGGCACCGCTGATGGCGTGAGACAAGACGGGAGGAGTGGTGGGCAAGAAATTGCCTTTGTGTAGGAGAAAACATGGGTATCATGGATCCTGTCCCAGTTGCGGCACCGACGCTTGACCAGAAGAAGGCCGTGACTCGGGCTATGGTGAAGAAAATCGTCAAGAAGATGCGTGATCATATTGCGGAAGATTACGCTGAGGGATTTGAGCAGATCTGGCACAATCCCCTGGGTTTGACCCCGCAAGAGTCATTGGACGCTTTGCTGGGTGAAGCGGTAGAGTTGCTGCGGTTCGCGGAGACGATTAAAGGCACCACCAATAATCTGGTGCCTGGGACGATCAAGTTGGCGGCCCCCAAGGATGTGACGGCGAATCCGAATGGCACGGTGACTGTGGCCACCTAAAGTGATGGCAAGCCCGAAGTGGATTTGGGCTTGCCATCGAAGGCCATGGATTGAGACTGGGGGCCGCTCTCATGGCTTACGGCAAGATTGTCTTCAGATACTTTCGGTGGCGCGCTGTCGCAGCCGCGAAAAATGCGCATCACTTGGTTACATTACGCACACTCCATCTTAATTTAGATACTTCGGAAAATATATAATGAGGTAATTATGAAATGCCGCCCAATCCCAGGATTCGAAAAGCTATACGTGATTTCACGCACTGGCGACGTTTTCCACATTCTGGACGATGGTAAGTTCTCACGCATCAGCCCCGCCACCAACGATGAGGGGTATAGGACCGTAGTCCTATATAAGGACTCGCACCCCAACTTCAAATATATCCACAACCTCATCGCCGCTGCTTACCTCCCCAATCCGGACAATAAGGCCATCGCCAACCATATCGATGGCGACAAAACCCATAATTCAGCTGACAATTTGGAGTGGGCAGATAGCTCCGAGAATACCCAGCATGCCTATGACCATGGGTTGGCTAAGGGCGGGAAGGGCGAGAAAAATAGCCAGTCGAAGTTGTCCAAGAAGCAGGTGGCCAGAATCCGCAAGTCTGATGAATCTGGGGCTAAGCTGGCTGATCTTTACGGAGTGAGCAAGGCGGCGGTGAGTCTAATCCGTAATAATGAGAGATGGTAATATGCAATTAGCGACGCTGTTTGAATCATCTGATACCCAGTCGGTGGCTACAGTAGCCGCCTTCCGGGGCGAGGGCGATGATGCGGAGATATTGATCGTTAAGCGGGAGGCCGAGCCTGAGGCTGGAAAGTGGTGCCTTCCGGGCGGCCATGGGAAACCCAAGGAGACTCCGCATGAGACTGCGTTGCGTGAATTCAATGAGGAGACTGGGTTAGAGGCGCGGCGTAGCGTGCACGTATTAGATGCTCGCCTTCCTGGTGAGCGGGGAAAATCGGAAGCACTTTATGCGGTGAAATTTACTGCCGGCGACGATGTGGAAGCTAAGGCCGCCAGCGACGCTGGTGAGGCGAAGTGGGTACCCATGAAGGACCTGCTCGAGCACGATTTGGCGTTTGGGCATTTTGGATATGCCGTAGCGGCCTACGAGACAATGTACCCAAAGAAGGCGGAGTCACTGCTGAATCCTCGGGGGGTAATCTTGGAGAAGAAGGAGAAGGAAGTCCGCACGGGCTTGCTAATCGTGTTTGAGGGTTGTGATGGCATGGGCAAGTCCACCCAGGTAGAGAAACTGGTGGGGTGGTTACAGGAGCGGGGTTATCGGGTAGAGCAAACGAAGTGGAATTCGGCGAAGCCACTGCGGAAGGCCATCAAGCAGTTGAAGGCGGATCGAGAGTTGACGCCATCGCTGTACAGTTTGATGCACGCTGCGGATATGATTTATCGGTATGAGCATGATGTTCTGCCGGCCTTGGCGAAGGACAAGGTGGTGGTGTGCGATCGGTATGGGCCATATACGAGCAAGGTGCGGGATGAAGTGCGTGGGGTTGACACTTCTTATTTGGATAAGGTATATGGGCATTTCCGGAAGCCGGACATCATGTTCTATTGCGATGCCCCGGTGGAGGTGGCGTTCTCGCGGCTGCTGAAAGATAAGGGCCTATCGTATTATGGGGCGGGGCTGGACTTGAAGCTTTCGGGGAATGATGAGGAAAATTGCTTAGAGTATCAGCGGCGGATGAAGAAGGGGTATGATAAATGCGCCAAGGGGGAGCCGTTCGCGCATCGCTTGAATATGAATCGGAAGGTCAGGGACATTTTCCAGGAAGTAACCGACGTGCTGTATAAAAAGTATGGAATTGGGAAATTTACCTTTAAGTGAGCGGCCATGAAAGAAATTAAGATTTTGAGTCGGTTCGGTGGGGAGAGTTTGGTGCGGTGCTCGTGTGGGCATGAGTTTAATATGACTCTGGATCCGGAGAATCTGGCACAACCTTATCCGTGGAAGGTGATGTGTCCAAATTGTAGGACTAAGGAGTGGTTGCAGCCGTTTACCGGGGAGGTAACGAGGGGGCGGACGCCTGCTCCACCTCCTCCGTCGTCACCTATGCCACCTCGTTGACTTGATTGAGGGTGTTGACGATGCACTCGAGGGCGGGTTGGGTTAGTGCTCCGTCTCTGATGATTAGTCCATCATAGTGGTTGAGGTAGGCTCGTTCGATGATCCAGGAGAATCGTTCTGGGTCGATAAGTTTGCCGCTCATGGTTTTGGAGGTGGCGGCGTAGGTGGTGGAGATGTCGGCGAAGACTGGTTTGCCGTACTTGGCGACGGCTTCGTAGGAATTCTTGAGGACAAGTTCCCATTCGTCCCAGTCTGGGGTGCATGGGTGTGCCCAGCAGGTTAGGAATTGGAGGTTTTTGAGGATGTCTGGTTTGCCGTATTTGTTGAGGCGGTAGGGTTCGGTGGCGGCTTCTTGGATCCAGGCTGGGTCTGGTTTGATTTGTTCGTGGGTGAGGTGGTTGCGGGTGATGGTGACTTGGGTGCCGTAGCGCATGGCTTCGTGGAAGGTGGCGAGGATGTATTCGAGGGCGTCTTTGCCGGTCCAGGAGGTGTGGTCGATGTGGGTGGTGTCGATGACGGTGGGGAGGCCGGGGAGGATGTCTTTGTTGGCGCGGGTTTCGAGGGAGGTGGCGGCGCGGGCGGCGTTGTAGGTGAGGATGCCGCCGCGTGGGGTGGCGGTCCAGGTTTGGTCGAGGTAGTTGGTTTTAAGGATGCCTATTCCTGGATTGATTATTTGGTGTTGGTTGGTGAGGTTACAGACTAGGATGCTGAACATAAGGGTGGTCCTCCTGGGGTTGTGATAGATTTGATTGGTGCTATCTGCACCTCGGTGAAATACGCGGCGATAGTGGTTAATCAGTTACCAATGTTTGCCGCTGAGTTGGTCCCATGACCCTCACCCGCAACTATAAGCCCACTGATGGGGGCTCGTTCCTCAACAGCTTGCCGCTGAAGAATCGACCGGAGGCAGCAATTGACACCGCCCACACGATCTGCGTTATCTTGATAACCACAGGACACGCACCGGAAAACCAGGCCATTCCGGTTGGCCTTAACCGCATGCCCGCAGCGAGGGCACCCTCTACTAGTGTTCCTAGAAGACACCTTCTCAAACCCAATTCCACAACTAGCAGCCTTATACTCAACAAAAAACTGCCCCTGAGTATAAGGCCACCGATGGACCCGAGAACGATGCTTCTTGCCGCACCCAATAGAGTGCCCCTGGATTCCTTGCAGATTCTCCATCACAATCTGGCGAGCATCCACAGATTTAGCAAAGGCCACCAATCGCTTCGCAGCGGCGTGGAGGAAGTCCCGTGTTACGGCGGCCTCTCGGTTCCGCAGCCTCTGAAGGAGGCGGCGGGCCGAGCGGGAGCCAACACTAGCGACTTTTGCCTTAGTCTTTCGGATGCATGCTCTATGATGGTTGAATGTGCCTCCTCGGACATACAGTGTTTTGTTCGATTTTGGCTCAACGGCCACAAAAAGATTCTTAATTCCAGAATCAACGCCGACTATGGTTCCGGCGGCTTTGATTTCTGGAATAGTAATTTCTACAGTCAGGATGATGTACCATTGCTTGCCAGTGAGTTTGAGTTTGGAGTCGCACCATCTGCCGTTAGGGATTGGACCACTTTTGAAGTCAGTTCTTATTCCAAAGATTGTCAGGCCATTCTTGGTGAGGTTGAAGTCGCGTTTCCAGCAGATGGGCACTGTGATTTTCTTGAGAACTGCCAATTGCCACCGCTTGGCTGATTTAGCAGCTCGGTAAAGAGTTACGATATGCCTGAACAAGGAGCAGGTAACTTGGCTTGGGAGTTTGAACTTTGCTCGGACTGTGGCGTAGAATTCGCGGGCAAAAGCTGCTGGTGTGGCAAGCTTTTGCCCTCTGTTGAATACGATTTGGGAGAGCCAGTTGGCGGCATCGCGATATGCAACACCAACTTCAATCAGTTTGGGGTTTTCTGTAGTTAGCTTTAATTTTATGGCTCTGGTTGCATTCATACAAGATATTTTTGACTGGAAATTATATGAATCACGGTGGCTATCACGCCAATTCGAGTGATGTATCTGAAGGTTATGGCTAACTTGCCGCCACCTTTAAGTTTTTCTAATTCTAAGATTTATGGGCACTATACGGTGTTGGCGATGGGGATGGTGACGATTGGGGATAATTTAGCGTTGACGCCAGCGGACAATCCGGAGCGGGGGGCGGCATGGTTTTTGTTGATGTTGGCGTTGGATGATTTTGTGGAGGTGCAGGATGTGGAGGTCAATGGGAACAGAATTTATAGTGATGTGACGATGACGATGGTTACGGATGGGGAGGTGTGGTACCCAGTAGATACGTATGCGGCCCCAATGGTGTTGGGGGAGGCGTCGGTGCATCGTCCTCCGCCGCAGGCGATTGTGAAGAAGTTGTGTCGGGATTTTGTGCGGGCGCTTGAGATTAGTAAATGATCACTGATTTGGCCGTCATTGGCCACTAGATCAAATATATAATTATGGCGGCGCAGATAGACAAATTGGTTATTAAGATGTACAAGAAGGCAAACAGCATGTCACTGGTGGCCAATGAATTAAACATTAGTAAACGTCAAGTTGGTAGAATACTCAAAGGAAACGGCGTGCCGAGCCACATTCGTCATGACCATGCGGCGATAGGATCGGAAATTACAAGCGGCCAATCGCGGGCGGCAATTTGTGATAAGTATAAAACCACATACAAGTGGTTAAACAAGACATTTGGACCAGCTGGGAAAAGGTCAGCCACAGGATTTAGACGGTTCCGCGACACTGTCTTAGATCTAAATAGCATGGGCATGAGCCAAAAAGAGATCGCAGCTAAAATTGGTAGAAACTGGTATTTTGTAAGATATGTGCTGCGGACATGTGGTAAAACCATCCAGCGCAGGCTTGATGATAAAGTGGTTAAAGACATATTAGAAATGTACACAAGCGGCATCGGCAGCCCAACGATTGCGCAAAAACTCGGTATTAATAAATCAACAGTGTTGGGCTATCTGAGGAGCAATAATAAAATTAGGCAATATCGAACACCAATTAAGCCTGGGTCGGCATTAAGAGCTTACTTAAGGCTAAAGCTGTGTTCGATGCAAAAGACAACCCACCATATTTCCATCACGGTTGATGATTTAATTCGATTGTATGATACCCAAAACCACAGGTGCGCACTAACAAATATCGAGATGGCCATCGGCACGAATCGCCATGATTCAATTTCTGTAGATAGAATCGACAATACTAAAGGATATGAACTGTCGAACGTTAGGCTTGTGACTAGATTTGCAAATTTAGCTCGGTCATCGCTGAGCGATACTGCATTTCATGAATTTATTGGGAAACTAATTAGGGAGTATGCCCCCAAGGAGGTAAAATGATCGACGCTATCGCCGTAATCGGTCATCCATCCCGCCTTGGGGGCGCTTGACGATACGGAGCTGGACCACCAGATCACGTGCTGGCAGGCCTTGGGGATTAAAGTTCACATCTGCCACGTATGGGAACTGGATAATAATCTGAAGTCGATGAAGATGGAGGAGAGGGGGTGTATTTATCACAAGCCGCGTGATTGGGTTTCGCTCAAGGGGATGCCCTGTATTTCCTACTGTAATAAAGAATTCCTTGAGAATATAGCTGAAATTAAAAAGTATGTGCGGTGCACGATTTGGGTTAATTGTATGTGTTGGCTTTTTGACAAGGAAAAAGCTGCACATCAGAGTGGGCTAATCGACTATTTTGTATATCAGACAGACCACGCACGGCTAAAAGTACAAGATGAGTTGATCGGGCTTAATCCTAAATATAATTGGGCTAAGATCGTGCCCTATTTTGATGTGTCTGAGTTTCCATTAGTTATAAATAGGCCTAAGGACAAATTTAGGTTCTGTAGAGTCTCGCGAAATGATTCTGCAAAGTTTAATAAGTTTCAGTGGTGGATTTACAATACGATGACGGCTCCCGTTCTGAAGGAAGGCATTGTTTTGGGGTATAATGAGAAGGCTAAAGAAAAGATTGGATCGCCACCCAATTGGGTGAAGGCCTTGCCAGCGGGGGCGATGTCGGTGCACGATGTGTATGGGGTGTCCGATTGCTTTATCATGGCATCTGATACGTACGAGAATTTGCCAAGAGTTGGTTTTGAGGCCATGGCCTCGGGATGTCTTTTAATTGTTGATAATCGTGGTGGTTGGGCCGAATTGGTGCAGCATAAGCAGACAGGGTTTTTGTGCAGTAATGAGCGCGAATTCGTATATTATGCCACGCGAGCAGCTTTTGAGCCGGAGGAGAGGGAAATGATGTGTGCAGCAGCTAGATCTTTGATAGAATATAAGTGGGGAATGACCGAGGCGATCAGAGAATGGGGAAACTTTTTGGCGCAGCTATGATTGATACTAGACTACAACTTAAATCTCATAAAATACGAGCTGTGCAGCTAGACCCATTTAGCTATTGCAACAATAAATGCTGGTATTGCCCGCGCGGCTATTTGCCCAATCCACCACATGCCACTAAGCACATGGAAATAAGCAGTGTGGCCCACATTATAGATGAGCTTGATGCTAATAAATGCACTATTGTGGATGCTAGTCTACGGCATATTTGGACAGCCCACTATAATGAAATACTATTATATAAATATTTTGGCGAATTCATTAATCTCTTGAGAGATAGAAAATATGTTACGTCAGTGCTATCGAATGGCACCACAATCCTACCACGGCTTAAAAATTTGGTTGACGGCATTTCAAGTGGAGTAATTGTGGGCGTTTGCCTCAACATACCATCTATTATTCGTGAAGACTGGATACGATATACCAACATGAACAATAATGCGTATGACGCAATGGTGCGTGGGGTCAGCGAGTTGGTGGCCGCTGTGCCCCAATTTATATCTAGTAAACAATTGTCTATAGTAGTGCATGGTGTTGATGACGCCCACAAAGATCAGCGTGGATATCTATCATTTAATGCGCCAAAGATACCATGCAATGACTTAGATGCGCAGCTCAGTAAATTTAAAGACGCATTTCCAACTGTAAACATATACAAAGCCGGAGGGTTGCATGACCGAGGCGGGCATTTAACTAAATTGGGTGTCATGAACCATACTAAACTATTTACAAGCATCGACGCTGAAGTGGTGGGTTGTAAGATATCACACGAGATGGGGGGCAGACCGCTCGGATGGCTACACATTAACGCCATTGGTGAGGTATTCATATGTTGTTGTGACTATCTATTTGAATATACATTTGGTAATATTCTACAACAGGATTTGAAATCAATTTGGGAGGGCAGCAGGCATGCAGAAGTTGTCAGCAGAGCATACTCTGGGATATGCCGAACCTGCTGCAATGCTAAGCGAACAACTTAGCCAACCTGGCATAGTATTGCTGCCAATTGGTGGGATGTGCAATCGTATGGCAGCCATCATATCTGCGTCGATGCTTGCACAAGAAATAAGAGTCCCACTAACAGTAGTGTGGTGGAAAACATCGTGTGTTGGCCATTCTGAATTTTTAGACTATTTTGTGCCTCCGGCCAATTCTATAATTATTTCGCCAAATTCTGATGTGTGTAACAAATTGATTAAGGAGAAGTGTTATAGAGCTGATATGATTAATCTCGAGTTATGTAGGAGGCAAGCGGTTGGAATTAGCTGCGACAGATTTATACGGAAAAGCGTGGAAAGCAGTAGGATTCCGGCTGTCGAGAGGTTGATCGATGGTTTAAATAGCGGGGTGCTGGCTTTTAAATCGATAATTCTTGAAAGCATTAAAGAATATGTACCATTGGTTTCCAATATACCAGGCATTCATATCAGAGCGTATGAAGTAGATTATAGAGGAGTCGTTGAGAATCCAAGGTCGGAATCTGTCGTAAATGCTTTGATAAATAGATTCGACAATGTGGCGCGGCATGTAGGTAGATTTTATATTACATCAGATAGTAAACGTGCCCTCGACCACATGGTTAATAAGTATGACTGTGTTTGGTTGCCACGAGACCAGTCAATATATAATAATGCGTTCGTGCAGCGCGGCACCGTTGCTGGATTTAATCTGGGTGTGCGTGAGTGGATATTGTTATATAATTGCGCTAGAGTGATAGGGTCATCGCAAAGCAGCTATTCATTTTTGGCTGCCGCCAGATCAAGACAGCTTGCAGTAGTGGGCGTCATTGAACCAATAGAACCCTGGCTCAATATTCAGGTCAAGTCGGCGGCGGCACCTCGCAATGATCCGACTAAACTATACATTATAAACAGAAGTGGAATAAGATTGTGCGGATTTTGCAGCGTGATAGTAACAATACTTAGCCACCTATGTGATTATGAAATGCACTATAAAGATGGGGGTTATTTACCATATATATTAATAAATGATGGGCAGTATGCATATATTGATTCTGATAATTTCTACACCCAATATTTTGAACAACTGACTGAAGCTACGCCATCGCGCGGTGATGTATACGTAGATGGCCATAATAATTGGCTGCCCCACAACATTAATATGGTATTAAAATGCCCAGATAAGCTACGAGCGGCTCAAACCATATTTACAAAATATATTAATACTTGAGTCACCGGCTGTGTGGATACGGTTGGCTGAGTACTTGGGCTAGCGGCGCGTAAATTACCTCCGGCCAATGCCAGCCCGAGAGTGGCCCCGACGGCCATATTTCTCCAATTAACCGCCTCATCAATAGTTGCCATGTGTAGAGAACTTATTTTCATATGGCACCTATACTATGTTTGTCTTGTGCGTCCTAGGCGCTTTCGAGGAAACTTCTCTTTCAGCAACTTTAATGGCCATCTTCACCAATTTCGTTGCCACTATCCGCACAAATGGGAGCTTAGCCTTCTGAGCCTCTTCTCTCAACCACCCCACAATCGTGTCTATATTCTCTGCACATTTTTGCGGTCCCCACTCATTCATCTGACGAGCGTGGGCACGGCACTTGCATCCAGCCACCGCCTTAAGCCCAAATTTATGGATTAATTTTTCTAGTTCAGTGCCTGGCCCGTGGCCCAGCGGTATGGTCTTGGGCGGCGGTTGCGCGGGTGGCTGATTCTTTAGCTTCGCAACCAGTTCAGAGTATGCTTGCTCCTCAAGATAAATCTGATTCCCATCTATTTTGGCCGAGGCGTGATATATTCCTTGCACATACCACGCCGGCCTCTGGGCCGAGACTTTATCAAGCTCACTCTTCAAAATAATCACTAGGCTCATGGTGGCACTATCTTCGTGCAGTTGGCACTATTTATAGTAAATGGTGGTGTTGTTAAGGTCGGCCCTACGGTGCAAGCAGTCTGAGAATTGGGGTCACACTGTTCTAGGCACACCGAGACGTCGGCTCTGCAATACGTATCATCAATGTCTTCAAAGACGGACCAATTTGCTTGGTTAGATGGGTCTGTAATTGGGCATGGGCTATAGCATAGCGCAAGCTGCCAGAGAATATATAGCCCATGGGGTGGATTCCAATCATACCAAGTGTTGGACGACCGAATCCAGTACGCCGATCCATTCCAGAGGCAACGGGGCACAGTGCAATCGCCGTTTACGGCGAAATTGGGCGGCGGCGGCTCCGGCCCAACTGGGTCTACGCACTCACCGCCTGGCACGATAGTGCATGGAGTATCGCCACAAACTGTCCAATAGAAAGTGCACAGATGCGACTCTCCCGGAGGATTCCCATCCCATACCCACTCAGTTGATGATACACAAGGATTAGCGATGCATCCTGGTGTAGATCCACTAATTATTACATTACCACCACCATCTCGTACCCAATCGTTGGCTAGTGTGTCCCAGGAAGCATAATAGTCTTCGGCACAAACCCCAGCGCTGGAACTAGAGCTAGAGCTAGACCCCCCGGAGCCTGAGCTTGAGCTAGACCCCTCGCTGGAGCTGGAGCTGGACTCTTCACTAGAGCTAGAGCTGGAGCTGGACTCTTCACTAGAGCTAGAGCTAGACCCCTCGCTAGAACTGGAGCTGGACTCTTCTTCGCTGGAACTCGATGACTCCTCGCTGGAGCTAGAGCTTGGCTCCTCGCTAGAACTAGAGCTTGGCGGAGACGGCGGGCAGGGATCTGGCCTAATGTTCATAATATTTGGGCAGAAGTAGAAATCCTCCTGGCAGCACTTCACTTCTAACGGAGGAGCCTGCACCAGCTTCGGATCCCCGCTATTCAAACCAACTCCCAATGGTGAATACCAATCATAATTAACCGGTGCAGCCTTCTGGGGATCGGTATTCGGCCTCACGCACGACGGGTCCGGGACCCACAGTGGAAGATTTAGAATCTCCGCCGCTGTTGAATCAATCTCAAGGCCCCATTTCAACAACAGTTTACTAGAATCAACAGATGGAGAAACAGACAAGCATTGACTAGTATAATCGAACGAAGCGTCCAAAACCACATTATTATAGGGGCGCAAATGGGCTGCCGCCAGGGTCTCAAGAGTCAGTGTCCGCGAAATCTTCCGCAGATCCTCGCTGAAATTCCGCAGCAGCATCACTGCGCTTTTGGACTGGATATTGTCCACCACCACTTCAACAATATCTAAGAAGGCTTCGCCATTGGCCCCGCCCCACCCGTCCGGCCCACGTTGTCTAACTTTCGCCTTCCACCCCGATCCCCACGCGGCTTTGGCTACCACAGTTGCCGAGAATACCCCATCTTCATAGGATAGACTATATGATTCAAGCTCGACATCGGTTTGAATGACTCGCGCCCCGGTCGTTCCGGAAGTCTCCAACCAGATTTCAACCTTCTGAGCATCATCCTGGAATAGCCTGAGCGAAATCTCAGTGTCGAGCGGGGCTGGCATTGACGTGGATACAGTTAGAGTGGTATCGTGTACCACCGCTTGGTAAGATAGCTCGGCGGGGCCTGCTAAGCCGTCGCGGCCAGCAAGCCCATCATAACCTTGCGGTCCTGCCTCCCCTTGACAGGCTTTGGCAAAGAGGGTGTTGGTCAGATAGGCCCGATTTATTTCCAGCCTAATGTCGCCGCTCTCAACGCTGGTCTGGTAGAATCCTTTCGCCGGGCTAATTAGGTAATAATAGGTATTAGGATTTTGGTAGATCTTGAAGGTGGTGAAGCTGTTGAGTTTTTGGAGGGCAGTGGCGATTTCTGGTGAAACGAGCCCGTTACTCTTGATGGTCACCAATTCTGTGGATAGGGTCTCTCCTTCATCGATCCATTGATTGAGACGCGCTACGTACCTGTATCGCGTCCCGCTCTGGTCGATGGCAACCTGTCCATCAACTGGCTTAGAAGGAAGCTTCATACCTTATATTTATGTTTGTGGGGTTGCCCCGCGAATGCCGAATTCTTTCATGACCTGAAGAACTCGGTCCCACGAAACTGGTGTGAAGCCGTTCGGATCTACTCCCACATCCATAGAATTAGGATCTGGATTCTTAATATTCCCATGGACGTGGCCGTATAGTGAGTATGCCCCATGGAAACTACAATTCCAGGAGCGATGGGGGAAGTGGCTTAGGGAGACCTTCTGGCCGCAGATGGTGGTGTTAACAGTAATATTATTATATGGGTCTGGGGCGCGATAAAGCTTGATCCGACCGAGGGTGTGGAGCTTATCAAGGCGATGGATGACTTTTACATCATGATTGCCTGGGATGAGATGGATATTTTTACACTTGACCATCTCAAAATACCACTCGATCTTATTCCAGGCGACATCGCCGAGGTGCCATAGGGTATCATTTACCCCCACCGCATTGTTAGTGTTGGCGATAATGGTGGTGTTCATCTCGTCGGTGGCAGTGAAGGGGCGGTTACAGTACTTGATGATGTTGAGGTGGTCGATGTGGGTGTCTGCAGTTAAAAAGATCATGGCTGGTGGTGCCTCGCCGAAACGTTGTTAGGAAATTGTTTTTACATTCTCGGGCAAAATTAACGTATGGTGCTATCGGAGGCTGTTTAAATACTTAGCCGATAGCTCGTGGGTGCGAAGACACGACATGAGCGAACAAGATCAACTAGCTGCGGAGACATTCATGCCATCAAGATCGAGGACCACCGGACTACACGAACGGCAATCCAGAACCGAAGCTGATGTAGCCAACCTTACAACTCAAATAGGGCAATTAGCCAACGTCCAAGCCTCCCAGTCAAGCAACATCAACAAATTGACTGAAGCGGTCACATCTGTGAAATCTGATGTGGCCAATTTGTTGGAAGCCGTGCATTCGGTCAATGCCACCCAAAAAGAGCAATGGACCCACATTGAAAAATGGGCTGAAGTCAGCTCCACCACCAAGGCACAGGCGGGGAGGGTCAATGTGCCACAGCTGGCGGCTTATGTTGGGACTATGATTGTGCTGGTTGGCGGCCTATTTACATTGGGAATTACCCCACTAGCCCAGAAGACGGATTTCCTGCAGCTGCAGCTTAACCAGCACATGGCCTTGGCCGGGCACCCTGGATTGGTGGAATGGAAACCTGCCGTTGATACTAATTTGGCAATCTTGAAATCCAATCAGGCTGATAATATGGTCACCATCGCTAGGTTGACCGCCGATCAGGTGAAATCTGATAAAGAACAGGCCGAAATCAAGGTTTATCAAAAAGTCCATGACCAGCAAATCGCTGAACTGCGGGACACGGTGCGGGAGTTAATGAAGCTAACTGTGGGCGACGAAAAAGAGCATGTGAAACTTGACGCGGCAATTCAAGTGATCCAGAAACAACTCGAAACAAGCACATCGGACCGCTTCTATGGGCGAGATGGCGTGCGGCTGGAGAAGGAAGTCGAACGCCTCAAAGACGACATCGCGAAATTGCGCCATCCATAATGCCCACAGTATTCAACGGGGATGAATACGCCAGGAAAAATCGTAGTTATCGAAGGCCAAGACGCCGTCGGTAAGAAAACCCAAAGCAGGCTACTAGTGGAAAAATTGATGGAGCGAGGCCGCAAGGCCGTCGGCATCAGTTTCCCCATCTACGACTCGCCCAGCGGCCATGTCATCCGCAGATACCTAAGCGGGGAATTCGGGCCTGTCTCTTCAGTTAATCCTAAGATGGCATCTACCTTGTACGCCCTCAATCGCCACGCCCATCGCGGGATGGTAGTAGACTATTTGGCCCAGGGGGTGACCTTAATCTGCGATCGCTACGTTGAGTCCAATTTTGGCCATCAGGGTGCAAAATTCGACTTAGATGAGGAACGGGAGGCCTTTTTCAAGTGGTGCGAGCGCCTCGAATACTATGATATGGACATGCCCAGACCATCGGTGGGCATTTTATTGCATGTTCCCTGGGAGGTTTCCAAGCAGCTGCTTGTGTCGCGCGGTGCAATTATTGACGGGCATGAGGGCGACGATCATCATCAACAGATGTCGGAGAAGTCTTACCTGCATCTGGCTAGACTATATAATTGGACGGTGGTCGAGTGCTACGCCGGGGGCCGGATTAGGTCGGCCAATGAGATTTCGATTGAGATTTTTTCTAGGTTGATGTCTCTGGGGGGCTAAGCAGCTTGTAGGGGTCTCGGTATTTGATTTTGGTCTTTGGGTCTTCCTTGAGCTTACCGATAGCCAAGGCCTTCCGCCACTTCTCAATATCATCAATCTTAGAAATTTTGGGATGCTCTTTGCCGGTAAGCAGCTCGTCGATGGGCGGCTTGTTGGCTTTTCTGCCGTAGGTGCCATTATAGAGGTTGAAGGAGGTGCAGCGGTCCCCAATTCGTAGGGTGCAGGACATAACTTTGGTGCTCTCGTGGTCGAACTTTGATTCCTTGCCCCACAGCTCGCCCAGAGAAATTAGGTGCCCCAAAAGGTCTTCGCTCTCGGGCTGCGGTTCTTGGGGTGTGGTGGGCTTTTCCTGTTCGACTTTGGCGGCAATATTGAAATCTCCACAGGTGCATTTGCCGGCGGCCCCTTCGACGTCGCAGACTTTTTGGCAGGTGGGGCAGGTGGCAATTGTGCCAACGGCTACGCTGCCAGTGGTGCCTCCGTTTTTGATTCTTTTTGGATTGACTTTGATGACTTTGCCTTCTGGGGTCTGGACGCGGATGAGGCCGGTCTTGTCTGGCTTGTCGTCGAGTTTAATAAAGCCTGGTCTAATTACACCCATGCCGTCGAGGACCTGGACTTGGTCATTCATGTTGTTTCCTTCCTTAACCCGTCGCTGGTGTTGCGGCCCGCCAGCGGTGGCAAATCTAGATGGTTCAAATATAAGATATGAAGCTATTAGACCTATATGCTGAGAGTAAGTCTAGCACGCATCTTCCCAAGGCGACCTCCAAGCCGATGAAGAAGGTCTTTAATTTTGCTAAAACTGGTGGTCCCAATCGCTGGTATGCCCCAAACAAGGGCATTGGTTATGATTGGCCAAAAACTACCTGCTCTCCTGTGGGGCATAGCTCGCATATCTTAAAGGGTGGCCATACTTGATTAGCTGATTCGCGCTCTTTGCCCCTCTAATGTTGGGAAAGGCAGAGCACACCAATATCAGCATCGCACAGGATATGATATAGATATCAATCCAGTCTCTAGAATCGGTATGCAGAAGTGCTCCCTACGGTTGTTGAAGTGGGGATTGCGGGGGCGTGGGTTGCGGGGGAGTTTCCGGCTTCGGCTGAGCCATGGCTTGCTTGATATATTCCCTAAGCTTATCGCCGCCGCTATATTTAAGCATACGCCGGATCAGCTCGTGTAAGACCTGCTCCGGGATATTCCCATCTTGATAGAACTTGACGATATGCCGATTTTTCTTGTGCTTCCGGCAGCCATCGCAGCAAGGAAGCACATTGGCCGCCACGCACGGGGCCTTATCCTTGATGGGGAAAGGATGGTCGGGGCTGTCTGCGTCTTTCCCACAATAGGCGCATTTGAACTCAAAATCTTCATAGATCTTGTAGATCTCAGGCAGGGACACATTGGTGTCGATATTAAGCCGCCGAGCACGCCAGCGACTTTGGCGCACCCATCCACTAATCAGTTTTTTCAGCAGTTCGATGCGAATGGGGTCGTTAGGGCGTTGCACCGGCTGCAGGTTGGGGGCCTGACTCATTAGCTTCTCCTACATCCGGGGCGATCATGCGCACCACCCCAGATAGAATATCAGAGAGGTTTTCCTCATTGATTGTCACCCAGGTTCCCCGGATCTTGACCACGGGTTGGGAGACGAGGTCTGCGTGGGTGGGCTTGGGAGGGTCGTTCTCGGATACGCAGATTAGTTCCAGAACCAGGATGAAACCGATACCGGTCTTGGAGGCATCGTACTTGTCGAGCTGGGCTTGCACGGGCAGGCCCGCGATCTCCATCACAGAGTCAGCTCGTTCTTTCATCCAGTCCGTTACGGTGGTGGTGTAGCTCATATGAACCCTCTCGCTAACGTTACTCTTTTTAGATACGTAGCGAGATTATTGCGACACTATGGCTTTTTGGGTGGTGGGGGCGGCCACTTAGTACGGTATGCTGTTGCGAGGTCGGTGAATTCCTTCTGCTGGGCCGGCGACAGTTTTGCTTTATCTTGATTGTTTACGATGTGCAGAATGCGCTGCGCTTTGGCCTGGTCACTGACGCTGATGGCCTGTTTGAGTAGATTGAGCTTCTTGGTGTACAGAACGCTAGTGTTAACTTGGTATTCCAACGCAACAGTCATAAGGGAAAGCAGGGCGGCGGTGTGCTGGTGATCGGCCTCAGATTTGCCAACAGCGTCCGGGAACTTCTCCTGGAAGTATCTTAGCGCTATTGCCCTATTCTTCCACCCTTCTTTAAAATCCTGGATATAATTGGTCAGGCCCATGGTCTGCAAGATTTCAAGAAAACCCGAGACCAGCTCCTGGAGGGTTTTGTCCTTAAATGAATATATCAGTGTTTGGCCGGCGTCGTCCACATAACTGACTACGACAGCGTTCTCGTCTTCACTCCACTTACGTGGATTAAGGAGCTGGGAGATATTGAGGATAGAGTCTTTACCAAAACCAGCTCCAGAAGCCGGCTTGGCCTTAGCATAGAGATAATTGAGGGCAGTGTATTGCTCACCAGTCATAGCTGCTGGATCGAGAGGAACGCGGTACTCTCTGAGCTTATGCTGCTCGGCTGGGGACAGTTCAAGCTGGGATAGAGTCCGATATAGATTGGAATTGAGCAAGGCTGCGTGCAGCCTGGTGACATTATCTCTGGTGAAATCATCAACCGAGAGCGGCTTATTGCCCATAATGCTGGCCACGATCTCTTTGAATTGGCCCTCAAACCCATTCCGCTTAGCCAGAGCGTCCATTGCAACGATCTGCTTCAGCATGTTATCTAGGATGACCATTTCCTTGCGGGCACCCATGCGGTCGTCCGGGGTCAAGTCACCCATGTTCTTGAGGAGGTCGGATGAGGTGAAGTCCTTGGCGTCGGCCTCGGTCAGGGGGCCATGCAAAGGCTCAAAACAGACTAGCGATAGTGCGTCAGATAGATCCATAAAGTATATTTGATGCCCTCATATCCCCTTCAGGGCTTCCTTAAACCAGGCCGGGATCAGCTTTTTATTCCTCTCGTACCACCACCGGAATGACTCGTCTATAATATAGGTGTCGGCCCAGTCCTCCACACTACGGACGCTCCGCCCCACGCATTGGACCAGCTTGAGGGCGGTGAGCCATTGGTAGTATTCTGGGTCTATCTCCATCCTGGCCGCCAGCTGCTTGTCCTCATATTGGTTCGGGAATGGCACCTTGCACACGATCTGGAACCGACTATTTCCAGAAATAGTGACCTTCCCATGCCGCCTAACCACAACCCAGCCAGTTGATACTGTTACGCAATAGCACGGCATTGCGATTGGATAATCGCGTTTGATGTAATTGTATTCACCTGGCACGAATATGGCATATGGCGATTTTCTATATTGAATTCTATGCCCATTGTAGTCGGTGCGATACCCACTTAGAGTAGCCACCGCCTGTATTGTGTCAATATTCGATGGGACGCTTGATGTATAGACCATGGTTAGCTTATTGGCCGATTTTTCTACTCCATCCCAATATGGTAGCTCATCTAACAACGCATTCCGTTGTTGGCGGCTTAGTGACAATAGATTACCTAATTTCCAGATTTTATCATTGTGCCAATCGCCAAGATAACAAAGCGGGACAAAATGCGACTTCTTGACCATAATTAGTGCGTCGCCCGCATGGTTGTGTAACATCCTATGTGTAATATTAGAGGCATTTAGTAACTCGATGAGTCTTTTGATTTTACGCTCCCGTCTAAGCGCAAATCTTACCTCAGTGTTCTGGTCACTTACCCACGTCCCATCCGCTTGAAAAGCAACAGCCAGCCTAATTTGATTATTGGTCAAATTAACGCCACTACTTTCATAGTTGCCGCCACAAATAAATTGCCAATGGCGAGATACTGGTGCTGAGTCGGCGGTGGTTTCGATTACAGTATTGGATTGTGAATTGTGCCATAGCATTTTGTGCGGTGCTGTCACCACTAAGTTGTTAGTCATTGTGTCGAATTCAACCCAATTATTACTGGTGGTCCTTGTGATTTTCAGTGGCTCTTCAAACTTAATTTCCGATGTTGCCTTATCATATGCCGCGACCCTAACGTTTTCTATTAGATCTGGTAGCCTTACCCACCCAAGCTCAGTCAAAATTTCGGTCTCTGAGTCATAACAGAGCTCGTCCTTTAAGTCTAAGCCTTCATGCATAGCCGGGGCCACCAACACCGTATCAGTAGACTCTCCATGGAATTGGAGCATCTCGGCCTTATTTCGGAAATCCTTCTGGAAGAGGAACCTACTGCGATTGCGGCAGCCAGACATCAGCATCTCCGCAATATAGAAATTGTGGGTGTGGACTATCCCCCTCTGGCCGGGATGCTTATCCGTGATATCATCTACGGCCTTGATGAGCTTGGGACCCCAATTGATCATGGCTGCCTTGCCGCCTACCACCTTAACTACTGGCTGGAAGAAAATGGGCCTCTTCGCGGGCGGGAAAGTGCTAGTCATCCTTTTGGCTGCAATATGGGCGCGGTCAATCCCCAGCGAACGAGCCATGACATTCACGTCAAGAATGGTCGCCGACATTAGGAGAATATGGTCCGCGAAATCGAAGATGTGCTTGTGGGCATATTTCTTGACGAAGATGGGCTTGAAAGACACCCTGCGGTAGCCCGTGGTGCGCTCCTTATCGGAGATCTCAGAAATCCAGTCCTCGGCTCTGCCATCGCCCATTTCCTCCATAAAATGGTCGAATTTTCTAATGATGGACTCGAGATCGTCAGTCCGACGCACGTCTTCTTCAATTCGGGCCTTGTTGAGCTGGTCGGTGAGGAGTTGGCGAGCATTGTTGTCGATGAGCCATTTAGCGTATTCCTCGGGCTGCTCCAGAACTGGGAGTTGTAGTCCCGGCAGGTAGCTGTCTGAAATAGTCATGGAAATGAAATCCATGAGCTGGGATTCTGTATTGTGCGCTTCGTCCAAGATCATTAGCTCCCGTTTTCCGAACCGCTTTGTGAAGCTGGTCTGGAAGAGGTAGCTCGAGAAGTTCATGAGGCAGAGGGAGGCGTTCTGGGCCTTGTCGACTTGGGCGTAATAGGGGCAGAATCCACCCAGGCACTCTTTGTAGAAATTCTTGCCTTTCCTGCGGCAATGCCCGTCACCGCAGTCGTGTGGCCTGGTATCTTCCCATTTCTTAATTTCACTGGGCTTATATAAATTGGGGTTAAGAGTGAGTGGGCAGTTGTAGGCGTTCCGGCCTTTTAGGTCTACCAGAAGTTTGGCGTGCCGGCCTTCTTCTCCGAAGTCTTTCGAGAGTTGGTCTTGCAAGTGCTTGCCGTTGGTCACCCAATACGCGGTATTGAAAAATTTCGATATGGTCGCGCCAATCACCGATTTACCAGAGCCACAGGGGCCTTCGTAAAGCACAAACTTTTTACCAGATGCAAATTGTTGTAATATCCACAGTGTAGTTTCCAGCTGACCCTCTCTCGCCTCCGGCAATAAGAATTGGTTTGAAATTGATTCTGGTGTCAAAGATAAATTGTTCATGGAGAGACCTTATGAATAGTAAAATGTCTCAGTTATATTTGAGCGGCGAATCTGCTTCAACTATCGCGAAACAGTTCGGTCTCACCAAGCAGACCGTGTTGTACCACCTGCGCCGCGGCAAAGTGAATATTAGAAAATCGGCAGATGTTGTAAGAGCACTGACTGACACACAAGAAGAAGATCTGGTCTCAAAATACCTACGCGGAATAAGCATCAATGAGCTGCACAAAGAGTATAAAATAAGCTTAAGTACAGTATCTGATATATTGACGAAACATCGAATCAAGCATCGTTCAATGCTACAGGCGGTGGGCTACCATGCGGTGCTACTGCCAGATGTCGATACTAACTTATTTCTTTATTTTATAGGATTACTATTGACTGACGGATGGATTTATATACGCAAAAATTCAAGAACTATCGGCTTTGGATCAAAAGACCATATGATTGTTAAATATTTAGCCGACCATATTAGTCCTGGACGGAAAATCTATACTGAATCACATGATAATTCCAATTTCTATCGGATTCTATTACCAATCACTAAAGAGCAGGTAAATATGCTGAATATGTGGGGGTGTCACCAGCGGAAATCTTTAACGCTGCAACCGACTAAAAATTTAATGGGCCTAAGTCGTGCTAAGTTTATGCAGTTGTTAGTCGGACTAATAGAGGGCGATGGCTCAATATTATATAATAATAATGTTGGTAGGGTTTATTATTATTCAACTGAAAATTTTTGCAGGTTTGTCCGCAACACCGTTGGGTTTGGCACAATTGTGAAATGCAAGACAATTTGGCGATGCACTTGGTCATATCGCCAAGCACATAAGCTAGTGAGTGAATTGCTGAACAGTGAGATTAGAATACTGGATAGAAAATGGCGCAATGCTGCCGCCATATGCAATCACTACAAAGTATTTCAATAGGCTATGAAGATTGCAATCACAGCAGACGTCCATGTCGGTGTTCCCGGTCGGCTCGCTCACATCATGTGGTGCCTCGCGGCCATTCGCGAAAAATGCACTCAGCAAGGCATCAAACACATCATGATACTTGGCGACCTATTCCATGACCGGGAAAGCCTGCGCGTCGAGGACCTCAACAGCCTGGTATCTTTTCTCGCCGAAACCGACGAGAAGTATGGCATCAAAGTAATCTCGTTTCCCGGCAACCACGACCTATATCTGAAAAACTCTTGGGCGATCAACAGCCTTAAACCACTTGCTCGATATATCACCAGCTACCACGAGGTTACCGCCATGGAGCTGGGTGGGGTTAGATTCTGGGTTGTTCCATTTATACACTATGAGTCAGAATATATCAAAGAGATTGCCAAGGTCAATAAGCAGCACCGGAAGGGCGACGTACTTCTGACCCATATCGGAGTTAAGAGTGCTACTCTAAATATGTGCTTCCTCTTGAAATCGTGGTCGGTGGTTGACTTTTCGGACTCCCCATTCGATCGCATCTATTCCGGCCATTTCCATGTGCATCAGCAGGTGGGGAATAATCTATGGTATCCTGGCAGCCCGATGGCCTTTAAGTTCGACGAGGGTGATGCAGACCATGGTTTCCTAGTTTTCGACACCGAGACCAGGCAGCATAAATTTATAGATTTATGGGAGGGGGAGGAAAATCCCCCACCTCAGTACCGCACCATCGACGATTCACGTCTGCGAAATCTTCGGGTTGGTGATATCCGCGGAAATATCATCCGCATCGCCCTTTCCCGAGACTATACCCACAACCAATTGTCGATCATCCGTCGCTCGCTGCTTCAGAAGTATGGGGCCAAGGATGTGCGATGGATGAATCTTGCCTCCAAGGAGGACAAGGAGGCGGTACAGGCGGCCAAGACCACTTCCGCCGCTTCGGCGGCTGAATTGTTTGCTAGGTTTCTAAAGGCCGATAAGGAGGGGGCGGCTGGCCTCAGGGCCGAGGTTCTCGTTAAGCTTAACACCGAGATCGTTGCAGATGGTGATAGAAGGTATACAGAACAGTTTATTGAGTAGATTATGCTAGAATTGAAATCGCTACTTCTTAGAAATTATAGCTCCTATGGAGACTATGATACCATCATTGAGCTGGATGAATTGGGATTATGTCTAATCACTGGCGAAGTCCACGATGGCTCAGAAAACTCCGATGAACAGAAATTTTCCAATGGGTCAGGTAAATCCAGTATTGTTGAGGCTATTCTCTGGTGCCTCTTCGGGCGCACCATGCGGGTTGCGCAGCCCGGCGATAAGGTCATAAATTACTTCACCGGAAAAGGATGCATAGTAGAGCTTGCCTTCAAGAACGGCGATAGGGTACGCCGGACTCGCGACGTTGATGGGCATAATGATCTACTTTATATTAGGAATGGAGAGGATGGGAAGGGCGACGATGTATCGTTGGGCACCAATAATATGCAGCAGCGGCAGCTCGAGCAGCAGCTGGGTATAGATTGGGATATCTTCTGCGGCTCCACCTTCTTCTCACAATTTGGTCAATCCTGGATGGAGATTTCCGACCAACGACGCAAGGAGGCGTTGGAGCGTGAGTTCCACATGGATCGGATCCAGAATTACGCCGACGTGGCTAAGGAGAAATTGGGTAAGTCTGAAGAGGAGCAGGCCAGGCTCAACACCGAGGTGGCCACGGCGACAACCAGCATTGAATCACTTAATGGCCAGATTGAGGAATTCAAGTCGGCTTCGGCCAAATTTGAGGAGCAAAAGAGCCTCCGTGTTACTCAGATTGAGCAGATCATCACCCAGCTTAGGTCGCAACGGACCTCGATTAAGTTTCCGGACCTAGATGCGGTCAAGAAAAAGTGGGAAATATACAACAAGGCCGGGGAAGGTCTAAAACCGCTCCAACAGGCCCTCAACACCGTTCAGAATGAGGTCAATAAGATCGATCTGGCGATCGAGAACGAGGATGGTCGTATTGAGGAGTGGACCAGGAAAGGACCCTCCTGCTCCGAGTGCGGCAGGCCGTACGATAAGAAGTTCATCGCCGGGAAAGTTGAAGCTCCGCAGACCAAGCTCAAAGAGCTACAGGCGCAGAAGGCTGATGCCGCGCAGAAGGCCAAAACTGCTGGCCTCAATCTGGCGGCTGAGCAGTCCAAAGTACAAGCCCTGATTCCGCCCAATACTGTAGCCCAGATTGAAATGCAGATTCGAGATAAACAGCGGGAGCAGCAACGGATCGATGGGCAAATCGCCTCCCAGGAGAAAGCTCTGGCCTCAGCCAAGGCCGAGGAAAATCACTTCAACGAGTCGATCACGAGCCTGGGTGTCAGAATCTCTAAATTAATCGAGCAAACCGCCGCAGCCAAGCTGAAGGTCACACGCTTAGACCGCTTAATTGCCCATTTGAACTATATCTATCGGGCTTACAGCGATCGGCGTAAGATTAAGAGTTATATGCTCGAAGAGTATATCCCATACTTGAACACCAGAATAGCCTACTACCTGGGTCGGTTCGGCTTCGATCTCAAGATCGAGTTCACAAATGCCTTGGGTATCAAGAGTGATAAATGGGGGTATCAGCAGTTCAGCGGCGGGGAGTGTAAGCGTTTCGATGTGGCGATGATGCTGGCAATGTTCGATTTGCACACTCTAATGTATGGGCGACATTGTAATGTGGTGGTCTTCGACGAGGTTGATGGCCGGTTGGATATGGGTGGGGCGGAGGTTTTTGCTGACATCATCAAGTCAGATTTTGCGGGGAAAGTGGATTCTGTGCTGGTGATCAGCCAGCGACTAGACATGCGGGGGGTTCTGCCTACAGAAATGAAGATCGTCCGGGAGGATCGATTCTCTAGGGTGTCTGAGATCTTGAAGTAATCAAATATACTTTTGGAGGTTGACTCCCTATGGCTCTTGCCGACGATCTAGAGTATACACTCAATGGGGAATATGCCAGAAGGCTGCTTATCAGGTACTTTAGCGAGAAGGGCTTCGCTGAGGACTTCGATAAGAAAGTATACCCACCCCTCCTCCAGGATATGATTGATGAGATCCCGGCACTTGAGGGTAAAGTCGAGTTGGTGCCTTACGTCGCTGAGCTAGACCCCAACGGCACTTGGGCTAGGCTGGGATGGAATATCTTTATCCTGGGAAATCAACGGATGCATTTGGGGGAGACCGAGCACGCCAACCTACAAGAGCTGGCCAGGCAGATGGACAGCGGCAACTACGTGGTTTCGGAGGGGTCGTCTGCTCGGCGGATGCGGTCCGCTCGGGATATTGTGGAGTGGGTTACTAGGGTTCTGCAGTCGTCTAAAGCCGGGCTAATTCGTACTACGGATGATCCAGCTGATGGGGCATTTGGCCGGAAGGGTCCATTTATGGTGGACAATAAATCCGGTAGTATGTGGGAGAGGCCCAAGACCATTCGCCCCGAGGGCAGCAGCCAGTTCTAATTGAAGCAGCAGTGGGGGCAAGCCCGTACCATTCCTCCTATTCCCTCGACCATGACGAATTTATACTTGGAGTCGAGGATTTTTATGTCCTGGTACTCGGCGTTCCCGAGGTGCTCGCACTCGTTGTCTAGGTGGACTATGGGAGCAGCCCCCGTGGTCATAATGACTTCGTCCCCTAAGTCTAGAACGTTCACATCCTCGCCGGGGTCGGCGCTTAACTCCTGGCAGAGGTCGGAGATGACTTCCCGGCAGTTGTCAATTACGCCGGTGGAAATCCCGAGGTATTTGGCAATGTGGGCTTTGGCGGCGACGTCCTTGGGGTTGAATTTCTCCGAGAAGATGGCCCACTCTGCTCCGCGTTGGGTATAGATATCAAAGACCCGCCGGCACATTTCGGTGGGTATGTTTCTGCGGATGGTTTTGAACCAGTCCTCTTCGGCCACATCGTCGGTGTTGCCAACCATTAGCCCATCATCGGCGCGGTTGGACTCCACGATATCTGACCAGTTCCGGTCGTCTGATCCCCCGGTGGAGTTGGTGGGGGTGTCTATGCTAATCATGATGACTGGGTCTTCTGCGGTGATGGTGGCGGAGACCATGGGCAGCTCTTTCTCCACTGACTTGATTTTGATGGAAAAGACATGCTCGGAGATGTTGATGCCACAGCTCTTGTATTTGCGCACTAGGGGTAGGAAGAATGCGGTGAACACTTCGGGGTCGGTGGCCCAGACCCCAACTAGGATTTCATAATCACGGTCGAGGATGGTGGATTCATCGAAGTGGTACTTGAAGCCGTGCAGTTTCAGCTCGCTGATGATTTCGCGCAACGCCATTAAATTGGCCGGGCCGCAGATCTGGAGAGAGTGCTGATGGGTGGTGATGGCGTTTTCGTTCAGAATCTGCCGGAAGTAATTCCAGACCCATACTGAATACCATTTCCCACGTTGCTGATCGTCAGCCAGAATACCACGGGGGTTGTCGACCTTGGGATTGCCGTGGATGGTCTTGATGGGCGATTCGAGCAGGACTTCAACCTCAGCCCTTTTACGGAAGACTTCACTGATGGACTGGTTCTCTTCATTGAGGAGCGTGTAGCCCTTAGCCTGCTTTTTGAGGTGAACGATGATGTTGTCATGTCCGTGGGTGTAGATGCTCTTATTGCAGTGGGGGCAGATGGGGTACTGGCGGTCGAATGCTTTCTTCTTGTCTTTGGAGGTGTTGTATTCAGTTTGTCCGCAGAGGGCGCAAGCGTAGGTGTAGTCGCGGTGGTAGAGTAGGTATACGGTGGCCCGCCAGATAGCCACGCAGAATTCGTGTTCAGCGGTGTCTGGGTTGGAGCGGTAGTCTCCGCCTATGGTGTTGGCCAATTGCTTAGTGAATTCGATTTTATCAGCTATAAGTGCTGGGTCTTGGGAGATCTTAATGACAATGGAGTTGATTTCGTCCTGCTGCTCCCTAGTTAGGTTGCTCATGGTTTGGGTGGCGATCGATCCTCTGACACCGAACAGAACTGGGAGCTGCATTAGCCGTGACATGGGTGCCTCCGAATATTGTTCCCCACGTGTTGGTATCCCTCCGGTGGATAATCCATACCCGTGGGTAGTATTTAAGGTTGATGGGAAAGTATTGCGATCCGGTTGTGTTGGAAGATACGTGGTGGTCCTGGCTGGTGGCTTCCCGCACACCAGACCTAGAATCGGTACGGGAGGAGGGGTTATTGTGGACTAAGGTCGAGGGGGAAGGGCTGCGCCATTGTGTGGCTTCAGAACGACCTATATGGTTTACCACGTCCAACACCGTCTCCTCCGACGATTTGGATTCAGCGATTAAGGCCAGCTTTTTCCCGTCTGATCCGCTGTTGGTGCGCCGCCTTGAGGCTGAAAAATTCCTATTAGAAAAGCCATCTGGGCAAACCTGGGAATTGTTAAGTTCAATGATTTATAGAATCTGTAATGGAGTGTCTCTAAACTTTCATTTGTCCGACGAGCTGAAAGAAGAATTGATTCATGAAGCATTCACACAAACCTTGACTAAAATACGTCGCGGCAAGCTTATATTCAACCCCGGTAGAGCACCCGCCTTCAACCTCCTCACCACCGCCATCTTCAGGATCATGTACTCCATTAAAAATAAAGAGAAGCGTGATCGTGACAAGCGGGCGATGCTCGTTGACCAATTGCTGAACGGATCGGCTTTACCCGACCTGGACAGCATCAGAGTTTCAAGAAGCTTGATCGCAAATGCCATTAAACCATAACGCACGTATCATTGTCGAGTATGCCGCCCCGCGCCCGCCTGTCGCTAGGCTAAAAATCCTACACCGTCCCGTCGCGGCACCCGTGCGGATCGTCAACCAACCCAGAAAAATCCCCCCACAAACCCTAAACTCACGCATCATTGTAACTCCCAGGCCCGTCCAAATCATCGCCCAACAAGACTTCAAAGAACCACTTATCCGCACCATGACATCGCGGCGCGGCCGCCTATCCAATAATGTGCGCAGCGTCGTACGCACCCCCACCCCCCAGCTCAGCGAGCAAGCCAATTCCCTCAAAGGTGTAGGCGTTGGAAGAATCCTAATTATAGTTGGCAACGGCCCCTCGCATCAAGAAGCACCTCTAGATTTGCTCAAAACCAATTCATTCATTGATGTCATGTCGATTAACCGCCCGGATACCAGGATCTGGCCTACCAAATACTGGCTCTTCTGCGACAACTCAGTGGCCAAGCGGCATCACGACCTAATCCAGACATACCCAGGATTGATTATTAATTCGGCGGCCATTAGAGATGTGGGGCATCGTTCCATTAGGGCTAAAACTCTCACCGGCAAGGGCTTCAGCCTAGATCTACGATATGGTATGTTTATCGGGAGAACCAGCGTCTATGCCGCAATGCAGGTAGCTTACTGGATGGCGTATGATCACATCTACCTTTTCGGAGTGGATATGACGAAGGTTGGGGATAAATTATACCCCTGGGGCAGTAACCCAGACGTGAGCGATGATAGCAGAATGCAGCGCTTCAAGTTCGAGGCCGACCACTTCTCGTGGATGACCACCAACACAAGCCCCGAGGTATTAAAAAGGTATACTTTCTGTACTGCCTATAACCCATGGCCGTTCATCAAGGCATTTGAGCAGTTAGACCATCATATGGCGGTCGAAGAAATTCTCAAGAGACACCCAATCAAAAGTCAAGTATGAAGATAGAACATCTATACCTACGTGAAGACGTTGGCTCTCCGGATCCTATGCAGAAGGCCCTCCCTTCTGGAGCCCCGCAGCTAACTGGCCAGGGCATAAATCCAGATGGTACCCCAGGGCCAGTCTACGAAGCCTGGCGCGTTCTTGAAGAAAAGCTCGCCAAACCAATCAAAGTCGCCGATACCGTCAACTATCGTGGTCAACAGGCCACCAAAGAAAGCGTCCCGCCGGTAAAATTGGCGCGGGAAGTCATCACCATCCACCGGAAACACTCTGACCAAGAGCCGCACGATAAAAACTGTGTGATCTACTTCATCATAACGCAGTATAGTGAAGTGGAGGGGCCTGGGGGTGCCGACCGCCTCAACCATTTTGACAGCCGCGATGCTAATACCTCAAAGATTAACCCGCAAGGAAAGAAGGAACTACCAAAAAGACCGGCTGAATATATCAAGAGTGAACTGGTAAGAATGCTGGGGGATAAGCCAGAAGTGCTCGCGTTTTATAATAACGCCTATGCGGAAATCAAACCACTCTACCGCGATAGGGCCAAGAAAAGCCCAGGCCAGACGGCCTCCCGCTTGAACCCCCACAAAAAGGACGTGCAATACCCGCCCTGGTTCCGCGATTTTGCTACCGAAAAGAAGGACACGCTGAGTACGTCCAAAGCTTCGCATGACACCGACGCCAAATTCATTTTCGAAACTCTGGTGGCCATTGACCCGCCAGTCCCGCCGCCCGTTGATGATCCAAATGCCCCCGAACTCAGTGAAACCCCGAGCGCCACTGCGCTATATAGCCAGTTAGATATCCTGAATAGGAAAATTTCACCCATAGCCGAGCCGGCCATACGCGAATTGGGTGGGCGATGGCTGGAGTTGGCTCGCGCCGTTAAGTCGTATAAAGACGACTTGGTCCGAGACATTCGCGTCCCCGTTGATAACGCCAATCTTGAGGCGGCCCAGATCGAGGCTGAAGCTAAACTGAAAGAGTCTTCGTTCGCGCCTCTGATGGCCGGGAGCGGTTTCAATAAATCTGAGAAGATCAGGCAAGTGGCGAAGGAGATCTTGGACGCCAAGTGGGCTGAGTATGTGTCGGCTAATGGCCTAGAGGAGAAGATCGCACAACGCCAGAATAAGATAGCCAACAGGCTCATCGAAAGATGGGTGGCGTTGCGGACCGAGACCGATCAACTTATTGGAAAGATCGCAGCGACCCCCCGCAGAGGGTGGAATACGACCTACTATGTGGTCAGAAACAACGCCCCAGACATGGTCCTCAATTTAATTGGGAAGGGCTCTCAGAGAATGGCCGACCACCCCGATCTGGCTAGGGTCCTGCCCAAACCACACAATGAGTTCTTCTCTATTGAAGAAGTTGGGGCTGATACGCCAGAAGGCCGAAGGACCCAAGAGCTTCAGCGGATGAAGCCGTCTGATACTCCCGATGTGCCACGCGAAGTCAAACCTGACATCGAGCCATTTTCTAAAGTCAGCCATCCTAAATATGGCATGGGCACAGTGGCCTCGATTATGCATGCTGGGGAACCCGCAGAAAGGGTGCTGAACCCAGGAGATGTCGTCAAGGTTCATTTCGCTGGCCACACGGACAAATATGGAAGACCAGTAGTGCTGAACATACTGGCTAACTACCTCACGCTTGCAGGACAATAATATGGATATTAAATTTCAGAAGTACGCCAAGACCAAGAGCACTACCATGAAGGCGGCCCCAAACACCGTCTTCGGCTCGGCCAAAAAGACCCATAGTTTGAAGGGTCCGCACCTCAAGCAGGGCAAGGGTACGCCCTTCCTACAGGGCAATGTTGATGGGTCTTTCAGTAACCCCACAGCCCACCCTGGACATGCCCAGAAAATCAACCTGACGCGGGTCCAGATCGGCAAGCAGTAGCTTCTGCAGTATTTGAAGCAGCATGAACACTCTTGCCAATTCATCCATATACCTCTGCGGGCAAATCGAGAACGACAAAAACGCCACCGAATGGCGGGTATCACTAGCCGCCTCTCTGACCGCCATCGAGCCGACCTTCAAAATCTGGGACCCATTGATCAAGCCGTATTGGTGTAGCCCAGACTACCTAGATAACTCGGTCGGATACGGCTGGAAGTCGGAGATACTGCACGGAGACCCGGAGAAGGCCCGACGTTGCATCTCCGCCAATCGAGAGGCCCGAAGGATCTGCAGGCAGCTCGCGGGCAAGTGTGATATCATCGTGGCTCGCCTCTCATCTGCCTTCACCTGGGGAAGCATCGACGAACTGGAGATAGGAATAGATAGGAATATACCCATATTCCTATGGCTGCCGTCGGGGCTGGTTGGAACATATGGTATCGGTGGAATCATCAAGGATGTGGGCCATATCCCATATTATATCCACACCAACCCAGATTCACTCATCGGCACCATCGCCGGAATTAATAATGGTACCATACCAATTACTAAAATTGATCCAGAGACCTGGATGTATATAACATGGCCACGCACAGTAGGCAAACTTAGGAGCTAAATATGGTTTTCTTGTCGAACGTTGAGCTGGATGTACCGAAACAAACCGTTCTACGCCCGGCCTCAGAGTTTGCACTACGGTATAACTGTTCGGCTGTGGTAGTTCCGCCTGAGCTAATTACCAATGCTTGCATCGCCAGGGCTATGGCCCGTTCCCGGCACAAGGTCATTGCAGCCATCGACTGCCCCAAGGGCAACCAGTTTATGGCTGACAAATTCCGTGGAGTACCATCAGAATCTCTCAACTGCGATGGTTTTGAGATTATGTTGACCCCCACCGGCAATGTTGATATCAAGCGTGAAGTCAAATTCTTGTCGCAATTCCTCCGCGACCATTTCCCGCCTTCGGTCGAAATCCGGTTTGTCCTGGGCTATTATACACCAGGCCACACCCAAGAGCAAAACGAGAACATGCTGCGGGCTATGTCTTTGGTTCCCGCGCCGGCAATGGTTCGGACCACCTGCCTGACCAAGATCCCTAATGTTGAGGGCACACCTGCCGCACAGAAGGACTTAATCGATCAGATTTTCAAAATCTGCCATGTGCCGCTGAAGCTGAGCGGCAATGTCGATTTGGAGATTTTGGATGCTTGCCGCGATGCCAAAAAGTTTGGCTGCACCATCGAGCAGGCCCAAATCATCGCCAAGGATCAAGCCAAAAAAGAATCGGACCAGGCCCAGGCACAGGCTTCCCCACCTCCGGCGTCCCTATCTCTTTCATTGGGGACCTCAGTAATACCAGCTCCCACATCTCAGGAAGCTAAATAGATCTAAATTCTTTAAGCAGATGTGCAACTCTGCCACCGCACCGCCTCGTGTTTATTATCTTATGCGCCATTTCGGCTTTGTGTTTCTTTAATGTTAAATAGGGTATTAGATGAGGTAAAATCTTATGTAATACATTAGACAATACTCGCAATCTTTTGCAATCACGTCTATTTCCTCTTGCTTTCGAAATTCTACTTGTTGTGCCCAATTTGGCAGCAATAATGTCAACAGTGGCGTGGTTTGTCATACTGATAACCAACACTGGTTTGATTGTTGTATTAAATTTAGATAGATATATAGACCCGTCGCCATCAATAATTCCAGCCAACCACGGCCATGTTACATGATAATTAATCGGGGTGGCACCACCCTGATTTGGGCAATTTCCGCGGCGATTTAGCAGCTCTAAAGCACTACAATAATTATCCCACAATTTGGCTTCGGTCTCAGTATATGGTTTAGGTTGTCCATGTTTAATATTTAGCGCATTTAATATTATATCTGCATGAGATGATTTTGTACACAAATGATGGGACATGGTATTTAAGAGTTTACATAATTGCCCACCAACAAGCCGCACCCCATATGATTTGCTTTTAGCTGCTCCCGACGGCGACTTTTGTTTATAATCCTTATTAACTATGTTGGATACCTTAGTCATTATTAATTTATCGCAAGTTGCAATTCTAAGCGAACATACCCTATTATAATATGTCTTATTACCGATTATCATTCTTGCTCGTCGCATATTGAACGATCCCTCTGAGTCAATTATGCCAGCTAGATATTGTAAATCATGTGTATCCATCGTGTTCCTTTATGGTTGCGGCTGACCATAATATGTTTGCTCCGGCATTGCGCGATGTATTATAGTGGTAACAGACACCAACCACCATCACAACAAGGAGCCACGCGTGATTAATACATCGCACCTGTTTCAACCAGGCAAAATACTCGTCACCCTCGACGGAGGAGCTGGGAGCAGCGGCAAGGGCAAATTGGGGGCATTTATTGGCGGACACGCTGATAATTGGCAATTTTGCTGCAATACTTTCTCCGCCAACGCCGCCCATTGGGTGGTTCTTGATGATGGCACCAAATACCTCTACCAGACCCTCAACTCTGTCGCCCACCTCAAAAATTACCAGAAAATGTACGTCTGCGGCGGCTCCGTCCTGGAGCTCCCCGCCGTGCTGCGGGAGATCAAAGAGCACAACCTTACACCCGACCGCCTCGGCATCCATCCGATCGCTGCGGTGACCCAACAGAAGGACATCGACTACGAGCGTGGCACCTGCAATTTCGACGGCGAACCGTTTGAAAAGATGGTACAGTCTGACTGCATGAAGCTTGGCTCGACCCTGCACGGAGTGGGTGCGGCGCGGGCTCGCAGAATACTTCGCCGGGCCGACGTATTGATTGCGAGGGACGTGCCGGAGCTGAAGCCATTCCTCTGCTGGACCGAACACGAAGTCATGAATCGCCTTGAACGTGGCGAGTCCGGCCTGATGGAAATTGCTCAAGGATATCAGTTGAGCTACCTGAGTCAATTTTATCCGAAATGCACCTCGCGCAACTGCAGCGTATCGGCGGGCCTCGATGACTGTTGCCTTCCGCCATCTGTCGTTGGCGATGTTGTGATTAACTTCCGCACTTTCCCAATCCGCGTTAACTCCAACAAGTACGTCCACGCCGAGACCGGCAAACTCCTAAACGCCATCGATATGGCCCAACTCCGCGAATCTGGACAGGCCGACCTCATCAAAGTCCTCAAGGGTGATTCGGGCGGCTGCTACGCCGATCAACGCGAATTGACCTGGGATGAGGTTACCGCCGCCAGCGGCATCCAAAAGATCGACCCCACCAAATCCATCCGCGAAATCACCTCCTTAACCAAACTCGAACGCCGCGTCTACACCTTTAGCAAGCAAAATCTCCTGGAAGCCGTACGCTTCAATCGGGGCAGCGGCAAGACCCACGTTTCCATCAATTTCATCAACTACGTCGATGCTGCGATGGAGGGAGTACGCGGAGACGGAGAAGCACTAACCGAGCAATCGAGGCGATGGCTGGAGGAGAACATAATCACTCCTCTGGAGTCGATCGATGGCGTCCGCCTCACGTTCATTGGTACCGGGGCCAAGACCGACGACATGATCGTGGTGTGAGTATGGCCGTATTGCGCATCGTGACCGGGATCGTGCCCGACCAACCAACTGCTAATTCTAACATATATCCGCGCATAGTGCTCGAGAGAGTTATCAAGCACTTCAACATAAGAGCCAAAAACAAGCCCATCTATGGAAGTGAGATTAACCCCCTCCATGTCGAGCACATCAAAAAGCCCACCCACACCACTAATTGCCTTTTCCTCAATGAATCAGACATGCTCTCGGCTGAAATTGAGACCCTAGACACTGAAGAGGGAAAGGCACTCCTCGGGAAAATCGCTCGCAGTGACGGGGTAGTCGCCCGGCCAATCATGTGTGTTCCCACCTATGTGGACGTGCTCAAAAAACAAAAGAAAGATGGTCCGTTGTCTATTACCGATGTACATAGTATTGTACGAGTACAGGTAGAATGCAATGAAAAGCATGCAGAAGACCATCAACAAAATAACCATGGCGGGTAAGGGCGGGGCACGCATCAAACCAGATGGTGCTAATTACAAAATTGAAATCCTCCAGGGTGGGGTCTGGATCACAGCTGTTTCTGGCCTAACCAAGCCCATCGCCGAATCTATCCTTGAGAACGCGTCTAACCGCACCATTTGTGGGTAATCTATGAAAGATAAATCGTACACCATCGTCATCGCCGGCAAAATTGTCGAGCACCCATCCCTGCTTGAGATCAAGACCACCCTAGATAAAGAGCAGTGGAAGCAGATGGTGGGAAATACGGTCGAATTCTACATCCAGATGCTTGCCGCCAGCCGCACTGGTACTCTCACTGACTCAAAAGACGTCCGCATCATGCGTTCCCTCAAGCGCACCGCCGCTGTCTTAGAAAGACTCGATCCCACCACTTATGCCGAGTTTTATTCGCCGGCGAAAGTCCAGCAGTATGAGGAATTGGTCCAGAAGGAAATGGCCAACATGGGCCAAGTCAGCGTCGCCTATGGGGACAAGCCCGATATTAATTCGGACATCACTATTAAGGTTGATAAGAAGCCTGACCATGGCACCACTATTCCCGTAACCCACCTCTAAGGCTATCTGGCCTACCACCTCCACTCATAGATTTATATTTCAAAGTATTTCAACTAGAAAGGAGAATATATATGAGGCTTACCAAATACGCCATCTCTAAACTAGAGAACCTATGCCATTGGGTCGGAGATATCCCCCACAAACTCGCCATCCGGCACATCGCCAGGCACACCCCAATTCAAGATCTGATACTTGAATCACCACTTCCAGATATCGATCCCCATAAATACTTGAAATTCTTAAGTCCCCAAGGCGTAGACGCCATCATCAGAGCCAGCAAAGTCTCTCAAAGAATCGACCATAATATTGTTGTCCCCAAATGCATTACTTATAAAGATGGTAGCCAGCTTACCATCCAAATAAAAACATTGGCGGAGAGGTTCCAAGATGAATTATTGATTGGCGCTATGCCCGCCTAATTCTAATGCAGGTTCCGCGTCACTTCCCGCCAATGGTTCCAAGACCTCCCAATGAAAGGCTGGAACTCTGGTTTAGCGTAGGTTTCGCGGTTCTGCTCCATCAATTCCAATAGCCTCCGCAGCACCTCAATCGTCTGCTTAATATCATTGACGGCACTGTGAGAAGCTTTCGTGGGCACGGCTAGTACCTTGCCTAGTTTCTCGAGTGAATAGCTCAGCTTCTTCCGTTTTTCATCCCATAGTGGCTTGAAATGGCTGAACTCTGGTTTCTCTAGATTGTAATTAACCAGCGGCTCGATGTACATCTTGACGAATTTGTAGACGTCGATCACCTTGCACGCCAATGGTGGTAATCCATATTTCTTAAGACGACTATTAACAAACCGCATATCGAACCGGGCGGAATAGGCCAAAATAACTGGATTACCTAAATTAGTAATTATCTCGCTCAGCTGCCGCACTGCTTCACGTTCGCCTAGATCCCCACCACTGTAGTGGTTGTAATCCAAAACCTTACGGATGGTCCACTGGTCGGCAGGCCATTTCCCGGCAGCCACTAGTTGATCTTCCTCCGCCATTCGGACGGTCGTCTCTGGATTCAGAGCGATTGAAGCATTGAACTCCTGCGGCTGGCCACCCAGTACGACCACCGCAATCTCGGTAATCTGCGCCCAAAGCACATATGATTTGGTACCAGTGGTCTCAGTGTCTAGGAATACTGGTGTACTAGGTGTACTACCAATCCCCACCAAACCCTTCAACTGGCTGATCGTCGCATCGATATCAACCAGGGAAACGCCTTCGTGAAGTGTGGCGATCTTCATATGGTATATTTTCGTGCATTTCCGGTCGTTGGTATGGGTATAATTTGCGACACTTATCGGCCCACTCTTTCAACACAGCGTGCCGTTGAGCACGCCAACGCTCGTAAATTGATGGACCTTTAAGCTCATACCCCATTAGCTGCACCCAGTCGTAGTCCCGCATGTATCGCAAACATAGCAGCTGCCATTCCTTCTGGTAATACTACTGCACCGGCTACACGGCGGAGCATCAATGGACATCTTGGGTGCATCAGTCTGTACGGCGTATTCGTGGGCGTGCTCGTTTTTAGGCTTCCCTAGACCAGAATTTTCCCCATGGCAATACATTAGATCAAGCTTCTTGACCAAATAGTCAACCGGACTGTCCGTAAACCTAATCGTCTGATTCATGGTCATACCCGACGGCTCAAACTTGGTGTGAATGAACGCCGGAATAAGATGCTCAAGAGGGATACCATACTGCAGGGCAATGCTGAATAGCTTAGTGAAAGCATCCATCATGCCATCCATCGTCGACCCACCCTTACCAAATCTGATAAAAACCTCACCAGGTTTCTTATCGTCAAACTCGTTGATGGTCAAATAGCCCTTGTGCCCGGCTATCTCAAACTTGTGGGTGGTCCCAGTGCGGTCCTCCGCCATGGGCCGGCGTACCAGCTTGGCTTTGGGTGCCTTCTTGACCTCGTCCGCCTTCACCGCCAATGGCTGCGATTGCTTACAACCATCACGATAGAGAGCCACGCACTTGATGCCCATCTTCCAGCTATCAAAGTAGATCTCGCCGATTTCTTCGGGCGTAACCGTGAATGGCAGGTTCACCGTCTTGGACTGCGCACAAGTAATGAGCGGTTGTATCGCGGCCATCATTTTAAGGTGTCCTCGCGGCGCAACGCACCGCCCCGACGGACCGGCTGCCATGGCACAATCGAATATGGGCAAATGCTCTGCCTTGAAACCAGGAGCCCCCTCTATGAACCCATTCTTCTCGACATACGAGCAGATCTCATTAGCGTTCTTATAACCCAAGTTGAAGAGCGACTGCCGCACCGTCTCATTGACGATCTTGATCGATCCCCCACCAACCATGCTCTTATAGGATACCAGCGAAAAGGCCGGCTCGATCCCCGTGGTGTTCATGCCCATCAGGAAGCTAATAGTCCCAAGAGGTGCCTGAAGACTGCACTGCGAGACGGTAAATCCAAATTTCTCGCCATTATCGATGACCCTATCCCAGATTTCAGCCGCCTTGTGTTCCATCCCCAGCAGATCGTGCTTAATCGAGTGCTTGGACAAGATAGCAGCATCAGCCTCACGATGTCGCCCCATAATAGCCAACATGCTGGCTTTGTTGGCCTCAAATGCGGAGAATGCTCCAGTCCTAGCAGCCAATTCAGACGACACTAGGTATCCTATACCAGTCATCAACGACGCCAACCGGGCCGCAATTGCTCGCCCACCATCCGAATCGTACCCGTGGCCGAGCTTCATGAGCTGTGCACCCAGATCACCATAATTAAGTCCGATTGGGCGAAGGATTCTGGAATTCTTGGCGATTTCGTCGGTTGGGTACTCAGCCTTGGCGATAATCGCGTTCTGGGCAATTACAAACAGCCTAACTGCCTGATAGAATCTCTCATAATTGAATTTATTGTCGTCGAAGAATTTACTGATGTTGATGGCGCAAAGGTTGCAGGCCGTGTTCTCAACGTGCAAGAACTCAGAACATTGTGGAATGCGTATTCCTTCTGCAATTATGGTGTGGGTTGTTGGCTCAGTCATATTATAGGTTAATATTTCATGGTCGCCAACTTCTACTGAAGCAACTTCATCGTGCCAGATATCATGAATTGGATCTGAATATCCAACTGGGAGGAAGTCGTCTAATTGTGCCTGCTTGCGCGTGGATAGCATCCCTCCAATTTCGGCCATCTCATCGCGCAATTTCCGCAGCGAATGCCCATATACAAACAATTCATGGAGTGCGTGCTTAGAGTGATATGTTTTGATTTCGCCAGAAACTGAAGCATATGTTAAACCACTCTTGCGGTTGGCCCGATTTCGGTTCTGGATGATAGTAGATTTAATCCCAAGATTGAGCAACATAGCCTGTACATCTTGCAGTAGCCCCAAACTAGTACTTGATAAACGCATTTCTCTGGTTGGAATCTTTCCACCATGACCTTTAGCGGCCATATTGAACGATCCGTCTGCGGAAAACAAACCGGACAAGAATGCTAGTTGGTTATATTTAGAAGCTCCAAAGACTCCGGACTGAATTCTTTTGGTATATGCTCTAGATCCAGCAGGACAAGCTATTTTCTCCAGAGCCCTGAAAATCGGTAATCGCCGAATCCTCAGATAATCTGGCGATTCACCCATAGATCCTTCTTGGCGTTTCAGGGAATAAGCAATCTGGCGTGATTTGAGAAATGCTTCAATCTTCTCCAGGATATCTTTATCATCCTTGCCGAAACACATCCCAGCCTCAACCCTATCATAGACAGATTCCCAGCCGCGCGCTTTATGCTGACGATTGGTAACTTTACCAGCTGTCATCCATCCATCGCCGACGATAAACCCTGCAATTTTAAACCACTCAGTAGCGTCTTGAAGTCCACAGTCATATTGACCGAACGAACCCGCTGCACATTGAATATCAACCGAATCACCAGCCTTTAATTCGGCTGCTGGCTTTTTGGTGCCATTGCGCAATAAAAAATTGTGATTGGGAGTTACAGATATTTCACGCCCCGATTTAAAATTAACTTTTAGTATTGGATTAATACCAGTTGAAAATATGGTGGCTGGACGCATAACGATATTGCTGCCAGTATGAACTGCGACATTTACCTCGCCATCTTGTACTCTATTATATAAATCTTCAATCCTAATTAGCCCATGCTCAGTCGATATTCTAGTATCGGGGTGGAAGCATGGATTGGACGCCTTAATTGGTCCAGCGGCAGGAGTGGTGTGCCAGCGGTTGATCGTATCGGTGAATTGGACGCCTGGGTCACCACACACCCACGCTGCTTTTGAGATCTCATTCCAGAGATCTCTGGCCCGGTATTTGTTTACAGTCTTACCAGTTAGGCGTTCGGTGGTGACCCATTCGCCGTCCATCTCTACGGCTTGCATGAACTTATCTGAGACGCTGACTGAATGGTTGGCATTCTGATAGGGCACAATCTTATATGCGCCGACTGGATTGTCGTATGCTGACGAGTATCCAGCATTGATGAGATCATGAGCCATCTTTTCGGCCCATGCCTTGCACTTGATAAATCCTGGGCGGCCATCCTTGGTCTCCAGAATATCTGGGTGGTCCATATCAAGGACGATCATCTTAGCGGCGTTCCTGGTTGATCCTCCCGACTTCATTGATTTGGCGTATCTGTCGCCGCCTTCCATCCAGGCTAGTGGGCCTGAGGTGTAAGACCCAGTCGAGATCTTCTCATAAGATGAGCGTATTTTGGAGAGGTTTGCGCCTGAGCCTGAGCCACTCTTGAAGATGGCCACTTCTGACTGCTGGAATTTCATAATACCGTCAAGACTGTCTTCTACACCCGAGATGAAGCAGGCTGAGGCCATTTGGGCGCGTCCTGGGATGCCAATATTAAACCAGACTGGTGAATTGAACGCGCCAAACTGGTGCACTAGGGCATATAGCAGTTCATCGGCGTAGATTTCTGCGTCTTCGGGGGTGGCGAAGTAGTCTTGCTCATTGGCCCAGCGTGTCATGGTGTTTACGACGCGGGTAAACATTTGCCGTGCTGATGTTTCGCGCACTCCGTTTACGATTCTGAAGTATTTGTCTGCAACGATGTTGATGGTATTGTCGTTCCAGGATTTGGGTACTTCAACGTTCTTCTGCTCGAAGACAACGTTACCGTTTTTGCCGGTGGTCCTGGCGTCGGTGATCTTCCATTCAACTGTATTAAGTGGATCTATTCCTTTCTTGGTGAAGATGCGTGCCCAGGTACCAGAGGCTAGTGCTGTGGCATTTAGTTCGTCCAAGAATGAGGCAACGTTTTGGTGTCCGAATTCAATGAGTTTGGCGGCCAGGATTTTATCCAGGTCTCCGTCGCCTGTTTCGAGCTGTTCGAGGATGGCTTCTACCATGGGTTTCATGGTGCCGTTGATGGAGGCATTGGCTTTTTTGGCCAGGTGGTTGATGTGGTGTTCGAGTTTTTCGGCGTTGGCGATTTTGGTTGGACCGTTACACACATGGGAGGCATCGACGAAGGTTGTCATAGTTTTGTCCTTTGGTGTACTTAGATTAATTGGAATTGGATTATGCCGAGGATTGGCTTTGTTGTGGTTCTCATTCGGTCTATATCTTTGAGTGGCGTCGCGTTCTTTACAGACTTGTTCAAATACTCACTGTTATAGCTGCAGTATTTGAGATTGAGCACAGCGAAAAAGAAGTCTTAGAGAAAATTGTAAATAGGTCACAGAGCCACGTGAGTCTGCCATTGTGGAATAGTCTTTGGCGTTGCGTGATCAGGTCACAGAGGAAAAGAAAGCGTAGCCGCGCGAGTCAGCCATTGTGGAATAGTCTTTGGCGTTGCGTGATCAAGCCACAGCGAAACAGGCACAGGTCATGGGCACAGCGAAACTGAAAGCGATGCAACGGCAACCTGGACCCAGAAGGCAGGTGCTATGAAGTCTGAGCAGCGACAGAGGCCCGGTGACATAGGCGAACCTGAAGCAAGTCACCATACCAGATACGTGGCCGCAAGGCTAAAACTTCCCGACCGACTTGAGCTATTAAGTTGGAACGACGGGCCTGCTGCTAGCTAATGACTTACGCGACATAAGGTAGGTCATTAAGAGGCCGGGAAAACCGGCTGGAGCCTTCGTTACGACCCTTTGGGGATAACAAGGCCACCGCTCGAAGTGAAACGTTCGTGGTCGCCATACCACTTGTAGCTGACTCAGATAGCACACGACTCAGTGACAAGGGCGATATAGAGAAGAGTCTCGGGAGCTTTAAGGGCTCCTGAAAAAGAAACTCTTCCCTCACGACTGAAGGGAATCAGGCTATTCATAATGAAACTTCTCTCCTCACTCCTCCAAATCTTCAAAAGAAACTCAGAAACTCACATCCACGTACATGTCACAGGAACGCTCAACCTAGTCCTAGACAAGAATATCATATTGGCTCATCCCAACAACGTTAAAGCAAATGTCAAAAGTGACGCCAAGAGTGATGCCAAAAACACCATGGAAATAAATCTAGATAAGATATCAATCCCAGAAATAGAATTCGGACAAGAGGTGAATAATGACTGATTGCATCAGAATGGGATTAGATGTGGGGACCAAGACCATCATTTGCGCCAACCGTGACGAAGAGGGCAAACTAAGATTCCGCCAAGAAATCAATGGGTTCTTCATATTCCCCAAGCAGGACGCCTTCACCAAGAACATCTTAGTGCAGCAGAAAATCCCATTTATTGAGAGGGATGGGAAATTTATTGCTCTCGGGTCTAAGGCTGAGAAATTCGCCTATGCTATTAACTCCACCCTCTTGCGCCCCATGGCCGAAGGAACCATTAGCCAGGAAGAAGAAGCTATCACTATTATGGCCTCTATTGTCCAGGCGCTTATCGGCAAACCAGAAAAGGATGTAATCCTATATTATTGCATCCCAGCCGAGGCCATTAATAAATCCACCAATGTGAAATTCCACGATCGCGTGGTCAGGATGATCTTCGACAGCTATAAGAGGACCAACGTTAAGATCAAGTCATTCTCAGTGAACGAAGCCAGGGCCATCGCTGTGGCTAGTAATCAGCCAATCGCCATTGCCATCTCTTTTGGGGCCGGCATGGTTAATGTGTGCTATAACATGCATGGTTTCCAGGCGTTTGAGTTCTCTATCGTTGGCTGTTTATCACCGGAGTTTCCGGTCATAACCGAGAATGGTGTTAAGCAAATAAAGGACGTTAAACCAGGCGATATGGTTGTTGGTGATGATGGGTTGCTCGTTGAGGTGAGTGATGTAGTTAACAATGGCCGCAGAGACAATATGTTTGAATTGTCTCTTGATTGTTTGCCTGCATTTAAATATAAGCTGACATATAATCATCGAGTGTGGGTAAAAAATGGATATAGGTGGGAGTGGAAAAATTGTGGAAACATCGAAGCTGGGGATGTTGTTGGGACGCCGATTGTTAGATATTCTGGCCACAACGAATTTTATTTTGGATATGATAAGACAAACCAGAGGGTTATTAAAACGCAGAAGAGCCGAAGTCTCGGGAAGTTTTTGGGTTATTTTCTTGGTGATGGCAATGTCTTTTTGAACAAAAAGAGGGGGCTTACCGGTTACGTTGGTCTTTCGTTCAATTCAGACGATATTGAGTTGATTAATGAATATTGTGATATGATCGTAGAAAAATTTGGGCAAAAACCGTCTAGAGAGGTAAGAGGTGACACCAGATTAACTAAGCTAAATCTAAATAATTCATTTATTGCCAGGTGTCTTAATGATTTCTACGATAGCGATGGCGCAAAATGCCTACCAATGCCGGTAAGTGAGATACCAGACCAAATGGCGGTTGGTCTTATAGAGGGTTTAATTGATTCCGATGGACATGCTACAAAACAAAAATGGGAGGGTGGCTATGAAATTACTAATTCATCGATACACATCGTCGTATTGGTCCACCATTTATTGAATAGGCTGGGCATTAGGCATTCAATAGGCAAAAGATCGCCGCGAAATGGTGGGATTAATTCTCGTGGTGTACAGATAGTTGGCAAGAAAGATTCATATGTTATTTCGGTGAACTCGTTTGAGTCGGCGATTTTAAATGTGTTGTTCAGATTTAATGAAACTGGTCTACCAATACAATATCATGATTTTGCTGAATATAGGGTACGATCAAATGATATTGTGCCATATGATGGTGATGTATATGATCTGATTGTTAAATCGTCGCATCGCTCATTCTCGACATTTGGCATGGTTGTTCATAATTCGGGCGATTGGATCGACGTGGAATCGGCCAAGCAGTTTGGCTATGATCCGGAGAATACCAGCCACAAGTCGCGTGAGACCCCCACTAGCATTTGTCAGAGGAAGCAGCTCTTGGATTTGAATAAGCCGCTTAAGGAGCTTGACCGGGTAGACCAGGCGATCGTGATGCATTATCAGTTGTTGATCGAGAATGTGATTGATGGGATTGTGCGTGGGTTCAATGATAATTCGGATCGGGCGCGGATCGACGATGCTGTGCCGATTGTGATCGCGGGTGGAACTGCTAGCCCAGCTGGCTTCAAGGAATATTTTGAGAAGATTTTGGCTTCGCGGCAGTTGCCGTTTAAGGTTTCGGGGGTGACGGTGATGGAGAGGCCGCTATACACGGTGGCGGAAGGCTGTTTGCTGGCCGCCGAGATGCATGCTGAAGAGTAGTCGTGAAGTTTACGGTAGCCATTGCCAAACGGGGGAGGAATGATTATCTCCGTACCTGCTTACATTACTTAGATTTAGCTAATACCAACACGAGGCATGCGGTCACAGTCTGTGTGACTGACGATGGGGTGGAACCGTCTGCACAATTCTCGATGCAGAATTGCAAATTAATCTATGATATATTACCCAATTCGGACGAGCTTTTCAATAAATCCAAACTCTTGAACCATAGCATTGAGCGTGGGTCTGGTTTTGATGTCTTGTCAGTAGTTGACTTGGATATGGCATATGCTCCATACTTCTTTGGGCAGGTGGTGGAGCGGATGCATGGGGCGTTGCGGTGTAGCGGGGCGAGGCTGTCTGAGGCCATTTCGCAGAGCGTTATGTTAAATCATCCGAAGTTTGAGGAAATTCAGAGGATGCAGAAGGATGCTGATTTGGTGGGTCCGTCTCAGGTTTCGCTGAGCCGGGATATTTTTGAGGCTTTTATCCATCGGTTTGGGCGGCTTTATCATGAGGGCTTTAAGGGGTGGGGATGCGAAGATAATTTAACGCTGCGGCGGCTGAAGTTGTTTGTTCCGGTGCGGGTGGTAACTGGGATGTGGTTTCATTTGTGGCATCCGAGTGTCCATGCCCCGTATTATCAGGAAAATTTGGCGATGATGAATGAGCTGCTGAATGAGCGTCACCAGAGGGTGCGTAGATAATCTAAGTCAGGTGAGATATGAGATTATCGATTCTAATATGTTCAATTGTGGAGAGGGCGGCGAAGTTGCAGAATCTCATGCTATTGCTGCGGAAGCAGGTTGGGCCGATTGAGAATGGGGTTGGCCAGGAGGTTAGCGAAGTAGAGATTCTAACGAGCGTCGATAATCGGGAGAAGTCTATTGGGTGTAAGAGGAATGAGTTGGTGGCGGCGGCGCATGGTGACTACGTTGCGTTCATAGACGATGACGATGAGATATCTGGCGATTATGTGGTGTCCGTTCTTGGGGCAATTAGAGGCGATCCTGATTGTTGTGGTATCGAGGGGGTAATTACCTTTGGTGGGGGTAGTGGGAGGATTTTTACGCACTCGCTTGATTATGATGGTTGGTTCGAGCATGGTGGGGTTTATTATCGGACGCCCAATCATCTGAACCCGATTCGAAGGGAATTAGCCCTATTGGCGAAGTTTCCCGAGATTAATCATGGTGAGGATAAGTCGTTTTCTGATTTGATTCTGCCGCTGCTGAATACTGAGTCATATATTAATCATCCAATATACTTTTACAAATGCGCATCTATGATGCGATCTAGGCCGGGCAGGGCTAAGATGGTTATTGGGCCATCATTGAATCGGACTAAGCAAAACCAGCCCAAGAAAGCTGTGCGGATAATCCATCAGCCGATTCAAGTATCTACGCCACAATCAATAGCGCGGCGGCGTAATCCATTTGGGAGATAGGGCAGCGTGATGAATGTTGTTAGCTATAGTTTGTGGGGTGGTGGGCAGAAGTACCTTGATGGTGCTGTCTGGAATGCTGATTTGGTGCGGCGTTTCTATCCCGACTATATCGCCAGGTTTTATTGCGGCAGCGATGTCCCTGAACACACTATTAGTGGGCTTAAAAATCGTGGCGCGGATGTCCACATTGTGCAGAGCGAACAGCCGTGGGATGGGTTGTTTTGGCGCTTTATGGCGCTGGAAGAAGATGGTGTGGTGCTGATTAGGGATACCGATTCACGTATTACCACACGCGAGGTGGCAGCGGTGCGGGAGTGGTTGGCGTCCGAACATCAGTTCCATGTGATGCGTGACCATATTGAGCACAATGTGCCGATTATGGGGGGTCTATTTGGCTGTAGGAGCGGTCTCCTGAAGAATATTGGTAGAATGATTGCTGATTATCCGAAGCGTGGCTATAAAGGGGTTGACCAGGAATTTCTAAATGACACAATCTGGCCTCTTGTGCGGGAACATGCGCTGGTGCACGATCGGTATCATGATGGGGTGGTTGTCGATGACTATGTATATAATCCGATTAAGATGTTCGGTGAGCATAGAGTAGTGAAGTTTCCAGAACACGAGCCAATGGAATTCGGTATGTATGTTGGCCAGGTTATCTAGTAGGAGATGCTATGGTTGGCCACTCCAAAGAAGAATTTATTAAATTGTGGGGGCCGGAAGGCTTTGCGGAGACTTGGGATGGGTTCTCGTCTGAATATTCGGTTTCGCCATCGACGCCGAGTGGCGCACGAGATTTGATAGTTGATGTGGTTAAGCAGCACGCGATGCCGCGTGGTGCAGCACTTGATATTGGTTGTGGGAATTGTGAACACACCTCAAGATTATTGGCCCCCAATTTTAGCGTGGTTCACGCGGTGGATTTGATCCCTGCACCATCTAAATTGTCGCCGAAAATCAAGTATCACGAGGCTGGCGATCGTGACTATACACTGTCGATGATTCCGAATGAGAGTATTGATTTCGTGTGGAGTTTCGGGTGTTTTTGCCATTTACCGAATTCGGCTGTTGGCCAATATTTGACGAATGTCCGCAGGGTTTTACGCCGCACTGGCGTTGCGGTTATTTTATTTGCGAATTGGGATCGGCATAAGCTCTATATAAACGTGCCGCAGAGTGAGCGTGAGAAGTTCCGTGAGAACAGCTGTGCAACTTGGTATTTTTATGATCTTGCTACCGCCCAGGATTTAGCCCAGAAAGCCGGGTTCACGCAGTTTGTAGATTTGGCACCAAATCTGCGGGACACCCTGGCCGAGCTGAAAGGTTAGAATGCATATTCACGAGCATATTACCCAGATAGTGGCGCGCACTAGGCATGGTGCATACAAGCGCAATGCTAAATATCGTGGCTATGAATTTGCGCTAACACACGATCAGTTTATCGATTTAATTCAGCGGCCATGCACATACTGTGGGTGCAAGCCGAATACTGTATCACATTTCAGGGGAATTAACGGTCAGTGCAGATACAATGGAATCGATAGAATCGATAATAATATGGGTTATATTATAGACAATTGCGAAACCTGTTGTGTAATATGCAATAAAGCTAAGCGTGTGATGGCTAAATCAGATTTTATTAACTGGATTGATACTGTCTATAACCACCTACATAAGAGCACATTGTGAAATTTTTGTTTAAATATCCGTCACGTCAGCGCCCAAAGGTTTTTAAAGAATGCCTTGGGACTTGGCGGAAAATGCTTTCAAATCGTCATAATTACCAATTTCTAATTTCATTAGATGCCGACGATGTAACAATGAATACTGTGGAGATGAAACAATATTTAGATGATCAGGCCGGGCTTGTTTATTACTATGGCGATAACAAATCCAAAGTTCAGGCAATCAACGCTGATATCAATAAAGTATCAGAATTTGACATATTAGTTCTAATGAGTGATGATATGGTCCCAGTGGTTGAAGGATACGATGACATTATTGCTGAACATATGACCAGATACTTTAACGACCTCTCGGGGGTTTTGCACTACGATGATGGTCGGACCGGCAAGGAGCTGAACACTCTCTCAATAATGGGATATAATCTCTATAAAAAATGGGGGTATATCTATCATCCAGATTACACTAGCCTGTGGTGCGACAACGAGTTCCAGGAAGCCAGCGAGAAAGTTGGTAAAGCCATCTATATTAACCAAGTGGTAATTAGGCATGTGTGGGAGAAATACTTGCATGATCCTCTGCATCACCGCAACGATAAATTCTACGATGTAGATCACGCCGTGTTCCTGGCCAGAAAGGCGCAGGGGTTCCCGTCAGGCACCGTTTTGCCGCTCCCCAATCCGGTAGCTCCGCCGGTCTCGCCTCGCCCCCAAGTGCTGCAGAGGCCATCTCCGTCTTTCCAACCTAGAGCACGTACGGTAATCAAGATGCCGACACCCATCAAAGTTATCAGAAGACCCTCCCGATAGCGGTCCAGTATTTAAACAGCATGACTGAATCGATTGTCTATACTGGCCCCGCAGGGATTGCCCACCTCCACTGTCACACTGTATACAGCATGCTTGATGGCGTGCAAACTCCGGAGCAGCTTTTCGATACCTGTGCGGCCAATGGGTGGGATTCCATTGCTATTACTGAACATGGCAGCATGGCCTCTGTGCCAGACAACTACTTCGCGGCCAAGGCCAAGAACATTAAGTATATCCCAGGTCAGGAGATATATTATAATGACTACGAACCGATGCGGCAGAAGCTCCTCCAGGGGCAGCTGTCGGATCTAAAGCAGACTGACCTGGATCTGCACCAGCGCATCACCAGGAATCGCCATTTAACCGTTTTAGCCAAGAATGAGGTTGGATTCAAGAATCTGATTACCATGACCACGAGGGCCTGGGAGATTGGCTTCTATGGCAAGCCTAGAGTGTGGTTCGACGAGTTGGTCAAGTACAAGGAGGGCTTGACTATACTCAGTGGGTGCATGAATGGGCCAGTCTCGCATGAAGTCAATAAAGGCAACATCAAGAAGGCCCTAGACTACGTACAGAAATTCAAGGAAGCCTTCGGCGAGGACTTCCTGATCGAAGTACAGATGCCGTGCATCGAGGAGGAGGGCAAGGATGATCGGAAGATCTTTACTATTTTGCATACCATTGCGGCCCGCCTGAAAATGCGGGTCGTCTTAACCAATGATAGCCATTATGTGCGGCGGGAGGACGCTCGCACCCAGAAGCTGATGATGGCTGTTAGCCAGGACTTGACGGTTACCTCTCCCGAACTGTTTCATACCAATAGTGATGAACAGTTTCTAAAAACTCGGGCACAGCTTTATGAGACTTTCAAAACCAAGGGTTACAGTGCGACAGTGACCGACCAGCAGTTTGAGCAGTCGTGCGACAACACCTTGTGGGTGGCCAGCCGTTGCCAGAATTACAAGCCCAATCTGGATCCAAAGATCCCGACCATGGAAGGCGACGTGGAGAAGCTCAAGCAATTGGCGGCATCTGAGCTGATCCGGCGGGGGCTGCATAAGAGCACTAAGAAATACCCCATGGATAACCGTGAGGTTACCCATCGTGAGCAGATGAAGATCGAGTTAGACCGATTCATCGAGAAAGGGTTCGCCAGCTATTTCTTGATCACCCGCGAATTGATCCAGTTCAACACTCAAAATGGCTGGCCAGTGGGGCCGAGGGGCTGTACAGTACCAGACTCATTAGTTGGTATGCCAGGCGGTCAGAGAAGAATAGATGAAATTGAAACTGGTGACACCATATTAGATGGTTTCGGTAATAAGCAAATTGTTGAGAATAAGTTTATATATGATGTGTCTGAGGAGTTGTTTGTTTTTGAACTGGAAGATGGCTCGGTTATCAAAATTACATCTGATCATAAATTATATATAGTTAGAAATGGTCAGGTTATGTTACTGAAGGCATCTGAGATCAAAGATACTGATGAGTGCATTGGTATCTGCTAGGGCCAACAAACCATGCCTAAAGTAATTAAGATCACATTTAAGTGTATAAAATGCTGCGATAAGTATACAACTACTAATTGGGCGTTAAGATATAGAGATCACTATAGGGGCGAGCACATATGCTTTAAGTGCCTGATAAAACTAAGAGAATCAAGCAACGTATTTAGAGCGGTTCCGGATGAGTTTCATCATCAGATATTTGATGGATATGTTGATTATAAAATAGCCGTCAAATATCTGAAGGGTGTATTCACCAAAACACCAGTCAAGTTTAAGTGTAAAAAATGTAAGGGTGTTAAGTATGTTCGTTGGGATAGATTTAAGAGCAGGAAACATTATAGATATGACAATATTTGTCAACGATGTGCGTGTGGGTTAATTAATAATAACCCATCCTTGTTGGCATTAAATCGGCGAACATCTAAATTGCTGTGGCACAATAAAGATTATAGGTCTAAGTGCTTAAGGGCGTTTGAATTACATAACAAAAGAATGCAGATTGATCCAGAATATGCCAACAAACACAGGAGAAGATCGAAATCAATTTCCGGGAGGGTCTTGATTAATGGTCGATGGATTAGATTTGATAGTGCATATGAGTTAATATTTTTATGGTATGCTAAGGATAGATTCAAGACAATCAGACGGTGCCGCTTTGCGATAGCATATGGCAGCCATTTTTACCATCCTGATTTCATGGTAATTGATTTGAGTGGGGCTCGATCAATTGTTGAGATCAAAGGATTCTATAAAAATAATGTTATTGAGAAGCAGAGAGCGGCTAGGAAGTATATTGCCGAGAATAGCGTTGCTGACTCATATGTTTTATATGATACCAATAAGCTGATACGCGATGGCATTTTACTTAAAATTGGCTCTAGATATATGTGGCAACAGATAGCGGAGATTAATAATGCAACAACTATTGCCTTCGCAGACAAAAAACATAAACGAATTGCAGAAATTGGTTACCAAAGGTTTAATAAAGAAGTTAAAAATAAAAAATATATCGAAGCAGCAGTATGATGGGCCGGTATATGATTTACAAGTCAGTAATACTAACTCATATAGGTTGAACGACATTTTTAGTTCGAATTCAGTTGGTGGTTCGCTGGTGTGTTTCCTGTTGGGGATCACGGAGTTAGACCCGCTGAAGTGGGGTCTCTCGTTTGACCGTTTCCTGTCGCCCTCGCGTGGCGGGTATATGCTGAATATAAAGGCGAAATGATGGCCCTCGAAGAAAGTCTGGCAGCCCTGAAGAAGAGTCTTGTAATTCTGAAGGCCATGGGTGCCGAAGCAGCCGCAGCCGCTCTGACCTACAAGATGATAGATATCGTGGAGCTGATGGCAGCCGGTACGATATCAAAAGCGGAGCTTCAAGCCTGGGGTTGCGCGGCCATATTACAACAGTGTATTTATGAGGCGTTTTCCAGGCAGATGGGGAAAACGTCTGAGTTGGCCGAGCAGGCGGCGCGTGCGATTGAGACTGCGCCGAAGGTATCTTTTGATAAATATTTTGCGGCCAACCAACAGATTGTTGAAGGTACTGGTTTTAGCACTTTATTTCTGAAGTTGGCCTGAAGGGATAGCTATGGAATGCCCAATCACTGTTCAATGTGTCGGGTTTGTGAAAGTCCAGTCTGGGATCGGAGCTGTTTTATCAGTACAACCACCCGAGGGCGAGAAGGTCGTATTGGAAGTCAAGAAGGCAGTGGGCAACCACACTAAGAACCAGACGGACTTGATTGCAATTGTGATGGCCCTCCGGTCGATTAAGCCCGAGCGGCGTGGATGGCCCATCACTCTCTATGCCCCTCCAGGATATGCCTATTTGATGCTGGAGAAGAACGATATCGGCAACTGGATGTCCCACACTAAGACCAACCAAGAGTTAGTTGACCAGGCGCGTGATGCGGTGTCCGCCTGCCCCAAGATTACGGTTAAAAAGGCCAACTCGAACGACCCGACGTTTCTGAAGTGCCTAGAATTGGCAAAGAGCGCATGCCTAAACGTGAAATAGACTGGAATACCCTTAAAACGCTGGCTGCTAAGCTGCTCGAGCGTAAAAATCCGGGGGCGGAGTATGCCAAGCGGCTGCAGTTCGAGCTAACTGAGATCGAAAAGCAAGGGGCCAATGCCTACTGGTGTAACCAGTTCAATGAAGAGAAGAAATACCAGACCAACGACAACGGACTTGTACTCCCATGGCTGCTGGGCCTTACTCCCGTTGACCCGATGCTGGGGCAGCACAAGATTGAGCGTTCCAACGACCAGCCTGATATTGATGTGGACCTGCTCCCGGACGCCCGCGACAAGATTAAAAAATTCGCCAGCGAGCGGTTTGGTGATGAATATACCTGCTCCGTGGGAACCTGGATGGCGTATAAATTCAAATCCGCCATCAAAGATGCTGCGCGTGGCCTAGGGTCAGATGCCAAAGCAGCCGACTTGATGACCGCTAGCCTCCCAGACGATGTTGATGAGCTGAAAGACGATGGTTACGCTCCCTGTACACAGTGCCAGACCAAGCACAACCGCACGATGTGCCCCAAATGCAGCAGCGAAGACGTAGATGGAACCACCATCGGCAAGTTGCTTAAAGAGTATGATGTCCTGCGTGAATATCAAGCGAAATTCCCAGAAGTTTTAGAGATGGCAGTCAAGCTGGTGGGCAAGATCAAGACCATGGGCAAACATGCCGGTGGTATTATCATTACCAATCAGAAGCTTCTCGGCAATGTCCCCATGAGCATCAACAAGGGTTTGGATGGCGAGAGGCAGTGGACCAGCATGTGGACAGAGGGCCGCAATACACAGCTCTCGAAATTGGGCTATGTCAAGTGGGATCTTCTTGGCCTCAAGACCCTGCAGTATATTCATGAAGCCTGCCTGCTTATCCAGAAGAATCGTGGCATTAAGTTCAATATACCGCCCTGGAAGGGTAATGATCCAGAAATCAACTCGGTGGGGTGGTATACCGATGCTTCTGGTAGCGTCCAAAATGTACCCATGAATGACCCAGCCGTTTTCCAAATGATCAACGACATCAAGGTCGAGACTGTCTTCCAGTTTGAGACTGACATTCAGAAGGGCGTCTTAGCCAACGGGGTTCGTGACTACTACGACCTGCAGACCTTCAACGCCATGGGCCACCCTGGGCCTATTGCGTTTATCCCCGAATATGTCAAGCGGCGGGATGACACCAAGAAGACCTGGAAGAAGAGGGAGCAGGCCGACATCGCTGATATGTTAGAGGAGACTCACGGAATTATCGTCTTCCAGGAGCAGTTGGCTAATATCTGGCGGAAATTTGCTTCATTTACGGCCCCAGAGGCAGAGGCGGCCCGCAAGGCGGTTGCCAAGAAGTGGGTGGATAAACTTAAGCCGGTCAAGGAGCAGTGGCTGCGGGAAGCCACCAAGACGATAGGCCCGGAATGGTCTACCCAAATGTGGGATCGCATGCAGACCTTCGGGCGGTATGCCTTCAACAAATGTTTGGCATCCGGAACCATTGTGATTGACTGCGTTACCGGAGAGCGTAGAGCGGTTGAGAACGCTACTGGTATGATATTGGAATCATCAAATGGTCCCGATATGGTGAAGGCTATCCATTTCAACGGGTTTGAGCCTGTTTACAGAGTGCGATTTAATAATGGCATTTATGAGGATGTGACTGTTGGTCACAGGTATCTGACCAATGATGGTCTTCTCACTGTTTCAGATCTATGCAATTCTGCCAAAACTCACTCAATTAAATATATAGGTAGAGGAGTGAGCAGTGAAGATACAGACAGAAGCAGACGAAAAGCTAGTTGTGCAACAGTATCAACAAGGGATGGCCTACAGAGACATATTGGCGGACCCTCGGTGCAAATTCACGTCGGCCCAGACCATTTGCAGGATAGTCAAGAAGCATGGGGTGATGCGGTCGTTCCTGACCAAACCGCAGAACAAGACCAATCACTATTGTCTAGACCGGCTGACGCCGGAGGCGTGTTATTGGTTGGGGATGCTGACCGCAGATGGATATATCAACGAGAAGAAGGGTTGCTTGCAACTTCAGCTTCAACAGTCGGATCGGGACGCCGTGGAGAAGTTTGTGGCGTTCTTCAATCCCAAAATAAAGATCTTGATAACCAAACCGCATCCCGGCTACAACTCGAGTCCGGGTGCTCGTGCGACGGTATTCAGTCGTCGTTTGGTGCAGCGGTTAGTGGAGCTGGGTGTGCGGCAGGGCAAAAGCGGGAGGGAGGTCTATGTTGCGCAGCCTTACCCTGCGGATTATGTGCGGGGCTACATGGACGGGGACGGGACGATAATCATCAATGGCAAGGGCTATCCAATGGTGGGGTTCGTGGCGAGCCAGGAGTTGATGCTACAGCTACGTGCGACCATATTGGGGCACATACACGGTTTGAGGGACAACAAGCCCTCGAAGTGCGGCCAAACAGCCAATTTGTGGCGACTGTTTTGGACCGGTTGGGACCAATGCAGGCTAGTGCTGGCCTGGACGCACCAAAATATGCACCCGAGTCTGAACCGGAAGCGGACCACGGCGGAATTAATATTGAATCGGTAGAGTATCTTGGTGTGCAGCCTGTGTATTCTCCGGAAATGAATGGGCCGCAGCACAATTACTCAATCGGCCCAGGTCATCCTATCGCTGCCAATTCGCACAGCGTAGCCTACATTATGGTGGCATATTGGTGCGCCTGGCTCAAAGTTCACTACGCCCCAGAATGGTGGGCCTCAGTAATGAGTGGGTGCCATCGCGACAAAATCCCGCGGTATGTCAACACCGCTCGTCTAGAGGGTGTTAAATTTGGCCCCATCAATATTGAGGATATGACTCGGAGCTTCTCGGTTGACCCCAAGACGCAGCGAATTACCCCAGGCCTGATCAGCGTCCGAGGAATTGGGGAGAAGGCCTCCCTGCGGTTGGAAAGCCCGGTCTATAAGCGGAAATACAAGGACGTTGATGACTTTGTGGCTGTGGTTGGTAAGTCCAAAACCATCATGGAACCGCTGATCAAGCTGGGCACATTCCAGGGGCACCACCCCAACATGCACGCTACATGGATGTGGTATCTATATAAGTACGGCAGCGGCAAGGATGTTACGCAGTTGCGAAAAGAAATTCGAGCGAAACTTCTGCAGGAATGGACGCCAGAGCGGGTTGAGAAGGTCCGCAAGGATAAGTCCGAGGGGTTCAAGATGTTGAATCCTAAGAAGAAGGTTCCATCCAAGGTCTTGAACTGGCAGCCGCCCCTCAATGACACTCGCGAAGCAGTCATGGCCCTCTACCCCGATGACTTCCCCATCAAGGAGATCCTCAAGGTTGAGCGGCAATACCTGGGATACTACTGGCACTCTCCACTGGACATCTATGAGATCACTGGCGGTAGAACCATCAATTCGGTTAAGGACTCCGATGGGCAGTGCGGGAAGATTGAAGTAGTGGTTGAGAAGATGGTCATGGGCAAGACCAAGACCGGCAGCCGTTTTGGGAAGCTGATCGTCACCGATGGCTTGGCTGGGGCCGCTATTATGATTTGGTCAGACCAGCTGGACGTACTTAGGCCCTTTATCCGAGAAGGATTGGGGCTATGCATTGATGTAGAGTACGATGCTGAGAGGAACACTTTTACGCTCAGCAAGGACAGCTCCGTGCCGATAGCACTACGATTTAAGAATAAGGCCGATGAAGAACCAAACGAATGAGACTCAGCATTATGATCCAGTTAAGCGTCACAATGCTTATTTAAGAAGGAAGGATAAAATAAGGCAGGAGTCTCGTAGGTGGAATGATGCGCACCCAGATAGAAAACGCGCAAATACTAAAGCGAACCGGATCAAACGACGCTTGAAATGCATAGACGCATATGGTGGGAAATGCATGTGCTGTGGTAATAACATTTATGAATTTATGACAATAGATCACGTTAATGGTGGTGGTAGCAAGCACATAAAAAGCCTTGGCGGGAATGGCACCGGTTTTTATTCTTGGTTAATCCAAAATAAATTTCCGAATGGATATCAGACACTATGCTATAATTGTAATTGTGCAAAATCAAGTTATGGAATGTGCCCACATGTGGGGAGGATCCACAGGCCAATTGACCGCCACAGACGTCGGCGGATATTTTGTATTAACTATTATGGTGGAAAGTGTGCGTGCTGCGGCGAATCAACTATTGAATTTTTAACCATAGACCACCCATTAAAAGACGGGGCAGCCCATAGGAAAATTACTGGCTCTGGCTCTAGTTTTTATTCTTGGCTGCAACGCAATAATTATCCATCTGGGTTTCGCGTTTTATGCCGCAATTGCAATTCGGCTGATGGATTGTATGGGAGATGTCCGCATGAAAGTTGGAAATGATGCTTTGCGGTGCGATTTCTGTGCCGACGAGGTTAAGGGCGACTTTGTTTATTATTCCCTCGACTTTAAGGAAGTCACGATCGCGAACCGCATGGCTCGGGAGTCTGAGAATGAGTGCCTCTCCGCAGACCTCTGCGAGCGGTGCATGGAATTGTTTCGGCAGAGGGTCATAGAAATCGCTAAGCAAATCCCGGAGTCGCCTAGCCGGTGCGATGTAAGTGGGGGCGATTTCAGCACTGAACTGCGATTCTATCGATGCTATGTCAGTAAGGTTATAGTCTCCACTATGGGGCAATCCCACGTGTGCGTGGCATGCGGGAAGCCGCGCCAGCTCCAGGAAGGACCCTGTCCTTGTGCGGAGGGATCCAAACTGGTGTTGGAGGCGAAGGTGGATGCGGATCGAAAGTATTTGATGCTCAACTTCTGCGAACAGATGTACAATAGATTCAAAGAGCATCTGAGCAGTGTTGCGGCACGAGGAGAAGCACAATGGTCGATGTAAAGACCCCCTACGATTTAAAGCCTATCGTCATCAAGGGTGTGACCATCATGGCTCGGCCAGTTGCCTGGGATCGACCCATGATTGACAATGAGGGGCACGTCGAGAAGGATGTATTCGCCGAGGCTACGGAGTACGAAACAGCATGCCCGCACTGTGGACAGCTAGTGCGGTTTTCCGCCGCCAAGGAACAGATTAAGTGTCCCGAGTGTAAGGCTGGCGAAGACGTCTATGTTGAGAAATTCGAAAGTCCCTTTATTGATCCCGGCGAGTATGCGGTTGCACCGGTGGCCACTCCGGTGCCAGACGCCACCCTCCAAACGCCTCTCATTGCTCAGATAGTTGAAAAGGCTCTCAGTGAGCCCGAAGTGAAGTTTGAAGAGAATTTGGGGACGCAGCCATGAGGTATATCTTGGGTGGAGGGCTAATCGCCCTATTGGCCCGCGACATTTTGGGTAGTGGGTGGACGCTAGTCCCGATAGGGAAGAGCCGGTTTTATTCTTTTACCCCACCGTTGGCTGATCATTATGTGCTGCGCGACGATGTGATCGATGCGTACATGAAGAAGTACTCATTTATCCCATTGATCTATAAGACTGGCTACTCATATGGTGGCCCGATCACCTATAACACCAAGATGGCGCTGCCAATTTGGCTGAAGAAGGTGTACGGCGACAAAATCCCAGACCACGCTTCAGCCTATTGGTCTAGGAAGATCGAGCATTTTGGGTATGGCGACTGCATTGCCATTTACCGGGAGCTGCAGCAAAAGTTCGCGGAGGAGATTCGCAATAATGCGGCCCAGTATGGCAAGCCAGTTAGCATTGCAAACCATACTATTACGACCGACGCCGGAGCAAGGTTGCCCTACGAACGGCTGATTTCTACTGTGCCCTTGACGGCCTTAGCTAAGTGGATGGGTCTCAGCCTCGATCTGCCTACCAAAACCGAGTACTACTACCACGTGGTGACCAATAAGTTGGACTTTGAGGGGGCCACGACGCTGCATGTCGTTGACCCCGAGATTGAGTTCTTCAAAGTGCGGATGCTCAATAAGACCAACTATATCTTCCATGCTCTCAATCAGATCCAGTATCCTGGCAGATATCTCCAAGTGTTCATGCCGGAGTTTGAGCTGATCGGGGAGACCAGCATCGAGGGTGCGATCTGCTGTGGCTCCATGCCCAATATGCCGACAGTTCTTCAGCCGGATATCGCGAAACTGAAGGCTGAGGACGTGGTGTGTATGGGTAGCACCGCCGTTCATGATGATTGCCTAGATGTTGGATCATGTATTCGGCGTCTGATTAAGTATGACTAACATCCCAGCACGGATTTTATTCTTCCAATGAAAATCATTGTTGGCAAACATAAGACATGATTCATGATATAATATGTGCCAATTGTAGTACGCAGTTCTCGCTGACAGAGGGGCAATACAACAAGCATGACAGTAAAATGCGATTCTGTGGGGTAGAATGCAGTAGCAAGTATCAACGAAAATTATATGCAGAGATGCGGGAGCGGGGCAAAAGATGCAGCCGCTGCGGCGATGTGAAGCCAATAGGCGAATTTGCAAAATGCGCTATTGGTAAGAAGTCGCCGCGGCCAAATAAGATATACCAGTACTGCCATGCCTGTAAGGCCAGATATAGGATGGTGTTCTGCAACCGAGTTAAAATGAAGTGCATTAAATATCTTGGTGGTAGGTGCGTCAAATGCGGTGTTGCCGCTGGTATGAAACCCCCAGCGCTGCATCCGATATTATTTGACTTTCATCATAGGAACTCTAGCGATAAGGAATTTAATATAACAAGAAGTGGTAAGAGATGGACAGTCCTTAAAACAGAACTTAATAAGTGTGATTTATTATGTGTTATTTGCCATAGGTTGACCCATCTAGTTGTGGCCAATTGGGAAGAGTACGAGTCTATAATCTGGGATAATATATGAATAGAGAAGAATATAACGTAAGGCAGGCCGCGGCGAGAGAGCGGTATAAAATGCTGCCCCATCTGAAAGATGTATGCCTAAACTGTCGTATGTGTGAGTTGGGATGGCGAAAACTGACTAAAAACAATAAGCAATATGATCCGCATGTGTTCAGTAATTGGGGTCCAGTCGAGAATCCCGCTCTATTTATGGTAATTGGTCAAAATCCTGGAAGCAATGAGGTGCTTAATTGCCAGCCATTCGTGGGCGCGGCTGGGGCCAATTTCGATAAAGCTTTGTTCAAGATGTGGAGTAGAGAACAAGTCTACATCTCCAACTGCGTGAAGTGCTACACTGAAGGAAATACTCCTCCGACAGCCCAGCAGCTAGAGCGGTGTGAGCCAATTCTTAGGATGGAGCTGGCCATAGTCAAACCAGTTCTAGTGATTGCGTTGGGGTCGATTGCTTTTAAGTGTCTTGGTGGGGATGACTTCCAGGGTAATATTGGGAAGATTCACACTAGTGAAAAATTTGGGGTGAAAGTTTTTACGACCTATCATCCCTCGCCGCTAAATTTAGCGGATGCTGCTCGGAGGGTGCAGTTCGAGAGGGACATGGGGCATCTAAGGCAGATAATGGATCAGTATCTGCTGCCTTTTTAGGGCGGGGACTTAAGCGCGAGTGCATAGGTAATATTATCCCCCTTACCCTTCTTAGCTAGAGTATATATGTTGTCGCGTTTGAGCTGCTTTCTTATTTGAGATAGCAAAGATACTATGTTATCGGAGTCGGACGCCAGTAGTAACTCTCGGGCGGTCAGGCCTGCGGGGCTATCAGATAGAGCCTCAATGGCCTGCAGTACGAATTTGCTGGGTCCTTTGGGTCCTTTGAGCTTCTTGGCCATGACGGCTGTGTCGATGATAGATTGGATAACGGCCTGGTTTTCCGGGGTTAGCTCCGGGTGTGGCGGGCGTGGGTCTTCGTTAAGCTTGAGCAGGATCCGTTCGACCATACGTATTTAATACTGAGGAGGCCTCATGGAAAAGCGCTGCGTATTTAGCGGAGATACCAACCCAAGTGTTCTCAACACTTCCATGAACATTAAGCTTGATGACGGGCAGGTTGTAGAAGTATGGGTTTCGGATGCTCACGCAGATTCAGCCACTCCCAAGCTCGTCAAGGAAGCCTACCTCAAGACCAGAGACTCCAATAAGAAAGAAATTGATGAGTTGATGGCCAGAGCGGCTGCGTTGGGGCTGCATCTGATGGCTCCCGGAGCTACTGCCCCCGGAGTCGCCGCTCCCGCCCCCGCACCAGTGCAGAGTAATCCGGCGTCAAGGGTGGTTTCAGAATCGATGGCACCAGCGACTCCGGGTAATCGTATCATTGATGGCCGGGCGGCGGACGCTCGCAGCATAGCCCCCAGGGTGGAGGGAGTCGCGTCGGGCTTGGGTGCCTCAGTTTCTGGCGCTGGGCACGAGTATTCCATTGCTTCGAAGGACAAGCCATCAACTGACTTGAAGGCCGGGGAAAAGGCTGAGATTGGATTTATCAAGGGAAGGCTGGGAGCAGATGTTGCCGTTCCAGTCAGGCGGGTTGGTAAGACTGGGGAAACGCTTGTCGCAGTAGTGGATACGGGCGGTGATCCCGAACTGCAGCGGCGATTCAAGATGCTGAAGGAGCAGGGCAACAATCCCAATGGACCCCACGATTTTATTCGTGGGGGCTATCAGGTTAGGACGATTTCTTGCGGGTTGTGTCGCGGCTCGGGCAAGGTGATGGGCGGCAAGAAGGTCTGTCCTAAGTGCGGCGGGTGTGGGACCGTTGACGTTATGCAATAGTTACAAGAATACTAAGGCAATAAAGTATAGGATTATCCCTATACATATCACCACAGTTGCTATCAAGACGTCATCGTTCCCAGTGATTTTCCCGAGAAATCTATATACAAGTCTCATAAAACCCATTTAGTGTGGGTCTTGAGGCTTTGTGATTCCAAAAAATTTGCGATGGCGTGGATTTTTTATTCCGGACATGCCGGTGTTGTAGTTTGGAAACTGTGGGTATCTTGCAAGAGAACCGCGTGCTCGTGCGCCGGCAGTTCTCGCTTTTGATTTGGTCACAAAGGCCGGAAAACCCATAGTTCGGGCAATTGTCTTCCCCAGCTTCTTGGCCGCACGGCTGCCCGCATATCCGTGTAACCAATTGTGGAATGCCACTCCATCTGGGGATTCTTCGTAGAGAGTTGAGAGGCGATGGATTGGTGTGACTTTGTCGGCCATGGCGTTCCGTTACGGTACAAATGAGTCGGTTGGCGGTGGAGGCAGAGATGGGTCATTGACCACATCTGTTTGCGCGCCTCCTTGCTGCTGGCGAATTATGGCATCAAGCTCTGCCGGGGTCTTGTCGTGCCCATATGGGACGAAGTCGATAACCTCGAAATCATTACGGTCAACGTAAAGTGACGGTCGTCCGGTGGCCAGTGGGACCAATATGATTCTATTCCTGGGCATGCCAGTTTCATGCCCATATACTAATAGGGTGCCGTAGGAAGCTCCTCCCTTTATCAGCTTCACTGTGGACCCGCGTCCTACTAGGTAGGGCATATCTCTGCCGTCGCTCTGTACGTTTTCGGTCATGGCCTTGCGGTCAAAAGGGAGTTTAGATTCCCCCACAATTCCAGGCTGGGATACCTTAATAATCTCATCCAGTTCGGGGTTGAACCCAGCGTCTTGCTCGGCTTTTTCCTTTAGGAGTTTGTTCCTGACCTTGTCAATGGCCTTTACGGCCTTCTCGCGTTCCTCCATGGGCACGGCCCTGGCCGTGAGTTCCTTCTCGAAGGAGAGGGTAAAGGAGGGGTCGTCGAGGTATTTGTGGTTGTGTATTTTAGAGAAGGCCGAGCAGACTGAGTCGTGGTGATCCAGGTTCACGGTGGCTAGCCGATACGCCTGCTCGATTTCCTCGTGCAGATAGGAAGCTGAGTTTGAGAGATCTTGGTTCTCGCTTTTCTTGTGGTAATTGGTACCGGTGGCGATGTCGTCCATCATTCCGGAGACTGCTTCCACCAGTAGTCGTTCTTTGTTGCTGAGTGCCATATGCACAACCTCCTGTTTTGAATATATTTGCAGGGAAAGATGCCAGAAATCCAGATCAAACAATTCGACCAGATCAAACTACGTACTACTAAGAACATTAGATATTTATCTGCGCCGCCAGGTGTAATGCCTGATCCCAATGGTGTCTGGACCGTCGTCGGCAATCTTGGCACCGACCTGTTAGTAAGTAAGGGGGCTGCGACCTGCAAAGTGCCCCTCGCGGATGTATACATTACCGGTAGATCCATGCCAGACCGCTTATTGGAGAAGATTCATGGCAAAGAAGGAAAAAGAAGTCAAGGCCCCACTCCCCAAAAACCGTGAAGAAGCCATCGCCCAGATCATCAAGAAATATGGGGATGGGTCCGTGGTGATGGCCGGCTCCCAGCCGGTCCTCAATGTCCCCGCCATCAGCACCGGATCGCTGGGCCTGGATATGGCCCTAGGGGTGGGGGGAGTGCCGCGTGGCCGGATTATCGAACTGTATGGCCCAGAGGGCGGCGGCAAGACCACTCTGAGCTTGTGTATCATCAGGGAAGCTCAGAGGGCGGGGGGTCAGGTAGCATTTGTAGATGCCGAGCACGCTCTGGATCTACAGTGGGCCAGGAACATTGGGGTGGACCTGGATAATCTAATTATTTCCCAGCCGGACTCGGGCGAGCAAGCCCTGAATATTGTCGAGGACTTGGTCTCGTCGAGGCAGTTTGACGTGATTGTGGTGGACTCGGTGGCGGCCCTGATTCCGAAGGTCGAGATCGATGGGGAGATTGGGGATGTAACCATCGGAGCACAGGCCCGGATGATGAGCCAGGCAATGCGGAAGCTGGCTGGGGTGGCCAGTAAGTCCAAGTGTGCGGTGCTGTTCATCAATCAGATTCGCATGAAGATTGGGGTGATGTATGGCTGTTTGCATGGCGACACTTTGATCAATTTTGTTGATGGTAGGGCACTACCAATCAAGGAGGTTGTCGACAACATGATTGGGGGTAAGGTTTGGGGTTATGATCTATCTAGCAATAAATTTATTGCTAGTGAAATCATTAATTGGCACAACAATGGCGATGTTGATACAGCTGATGAATATCTATCAATTTCGGTAGTTGGGCCTGGTAATAAAAATGGGGCCATGAATATAGTGGTGACGCGCGATCATAAAGTTTTGACCGATAATGGGTGGACCTCAGCCGATGATTTAATGATTGGGTCAAGAATTGTCACCAAACAGGAATCAATCAACAGCGGAACGCTTGGTGGGTTTTTGAGGGGGGTATTATCAGGCGATTCGCATATTGGTGGGCCGAAGGGCAATCTATCGTCGATTCTAACCATTACAGATAACATTGACTCTGAATATATGGAATGGAAGGTTAATAAGCTAAGCGCTCTACAATTTACTAGATATGGCGAAGAGGGGCGTCGCCGCTATATGTCTAAGCCGTTCTCCGAACTGACAGATTTAAAACACGAGTATCCATCTCGCGACCCAATGCTTTTGTTGAATGATTTCGACCCATGTGGTTTTGCTGTATGGATTATGGATGACGCGTGTTACAATAGGGGGCGATATGTCCTATCGATCAAGAGATTTAAGGGTAATTTTGAGAAAATTGAACAGATTAGTCGGGCGCTAGATGGGCTTGGCCTATATCATTATGCTAGCGAGGGCGGCCATATTACGTTCGATAAGGGTGTATCAGATAAAATTGCTAGTATGATATGCGAGTTTGTCCCGCCATGTATGTCGCATAAACTGCCAGCTGGCTGCCAGTTGTATAAAGATTTTGAGTTGTCCAGAGAGAATGAGTATTCAACTACATATGCGGTTGTTACCGGAATTAGAACTGCTAGTGGTAGGCAGATGAGGAGCAAGGGGAAATATGATATTACTGTGGCCGGAACCGAATGTTATTCTGCTGGTGGTTCAGCCAATGGTGTCATAGTTCACAATTCGCCCGAACAGACGACTGGCGGCAAGGCGCTGAAGTATTATTCCTCAGTGCGCATGGACATTCGGCGTAACGCCGCGATTAAGGAGGGCGACACTACGGTTGGCTTCCTGACGACGGTCAAGGTGGTCAAGAACAAGGTGGCCCCACCATTCCGCCAGGCCGAGTTTTCGCTGTTCTTTGGGATGGATGGGTATCCCTACGGCATCGACACAGCCAGCTCGGTGGTTGACCTGGCGCTGGAGTTGGATATCGTGGGGAAGGCCGGTACCTGGTTCACCTACGGTGAGGTGCGTTTGGGCAATGGGAAGCAGCAGGTTTCGCAGTTCTTGCGGTCCAATCCGGAAACCCTAAAAGAAATTGAGGCAAAGGTCCGTAAGGCGTACAGTCCGGATTTGATTGCCACCAAAGTGGCGGAAGATGACGAGCCGGAGAAAAAGGACGCCGAGGAGTAATCCATGGCTACCAATCCGTTCTTCAGGGTAACTGATACCATATATCTAATTGAATCCGCCAAGCGTGGGTTCATTGAGTCTTATAGGATCGACGAGGTCAGGCAGGACGAGTCGGGCACCTGGAAATATAAGTTCTTTGTGCCCTCCAGCCCACCCAATTTTAATGCCACCTATGGCGACCGTATTACACTGAAGTACAACACCGAGTTTGAGCTAGAGGAATCGGAAGTCTGTTCCTATTGTGACGCGGTGGATTTGGCTTACGCCGCAGCACAACAAGTCGTAGCCAAGCTTGCCATTCTTAAGCAGCAATGTGAGGAAACCGGTGGATCTGGACAAACTGGATAAAGAGGCAGGCCAAGAGCATCCCTTCGGAGAACACGAAGAGGAAGCCATTGCCTCCCTCATCATTGATCATCCCGAATTCTTTGTTTCCCTAGCCAAGTTCATCAAGTACCAACTCTTTAACCGCGTCGAAGTCCAGTTCGTCGTTGCGTCTATCATGGATTACTATAAGAAGCACAGTCTGTTCCCTACACGTGGGATGCTTTTAGATGGCATTAAGAGGAAGCTCACCGTAGACAGCCCCAGCTATGAAGATATCATCAAGATAGCCCAGCGGCAGTCTGACCCTCGCGAAATCCCAGAACTCAAAGAGCGCTTGATGGAGTGGGCCAGGAGTAAGGCCTATGGGCTGCTTTACGATCCCGATGTAATCCAGCGGTATAAGGATGGCGATTACGAGTACGTCGAGGAGATCTTCAACCAGGCTCGCAACATCCAGGATGTTGGCACTGGTACGCTGTGGTTTTTCGACGAGGTCGAGTCGCTGTTTACCATTAATTCCCAGGACCACTTCACTACTGGGTTTAAGCAGTTGGACCATTATCTGAACGATGGCGGGCCGTGCCGTAAGGAGTCATTCATTTATATGGCCCCCACAGGGGTGGGTAAATGCCATACACTCGAATCAAAAATAATCGAGGAGAGATTATCACGCATATTTGAAATTGAGCTAGAGAATGGCAAAATTTGCAAACTCGCAGGATTTAGAGAAGTTCAGACAACACGCGGAAAAGTTAAGGTCTGTGATCTTGCCAGTGGCGACGATATTACCGAAATACCAAATTGCGAAGATGTCGGGGATCTTCAATTGTAAGATCTGCGGGTATGCTGCATCACACGACCACACATCCCGAATAATTGCACACTTGTATAGCAAACACGGTATCAATCGTGGTAGTCGCAAAGACGGCATGAGCGATAAGTTCTATGAATATATCAGCAAATATTACCCAAATCCTAAGTGCGCATGTGGGTGCGGCCTTCCGGTGCAAATTCACAAGCGCCGGTTACATTACAATCTATTTGCCGATGGTTGTGCTAATTCTAGCCGTTATGTCAACCCATGTTGCCCCGAATTCTATTTGTTTAAGGGCCTGTCTGTCGATGATGCAATAGAGTCGATAACTTTTCTGCAATCTAACAAATTGTTTTCAGAAACCAGGAAAGCACATTTGTCGAAAATCAATTCTGGCAATAATAATCCAGCATCGTTGCAATCGATAGTGACTAGAACTGGTGAGGATATTGAAAAAATCAGAAACATGCTGAGCGACAGATCGTCTGGTGTTAACAATGGGTTTTATGGCAAAAAGCATAGGCATGAAACTCTGGTTAGACTGGCCATGCTCAGGTCTATGCAGCATAAGTTTGTCACTAGGCCGGAGATGATACTATATGGTATCCTTATGGCGTGGGGTATAGACTTTGAATATCAAGTCGCTATTGATAAATATATAGTTGATTTTCTATTGGGTGATGGTGTAATAATTGAGGCATATGGAGATTACTGGCATTCTAATAAACTAATGGGTGGGAGCAAGAAAAAACTGGATCAGGATAAGGTAGACGCACTGATAGCGATGGGGTATAAAGTCATAATTATATGGGAGTCGCAGCTAATCGGCAAGCGTATTGAAGAAGTGAGGAAGGTGTTTGATGAAAATAAAATCGCTGCTGCCAACCAACTCGTATAAACACATTGCGTTTGGCGACATTAAAGATTCATGGGGGCAGGCGGCTGTCTTGGCTCCCTCTGGATTTTCGAAAGTTTTAAATTTTAGCCGCATTAAATCGCTTGCAGACACCATTAAACTTAGCTTATCTAATGGTGAAACGCTGGTTTGCGATCCGCATCATCGAGTGCGAACTAGCGACGGAAGAACGGTATTTGTGGTGGATCTAAATCCAATTTCAGATCGACTTGATGGTTATGGTGGGCTGCCAATTGCGTTTACGAAAGAGTCCGGCCCGTTAGCCGATCTATACGACATTGAGATAGCCGACCCTCATTGGTATTATACTTCCGGCGTGGTGAGCCACAATTCGATTGCTCTGATTAATACCGCAGTGGCGAATGTGCTCAATAAGCGGAACGTGCTATATGTGACGCTGGAGCTGTCTGATTCAATGTCGGCATTGCGTGCCCTCGGGGTGATCACCAAGAAGCCAATCTCGAAACGCCGGCTGGATTTCAAAGACGAGATGATGGGTATTGTCAATCATCTTAAGAACAGTGGCGAGGTCGGCACGCTGGCTTTCCATGAGTTCCCGCCGGATGAGATCTCGGTGGATGATATCCACGCCCTCGTAGATCATTTGCGGCGTTCGAAGGGGTGGTCTCCCGATGTTATTATCATCGATTATCTGGAATTGATGGTCAGCCGGAGGGCCTCGGATAATCGCGAGGATTACGTTAAGCAGAAGTCGGTTTCGACGCAGGTGCGTGGTTTGGCTCAGAAGGAAAACGTGGTGCTTTTCTCAGCCACCCAGACGAATCGGTCTGGCAACGATTCTTCTGAGATGATCGACGTGACTAAGATCGCCGAGAGCTATGGCAAGTCGATGGCCATGGATTATTTGGTCAGCATTAACCAGTCGAAGGAAGAGTACGATCAGCAGTTCGATCCGGTTACCCATACTACGGTGCATCCGGCCCCTGCTCGAATGTACATAGCCAAGAACCGCACTGGATCGCGTTTCATCACGATCCAGATTCGCATCAATTATAACACGATGGCTATAGAGGAAGTACAATGAGCGAAACAACCGCGTCCGACTCGAAGAGACTCAAGAAGATCAACGTTCTGAACGATTATGTTGCGATTATGCGTGACATCAAGGTGCCGGATGGTTTGTCTATCGACAATGACAAGCTGCAGCACATCGGCAACGAGGGGATCGTGGTGGGGATTGGCAGCTATCCTACCGGCTGGGCGCAGGATGCTCTTGTCCTGGGGGATCGTGTCATTTTCCAGCGGAAGGTATTGGCTGATTTGACGCCAGAATCGGGCGGGTATGCGGGCCGGTCCGTGGTGATTGTCAAGATCGCCGATGTTCTGGTGAAGCTCAGCCACGACACGGAACATGAGATCTATGAAGGCTAAGTGGTGTTTTGACTGCGTGGAGAAGGAGGCGGGGCAGTCTCCCTATAATCTTTCCACAGCGGTTTTCAATGAAATCCGAGACAGGCATGCCTTCGAGGGGGAGGCGTGCCCCGTCTGTGGGTCAACGCATATCCTACCTGTGCTGGGGATGCAGTCATCCTACATCAAGGGGTATGGGTTCGCCGATAAGACGGGGGTCCGCCGCGATATGGATATGCATCGCATGGTGACTGGCAACGATCCCTATGCAGAGCACCGCAAAGAGGGTGAATCGCGGGATGTGGTTCTGAAACTCCAACAGGCTCGCGGCCATGATTCCCACCCCAAGACAATCAAACTATAGCGGTGTATTACAGGCGTATGCTCTACGTCTACACGCTGTTCGATTCACGTCGAGATAGTCGCCCTCTTCTGACTGGCGTCATCAACACAACCTTTAAGTCAGCCAAGTTTTATCCGCTCTATTTGAGGGGCACGGGGCTAACGTTGTATGAGATTGAGCAATCGCTACTTGAGGTCAAGACGATCATTGCCTCAAATCCGGCGGTAGTTCTGAATGACTACAAACAGCATATTTTGGGGTTCGATCTACAGGATCATCCGCAATCGGTTTACGATCTTGATCTGACGCCGCTACACCCAGGGCATGATTTGGCGGCGTGTCGTAAGACTATTAGCACGGTGATGGCTAAAATGATGCGGGTTGAGCCGCAATTGTGGCAGTCTGTTCGTGCCAAAGCAGCGGTGGTCTATGCCCATCTTCAGAAGAGGGGCGTGAGGTGCGGCGGAAGCGAGGTTGTGTTTCCCACCTGGGGGTGGGTATATTCTGGACGTAGTAGGACCACTGGGGTGCCGATCCAGGGTATGGGGAAGGGATATTTAGCCAATGTTAATAATGATCCCTATTATCTGCATTTCGATTGGGTGGCTGCGGATATGCGGGCGGCGACACTGATGAGCAAGGACCCCAAGCTGCAGGCGTCGTTCGTGGAGAGTGATCCATATCAGTATATGGTTGATCGTTTTAATCAGACCATATATAAATGGAATAGGGATGAGGGCAAGAGAGCTCTTCTTAGTTCGATCTATAAATTGGACGAGGACGACAATATTGCGTTGAAGTTCTATAGTGGTTTTGGCAAGTGGCGGAAGGAGTGCCGTGAGAAGGTCCAGGCGACTGGCTGCTTGAGTAGTGTTATGGGTAGGAGATTTAAGGTCGGCGGGGATAGGGATATTAAGTCGGTCTTTAACGCTACGATTCAGGGCTCGGTTGCTCATGGGATGCAGGTGTGTCTACGCAGGGTATGGGATTTATACCCCGATAGTATTCTGATGGAGAGCCACGACTCGTTGATAGTTACTGCGCAAAAATCGGAAGTCCGGGCGAAAATACTCAACATCGCCAATATAATGGTACAGCCTTTCCGAGGTATTTTAGACGATAACCCTCAGTTCCCGCTGGTCGTCAGCATTGGGCGGGGCTTTAAGGATTGGAAAGAACACTGCCGGTTTAATAGCGTAGCAGATGTCAAGCAGCGAGAAAAAATTTCAGAAAGAGCAAAAGAGAAAGAAGAAGAGAGCACTTAAGAAAGAATGGCAACGGAAGCAACAGGCACTTGAGAAAATAGAGCAAAAAGCACAGAGTAAAATCAGCACAAAGACAAGCGTAGCACACAGCGTAGCGACATTGAAGACACAGACAGTGAGCCACAGTAGCACAGCGTCACAGGACATAGACAGAAAGGCATGGGGTTTCCAGCATGTCACGGAAAAGGCAGCAACCGAAGTGGTTTGACGAATACGTTCCGGAAGAAGTCTCGAACAGCTCCCTCTTCAAATTCACTATCGAGATTAAGCCTGCCACTTTAACTTCACAAGCACAGCGCATCGAGGTTGACATGCGTGCCGACCTCGATGTCGATTATACCATTATCCAGGATCAGCTCGCCGATACTCCCTCCGAATTTGCCTATTGGGGTGCTATTTATAGTGAGCTGAAAATGCGGGTCGCGCTGCTCGAGCGCAAAGTCAAGACGCGGCGCGGCGTTTTGGCGGACCAGGCCATTAAACAAGCTGTCGCTGCTTCCGTGAAATTGACTGATAAACAGGTCCAGACTATCATCGAAGCCGACCGCGAGCTGAATGAGCTGGAGGCCAAGGCCATCCTGCTTAATAAGCACACTGGCAAGGCGTATTTCATGGTAGAAGCAATCAGAATGAAGTCCGACAACATCAGGTCGTTGGCGGGTTTCGCTAAAGCAGAGATGTCACAGAGCCAATAGCAATTTGCAATGTAGCAAAGAGCAAGAGGCGAAAAAGGAGACAGTTATGGGTACCCCAGGTAAGTATGACGTTGAGGCGGTGCGGAAGAAGCTCCAAGAGAAGAAGGGCAGCCGGTTCAAGGATCCCAACGAATTCCGCTGCCCCACCGCCAAGGATGGCGAGCCGGGCAAGTATCGGTTCTTCGTGCTGCCCCCGCTGAAGAAGGGGGAGAAGTGCGCCGATGGGGTTGCCACCCGGACGATGGATCTCTTCTACGTCCAGAATGGTAGCCACTGGTTCAACAACCGTCCCCACGGTTGCCCCCGCGTCCACGACGAAATGGACTGCGCCGCCTGCCAGAACGGTTTCGACCTGATGGGAGAGACGGACGACAAGGAACGGCGGAAGGAAATCGCCAAGCAGTGGCTCCCCCGCACCAACTATGCCGTCAACATCTACTTCCCCAAGGATGGGACCAATCCGGACGACGTGGCCGGCAAGGTCATGTGGATGAACGCCCCCAAGCAGGTCTATGATGTTTGGGAAGGCTGCTTGATGGCCCAGAATGCGGGCGATCCGGCAGACCCCCAGGCCTTCGGGGTGTTCTACGACGAGGAAGATGCGTACCTGTTCCAGCTGGTAGCCAAGAAAAAGAACAAGTACAACGAGTACACCACCTCCAAGTTCCTGGCCAATGTCAAGAAACCCCTTGCCTCCAGCGGCGGCAAGCCGTTGGCGGACAGAATCCAGCAGATTCTGGACTCGCGGTTCGACCTCTACACCAAGTTCCCGCCGCGTGACCAGGCCGCCATGGCAACCCTGGTTAAGCAACTGATGAGCGGCGAGCCGGCAGAGGCGACCGATCCGGGAGCCGGGTTTGATGAAGACGCGGCTGCTCCAGCAGCCCCCAAACCCGCCGCCACGCCCCCGAAGCAAACGGCTGGTCGTCCGAAGGCCACGGCGACCCCACCGAAGGTCACGACCCCAGCTCCGGTTGTCACGGAAGCCGAAGATCCGACTCCGCCGGCAACCCCGGAAGCCGAAGCCCCGGCGGAAGATCCGATTACCCCTCCGGCAGCCGATGCCAAGGGTGAGAAGCCCAAGGCCGATGTCGAAGACGCCGAACTGCAGAGCCTGCTCGACGAACTCGATGATGGCAAGTAATCCCACGGTCTTTTCGGGAGGAGGCGCAGTCAACCCTGCGCCTCCTCTCTTTCTATATGGCCAACATACTACTAGTCGACGGTAAAAACACGGCTTATCGGGCGCTGTTTGCATCTCGCAGCCCCAAATATGCCAAACGCCATCCCTTTACGGTGTGGTTAAGCTTCACTCATGTTTGGATTGAAAAATTCAAGCCCGAGGCGGTTCACGTCTTCTGGGATTGCCCTAAGAGTGAAATCTGGCGGAAGAAAGTACTCAACGAGTACAAGGACCAACGCGACAAGATGGTCCACTACACCCCAGACGTCCAAGATGCGCTCTTCACGTTGATCAATGCCGCTATGGAAATCCTACCAAATATGGGAGTGCGGCAATACTATAGACAGAACCAAGAGTGCGATGACCTGATTTACTCCGCCTGTAAGGCTATGGGGCACCCGCCCTGTGCCGATCTCAGCCAGAACCGCAGCGTTATTGTGGTGTCGAGTGACTCTGATTTTTTGCAACTGCAATGGTCGATGCCGCACGTGCAGATTTACTTGCCCAAGGAAGGCAAGCTTGCAGAAGAGCCTCAGTGCGACAAGGCGCTAGCTAAATCGCTGAGTGGAGATGAGGCGGACAACGTGGAAGGATATCGGGGAATAGGACCAGTTAAGAGTGCTGAGCTAGCGGCCAACCCTGCCCTCTTGGCTGAGTTTCTTAAGACTGTGGACCCGGCTAAACTCAAGCGTAACTTAGCTCTTATCGACCTATCATTCAACCCATATGTGGTGAGCAATTACCTGTATGTCTTGAGCGAGATGGCCAAACCAGTCAAGTATGATAGGGCGGCAGTCTTTGAGCTAATTATGAAGCATCGGGTTCTTGGGTTGATGGCCGAGTGGTCATCACTGATGGGTTTTAAGAACCTAAGATAGCCAATTAATATTCCACAGCAATCCCATGTGTTAAATCAAAGATAGGTGGGAGGATATATGGTATTTGCGCATGAATCGAACAGCAAGCTTATATCTAGGCGGCGGCATGTTGTTAAAATTAAACAATATTTGGGCCGAAAAGCTAGCAGGAAGTCCTTAAGAAAATATTGCTTAGAGATATGGTCTGAACTAGTCAGAATTAGAGATGGCTATAAATGTTTTATGTGTGGGGCTGAAAAATATTTAAATGCGCATCACCTAATATCCAAAAAATGGATAAAGACTGCGTTTGAAGTGGATTGTGGTATTACTATATGCGCCGGATGTCATGATTTTAGAATGACTTCGGCCCACACATCGCCCTGGGTTCTTGAGGGCAAACTTGAGCGAGATAGGCCAGATCAGCATAAATGGTTTATTACCAACAGGGTTGAAGTAAGGGACGGGCCGCAAGACGAGATTGATTATCAACTTCAATTAGCTAAACTCTTTGAAGAATATGAAAAAGTTAGGCCAGTAGAAGTTGTAAGGCCAGATTACTTTAAATTTAATCAAGATGATGAAGTTAAAATCATGAATGATTTTAAATCTGGTATGCAAGTTGGTCCAATTAGTGAAAAGTGGAAATGTGATAGAGCGACCATTCAGCGGATTTTAGATGCCAATGGTATAAACAGGCATAGTGCTGAGTATATTAGACGTACTAAAGAAATTGCAACTTTAATTAGCAGCAAACCGATAATAAAAATGGATGGCGGCGGGCAAATTTTGTGCGAATACAAATCGGTAGAAGACGCCATGAGGGAGCACAAAGTAACAAGCCGCACAATATATAATTGTGCAATAGGTAGAACTAAATCAGCGGTCGGATTTAGGTGGATATACAAAGAGAACTACAACAATCCAGATCTGTTGAAACAAGCACTTGAGCCAAAAATTACTCCAAGACCAGTGCATGGAATTCTACGCAGGCCAATTGCGGCCATTGGGGTGGATCGTAAGGAATATCAGAGTATTTCCGACGCCATTAAAGATGGCAACAATCAGTCATGTCTTATGGCCGCCCTAAGGTCCGGCAAACCTTATAAGGGGTATAAGTGGGAGTATACTACTGAGGGTCCAGTTATTTCGCAATAGGAGATACTATGGGATGTGGCTGCGGTAGTGGTAATACGGTGCGGAATCCAAGGGTTGGCCGCACTATGGCTCGCCCATTTGTCCAGACTAAGGTTGTCTCGACCCAACCAGTCCAGCAGGCTCAGCCCCAGCCAGCCCAGCCTGCGCGGCAACCATTGGTGCAGCCTCGGCCTCGGCCCCTTGTACTGAGGCGAGCGCCTGCCCCAGTCACTGCAACTATAGTCCAGGAGGCTAGGTGCACGCTCTGTAGATCAGTGCTCAAGAGAGTATCTAAAATTGGTAAGGGTGACATGCTGGCCTGTTCCAATGTTAACTGCGGGTATATAAAGAAGTTATGAAATTAAACAAAGACAAAGCGGTCGTAGTAGATTCTCTTCATGATCTCCGGTCTGCTATCCAGGAATTCCTCCCAGGATACGTTGAGAAGAATCCGGAGGTCAAAGCCATCATCCAATCTGAAGGTAAGAATTACCAGGTTAATGCTACCCCCAATTGTACCTACAAGCAGATGCTATTGGAGGGGTTCACCATCTTGAAGAAGCGCGTGGAAGCCGAGGAGCGCAATAAGGGAAAGACGGTGCCAATCCAACCCATTAACACTGGTGGTCGGATGTGGTTGGATGATCTAATTAGACAGCGTCTGGGCGGGATCAGAGATGGCCTTAGGGTAAAATGGACACTCCCAGAGGGAGTTTTCTTTTTTGATCCGTTTACAGGGCAAATTACGAGATGCTCCAGTTCTTAGCTGACATTGTAGCGACGACGCTTCTGATCACCGGGGTTTGGATTTTGGCCGTGATCCCGTTACGGGTCCACCTTTTGTGGAAATTCGTGTTTTGGATGGTCTTCCCGGCGTCCTTCATGCTGGCAATTGGCTTGAAATATTTCGGAGTGATCGCATGGATAAAGACGTTAAGCTGCCACTGATCCATTTCAAGCCCCTATCAGAGTGGAAACCCAAGATAGGTGATATTATCATCCGCCACGGCTGGATTGTTCGAACCAAGTGGTTCGGAGTGATCAATCTCATGCGCCCAGATGGGACGCTACAAGTAGTTCGCGATGGAATGATTAAGCTGTTGGTGATGACGCCGCCTGGGCTAATGTTGAGCAAAGCTGTTGATATGAGCGTTGGTGAAATCCAGGGGGCCGTCCCTGGCACCTACGCTGTTCTGCAGCAAGACAAGGTTGGAGTGTGGTATGTTTGAGATGCCCAAGCTGCTGCCATACCCAACTATTAGGGGGATTGCTGACTGCCCCGAAGTGGTGGATGTGTACTGCTATCTCATCGCGGAGTATAAACCTGGGTATTCACTCTTAATTAAATTAGCAGATGGCGAAGTCGGCTTGGTCATTGGCGATTGGAGCGGCGGGCGGACACAATATGACCCGACCAAGCACAATAACATCCTATCTGATGTCCTTCCCAGGTTGGCCCAGTTGATGGGGGTTGTGGGTCTACAGCAGGCCCAGTATTTTTTCGATGAGGCTGGCAATTTAGTGGATGTGCAGGTATCTGTTAATAAGTTCCTTGGGCCGGGAATGCTGCGCGATCTTTTTACCAAGATGCTTCCTACCCAGCAGATCATGGGAGTGCAGACGCTTAGTAAAGAGAATGTTGGGGGGCTGCGGCGGGCTGGCTCGAAGTTGATCGTTAAGCCGAGCCGATTTAGGGCAGTTCTGGCTGGGGGTGTGCCTGCACCTTTATACGCCCGTATTTGAACGCCATGCTTATCGTGATGGTAGCGGGCGGATTGCCTATTTGTAGGCAAAACTAAATTATGAAGCCAGAAGTACGCCAAAAATTATTCGAGCTATATGAAACTCAACGATTATCGTATGAGAAGATAGCTAGGGCATTGTCGATACACCCAGCAACGGTGTATAGAACTATTAAAAAATATGGGCACCCGCGTACATCAGCACAATCGCTGGTGAGACTAAGCCCAAATTTGGTGTCTAAAATTGTTCAAAAATGTAACGATGGGGTATCTGCTAGGCAGTTAGCTAAAGAATACGGCTATAAGCCGAATGGGATGCAGGCCTTATTGCGGCGCAGTGGATGTAAATTGTTGAGGCCGCAAGATAAGGTGGCGAGAAATTGGGGCTTCATTAAGAAAACAAATGCTTTATTTCTATATTGGCTCGGATGGATGCTGACAGATGGATGCATTAGATATAAGCATTATGGCATGAGAGATCGTGGGATTGATATTAAATTATCAATCCATAGGAATGATAGGTATGTGCTCGAATTCTTTAGGGATATAATCCAACCTACAGCCAAAATCTATTCGAGCAAGAGAAAGAAGCTTGATGAATTAATAATATCGATTGATAGAGACAACGCTTCTGTGTTAGGTGAGTGGGGGTTTGTGCCCCGCAAATCGCTTAAACTTAAGCCGACCAATCGACTTGATGCGCTGTCCGATCGGCAGTTCTGCCAATTATATGTTGGCATAATTGAAGGTGATGGCAATGTTGACATAAGAACCATTAAAAGTAAAGGTCGGCAATATCATGTGATGAGGATTAGATTGTGCTCCGGATCAAGCCAATTTATTGGGTGGATTAGAGATCGGCTGTGCGGGCTTGGTTTTAAAAGAAGGGCTGTAACTGGGCGCGGCCGAAAATATGGATATGCTATTTGTGGCAATGATGCCCATAAACTATTGCGGCTATTATTGAAATGTAAATACCATTTAATGGCCAGAAAGTGGGGCATAAAATGTGTTTGATTGTTATGGTTGGTTTCCCTAAATCTGGCAAATCGACCTTTGTTGATTTGATGTTCCAGCAGCATACTGAGTTGGGCTTCAAGAGCATGGTGGTGGTTAGGCCCAGTGACTGGTACCCACCCAATATTGAGAAGCTGCCCGCCCAGGAACGCACTGAATATCAGATCGCGGCGTGGGAGCATGCTCTTGAGAAGGTGACCGGCCTATTGCCCAGCTTGGCGACTGACGACGCTGTGGTTTTGGATACTTGCGGGACTAGTCCCAATAGCCTCAATACAATGATCGGGGTGGCCAAGGCCAAGCAGCACAAGGTCGTAGCTATTTGGATCGCCACGCCAGAGAGCATTTGTGCCAGCAGGCTGGGTAATGCCGAGATCATTAAGAAGTATGCTGGGAAAATAGGTGACGCCATCAAGTCATATCAAAAATCATGTGCCGCCATAGTGGTAGTTCGCAATAATTCCGTGGACGAATGGCGGGCGTCTATTCCAGGGATGGCAAAAAGATTATGGCCGCACCAATAATTAAATGGGTTCATCCAAGCAATGGTCAATCTGGCATAGTAACTGGATGCGATTCCAGCCATGAGTGGATGCTGCCGTGGTGGTGGTTTAACTATCACAAACACAACCGACACCCGCTATTGATTGCGGATTTCGGCATGTCGGCACGTATGCGCAAGTGGTGTAGCGGGATTGCCGAAGTGGCCAGCATTGATTTCCCGATGCGGCTGAACTGGTTCAAGAAGCCCAGCGCCATTCTATTGGCTAAGTTTGAGCGTATCATTTGGTTGGATACTGACTGCGAAATTCGTGGCCCATTGGACCCGCTGTTTGAGTACGCTACAGGAATGGCGGCTGTGCCTGATCCTTTTAACCGCTGGGCCAAAGGATCGTTTAATAGTGGGGTGATCGTAGCGAAGCATGGTGAGCCGCTGGTCGAGTCGTGGGCGGCAGAGTGCCTAAATACTGCGGAGCGAGGTGACCAGGAGGCCTTAGCGGCTCTATTGGCAAGATCTAAAGCGATAGTGACAACTTTGCCGCAACAATATAATAGGCTGCGGATTGCCGGCGATGACCCTACTGCGCTGGTGATGCATTGGACTGGTCCCATGGGCAAGCAACATATTAAGAATCTGGTGCAGCATGCCGGCCATAAGATTCCCTAGGGCCACCACGCCGGCCAAATACTACCAGATCCATCCTAAGTATCTGTTGGATATTTTTAAGCATCTTGGGTATACTATTGAGTTTATAGGCGACTCGACCGTCGGCATGTGCACCTACGCGGTATGGATCGATGGTGTGAAAATCCTCTTCGATTGCTGGGATCTTTTGCCAACTGGTGAGTATCCAGAGCCGTGTTTTAAGTTCCATTTCTCGGAAGGCGTCCACCAACGCACCGGGAAATTATTTCCCTTCTCACCAGTAAGTTTCTATGACTGGCCTCAGTATTATTCACTATCCAATTCCATCAGCTATCGGGGCGACGGACAGGTTCTGTCCATGCAGCGGCCATACTGTGGGGCTAAGGAGCGGAGAATTAAGCTACAAGGCCTCCTAAAAGCTCGATATGGGTCGCAAGCCATTACCACACTTATGAGCCAGTCTGCCTATTGGGGAATGATCAACCAAGCTCTGGTGCATGTTTTCGCTCCGGGAGCACGCAACGATATGTTGGATCGTGGCCAGGCTCAATATATGGGGTTTGGGTGCTGCACTATTTCGCCGCGTCTTATTACTGTTCTGCCTTATTGGAAGAAGATCGAGCCTGGTGTACATTATGTCGAGTGTAGGCCAGATTATTCAGATGTGGTAGAGAAGGTGGAATGGTGCCGCCGCAACCGAGAGGCTTGTATCCAGATTGGGCAGAATGCTAAAACACTATTCCGCGAGACTAGCACACCGGAAGCATTAATCGAGTGGGTTAAGGCCTGCCTTAAATCTTGATCCCTTCCAATTGAGTAATAACCAATGAGTAATATCTTATGGTCTGCTCCTCGGCTAGGCCGATTAGACTGCTGGCGGCGCATTCTTTGGCGATATCGATGCTGGCCAATTCTGGCAATTTTTGCAATTCCCGGAGGAAGGTGTCGCCTTGGCAGCTTAGGGCGCATTGCTTGATGGCCTCATGTACTTTCTGGCGGTCAGCTCCGTGTTTGCAGGCGATCATTAGCACTTTCTCAGTGACCAGGAATCCGATTTCATCCATCAGGTGTGCTTGAATTACGCGTTTGTTGATGACTAGACCTTTGAAGATCTTATTCATAGACTCGAGGATGCCGTCGATTGCGAGGAAGGCTTCTGGAAGGATTAATCTCCTGGCACTGGAGTCATCGAGGGTGCGTTCAAGCCATTGCTCGCTTGTAACCAAGAGAGAGGAAGTTGCTAGGCCGATGATGAATTTGGATAGGCCGCAGACACGTTCACACGTGAGCGGGTTCTTCTTATAGGGCATTGCGGACGAGCCCACCTGATCCTTAGAAAAGGACTCGGCCATCTCTCCCTTACCACTGAGGAGCCGAATGTCGGTGGTGATTTTCTGGCATTCGGCGGCCAAATTTGCGATCAGGCAGGTAAGAACGCTATCATCTACTCTAGGATAGGTTTGGCCACTGAGCATGTAGATTTCATCGAAACCGATCGCCCGGCAGACACGCCGGTCGAGTTCATCAACCTTTTCCTTATCCCCGCTGAATAGTTCAAGAAAGGAGGCTTGTGTCCCGGTCGCGCCTTTAGCTCCGAGTGCTCGCAAGTTTTGGAATTTGGCGAGCAGTTCAGTGTAAACTAGGTATAGACCATATGACCACGATGCGGCTCTGCGTCCGACTGTGGTCGGCGTGGCTGGCTGGAAATGGGTCAAGGCCAAAGTGGCGACGCTGCGGTGTTCTTGGGCGAAGGTGCCTACTGATATGACTAGGCTGCGCAGTTTAGATAATATAAGTTGGATGGATGATCTGATTCTGATCGAGTCGGCGTTGTCGACTACGAATTGGCTGGTCGAACCCAAATGGATAATGCCAGCCGCAGAGGGGGCGTCGTCTCCGAGCAGTTTAATGTGGGCCATGACATCGTGGTTGGTTTTGGCTTCGTACTCTGCAGCCTTGGCGTGGTTAATGGGGATATTGATGGCCTTTGCGAGCTCTGCCAATTGAGCTGGGGTAATGGGAATCCCGAGGGCGGCTTGAGCGGCGGCTAGCTCGTACCATAGTCCACGCCATAATTTGAATTTGTTATTGTCGCTCCAGATGTGGGACATTTCTGTAGATGCGGTGCGGGTGACTAGGGGTGACTGGTATGTGTCGTGCATAGGTCCTCCGTGCTGGGTTAAATACTGCAAGAGTACGGGTTTCGGGCAAAAGTATTTATGGAGTGTTTCCTGAGTAAAGGACATGCCTGAGTAAAGGAGCAAGATCATGGCAGACCAACCCCTAAACACAGCAATTCACATTTTCCGCACCGTTCGTTCGCAGCGTGAGTACCTCCGCGGCGACTCGATCAAGAACCTCACCGGACATCTGCGTAAGCTGATCCTGGTTGTCCCAGGGTCGGAATTCCGGACCCAGTACAATGGCCGGACTACCACTGTGACCGATTTCAGCCCGTTCATGGGCCATGCCAGCGCGGGAGCTACCCGTGGCTTGCCGGTCACCGTTGGCCTCCAGGCGCAGAAGGATTTGAAGGCGATGGTTGGCCTCAACGCCCCGACTCTGGTCGGCGTGGTCGAGACCTTCCAGATTGGTGCCGACAAGTTCGTCCAGGAACAGGCGGCCAGCGTGGGCGGCGACCTCTTCGCCGAAGCCTCCGCTGCAGCCCCAATCGTTCCGCCAGTCGAAAACGCCTAACCAAGCAGGCTTTTCAGAAACACCCCAGCCAGTGGCCCGGAATTCCGGGCCACTGGTGTATCTGGGGATTATGCAAAAATATCATCAGAGGTGCAATATGTCAAGATGCAGAAACCGTGGCCTTCCAGTTACTGTGGATGTTGCAGCTCAGAAAGACCTATCGGCTATGGTTGGCCCCAATGATCCAGCCACCTTTGGTAAGGTCACTATTTTTGAAGTGGGTGCAGACAAGTTCGTAGAAGAGCAGCCAAATAGTGTCGGTGGCGATCTGTTCCAAGAAGCCGCCGACGCTCCCCCGCTGGATCCTCCCATCGAGAACGCCTAATATGGGATTATGCAAATATATTGTACTGGAGACGAAACATGAATAGAATCCCATTCGTGGCTTATTTCAAGATCGTACCGGAACGGGGTAGCGGGAAACGGTTTGAGATCGTGCGCAGCCGCGAGCGGATTGCCCACCTCATCTGGGGCGATCTCTATACCACACTCGAAAATGAGTCTGGCACTGGCCCTGGCATCAATATGGCAGCGCCTGGTGGGGCAGTACATTGGGGGTTGGCAGTAGATGCTGATTCTCTGGCGAGCACCGTTAATGCTGTCTCGGTTAAGCCGCAAATGGGCGAATTTCCTGACACTGTGACCGTAGTGGGATTCTACGATGACGACAGCGCCGCGGTGCCCTACGGCGAAAAGACATTAATTAGTGTGGGGAAAGTTTGGAAGGGTCCCGCATCTGGGCCAAAGGGGTATAGTACTGACACCATGCCGAGTGCTGCTAACGCTGCTGCGTGCAAAGCCCTGAAGACATCGCTTGAAGCGGCCATTACTTCTGTGGACGTGCAGACGATCAAGATGGATGTCGGCGGGGTCATCTACGGGCACGGCGGGATGCACTTCCCCTTATAATCCGGTCAGCCTAGCCGCTGAGTTTCGCGTTGCAAACATAAAGCGGAGGTAACTATGGCTATTCTGGGACCGTCTGAACTGCCGTACGTTTTGAAGGTTGACAGCGAACCAATCAAAAAGTATGTCCTATCCAAATTAGGTCTATCCTCCGTAGAAGTAGAAGTCAGCGAAGACCAGTGGGAGACCGTGCTCAAGACCACGGGCAACTTCATCGCCCACTATCTCTCCAAAGAGCAGCGTTTCGCCGTTTTCTACAGCACCCCGTTGGTGAGTACCTACCCACTCCCCAATGATGCCTACTGGGTCCAAGAAGTGGCTTGGGATCCAGTTTCAACCAATATTGGCGACGTGTTCGGGGCCGAGAGCTTCTTGTTCTGTTTTGCTGATGGGATGATGGTTTTGCGTGACGATGGGGTGCTTGTGGACTTGGCTGAGTGGAAGCCCGAATTCAAAGCCAAAACGCCATATGGACCTCGCAAATTAATCTTAGAACGTCACGAACAAGACCAAGAACTGGTTGAGGTTGTGTACGAGGGTGGCCTGCTAAAGTGCACTCCGAACCACCCAATCAAAATCAATGGTATCGACGACATGATCAATGATTGGGTTGAAGCCAAAGCGGTGACTGGGGAGGCGATTGGTGTTGGTTGCAAGAACAAGATTTTAAACGTTAAGGCCGCTGGGTTTGGGCCGACCACAACAATATATGTGGTTGGTGCACATTGTTTTTACGGATGCCATGGTGGCCAGCCGATACTGGTGCATTAATATATTAATAACACAATGGGCAATCAAACATAGTATATGAATATTGATTGCTCACGACTTGTTGCGTATTTCACATCTCATACTTTAAAGCAATGCGCAAGCGAATTCGGTTGTGCACCAATAACAGTTAAACGTAAGTTAAAGGAGTTGGGTGTTGATACCTCGCTTCATAACCACAGCTCTATAGCCTATGCCGAGTTTATTAAAACCAGAAAAGACACATCAGTTCTAACCCCTAAATATTTATATAATGAATACTTGATTGCGAACAAAGACGCAAAGACCATAGCCGAATCGTTGGGGTTGCATTTTAACACTGTCCGGTCTAAAATTCGAAAATATGGTCTAAAGAAGCCTCCCAAGCATGCGGCGGCGGCTATGCAGCTTAGGTATTTGTTGAAGACTGGTTATAGGCACCCAGGGTGTAATCCAGAAACCATCAAGAAAATCAACAAAGCTAAGTCACGATATGGATATGGACCTCATCTTTTCAAGTCGCTTCACGAGCTATCTTATGCTTTGCTACTCGATAGCGACACATCTGTTGAGAATTGGGACTATGAGCTAATTAGAGTGCCATATGCTGACAGGTTAACTGGCAAACAAAGAACGTATTTTGTGGACTTTTCGGTGCAATCACCGAATGGAGATTGTTGGATTGAAGTCAAACCAGCCGAAAACATGATACCACTAGATAAATATCTATACGCATCTCAAGCTGCAAAAAACGCTGGGGCAAAATTTCGTGGAGTGACAGCACAAGAGCGTGAAGCTGGGTACGAATTATTCTTGGGTGGGTTTAATGCCAACATGATTGAGTTTGTTAATCCGGTAGCTCTTAAGCCAGAGACAACTTATACATTATGGTTCAAAAGTAAAGAAGAACTCAGCGAGGTATCGCATGAACACCACTATGCCTATTCCCAGAGAGCAGGATGTTACTACAAATGCAAATTTATACCGAAATCTAAAAATAAGGCTCGCTCCAATTGCAAATGTGGGAGCGTTTACTGACTTAAACACGGGGGAGATATTCTTATCACAATATAAATTTTGTACTGCTGCCGCCGGCGATGTTGTGGCTGACGAAATGGCCCACTTTATTTCTGGTGATGCTAACCATGGGAAATCATGGGAAGAAGCGTGCCTGCGATCTTGTGGTTCGGTTCCACCGCATTCTGATTTAATGGACAAAAATCGGCGAAGACTCGGTATCCCCAAGTCTATCGCAGCAAACATTGGAAACATCACTGGCATCCAGACCATCCTTACTGACTACACACTACTGCAACAATATCGCCGGTTCAGCCAACGCATTTTGGGTAATGAGGGTCACTGGGAGTGTTTGGGCGACAATAAGATCCGGCTATATCCCACGCCCAAGGGATCGTTTCCAGTCTTCGTGATCTATATCCCAGCGATCTCAACATGGCGTACGCCGGCCAACAAACTGCTAGTGTATGATCTTATGCTAGCCGAGACCATGATCATGCTCGGCAACGCCCGTGGGAAGTTCGGTGGCATCCCAAGTCCAGATGGTGGCTCTCTGACACTGGATGGTGATGCCATGAAGACTAAGGGGTATGAGCTGCAGAAAGAGGTTTACGAGAAAGCCCTACTGTTGTCAGATGACCCCTATGCCAGCATGATTTACCGGTACTAATATGATCACTAAGAGCATTAAGTTCAACGTCATTCAAAGCCCGAATGGTGGTAGCATTTTAGTTCCAGGGTGTGAGCCTTCGACCACCATTACCTCCGTGACCATGGATAACCAAATCCGCCTACAAGGCTTATGCAAGGGATCAATCGCTGATGTGAACGATATCCTTGAGGCTATCCCAGGCTCATATATTGAGCTTCTCCCCAACATGGGATTCACAGGAAATAGAAGGCTACTGGTCCTTCCGGCGGTGGACCAAACTTGCCCTTGCGCTCCTCTCACGGATTACTATTCAATTATCCGGGGTTTGGCGCGTGGTGCCACCGAGGATGAGGAGGCTTTGATCAATGCTAATTGCGATGCGTTCGCGGCTGATCCTTGCCAAGTGCAGAGTGAAGACCGCGCCTGGAGAAGTAAATGATCCATCGCTTCTCGCAAGATTCTGAAGCAACAAGGGTAGCTCCGAGCCAGGGCCGCTTACAGGCTAGGTCGGATATGGAGCAGGAGCACCCTCTAATCCAGCTACATGACGCAGGCAGTGCGGATCATATTCTGGCTGGATCTATCGCCAAAGAAATCGTGAATATTGCTGGCGGGGATGTTACAGTCTATCCACGCACGAGCAGCGAGCATTATGATGATGTGTGGGAGGAAGATCCCGATCCCACTTACGGGTCTGGGCACCATCTTAAGGCCTGGTTCGCCCCTCAGCCGATTGAGGCTCAGCTTACCCCCTGGGGCGTGGACGCGCCCAACCAAACCAAGGTTTCATTTAGTAAGGAGCAGGTCTTCAAGGAGTTTGGGCAGAGAATGATCCGCATCGGCGATATCATTGAGCTACCCTATGGTGGGAGTGGGATCAAACCGGATCGCTATCGTGTTCTGAATGCCGCCGACGCTGGCAACTTCAAGTATAACTGGCTGTACTGGACGTGCCAAGTTGAGAATATCACCAACGACGAAACCATCGATATTGACCATAAATAATGTTTAAGATTGTACGGAATGATCTCGCAGACAATAACCGCCAGAAGGCGGTGGCCGAATTCTACCGCAAAAAGGCCATGGAGAAGCTGAAGGAGTCTGCGGAGAAAATGGTCAAGATGATGGAGACTATGGGTAATGGCAAAGTCCATCCTCAGGTGACTGAGCGGAAAGATAAAGATGGATATGAGATTACCATTCCAGCCAGCGAAATGGCGGAGGCATCCAAACTCAAACTGATTACCAGGGCCAAGGCTCTTTTCCCGACGGTGCTTAAGTGATTCATCAATTTGGTAGTTCTTTCACCTTTGAAAACGTGCCCAGGGGCGTTGTGGCCGGGCAGGTGCCAGGCGGCTCTATTAACAATCCCATTAGCCCTATGGTGCCGGTAGCTGCGTATCAGCTATCTGATGCCCAAAGCGGTAGAGTTCCTAATCAGTGGGAGCAGAGCCGGGTCGAGCCAGGCTATGTGGAAGACTCCATCGACGCGGCCTTTCACTATTTGGACGCCGGGATGAAGGCTTATTGGTCAGACATCAGAGTGCCGTCAAAAGATTCATATCGCTTCGCTCGTGCCAAGGTAGCTGGCATGCGGACCAGCTTGCAAGTCTGGACTGAAGATTTAAAGCATGGCCGGGTAAAATTGCCGGTGATCTCCATTAGCCGCACTGGCCACACTTATAATCCGCAGAAGTTTTCGCCGCCATATCGCAATCTGCATAAGAGGTTTGTGAATCGGCAGCGGACCATGGCGGCAGCGTTCTATCGTCCGGTTCCTTATAATGTGAATTACACCATTAGCATCTGGGCCGAGCACAAGCGTGACGCTGAGTATGTGCTATATCAGATGCTGACGCGTTTCAATCCTTTAGCCGAGTTGCGGGTTTCTGACGGGATTTCGGTGGGATGCGTGCAGATGAAGATGGACTCTTCGGCTGATTCCAGCGAGAAGGAAGCTACCTCGGAGCAATACGCCAAGGTAAAGTATGAGGTGGTGTATACGGCGGAGGCTTGGCTATCGATTCCGCCGAAGATTATGCCGGTGATTCTGGGTAAAGTTGTTGCTGATGAATCTGAAATGCTAAATAGACGAGTGTAAATAAGAAGTTGTCTTTACCCAGAGCCAGGAGGTTCTAATGGCTAATAAAACCACTTCCAACATCCACATCACCAATCGCACACGGCAGTGCATCCCGATCCAAGTTAAGCCGCCGAATGGTGACTTCTTCTATGAAGAGCAGCAGTTTCGGCTAATGCCTGGTAAGTCGCTCAAAGTACCGCGCAACTTTTTGAATTGGTCTCAGATCAAGAACTGCCAAGGCCGTGGTGATATCGCGGTAGTCGAAGAATAATCTAAATCTACCGTCATCACTCAAATATAAGGCAGCGAAAATTAACAGGAGCTACCAATGGCAGTCTTCCTAAGCCCAGGCGTATTTACCAGAGAGATTGACCTCAGCCTTCTGCCCAGCAACCTGGGGACGCTCAGGCCAGCTTTCATTGGTGCCGCCAGCAAAGGCCCTCTCAATGTGCCCACGCTGATCACCAGTGCTGCGCAGTTCGTTGACACCTTCGGGGATCCGTTCCCGACTAGCTACCTAGGGTATGCCACCCTGGCGTATCTTGAGGAAGGCAACTCCTGCTATGTACTCCGTGTAGGTGTCGAGTACTACAACGGCATCAAAAGCACCCTAGAGCCGATTGCTATCGACACTGCCGGTACACGCAAGCAGGGTTGGGGCCGCATCCCAGTCTTCAAGGGCATGGATTTTGGCCGTGTCAAATTCCGCCCAGTTGGCGATGGCACTGGTGGCAATCCGGCCCCCGTTGTTCTGCACGCAGCCCTCAGCACTGCCGGATCCTGGAATGACGCCGAAGTTGCCGATCCCTCAGTCGGCGCAGTCACCACTACTGTTTCCTTTGTGGGTGGCGCGACTCTGTACAGCGGCTGCCTTGACGATGTCTTCACCCTTACCATTACTGGCGACCCCGGCACCCACCTGTGGGACGGAGCCACCTACGTGGTCACTAACAGCTCAGGTGATGAAGTCGCCTCTGGCACTTTCACCACCACTGGGGCTGTCAGCAACCAAATCAATCTGGCCCTCAACAGCGTAAGCCTCGGGGTTTCCTTCACTGTGACCATTACCAATGCTACCCAGGTTGGTGTGAATGACACCTTGGTGATCACCTCCAAACCCGACAACCGCACCCTGACCTACCAAGTCGACGGTGGGGCAGTTACCAGCGTGGTAGTGCCTGCGGCCACCTACTCCTCCAACACGACTTTGATCAATGCCATTAACGTCGTGCTCGGCGTAACCACTTTGGCTGCGACTACCTCTTTCGATGCCAACGGCGTGGAAGTGGTGGCTCTCCAAACCGATACGGTCGGCGATTGGATTCAGCTGGCTGGGACTTGTGCCTTTTGTGCTGAAGTCGGCGTGGCCCAATACACCTATGATATCCCCCGCAGCCACCTTCTGGGCACCAATGCTGGCCCCTACAACTTCTCCAGCTCGAACAACCGCGTCGTTCTCGACTGCATTGGGTCGGCCAACACGGTTGAGTTCAACTTCGTGGTTCCTGCGGTCTCGGGGACGGATGCAACCACCCTGGCTGCGGCTCTTGAAGCGAACTCCAACTACGGCGGGACCGACTATTTCACCGCATTCGCTCTGACCATCCCAGGCGGCGATAAGCTGGTGGTGGTCCAGACCTCCGACGCCAGAATGACCGATCAGCTGAAGCTTCTGGCCAGCTACAGCCACTTCGAGACTATGCAGTTTGCCAACGAAATCGGCATCCTGCCGCCGTACACCTCCATCTACCGGACCTTCACCGACGCACGGCTCTGGCTCCCTGAAGGTAACTCGGGCGATCCCACCACTCCCCAGTCCTGTATCGATGCCCCCAGTGGGACTCAGTGCGTCACCGACTCCGCTTACTATGACAACATTGTGGGCTGGGTCGTGGCGAAATATGCTGGGACTTGGTCCAGTGGCTACACCATCTCGCTGGAAGTGTTCACCGAGGGCGTGGGCGATGTGGCGGGACGGTACAAGGTCACGGTGAAGGATGGCAACGGCATGGCCGTTGATGTGACCCAGGATGTCAGCTTTGATCCAGCCGCCACCCGGTATATTGGCAATGTGGTCAATGCCGGCAGCCCAATTGGCGGCGTGACTGGCAATACTTACTTCCAGTGGGAAGCTCGTCCTTCCTACCTTGGGGTTGATGTACGGAATCCAAGCCCATTCACCAATACGGCTTTTGTGGGCGGCGAAAACGGGATCCCGACGGAAACCGAAGACAGCATCTACCTGGACCAGAAGGTCATCGGTAACCCGGCTCTCTCCACTGGCATCTACGCCCTGCAGAATCCAGAAGCGTTCGACTTCAACCTCTTGGCTACCCCCGGATTCTCGAGCGGTCCCGTGCTGGCTCAGGGCATTCAGTTCTGCGAAAACCGTGGCGACGTCCTGTACCTGATCGATCCGCCAGTTGGTCTGCGGCCACAGGAAGTGATCGATTGGCACAATGGGATGTTAACCAGCGATCTGGCAACGGCCTTGAATACCAGCTATGCGGCCCTGTACTGGAGCTGGCTCAAGATTAGCGATCAGTACAATGGTGGGACCATCTGGGTTCCGCCAAGCGGCCACATCGCGGCGGTCTTTGCCCGTACAGATCGGGTGGCGGAACAGTGGTATGCTCCCGCTGGCCTGAACCGTGGCAGCGTGCTTTCGGCTTTGGATGTGGAATACAATCCCACTCAGAGTGAGCGTGACGCTCTGTACGGCAGCGGCAATGCGGTCAACGCCATCGTGAACTTCATCCAGCAGGGCATTACGGTATGGGGCCAGCGGACGCTGCAGCGGCAATCCACGGCTCTGGACCGGGTCAACGTCCGGATGCTGTGTATCTCCCTGAAGAAGAATTTGTCCTCGACGTTGCGTAACTTCGTGTTTGAGTTCAATGACGGCTCGACGCGGGCGCAGATCCGGAACCTGATCGAACCATATCTGGGTGATGTGGCAGCGCGGCGTGGCCTGACTGCCTTCAAAGTGGTTTGCGACGAGACTAACAACACTCCGGAGAGAATCGATCGGAACGAACTCTGGGTTTCGGTGTTCATCAAGCCCAACCGCTCCGCCGCATTCATCGTCCTGA
>Ga0118677_10000503_pt1 | contig 85906 bp, 84 predicted proteins | sample AliMusrvi5mmetaG_FD_86154 | JGI IMG/M metagenome (GOLD analysis project Ga0118677, IMG submission 86154)
CTCCAATTCCCTCTTTGGCTTCCTCTCGCACCCCCTTTTTTTTCCGGTCTCCAATCCTCGCTTTTTCTTTCCCATGCGCTCCAACCCCAGATTCCCGGCAGCAGCATTTGCGTGGCTTGCATTTGCAATCAGTGTGTCGGCAGTCACACTCAACGGTGAATATTCAATCAGTACCCGGATTTACCCGGATTGGGCCGCACGCATACACTCTTGATTATTATGTGACAAACAAAATCCGCCACCCCGATGAACTTTCCAACGAAATTTCTTGGCTAAGCGGGCCGGATAGGTATTTTCGTGTTCGAGGAATTTCCTTATGAATCCCGCCGCAAACCACTGCCCCTTGCCCAAATCCGCCGTTTAGCACCTTGCGGTTGACTCGGTTCGGCAGATTATCCGGTCTTTTGGCCCACTTTCTCCCGCCCCCCCCTTTTCGCCGCCCTCCGGTCCGGCCACCGGCTCTTTCAACGGCCTTCACCCCAAAAGCAATTGACTAACAGTAATCAGTATCATATGACTCGAACAGCACAACTGATCTCTTGCCTTCTGGTGCTTGGCGTTACCGGGTGCGACCGTACCGAGGGCGATTGGACCAAAGCAAAACAGACCAACTCGGTTAGCGCATTGCGCGACTTCCTCGCCAAGCATCCCCAGGGTCCGCATGTCGATGATGCGAGGAGTCGCATCGATGGCCTCGACTGGAAGGATGCCCTGGCCAAGAACACGATTGCGGCGTATGAGGCGTATTTGACCGCAAACGCCCAAGGCGCTCACGCGGCCGAAGCCACAACATCACTCACCGCGTTGCGCGACGACCGGGATTGGGGTGCGGCAACAGCGGCGAACACCATTGATGCCACCGATGGCTACTTGAGGACCTATCAATCGGGTAAGCACGCGGACGAAGCCGCCGCTTTGCGCGTGGTTATCGTGGAGGACCTTGCGTGGGGCGAGGCGAAATCCACCAATACCATGGTTGCGATGCAAGCATATCTTGCCCGGTATCCCTCCGGGCGCTATGCGGCTGCGGCAAAAGACGCGATTGGGGAAATTGCATGGCAGGCCGCGCAAGCCGCCAATACTGTGAAGGAGATCAGCGATTACCTAACATCCTATCCGGTTGGCAAGCACGCCCAGCAGGCATCTGAATCCATCGACTCCCTGGATTGGCAAGTGGCAAAAGCCGCCAATACTCTCGTTGCCTGGAAGGAATACCTTCGCAAGCACAAGACCGGGCGGTTCATGGATGAGGCCGCCACTTTGGCCGAAGAGGCGGAATGGGGGCTGGCAGTGAAGAGTGCGTCCGTGGAGCCACTGGCGGCGTTCATTCGCGACTATCCGGGATCGCAGAGGCAACAGGAGGCCAAAGCGATGGTGCTTAAACGAACGGAACAAGTGAAGGCTAACACTGCGTTGAACGATGCTGCCAAGCTACTCTGCGCGGTTACCGTCCGCAACATGTCCGCCAAGGTAGCACGTGGATTATTAGGAACTCTGGGCGGCACCAAGGAACATCCGTTGAGCATTGCCCTCACCGCACCAACTTCTGCGGAGGTGAAAAAGGGATCCGCGCCAGAAGTGAAGGATCGGTTCCGCGTCTCCGGAACGTGGAAGACCACCGACAAACTCAGTTTCTCAGTGAAGCCGCCTGAAGGAGAAAACGTTCCCAAAGGTGTGATCGTGCGGGTTGATCCGGCGCGGACCAAGGTGGTATTAGTGTCTGGCGGGTATTCTTTTTCTGGTGTAGTGTCGACCAAGGCGGGCGTGGTTGCGTTCCAGAATGGGGCACTTGTGACTGAGGATTCGGCGGACCAGGCCTCTTGCTCGTCCGGGACGACGGCCCTGCTCGACGGAGTTTCCTACGACTTTGATGGCAAAACCTGGTCCAAGACCGCAGCCGTGAATCGGTAGGCCCCCTGCGGGACGTATCCGGCAGACGTCCCGGCAACTAGAAAATTGCGCAGGAATTCTTCCATTTACCATTTACGCACGTTCCAGTATTCGATAAGCATTCCTATGAATCGGATTAAGTTGCACGCCAGATGTTTTGTTCCCTTTGTCGCAGCCCTATCATGCCTGTGCGGATTTCAGGCTTTTGGAGAGGATGCTCCATCAGCACAAAAAGTTGAAGAATATCGGAACGCAGCCGAGAAAGGAGAAGCCAAAGCCCAATTCCAACTTGGATATTGCTACGCCAATGGCGATGGCGTGCCAAAGGATGAAGTCGAGGCGGTTAAGTGGTATCGCAAGGCTGCTGAACAAGGATATGCCAAATCCCAATCCTACTTTGGGGATTGCTACGCCGATGGCTTCGGTGTAACAAAGGATGTTGTCGAGGGAGTGAAGTGGTATCGCAAGGCGGCTGAGCAAGGCTATGCCGCAGCCCAACTCAACCTTGGGGCTCACTACGAAAATGGCACAGGCGTGCCAAAGAATGCCGTCGAGGCCGTGAAGTGGTATCGCAAGGCTGCTGAGCAGGGAAATGCCGGTGGCCAGCAAAACCTTGGGGGATGCTACTGCAATGGCACAGGGGTGGCAAAGAATGCCATCTTGGCAATGAAGTGGTATCGCAAGGCCGCTGAGCAAAGTCTTCCCCAAGCCCAATTCAACCTTGGGGTTTGCTACAACACAGGTGTAGGAGTGGCAAAGAATGCCCTCGAGGCAGTGAAGTGGTATCGCAAGGCTGCTGAGCAGGGAAATGCCGGTGGCCAGTACAACCTTGGGGGGTGCTATTGCAAAGGTGATGGCGTGGCAAAAGATGCCATCGAGGCAATGAAGTGGTATCGCAAGGCGGCTGAGCAAGGATATGCCGCAGCCCAATTCAATCTTTGGGTTTGCTACTACAATGGCACAGGCGTGGCAAGGAATGCTGTCGAGGCAGTTAAGTGGCTCCGCAAGGCCGCTGAACAAGGTGATGCCAATGCCCAATTCAACCTTGGAGTTGAATACAACACAGGTATAGACGTGGCAAAGGATGACATCGAGGCCGTTAAGTGGTTCCGCAAGGCTGCTGAGCAAGGCCATGCCAAAGCCCAAGTCAACCTTGCGGCCTGCTACTACAATGGTATAGGCGTCGGAAAGAATGCCGTAGAGGCAGTGAAATGGTATCGCAAGGCTGCTGAGCAGGGCAATGCCATTGGCCAGCACAAACTTGGGGGGTGCTACTACAATGGCACAGGCGTGGCAAAGGATGACGTCGAGGCCGTTAAGTGGTATCGCAAGGCCGCTGAGCAAGGTCTCCCCCAAGCCCAATCCAACCTTGGGATTGGCTACAAGACCGGTATAGGCGTGGCAAAGAATGCCGTTGAGGCAGTTAAGTGGTTCCGCAAGGCCGCTGAGCAGGGAAATGCCGATGCTCAAGACAACCTTGGGGCCTGTTACTACAATGGCACAGGCGTGGCAAAGAATCCCGTCGAGGCCATGAAGTGGTATCGCAAGGCGGCTGAGCAGCGGTGTGCCGATGCCCAATTCAACCTTGGGGTTTGCTACGACGTTGGCGTAGGCGTGGGGAAGGATAAGGTTGAGGCAGTGAATTGGTTTCGCAAGGCTGCGGAGCAAGGATATGCCAAAGCCCAATTCAACTGTGGGGTTTTCTACGAGCATGGCTTCGGCGTAACAAAGAATACCGCCGAGGCCATGAAGTGGTATCGCAAGGCTGCGGAGCAGGGGGATGCCGATGCCCAAATCCACCTTGGGGATTGCTTCGACGTTGGCGAAGGCGTAACAAGAAATGCCGTCGAATCCATGAATTGGTATCGCAAGGCTGCGGAGCAGGGGTATGCCTCAGCCCAATACAACTGTGGGGTTGGCTACGACAATGGCTGCGGCGTAACAAAGGATGCCGTCGAGGCCGTTAAGTGGTATCGCAGGGCCGCTGAGCAACGATATGCCCCAGCCCAACTCAACCTTGGGGTTTGCTACGCCAATGGCGCAGGCGTGGCAAAGGATGTCGGCGAGGCCTACATGTGGTTTAATCTCTCAGCCGCAGCGGGTAATGTGGTTGCCTTGAAAAACCGGGAAATGATAGCAAAGGAAATGACGGCCACGCAAATCTCAGAGGCTCAGCGGATGACGCGGGAATGGAGGCCAAAGACATAGGCATTCACCCCCCTCACGCCCGGTCTTCGAACCGCCCTTCGGCGCTCCGGTCCCGGCCAATCCGAGAAGAACCTGTCGCCGCGTGGCAGGGGTTCTGACACCATCCGACACCCGGCTTGCCGGGAAATACGGCGGAATGTTTGACCGGGAAAAATAAGACCTAGGGAAATGCCGGACATCCACTCCCGAGAGGACCTCGTTTCCCGATGGCTGGAGGTAAACCGATTGGAAGCAGGTCTGGATCCGTTCCGTTAGGCTGACCTCGCAGGCATTCCCTGTGACACCACACGAAATTATCCAACGAAATTTCTTGGCAAAACGGTCCAGATAGCTATTTTCGCGTCTGAGGAGGCTTGCCATGATTCTGACGAAATCTACCGTTTTCATGCATAATCCAGCCGGACCAACGCCTTGGCAGGCTCCGGTGATGCGGTTTCTGCGCCGTTTAAGTCTCCTTTCCCCCGCCCTCCGGTCCGGCTTTCGGCTCTTGCAACGGCCGTCACCGCAAAATGCAAATTCTTAGTAGATTCCTACATCCTCGAACCGCAATCCCCATGAAAAAAAAATCACCCTGCTGTTGTCTGCCCCTGAGCTGCGAGTTGAACTTTCTCAGGCGCGGGCCCTCCCTATTCAAGTTTCTGGTGGTCGGCATCCCAATTTCACTCAGCATGGGCGGGCCGCTATCGGTGGACACAAGCAATAGCATGGTGCGCTATCACAGCGCCTGGTGCGCCGGTGCAAAGGGAGAGGCCAACAATCTTACAGTCTTTACCAAAGGCGGCCTGGTCACGTTCGGTCTTGAGAAAGGCAAGACCGCTACCTTGACCCAAAAGGATACCGTTCACACGTATTGTCAGGTGGATACGTGCATTCTCAGCGCGGACCTCAAGGTTTCGCAGGAATCCACTCTGGGATCAACCTCTCCTGCGACAATATTGGATCTCCGCGCCGGCCAGATGCTAGTCTCGGAAACCTCGTTTACCGTAACTGTGTCTGGCACCTTCGTATTTTCTGCCCCGCACCTGAAGGAGGTCATGGCCAATGGCGCGGTCACTGAGATCCCGTTCCAATATCTCGATGCCAGGCTTCGAGAAGGGGCGACATTCAAGAATGTCAAAGTGGAGCAATCCCGAGGCGTGGCAATTATAGATAAAGACGGCAAGGTAACTATCGACCCCGCCACCAAGACGTGGGCTCAAAAGCAGGGTGTGGAAGCGGTTCGCTCGCCCGATGGGCACATCATGTTTTCTGGTGGCACGCCGGTGGATGCGAAGGGCAACAGCACCCCTTGGTTCTCGTCCACCACTTTGCCGACCCCGTCAGACTCGGAACCCAACGGCGAGAACCAGCGAGGGACCCCGCCACCTGAATCCTGACCTCAAATTCTAGCCTGTGGAGCCACCCAAGCAAAACCCCACAACACGTAACATGAGCACATCTGCAAGTAAGATTATTGCCGCCGGTGCAATCGCTATCCTGTTAGCGATCCTGGCAGCGTCACCCGTTTATGCCAAGGAAAGCAAGACCGCACCGTCCGCCAGCCGCACCAAGGCTGACCCTTCAGCCAAACGGAAGCTTGATTATGACGCTGCCCGCAAAACTAACACAGCGGACGCCTACGAGGCTTTTCTGAAAAAATATCCAAAGGGGGCGGACTCCGACGACCTGCGGAGCGAACTCCCGCCGCTGATCAAGGTGAGGGCGGCGACCGCGTTAGGTGGCCTTGCCTTGGAAATGGCTCCAAGCGCGCCCGTGACGTATGTCGCAACGCCTTTTGCCAGCGGGATCAATAAAGGCGTATTGGAATCGCGTAGCGGCAAGATTGAGTCGCCTCCCAACCTTGCCACCCTCATGCTCAAATTCCGAGAAATGCTCGAAAAGGGTGCGGACCCAACCCTGATCCGGATCGCGTGCTACCGCCCGTCCCAGTTGAAGAGCGTGGGTACCTCGAAAGATGGCAAATCCATGATCTCAATGGACTGCGGCTCCCCTGGCAAGGTTGTACCCGCTGCCGACGGAGGCATAACACTATTGGAGTATTTTACGGCGATCCAATTGAAGGAAGCCTGTGACATCCTGAATGCCCACTCGGAAAGTCCATAGCCTCTTCGTTGTAAGGGAATCCTAAAAGATGGCAAGAAGACAACCATTGAAAGAGCAACCATGAAAATCGATCAATCGACCAAGAACGCGATCCATACGCTCGCTTTTCTCCTGACAGGCCTGCTAGCCCTTTCATCTTTTGGCGAGGACAACAAGACCACAACCGGTTCGGATAAGAAGGCCGAGGCAACCAAACAGTTCAAGACAGCAATTATTGGCTCACAAGAATGGATGGCAGAGAACCTGAATGAAACCAAATTCAGAAACGGCGATCCTATCCCTGAGGTGAAGAGTGCAGAGGATTGGATGGCAGCCGGTCGAAGTGAGAGTCCGGCATGGTGCTACTATGACAATAATCCAAGAAATGGAGAGAAGTTCGGCAAACTCTACAACTGGTATGCCGTCAATGATTCAAGGGGACTTGCCCCCTCGGGCTGGCATGTCCCTACAGATAATGAGTGGCAAACGCTGATAACGTCATGCGGAGGCATGGGCGCAGCATTCGCGAAGCTCAAGGCAGTTGACGGTTTCGCTGCGAAAGCTGCTGGTTCACGCTGGTACAAGGATGCTTCATTCCTTCATCTTGGAAACATTACCTTCTGGTGGTCGGCGAGTAAGAACGACAAATGGAATGGATGGTATCACGCGATGCACTTCGGCTACAAGCAGATTGGCCGAGATAATGGGGGCATGAATACCGGACATTCCGTGCGGTGCGTCAAAGACAAAATCGAAACCAAAGAAGGGGGTAAGTGATTTATGGACGGCATCACCAGATTATGGCAAGATTTCTTCAAAGTCGCACCAGGGCCAGCGATATTGCTCCTGGTTTTCGGGATATGGCACCTCTTCCTCAAAGACATGTTTGCGGGCACCCCAAAAACTGGCCCAAAGGAAAACTCCAAGGCGGAAGCCGACGGAAAAACACAGAACCCAACAGAAGCCAATTCATCCAACCAGAAAACAACGGAAACTGAATCATGAAAGCCAAGTCAAATCTAACGCTCGTTATTTACGCATGTCTGTCTTTCTTCATTATCCATACGCTCTCTGCCCAGGAGTCATCCGATCAAGGCAGACAATGTAGAATCGGCCACTTCACGGTATCAATTCCTCAGGGGTGGAACTCCTTTTCGGCCAGCGACAAAGCCGGTGCAAGACAAGAGTTTTCCACTGACCTTAGCCCCGGCCTGAAGCAATACGAAAAGGCAGGAGCGCCCACGCCCCGTATGGGAAACTTCGAGATTTATCAGAAACCAACGGATGGACAGTTAATTGGTTGGACACTTGTGATCCCTGATCAAAAGGACTTTCTGAAGGTGATTCTGAAGCGGGAAGACGTTCAGTTTGAGAAAGGCAAGAGTCTATCGGGTGGAGGCATCAAAGGCGGGTCCTGCAAGCTGGTTAAGGTGGGGAGCTTTGATGTTGTCCGCGTTGATGTCAAAATGGCGAACGGCGGCAAGACGACGAATCTTCATTTCTGGTCTCCGAAGAATCCAGGAATCATAAGCACGCTCATGATTGGCCTGCGCCAAAACAAGTCCCCTGAGACTGAAAAGGAGTATAGGTCAATTATCGCATCGCTTGTAGTGAGTGAGGACATTAGGAAGTAACGGCTCCAGCCTAATACAACCCCTTTGCAAAGAGAATAATTCTATGACTAATAACAACACCGCACCGGAACAGGAGACCGTCCTCGACGACAATAAGGAGACCGGAGATCGCAAAGCCGCTGAGGAACGACATCTCAAACCATTTAAGGAAGGAGTCTATGCAACGCGGACGGCTAGCGGCGCCATCTGTGGCGTGGCTATGCTTCTAGCACCTCAGTGGGTGGCATCGTCCAGCCTTCGGGCCGGATGGGCCTATCTGGGAAGCAATCTGTGCGTATCGACCTAATAGAGGCGGCGGACCGGTTCCTTTGTATTCATTTTTTCACCTAGTACTTTTCGTGTCATATTTTAACCGTCAGCAGTCATGTCTAATCCATTACAACCAGTCATCGTTGGAGGAATCGCCGTTTTCGTCGTCATTCCCCTGTGCAGGGCGCTTTGGGGCTGGATGACCACTGAAAAGCCCAGAAACATCCCCGTGCCAGGCTCCGCAGATCAGGCGAGTGCTAAGGCGTTCAAGGGATTTCGCCATTGTGGCTCGAAAGTTGGACAATTCGCGCATCAGGCGAGCGCGGAGGAGTTCAAGGGACCGGAGGGTCAGGCGGCCAACTTATCACCTGAGACTATCCAGAAAATTAAAGCATTTCTCGTTCAAAACGAACGCTATCGAGCCTTCGATTTGATCCGCACCGAAACAGGGTGCAACTCCGAGGAAGCCAGGGCCGCGGTTGGCAAGGTGCAAGCGGAGGTCAATGAGAACAAACCACGACTGAACTTTGGAACCTATGTCGAGGGATTCTTCTTTGGCATTGTAATCGGCTTTCTGGTTGTGTTGGGAATGTTTGTGTTAGAATGCCTTGCAAGTCTCTATGGACTCTCTAGGAACCCAAGCGGAGGGTATCATTACCCCGCAGATGGTGCTCTCCAAAGAGGTTCAACGATGGCACTTTGGATATTCTCCGGTGCCTTTTTACCAGGCTTTTGTTGGAATTCCTCCAGAAAGTCCTCCGGTCGTGCACCTCTTATTGCCGGGACGGTTACAGCCGTCACGATAGCCTCATTGGGATCCGTGTTTCTACAGAATGCCGGCCTCTTGATCAATGGATTAGACGTTAAGATTGTGTGTTTCCCATTGGGTTTCCTGTTAGGTTTTTTTGCAACGGTAATAGTTGAATCGTTTCGAGGTCGCATGTGATCCCTTTTCCCCGCCTTCCGGCCCGGCCACCGGCTCTTTCGACGGCCTTTACCCCATCCTCACCTCCAAATCCGCCATCGCCGCCCCTGACGTTGCCCTGGCCCCTTCCGCGATCCGGCGGGTGATGGAGCGGTGTGAGGGTGGAGCGCCCCGGCGGCGGGCGGGCAACCCTTGTGACAAGCTGCGAGAGGCTCGTTGTCCGGTGGCTGGAGGCGGACCGGTTGGAAGCGGGTCCGAAAGCGTTCCGTCAGACTGGTCACGTCGAGATTCGTGGTGCCGAGGAACGCGCGACCAGGGCTCACGCGATCAAGGTAGGTGAGGGTTGCTCACTCTCTCCCAGTCCCGTGGCGAAGAACTGGCAACGAGCGCGGAACTTCCTTGGCAAGCCGTGCCAGGATGGATTTTCCAGATGAGGAGATTCCCGATGAATCCGACGGCATACCCATTTTCCCGCATGAGCCCGACGGACCAACGCTCTGGTCAGCTCTGGTGCTGCGGTTTCTACCTGTTTCACCCGCCCCCCGCTCCGGCCACCGGATCTTTCAGTGACTGCGCTTTTTTCGTGCCGCAGTAAATTCTCACAGAGCCGCAGTGATTCCAGCGCATTCCGCTTGATAGAAAAAAGGCTGATGGCGTCACGCTGCCCTTATCGGGAAGTCCCTGTGGCCCGCCCCTACCCCTCGCGCGGACGCCCGTGATCCTTGGACTCGAAAACTTTTCCCGTGCAGATGTCGGCAAAAAGGTTCCGAATGATCTCCGTGGGGGACGCGCCGCCCTCGCCTGCCGGGGTCTTGCCGTCCACGGGTACGGCGGGCCTGATAGGGTCGGCGTCGGGGATCCCGTGGATCCGTGCGATAGGCTCAACGCGCTCTGTGGGCGATCTCATGCTGTCACCCTATCAGATTGAAAGGTGGTCGCCTACCTGTACTTTGGTATATTCGACGGGTGCCGTGGTCCTCTCAATCCCACCGATCCCGTCCAAGCCGAACCTAGAGCATCCCAGGCGCAAGACCGCCCCTTCCGGCTGATCGTCACTAAGACCGAAATGGGCGGACCCAATGATCGCGGGAGGTACCGGATAGGGTCATCGCCAGGACCATGGGGTCATGCCTGCGGACCGTGGCCCTGGAGCGGCGCAGGCGTGGCATCCCTCCCTTCCGCGTCCGAAAGCGGATAGAGTGGAACCGGAAGCAACTGGCCCGGCTCGGCTCGGTCCCCGACACTGTCCTCGCAAAGGCCATGGGCGTTTATCCCCAAACCATCGGAAACAAGCGCCGTGCACTGGGAGTGGCGAGATTTCTGAAGGTGCTATGGACGCCGAAGCAGATCGCCATGCTAGGCAAAGTGTCCGACGAGAGCCTCGCTGATGCGATGGGGGTGTGCGGGTGGGTGGTTCGCCGGAAGCGGCGCAGCCTCGGAATACCGAAATGCCCGAGGGTTCGGTGGACGAAAAGGCAGATCGCGCGGTTGGGCCGTGACCCCGATGTGTACATCGCGCGTGACATGGGCGTAAGCCCGGCAACGGTATGGGCGAAACGGTTGGGTTCGGGAATACCCGCATGCCCCCGGCGGCTGATACGTTGGTCTCCTGAAATGATTGCCAGACTTGGAAGGGAGCCCGACCGCACCATCGCGGAGGCGATGAACGTGAGCCGGGCGACAGTGTACAACAAGAGGGCGAAAATGGGGATTCCGAAGTTCTCAACGGCGAAATGGACGCCGAAGCGGCGTGCCCTTATCGGCGTGGTAAGCGACCGAAGCCTCGCGGAATTGGTGGGCACAACGGCTGCGGCTGTGGCAAAGCTGCGCCGCAAGCTCGGCCGCCCGCCCGAGCGAGTGGCCAAGTGGGACCGCAGGATTCTGGCGGATATTGCCACGATGTCGGACCGGGCGGTCGCACGCAAACACGACAACAGGGTCAGCCGCTCGGAAGTCCGGGCCAAGCGGCTCAGCATGGGGATTCCGAGCCACCGCTCAAGCCGCAAGGCTGCCGTTGGGCCTATCTCCGCCGCAGTTTCCTGACCATGCTCACCAGCGACAGGATGCCGACTAACAAGCCCACCAGGGGCGATGCGAACCGCAGGTGCCATTTGATCTGCTCCTGATAGGACGTGATGACGCCAAGCACCGGTGAGGCGGTGCCGACGATGGACTTGAACACATAGTCGAAGTCGGTGGGCTGGCGCATGGTGGAAGTTAGGTATGACCATCACGGCATGTTTCGGAAAATGTGACATTGGTTTTATTGCAGAACGTCAAAGGCCAGGCGACCGGCCAAAACACCAACCAGCCATGAAAAGAAAATCACCGAAATCGAAGAGCCAACCGTCAACGGAACAAGAACCAAGGCCGGGGCGCTCCGCGCCGACTTGTTCGGCTTGCGGAAATTGTCGTTGGTGGAAACGCCGCGATGGATATGACTGGCTTGGCGACTGCTCGTGGAAGATGCCGGTCGTACATGCGTTTATTCGGGGGCACCGTTGCTTATTCCCCTCGCATCGACATAATGTGTAACAAGACGGTCTCGCCAAACAGAATGACCAACGAGCATCCCGCCAACCAAAGGCTCTTCAAGTCTCTGCGCTGCCTGTTCTGATAGTACAAAACGCTGCTCGGAATGACTCCCACCAGCAGTGTGACGCCGCCCAGCGAAACCGCCATCATCGTGAACGCGAAGGCCGACCAACAATAGTTTCCATCTGCGAGAATCATGGCCCAGCCAAGCGTTGCGAGGACTGCGAAGATCGCGGCAAGCCAAGACGCCCAGTGAACAACCTTTGAAATCCGGTCTACCATAAATGCGCCCAGTTTCGCCGAACGTGCGGGGCTGCCGCCGGCTAGCGGGGGCCATCCTTCGACGTGGGGGTTGAGGGTTGATCCTTCGCCGGAGCCTTGTCAGCGGGCTTGGTAGCCGGTTGGTCAGCGCCCGCTTGTTCGCCTTTGTTGTTCATCGGCCTTGCTTCCATCGTCTTGATGCTCTTGAAGAACTTGACGACATCCTCGGTTGCCAACCCAGTCTCCGGGCCTGAATAGTAATAAATGAATAGATCGGGCTTCAGTAGAAAGTAGTCTATCCGCGTGACGGAACCTCCCTCCTCACGTGTGAAAATAAAACTTCTGCCCGGGAAACCATCTATCGTAAAATCCTTTTCGCTCTTCAACTTCAATGCCTTGTCGCCTCGGAGCATCTCCTCCCGCGCATCATCCAGCATTTTCTTTGCGGTTTTCAAATCCCAGGTCTTCGGCGGTACCATGAATCGCCGAAGACTTAGCGTCATTCCATCGTGTTCAGCGATCATGTCCTGGTACTTCGCCTGGCCCAGATCGGTTTGCAATTCCCCCTTATCTGATGAGCGATCATCGAAGGAGTCGGGAAAGAAGGGCGCTGTCAATACTCGCTTTGGGGCCGTCTTAGCCTCGTCTGCGACGGACAATTCCTGAATTCCCCCAATCGCAATGAGGATGGCGTATATAACAATTGTCGTGTGTGTTTTCATCTTTTTCTTTGCCGAACATTATTATTCACCGACCGGTCGGATTTGGGGGGTGTTACACGACCGGTCGTTGAGCAGGGGGCAAATCCGACCCGGAACCGCACTTTTCCCCGAAAGGCCGTTCATCGGCGCATCGTTAGCGACCGGAGGGGCCTTGGCGAGTAAATTGCGTGATTTTCGGTTGGTTCCTGTCGTTCCTGGCTGAGGGGTGGTGGTTGACGGGATTAGAGGTTGAAGTCCAGGGGGCTGGGCGCGCCTGCTCCCGGACGTTTCATGACGTGGAGGTAGATCATGGTGGTTTCCACCGAAGCGTGGCCCATCAGGTCCTGGACGGTGCGGATGTCGGCCCCGGATTCGAGCAGATGGGTTGCAAAGCAATGACGAAGGCAATGGGGTGAAACGTGTTTGGCAACGCCGCTCTTGAGCACGGCCTCGTGAAACTGGCGCGCCATGGAATCCTGGTGCAGGTGATAACGGGCGACGCGGCGGGTGCGGGGATGGGCGCAGAGGGTGGCGGAGGCGAAGACATACTGCCACGGCCACTCGCGGGTGGCGTTCGGGTATCACTCAGATCACCTTGCGGCCGTAGCGGGCTCGCAGTTTGTAGAGGGCGGCATCGAGGCGCTGGTGTTTTGCGGTGTTGGCCGCGGCTCCGGCATTGGCATTGTCCTGGATCAACTGCGGCGTGTGGTTAGCGAATCCTACTCCGGTCTTATGATGTCCCCCTTGACGGGCGAGTGGTTTGTCTTGGATTCGGGCTTCCCGTTGCTCACCACGGTCACCTTGTCGAACGCGCAGCTCATGCCGGTTCCGTCTTGAATGACCGGGGTGTTCTGAAGGTGGAAGTGGACATGGGGCTCGGACGAGTTGCCGGAATTCCCGCACAGGCCGAGCACTTGTCCCCTCTTGACCCTGTCGCCGGGCTTGACGCCGATGCTTCCCTGCTTGAAGTGGGCGAGGACGGACACCTCGTTTTCCTGGTGCTCGATAATCACGGCATTGCCCAGTGCCGAATAAGGATTCATCGAGCCGGGGGTGTTGTCGCGGACGCCCGTGATGACATCCGTGACCGTGCCGTCCGCCGGAGCGAGCACCGGTCGGCCGAAGGCGAAGTAATCCCCGTTGGACCCGCCATCGCCCCCATGGGTCCTGCCGGTGCCGTCAACGACCAGGAAGTCATAGGCGAAGCGTTGGTTCGGGACGTCGTGATGGTGGTTGAGTTCCTTCGTGTCACCTCCCCAAAACACCAGCCATTCGCCCTTGAATGGCAGCCCGAACGCGGTCAGGTGCCGGACTGGCACGGGTACCGGCGGCGAATGCGGCTGGAACCACAGGCCCGCGATCCTGTCCCGATCGTCTAGCACGACCCTGATGTCCAACACCCCGCGCTCGAAGTGGGCGGCGAACACGGCTTGGTTGGGCGGGACGAGGCGGGGAGGATCGATCCGCTCGATCCTACCGTTTTGGGCCTTCAGGTTTCTGAAGAACGGGGTGGCCTTGTCCAGCGGGAAGGCGTCCAGCATCACTTTGCCGAAATCCTTTTGCACGGCCGCGTAATCCCCGGCGTTGATGGCTTGAACCATGTCCTTGACCACCCTTTCAAACCGGTCCGCAGGCTCCGCGCCGGATGCAACCCCCGCGCCCCACATCAGGACCATGCAACAGATCAACTCACGTCCTCGCGCCGTCATTTGATAACACTACCGCACCATGAGGCGGCGCCTTGCAGGAAAAGTCCAGAAGGCATCGATATTGTCGCTGAGACAAAGGGACGGGAAAATAATCATACGAGGCCATTCGAAGATTCCGGCAAACCACCTCGCAGCCGACTTGCAAGGCGCCGCTGCTGCCGATTTTTGCTCCGCCGACGCCTGTGGCCGCGTTGGTCACAACGCGTGCCCCGGAATAGCGCAGGGGAGTTGGTAGAATGATGAGGGGGTAGAATGATGAGGAGGTGGAATGATGATCGGGGTAGAATGATGACGGGGTGGAATGATGACGGGGTGGAATGATGACGGGGTGGAATGAGGATCGGGGGTTGGTGGCCGGGCTGGATGGTGGAAAAAAGGAAGTTCTCATTTGACTTGGGCCCGGAACCAATTCGGATTCTTGTAGGATCTGTCCCAGACAGGCCGCAACAGTTTCGTCCTGTCAGTCAAATCCCTGGTGCCACAGTCGTAGGAGTGGAAGGAATGGATGTAGTTACTCATCAGACCCACACCTAGGTGAACTGGGAGAAGAGTGGAAGAGGAAGACCTCCCGCAGGATGCGGGAGGAGGCACGCTGGAAGCGTGCGCCACCCCAGGCTACCAAGGTGCTGCCAGCGCTCGATCCGCCGGGCGGATTCGCGGTCGGCAGGCGGCATGGCGGTTTTCTAGTCCAAGTCGATGGACAGGAACTGCCACCTTCTGGTGCAGGTGCCTGGCCAAGGCCCGTTCATGATCGCCCGAAATGCCCAACGAGCGGGCCTGACTCGAAGATTCCCGGAATTTTCATCGTTTCTTCATTGGCATTTCAGATGAACCGGGTGAAATGCGCCCATGCCACGCGTGCTGCTTGTTGAAGACGAACCCGCGATCGCCGACACGCTCGTCTATGCGCTTAGCACCGAGTGTTTTGAAGTGACCCATGTGCTTACGGGGGCGGATGCGCTCGCCGCGTTTGCTCGCGAGGCGCCCGATTTTGTCATTCTGGACATCGGCTTGCCGGACATGACCGGGCTGGACGTCTGCAGGCGCTTGCGGGAGGTGAGCACGGTACCCGTGTTATTTCTAACCGCCCGCGAGGGCGAGGTGGACCGCATTCTCGGTCTCGAATTGGGCGGCGACGATTATGTGACCAAGCCCTTTTCACCTCGGGAGGTCGTGGCACGTGTCCGGGCCATCTGCCGCCGCACCCGCCCGGCCGCCTCCGGGCCGGATGCGGCGATGGCCACTGCCAGCGCCACCGAGCCCACCGCTTCCGAAGCGGTGTTTCATCATGACGCGGCGGCCATGCGCATTCATTGTCACGGTGCCGTGTTGGACCTGACGGCGCACGAATACAAGCTGCTGCTTGTGCTGTTAGAGAGGCCCGGCCGGGTGTTCACCCGCGACCAGCTTTTGGATCACGCATGGGAGGATCCGGGCGCGGTGACCGACCGCACGATCGACGCCCACATCAAATCGATCCGCGCCAAGATGCGTGCCCTGCGGGCCGGGGCCGAGGAGCACATCCAGACCCGTCGCGGCCTTGGCTATCTGCTTTCGCTAGACTGAAGAAATCCGTTCCCGTCAAGACGTCCGTGCGCTTCACCCGTGTCACCCTTTTCTTCATCGCGTTCATCATAACGCTTGGGTTTTATCAACTGGCGCGGCATTTTCTGGCCGAGGTTGAGCCGCAGACGTTGCAAGCGACGGAGGAAGTGATGGTGGATGCCGCCAATTTGCTGGCGGAAGTCGTGACCAGGGAAACCCGCGATGGCAATCCCGATACGGACGGGCTGCGGGCGGCATTCGAGGGGGCCCACGCCCGCCATCTCGAAGCGCGCATCTTCGAGCATCTGAAGCAGCAAATCGGCATGGACGCCTATCTGACCGATGCCCGCGGACGGGTGGTCTTTGATTCGGACGGCGGCCGCCGCGAGGGTCTGGATTTTTCTAACAAAGCCGACGTGAAACTGACCTTGGAGGGCAGGTACGGGGCGCGCAGCAGTCCGGAAAACGCGCAGGATTCGATGTCATTGGTCCGGTATGTGGCAGCCGCGGTGGGTGATCCGAAACGGCCGAGCGGGGTGCTGACGGTGTATAAGGCGCAGTCGGAGGTGCTGCCACTGGTGCGCGAGCGGCGGCGCATCATCTATCTGGCATGCGGGATGATTGGCGGCGGGATCCTGTTTCTGATTGCGGCGGTTTTCCTCTGGCTGTTTCGCCCGATCGGCAGAATCACCGAATACGCCCGTGCCATCGAGCGGGGCGAGCGTCCGGACAAGCCGGACATCGGCATTGGTCGGGAAGTCAACACGCTGGCCCACGCGCTTGACTCGATGCGCGATGCCCTCGAAGGACGGCGCTACGCCGAGCGCTATATCCAGACCCTGACGCATGAGATGAAGAGCCCGCTGGCGGCCATCCGCGGCGCGGCTGAATTGTTGGATGAGGAAATGCCGTTGGCAAACCGCAAGCGGTTTCTGGAAAACATCCGTGCCGAAGCCGCCCGCAGCGAGCGGCTCATCAACCGGCTGCTGGAACTTTCCGCCATTGAAAGCCGCACCCATCTGGAGGGGGCGGAGGAACTCGACTTGCGCGCCGTGGTGGCACAGGCCATCGAGCACGCCCGCTCGTTGGCGGAGGCGGCCGGGGTGGCACTGGTTCACGAGTCGGGTGAAACGCCGATCCTGCTGCGGGGGGACGGGTTCATTCTGCGCGCGGCGGTGACCAATCTGTTGGAGAACGCGATTGATTTCTCACCGCGCGGGACGGTGGTGGAGAGCGTGGTGCGGGTGCAGGCGGGAAACGCCGAGTTGTCGATCCGCGATCACGGGGCGGGCATTCCGGAATATGCCCGCGACAAGGTGTTCGAGCGGTTTTATTCGCTGCGGCACCATGCGGCCGGCCGCAAGGGCACGGGGCTGGGCCTCACCTTGGTGCGCGAGGCGGCGGAACTGCATCGCGGCAGCATCACCCTGGAGCCCGCCGCTGAGGGCGGCACCCTGGCCAAACTCACCTTGCCGCTGGGCTGAGGCGGCACGCCGGATTTTTTCCGCTGGTCAAAATCCGGCCGCGGGGCTAGGTTGCGCGCAGGTGCCCGAACGGAAAAACGCAGTCTGAATTGGCACGCCGTTTGCTATGCCTCAACCACAGCGTCACACCATGAAAAAAATCGAAGCCATAATCAAGCCGTTCAAGTTGGAAGAAGTGAAGGAAGCACTGGCGGAAGCAGGCATCCAAGGGATGACCGTGACCGAGGTCAAGGGCTTCGGGCGCCAGAAGGGGCACACCGAAATCTATCGAGGATCGGAATACACGGTGGATTTCCTCCCGAAGGTGAAAGTCGAGGTGGTGGTGGATGACGCGGCGGCCGACGCGATCGCGCAGGTGATGGTCAAGAGTGCCAATACCGGCAAGGTTGGCGATGGCAAGGTGTTCATTTCCAATGTGGAGAAGGCGATTCGCATCCGCACCGGGGAAACCGGTTCGTCCTCGGTGGTGGGGGCGTGAACGGGTGCGTGCGGCGGAGGCGGCGCGGCGCTGGTCGGGTACGCCGCGGGCGTGAAATGGAGATTGGGCGTGTTCGAGGTTGATCCTGCCGGGTCGGCGTGCATACTGGCGCGCCGCCCGTCGGGTGGCTCAAAATCTCGATTCACCCATCATGGTACCGCCGTCGTTCCCTTCCAGAAAACCCTCCAAGCGCAAAGTCGCCAAGGCATGGACTCCCGAACAATCGGCCGAGCTTTATGGCGTCGAGAAATGGGGGCACGGGTTTTTCGGGGTGAACAAGAAAGGGCAGGTCACCGTCCGCCTGGCGGATGACGATGATGGGGTCGAGGTGGCGCTGTTTGATGTGATCGAAGGGTTGCATGATCGCGGCACGCATTTGCCGGTGTTGCTGCGCTTCCGTGATTTGTTGCATTCCCGGATCACGGAAATCAACCTGTCGTTTCGCAAGGCGATCCGGGAACATGGCTACGCCGGGGAATACCGCGGCGTTTATCCCATCAAGGTGAACCAGCAGCGGCAGGTCATTGAGGAAATTTCCGAATTCGGCAAGAAATACCACTACGGGCTGGAAGCGGGGTCCAAGCCGGAGCTGATTGCCGCGCTGGCCCACATGCACGATCCGGAGGCCTACATCATCTGCAATGGCTACAAGGACGAGGAGTTCATCGATCTGGCACTGCATGCGAAACGGATGGGTCTGAAGATCATGCTGGTGCTGGAAATGCCCTCGGAACTCGAGTTGATTCTGGAACGCTCCCGGCAACTCGGCGTGGCACCCAATCTGGGCATCCGCGTGCGCCTGTCCACCCGCGGCTCCGGCCACTGGCAGGACAGCGCCGGTGACAAATCCGTGTTCGGGCTCAATGCGTCGCAGGTGATCGATGTGGTGGATCGCCTCAAGAGCGCGGGCCAACTGGATTGTTTGAAAATGCTCCACTATCACCAGGGATCGCAGATTCCCAACATTGCGGCGATCCGCGAGGGCGCCACCGAGGCCGTGCGCATGTATTGCGATCTGGTCAAGGAAGGGGCGCCGATGGGAGTGTTAGACATCGGCGGCGGGATGGCGGTCGATTACGACGGATCCCACACGAATTTCCATTCCTCCTGCAACTATTCCATTCCCGAATACTGCATGGACATTGTCGAGGTGGTCTCACAAGTCTGCGACAAGGCCGGCGTGGAGCATCCCAACCTGGTATCGGAAAGCGGGCGGGCGGTGGTGGCCTACTATTCGGTGCTGGTTTTCAACATTCTGGATGTGACCAGCGCGCAAAGCAGCGACAAGGCGCCGGTGGTGCCCGAGCATGCCCCGCAGAGCCTGCTCAATCTCATCGATGTGAACAAGGTGGTCGCCAAGAAGAACCTGCAGGAGTGCTTCAACGACGCCGCTTACTATCGGGATCAGATGCGGGCGCAATTCTTCTATGGCAGTGCCACGCTGCGGGAGAGGGGGTTGGCGGAAGCCTGGTTCTGGCATATCATCACCCGCATTTCAAAGTTGATCGCCGAGTTGGAGGATATTCCCGAGGACTTGCGCGAGTTGTCCTCCACGCTGGTGGATTTCTATTATGGCAACTTCAGTTTGTTCCAGTCCTTGCCGGATTCCTGGGCGATCGATCAGATATTTCCGGTCATGCCGATTCATCGCTTGGAGGAAAAGCCCAGGAACCGCGCCGTGTTGGCTGACATCACCTGCGACTGCGATGGCAAGATCGATCACTTCATCGACAAGGAGGACGTGGCCAAAGTCCTGCCCTTGCACGGTCTCAAGCCGGATGAGCCCTACTATGTCGCGGTCTTCCTGGTGGGCGCCTATCAGGAGACCCTGGGCGATCTCCACAATCTGCTCGGCGATACCAACGTCGTTGGCGTGCACTTGGAAAAGGGCAAACCGGTCTACACTCACGAAGTGGAAGGGGACACGGTGGCCGACGTGCTTTCCTACGTGGAATTCGATCCGAAGGAACTCGTCACCCGCTTCCGCACCTTCGCCGAGAGAGCGGTGGCCGATGGGCTCATCTCACCCAGCGAACGCCGCCAAATCCTCGACATGTATCGCGCCGGGCTTGCCGGCTACACCTACTTCGAGAGTTGAGGCGGAGCCTGGCAATGACCCGGGCCGGGGGCGAACCAACTGCGAAAACCCGAAATTCCACCCCGGTTTGTTCAAAAAAGTTTGAACAAACCGGCCGACTTGCTAAAATTCCCGCCATGAGGCACCTGTCGGAGAACGAGACTAGGGCAGCGAGCGAGCTTGGAGCGCTTGAGCGGCAGGTTGTGGACTTTTTCGTGGACGGCGTGAAGGTGCTGGGTTTGCCCAGATCGATCGGGGAAATCTACGGGCTGTTGTTCGTTTCGCCGGAGCCGCTGGCCTTGGATGATTTGGTGCGGCGCCTGGGCATCAGCAAGGGCTCTGCCAGCCAGGGCTTGCGTGCCTTGAAAGGCCTCGGGGCCGTCCGTGAGGCGGCCATGGGCGAGGAACGCCGGACCTATTTTGAGCCGGCGGTGGAACTCAAACGCTTGGCTGGCGGTTTCATTCGCGAGCAGATCCGTCCCCACCTCGACAGTGGCAAAGTGAAAATCGGGCGCTTGGAGGAGGCCGTCCGGTCGGAAGGAGATCCCGAGCGCCGGGAATTTCTAACGGAAAGGCTGGGTCGCATCGCACATTGGCTGCAGAGCGGCGGGCGCGTGCTGCCGGTGCTGCAAAAACTACTTGGATCATGACTGCCGCCGACCCTAACGAAGCCGCGTGGTTCTGCGTGCGCACCCAGACGAAGCGGGAACACATCGCCGCCGAGCATCTGCGCGAACTGGAGGGAATCGAGGTGTTTTGCCCCCGCTTGCGCTATCGCAAGGCCACCCGGCGGGGCACGGTGTGGTGGCTGGAGCCGTTGTTTCCCGGCTACGTGCTGGCCAAATTCTCGCTGGCGGAATCCGAGCGGGCGGTGACCTTTTGCCAAGGCGTGCGCGGCCTGGTGCGCTTCGGGCCGGAGATTCCATCGGTACCGACGGCCTTTGTCCAGGTCTTGCGCGATGAGATCCGCAGCCAGATCACTGCCGACGGTGAAATCCTCACCGTCGCTCCGGCGGTGGCCTGTGGCGATGAGGTCGAGGTGGCCGTCGGCCCGCTGGCGGGCATGCGTGGAGTGGTGGTGGCCATCGCACCGGCGGCGGAACGGGTGAAGATCCTGATGGAGTTTCTCGGCCAGCAGCACGCGGTTGATATGGACCTGTTTTCCATCCTGCTGCCACGGCGTCCGACACCGTCCCAGCCATGACGATTTTCATCCAGATGCCAGCGCCGTGATTCGTTTTGTTATTGTTGAACTGATGATGCCGATGCGGTATGCTCCCTAGCGGGAGAGTCGCAAGATGGTGCTTGCCCGAACATCTCCGAGTCCATGTGATAGGTTTCCCCCGAGAACCGGCAGGAGCGACCAAGGGCGGTAGCGTGGCATTGAGGCACTGAGGGATCGGGCGGAGCGGAAATCGAACGGGCAGGAGCGAACGGGAGTCGGCGGCGCGGCCCACGCGCCTCGATTTCAGCCAAACGAGCATGCAGCCGGACGCATCCACGGATTTTCTGATCATCGGCGCGGGGTTTGCCGGCTGTGTCATCGCAGAGCGGCTTGCCGCGGCTGGTTGGCAATGCGTGGTGGCGGATCGCAGGTTGCACGTCGGGGGCAACGCCTACGATGAAATCGACGCGGCCGGGGTGTTGGTTCACCGCTACGGGCCGCACTATTTCCGCAGCAATTCGCCGCGGATTGTCGAGTACCTGTCGCGTTTCACCGGGTGGCACGCGGTGGAATACACCATCAAGAGTTTTGCCCGCGGGCGGTACTGGAGTTTTCCGATCAATCTCAACACGTTTGAAGAGTATCTGGGGCGGCCTTCCAGCAGCGGGGAATTCGCCGGGTGGTTGGAACGGTCCCGGCTTCGCATCAGGGAACCGCGCAACTCGGAAGAGGTTGTCACTTCGCAGGTCGGCCGCGAGTTGTATGAACTGTTTTTTGAAACCTACACCCTCAAGCAATGGCGGCGGCATCCCCGCGATCTGGACGCCTCGGTGTGCGGGCGCATCCCGCTGCGGACCAACCGCGACAACCGCTATCTAACTGAAGATTTCCAGGCGCTGCCGGAGCACGGCTACACCGCCATGTTCGGGCGGATGATCGAGGCCGCCGCCGGGGTGGCGATCCACCTGGGCATGGACTTCCGCGAGGCCCGCGAGCGCTGGCGGTGCAGGCACTTGGTTTTCACCGGGGCGGTTGACGAGTATTTCGATTACCGGTTCGGCCCCTTGCCCTATCGCACGCTGCGCTTCGAGGCGGAATCATTTTCGCCCGGCGAGCTGGCAAGTCGCCAGGCCATCGCGGGCAAACCCGGGTTTTGGCAACCCGCGATGCAGGTGAATTACCCTGAGATGGCGGTTCCATTCACCCGGATCGTGGAGATCAAGCACGCCACCGGGCAGGTGGTGGACGCCACCACCATCGTGCGGGAATATCCCAAGGATTGGCAGCGCGGGCAGGAGCCATACTATCCGGTCCCGGCGCCCGACGCACACGCCGCCTACCTGCGCTATGCCGAGCTCGCGCAAGCCGAGCCGAACGTGAGCTTCACGGGCCGCCTCGCCACCTACCGCTATTATAACATGGATCAGGTCGTGGGCATGGCCCTTGCCGAAGCCGACAAGCTGATTCGCCGCTACGGTTCTCAAAGCGCCTGAAATTCAAGCTAACAATCCATCATCCCATGCCCGTTCCACTCCTCGACGTCAACGCCCAGAACCACCCGCTTGAGCGGGAACTCACCGCGGCTTTCACTCGCGTGCTGCGCGCCGGGCGTTTCATTCTGGGAGAGGAAGTGGAGGCGTTCGAGGCGGAATGCGCGGCGTTCATCGGTGCCGGCCACGGCGTGTCGATGTCATCGGGCACCGATGCACTGCTGGCTGCGTTCATGGCGGTGGGCATCGGGCCGGGTGACGAGGTGTTGTGTCCGGCATTCACGTTTTTCGCCACCGCCGGTTGCATCGCCCGGACCGGAGCCACGCCGGTTTTCTGCGATGTCTGCCCGGTCACCTTCAACATCGATCCCATGTCCGCGGCCAGCCGCCTAACATCACGGACCAAGGCCATTGTGCCGGTCCATTTGTTCGGACAGGCCGCGGAGATGGATGCCATCCGCACCTTTGCCGCGGACAACAACCTGCGAGTCATCGAGGATGTGGCCCAGGCGATCGGCGCCACCTATCACGGCCATGGCTGCGGCACACTCGGCGACATGGGATGTTTCAGTTTTTTCCCATCGAAGAACCTCGGTGGCTTCGGCGATGGCGGACTGGTCACCACCAACGACCCGGAACTGGCCGAACAGCTCCGGCGGATCCGCAATCATGGCATGCATCCGCGTTACTATCATGAATCGGTAGGCGCCAATTTCCGGATGGATGCCCTCCAGTGCGCGCTGCTGCGGGTGAAGCTCGGGCACCTGGGAGAATACTCGGCCGGCCGGTTCGCCAACGCGACGTACTATCTGAATCGTATGTCGAAATTGCCAGGTGTGGTTGTGGCCGGCGCGGAGGATGACCACGGTTCAGCCCGGATCCTGCTCCCGCTGGCGTGCCCGGATCGAGGGCACGTTTGGAACCAGTTCACGCTCCGGGTTGTCGGCGCGGGCCGGCGCGACGCGCTCAAGAGCCACCTCACCGCGCGCGGCATCGGCTGTGAAATCTATTACCCGGTGGCCCTTCATCAGCAAGCCTGTTTCAAACATTTGCCGGCCCATGCTGTGCAGGCTTGCCCGGTGTCCGAGGCGCTCACCCGCGAGGTTCTCAGTATTCCGGTTTATGCGGAATTGAGCGCGGCACAGTGCGACGAGGTGGTGGCGGCCATTGGCGGCTTCCTCGAAGCATGAGCGCGCGTAGGCGCATTCGGTAGGCGTGATCGGTAGGCGCATTCGTGAGAATGCGTCGGGCCAAAGTAGGCGCATTCGTGAGAATGCGTCGGGCCAAAGTAGGCGCATTGGTGAGAATGCGTCAGGCCAAAGCAGGCGCATTCGTGAGAATGCGTCAGGCCAAAGCAGGCGCATTGGTGAGAATGCGTCAGGCCAAAGTAGGCGCATTCGTGAGAATGCGTCAGGCCAAAGCCGAGTGCCAGAGAATGCGGGACTCTCCCCCCGCGCCGTCACCAGGGCGTCCGCATCATAAACGCGCCGGCTGAAGCCTGTGCTTCATGTCAAGTTCATGAAAAAGCTCGGCTGGGTACCGGAGGTCACGGTTGAGCGAATGTGCGCCGAGATGGTCGCCGCCGACCTTGAAACCGCCAGACAACACGCGCTGCTCAAATTCCACGGCCACCATATTGCCATGGCCAAGGAATAACCCAAAATATGAAAAAAGTATTCGTCTCGGGATGTTATGATATTCTCCATGCCGGCCATCTTCAGTTTTTTGAAGAAGCCCGCGCGCTCGGGGATTATCTGATTGTTTCCTTTGCCTCGGCCGAGGTGCTGTGGCACCACAAACGCCGCAAGCCCTCCATACCCGATGATCACAAGCGCGCCTTGCTGCAGGGATTGCGCATGATCGATGAAGTCATCATTGCAGAGGGGCACCAGGAGGGATTGGATTTCGAGGAGGATTTCCTGCGGGTCCGCCCGGATTTCCTCATCGTCACCGAGGACGACAAATACAGTGCGCTCAAACGCGAGTTGTGCGCGCGGGTCGGCGCCCAGTACACAGTGTTGCCCAAGACCCCGCCGCAGTTCGAACCGGTCTCGACCAGTTCCATCGTGCGCTGGGTGCAGGCCCCCACGGAGGCTCCGCTGCGCGTCGATTTCGCCGGCGGTTGGCTCGATGTCCCGCGCTTCTCGCGTCCCGGTGAGTTCATTGTCAACTGCGCCGTTTCACCGCTGGTGTCGCTCCGCGAATGGCCTTATGAAAAACAGGCAGGCATGGGAGGCAGCGGTGCCTGGGCGCTGCTCAACGGCCGCGACGGCGTTGATTCGGAGATCGATATGGGGGTGGGTTGGCAGGATCCGGCGGTGATCCGCGAGACCGGTTTGTGTGTCTGGCGCTCCGGCCCGACTCCGGTGCTGGACTTCAAGCGCAACGGCGATTTTCTAACGGGTTGTTTGGGCGTCTTCTGGACCGGCAAGTCCCACGACACCCCGGGCGTTGCCAACCAACCGCGCGACTATGATCGGATTGCCGCGTCCGCGCGGATTGCCCGTGAGGGTGCGCTGCATGCCCGCTTGCACCAACTGGCGGAAGGGGTGGCGGCATATCATCAAACCCAACTCGATGAGGGGATGGAACCGTTGCCGACCATTGCAGGGGCGCTTGCCTGCAAATACTGCGGGGGCGGCCATGGCGGCTACGCTCTCTATCTGTTTGATGCCCCCGATGCTCGCGCCCGAGCGATCGCCGCCCACGACAAACTCCGCGCCGTCGAGCCATTCTGCCGGGTGTGATGTAGCGGCGGTCTGTGACCGTCGCACGCGGTCAGACAGGCGCGGTGCTTGGATCCGCCTTTCACGGAATTCTTGCGACGGTTACAGACCGCCGCCACACTTCCCTGCCGCCACAATTTCCGCTTTGAAACGGATTTCCGTCATCGGTTTGCCGATTGCCGTCACTCACTACGCGGGGGCGGCGGCTTGGGCGCTTGAACACGCCAGGGCGCGCGACCGCGCCTACGCAGTGGCCGCGGCCAACACCCATGTGGCCGCGCTCGCCCGCACCGATGTGGCATTTGGCCAAGCCATGGAGCGCTTCGATCTGATCTGCCCGGACGGCATGCCCTTGCTATGGGCGGTGAATTCCCGCTTGGCTCCGGCAGATAGACTCACCGACCGCGTGTATGGCCCCACATTGATGCTGGAGGTTTTCAAGGCGAGCGCCGGGGCGGGGGACTTGCGGCATTTTTTGTTAGGTGGCAAGCCCGCCACGCTCTCCAAACTCACCGCGGCATTCGCGGCACGGTTTCCCGGTGCCGTCGTTGCCGGCACCCATGCTCCGCCCTTTGGCGAGTGGCCGGCCGACGAATTTGAGCGGATTTGCGACCGGATTCGCGAATCCGGTGCCAATCTCATCTGGGTCGGGCTGGGTTGCCCGAGGCAGGAGCATTGGATAGCCGGCCACCGAGACCGGCTGCCTCCCGGAGTTTACTTCGGGATTGGGGCGGCTTTCGCCTTTCATGCCGGAGAGGTTAGGCAGGCCCCCTCCGGCGTCCAGCGCCTGGGGCTGGAATGGCTCTACCGGCTCTGCATGGAACCGCGGCGGCTGTTCCGGCGCTATGTGACTTACAATTCGTTGTTCCTCTTTCATCTGTTTCGTGATAAGGTGCTTGGATTGAATAGTCCTAGAGTCTGAAAGTCCGACCTTCGATCCCCTATCCCCTCATGAACATCCATCCTGAATTCCACCGTTTTCTCAACCGTCATGACAAGGAAGTCCTGCTGCGCCAGCGAGGGATTGTGGTTTGGCTCTGCGGGCTTTCCGGGTCCGGCAAATCCACCATCGCCAATGCCGCCGAACGCGTCCTCCACCAGCAAGGGCGCTTCACCGTCATCCTTGACGGTGACAACCTGCGCACCGGGGTCAATTCCAACCTGGGATTTGGCGATGCAGACCGCCTCGAGAACATCCGTCGCATTGCCGAAATCGCGAAGGTGCTCGTCTCCCAAGGGATTATCACCTTCGTTTCCGCGATCACTCCCCGTGGTGAACTGCGCGACCTCGCGCGGGGCCTCCTCGGCGCGGATTTGTTCGAAGTCTATGTCGAGGCTTCCTACGCAACCTGTGAAAAACGCGATGTCAAAGGACTCTACGCCAAGGCTGCCCGTGGTGAGGTCGAGCATTTCACCGGCAAGGACGGTTCGTTCGAACCCCCGCAGCATCCCAACCTGGTCCTCAGTACCGAGACATCCTCGGCGCAGGATGCGGCATTTGAGTTGCTGGAGGCCATCGGCGACCGAATTTCCCTCAATCCACCTTTGTAACTTGTTTAAAGCCAATATACTACATTAAAATACGCTACAAACTAATTATTTCTTGACGCATGCGAGGAGATGGCCCACGTTGGGCGGTGCCGCAGGTTATTGACTGCGGCAGTATTGCCCCTCTCCTCCTTGCAGCATGCCCGATTACCAATTCAGTCACCTTGACCAACTTGAAGCCGAAGCGATTTTCGTGCTTCGGGAAACCGCCGCCCAGTTTGAGAGGCCCGCCCTGCTGTTTTCAGGTGGCAAGGACTCCATCGTGATGGCTTGGCTTGCCCGCAAGGCGTTTTGGCCCGCCCGCATGCCCTTTCCGCTGGTCCATGTCGATACCGGCCACAATTTCCCCGAAACGGTGGCGTACCGCGACAAGTTTGTCGATCTCATGGCGGCCCGCCTCGTCGTCGGCTCTGTGCAGGACTCCATCACGAGCGGGCGGGTGCTGGAAGAAACCGGGCTGAGCGCCTCGCGCAACAAGCTCCAGACCGTCACCCTGCTCGACACCATCGAGAAACACCAATACGATGCCTGCCTGGGCGGCGGCCGCCGGGATGAGGAAAAATCCCGCGCCAAGGAGCGCTTTTTTTCCCACCGCGACGACTTCGGCCAATGGGATCCGAAAAACCAGCGTCCGGAACTCTGGAATCTTTTCAACGGTCGTAAGAATCCTGGTGAACACTTCCGCATCTTTCCACTCTCCAACTTCACCGAAATGGATGTCTGGATGTACCTCAAACGCGAGGACATCCCGCTGCCGCCAATCTACTTCGCCCACCCACGCGAGGTCTTCGAGCGTAACGGCATGCTGCTGGCCGTCACCGAATTCCTCAAGCCCCAGACGCACGAGCCCGTTTCCTCGCGGGTCGTCCGCTTCCGCACCATCGGCGACGCCACCTGCACCGGAGCGGTCGAATCCACGGCCGCCAACCTCGACGACGTGATCGCCGAAGTCGCCGCCTCCCGCCAAACCGAGCGCGGCACCCGCTCCGACGACAAGCGCTCCGATACCGCCATGGAAGACCGCAAGAAGGAGGGTTATTTCTAACAATCATGGACCTGCTCCGCTTCACCACCGCCGGTTCCGTCGATGACGGGAAATCCACTCTGATCGGACGCCTGTTGTACGATACCAAATCCATTTTCGAAGACCAACTGGAAGCCGTGGAGGAATCCTCGCGCCGCCGTGGCGACCAAAACGTCAATCTCGCGCTGCTCACCGACGGGCTCAAGGCCGAGCGCGAGCAAGGCATCACCATCGACGTCGCGTACCGCTACTTCGCCACCCCCAAGCGGAAGTTCATCATTGCCGACACCCCGGGTCATATCCAATACACCCGCAACATGGTCACCGGCGCTTCCACCGCCAATCTCGCCATCATTCTCATCGACGCCCGCAAGGGTGTCATCGAGCAGACCAAACGGCACTGCTTCGTCGCCAACCTGTTGCGCATCCAGCACCTCGTTGTCGCTGTCAACAAAATGGACCTGGTCGGTTTCAGCGAGGAGGTCTACAATCAAATCGTCGTTGAGTTCCGCGAATTCGCTTCGCGCCTTGATAACATCGTCGAAGTCGCCTTCATCCCGATTTCCGCGCTCATCGGCGACAATGTCGTCGAGAAATCCGCCAACATGCCATGGCATGCGGGACCCACCTTGCTCTATCATCTGGAGAACGTCTATGTCGCCGGCGAGCAAAACCATGTGGAAGCGCGCTTCCCCGTCCAATGGGTCATCCGTCCGATGAGCGACGAGTGGCATGATTTCCGTGGTTACGCAGGCCGCGTTGCGGGTGGGGTGTTCAAGCCCGGGGATGCCGTCACCGTGCTTCCGTCCGGCTTCAGCTCCCGCATCAAGGCGATCCACAGCCCCAGTGGCGAACTCAGCGAAGCGTTCGCTCCCCAATCCGTCTGCATCACCCTCACCGATGACATCGACATCTCCCGCGGTGACATGCTGGTGAAGGCTAACAATCCGCCGCGGGTCGGCCAGGACATCGAGGCGATGGTGTGCTGGTTTTCGCCGCGCCCGATGCCGCCGCGCGCCAAACTCGTCCTCCGCCATACCAGCCAGGAAACCAAGGCGGTGGTCCAACAGGTGAAATATCATGTCGATATCAACACGCTCCACAAGATCGAGGATGTCGATGGCTTTGCGATGAACGACATCGGCCGCATCAGTTTGCGAGCCGCGGTTCCGCTGTTCTATGATTCCTACCGTCGCAACCGCCACACCGGCTCGTTCATCCTCATCGAGGCGGGCACCAACGAAACCGTTGCCGCCGGCATGATAATCTGAGGCGGGCCGGCGCCTGCTCTGAGGCGTGCGGGCGGCAGGCAGGCGCCGTGCGTCGGCCAACTCAGACTTGTTAGATATATGGAGTCCGGGTGACGGGTCATCCGTGGAAAGAAGCGAGTCGGCAACTCTTGTGAATTCTATGCAAACAAGAAGAATCAGCGTGATATCAGGTTGTTACAATGAAGAAGGCAATCTCCGGGAGTTTTATCATCGATTTAAGACGATGTTCGCCCGGTTGCCTGATTACACGTATGAGATCATCGTTGCGGACAACTGCTCGACAGACGGGAGTCGGGAAATCCTGCGTGAGATCGCCATGCGGGATTCTAACTTCAAGGTTATTCTGAATGCGAATAATTTCGGGCATATCCGCTCGCCCTTCAACGCCCTGCTGCAGGCCACGGGTGACGCGGTGGTCGTCATCTGCTCTGATTTGCAGGAACCGCCGGAACTCGTTCTGGAATTTGTCAAGCAGTGGGAAGCGGGATATCAGGTGGTTTGCGGGGTGAAACCGAAGAGTCAGGAGAATCCCCTCATGTTTCAAGTGCGCCGCTTTTATTACGGATTGCTTGCCAGTTGTTCGGAAACGCCTCAGATTCACAATTTCACCGGGTTTGGATTATACGACCGCAAGGTGATTGACGCCATCAAGCGGTTCAACGAACCCTATCCCTATTTCAGGGGCCTGGTTAGCGAAATCGGCTTCAAACGAACTGAGGTGCCGTTCACGCAGGCCGCCCGTCAGCATGGGGAAACCAAGAACGACTTTTTCACCCTCTATGACATGGCCATGACCGGTTTCGTGAATCACACGAAGCTACCGTTGCGACTGGCCGCGTTTGCCGGCTTTCTTCTGGCCTTCCTGAGCCTGTTGGTGGCGATCACCTATTTCATCTACAAGCTGTTGTTCTGGCAAACTTTCACCCTCGGGCTCGCACCCATCGCCATCGGCTTGTTCTTCTTTTCGTCGGTCCAATTGATCTTCATCGGAATCATCGGTGAGTATATCAGCGCCATCTGGACGCAAGTCAAGAACAAGCCGCTGGTCATCGAGGAAGAGCGCATCAATTTCACGAAATGAGCGGCTTCCGCGGTTTGCGCTATCATCAACAAGGCCGGCCTGTATCATGGTAATGCGCAAAATGGTTTGCCGTGGTTTGGGCTTGTTCTCCGCCGCTCAGATTCGATTCATTCGCTATCTTCTTGTTGGTGCGTGGAACACCGCATTCGGCATGGCCGTGTATGCCGGCCTTTACTGCATTTTCGGAGGTCGCGTCAACTACCTGGTTTTGGCGATACCAGCCAATGTCTTGGCCATTACCAACGCCTACATCTGCTACAAGCTTCTTGTTTTCAGGACGCGCGGCAATATACTTCGCGAGTATTTCCGATGTTACGTCGTCTATGGCGGCATGATGCTTGCCGGTGGCGCCGGACTGTATGTGTTGGTCGATTGGTTCGGCACGCCACCCATCGCCGCGAATTGCGCCTGCACCGTCGTTCTGACAATCGTCAGTTATCTTTCACACCGGAACTTCTCGTTCAAAGAGTAGCGACTTATCGGCAGGTCTTCGCCTGTTTCAATCCGTCTGAAACCGGCGGCCCCGCTGTTTTTCAAATCCAACTGTCGAAAGCGCCACCCGGGCGCGGCGTGTCGATCACCGCCGGTATGCCCCGCGTTTTTTTGTTCATTTTTTATTGAACAAGGGGGAAAGTGTGCCAGATTTGTGTCGCAGCCATCCGCATGGCCGATCCCGACAAGACTTCCCGCAGCAATTCCCTGGGTTTTTCGCCGCTAACGGTGGAAGCGACCAAGGGCGGCAGCGTTTTCCTGCTTTGACCCACGACTCTTCACCCTCCATCCCCAGATATCCATGAGAAGCTTCGATGAAATGTCTGCAACCATTGGTGTAGTCGGTCTCGGCTACGTCGGACTGCCGCTGGTTCTTGCCTACGCTTACAAGGGGTTCGGAGTGATCGGCTTCGATATCGACAACTCGAAAATCGTCCACCTGCGTGCAGGGACGAGCTACATCAAACACATCTCAAACGAGCAGGTCGGTGCGGCGCGTGCCGCCGGCAAACTCGACGCCACCAGCGATTTTTCCCGCATCAAGGACTGCGATGCCATCATCCTGTGTGTGCCCACGCCACTGGATGAACACCTCGAGCCGGATCTGAGCTTCGTGACCGACACGCTGGACGCCGTGGTGCCACACTTGCGGGCCGGACAGGTTCTGAGTTTGGAAAGCACCACCTATCCCGGCACCACTGAGGAAGAGGTCGTCACCCGTGTCGAGGCGGCCGGGTTCAAGGTGGGGGAGTCCATTTTCGTGGTGTATTCCCCGGAACGCGAGGACCCCGGCAATCCGCGCTTCGCCGCCACCAATATTCCCAAGGTTGTCGGCGGCCACACCCCGGCCTGCCTGGCGGCCGGCACCGCCCTCTACGGCGCGGCCTTCGACAAGGTGGTGCCTGTTTCCTCGACCCAGGTCGCCGAACTCACCAAATTGTTGGAAAACATCTATCGCTCCGTCAACATCGGCCTCATCAACGAACTGAAAATCGCCGCCGATCGCATGGGCATTGACATTTGGGAAGTCATTCGCGCCGCTTCGACCAAGCCCTTCGGCTTCACACCCTTCTATCCAGGTCCGGGTCTCGGCGGACATTGCATCCCGATCGATCCGTTCTATCTCACCTGGAAGGCCCGCGAGTTCGGCGTTCACACCCGTTTCATCGAGTTGGCCGGTGAGGTCAACCGCGCGATGCCGGAATATGTCGTCCGACGCAGCATGGAAGCCCTCAACTCGCGGGGCAAGGCGGTCAAGGGCAGTCGCGTCCTGCTCATGGGGCTCGCCTACAAGGCCGACGTCGATGACATGCGCGAATCACCCACCTTCAACCTGCTCGACCGCTTCGTCGAACTCGGTGCGCAAGTCACCTATCACGACCCGCATGTGGCGGTGATCGGACCCACCCGCGAGCATCAGAACTGGGCTGGCACCCGGTCGGTGGACTGCACGCCGGCAACTCTGGCAGCCAGCGATTGCGTCGTCATCGCCACCCATCACGCCGCCTTCGATCTGCAGATGCTCGCCGCCCACGCCTCACTCATCATCGACACTCGCAACGCCATGGCCAGCGTGACCACCCAACCCGGCCAGGTGGTCAAGGCCTGAGAGACTTCTTCGACCTCCGACCTCCGGCACATGGCTGCGCCTACTCCATCCTTCAAGCTCACTTCCGAGCAAAAGCTCCGCATCGCCTCCAGGCTTTATGCGAGCGCCCGCAAGGTCAAACTCGCCAGCTTGCGCCGGCGTCACAAGGACTGGTCGGATCAACAGTTGGCACAAGAATTGAACCGCCGCTTTTTCCTGCTTCATGATTGAATTGATCGCCACGTTCATCAAGCCTTTGGAACAGCATGGCCTGAGCTACCTTGTCACCGGGTCTGTCGCCGCCATGGCCTTTGGAGAACCGAGACTTACCAACGATATTGACTTGATCCTGGAGATCCGGGCGCAAGAAATGGGCAGAATATGAATCCATGAACCGATCCATCCTCGCATCGTTGGTGACTCTTGCATTGGTGGCCGTGACGGCGCTCGGTGCCTCTCTGGCGGACTTGCAAAAGTCCTTCGCGACCCATCGCGAAACGGCCGGCACCCAGCGCGACGAACAGCTCACCAAACTCGAGGCCGCTTACCTCGGCGGGTTGGAACGCTACCTCGAAAAGGTCAAGTCCAGCGGCAATCTCGATGCCGTGATTCCGGTTCACGACGAGATCGAGGCGGTCAAGGCCGACAAAGACCCGCTCCCTAAACTGCCCGATACCGCAGCCTCCGAACTCAAGTCGATGCGTGCCAAGTATGCCGATAGCCGCGGCAAGATTCTCAAGACCCATGCCGAAACCCTTGGCGCGCTTGCCGACAAAATGGCCTTGGCTCTCAAGGCCCAGGAGTCCGAACTTACCAAAGCCGGCAAGATCGATGAGGCCCTGGAAGCGAAGAAAATGCGGGAGGGTCTCGCTGCCGAGGTGGACATCGTCGCCGCCCGGGACCTGCTCAAGCTGGGCGGACAAGGCGGTAGCGCCCGCGCGGCGTTGCGTTTGCGGCGCTACGGCGACAATCTTGAAGTCCTGGTCTTTTACGACCGCCGCGGCAAGATCAGCATGGACAGCCCGGTGGTGAATGTCCGTGAGGAAACAGGCAAGAAGAAGGAATTGGGCGATACCAAAGCCAAGGTGCTGGGAGAATTCGTTGGTGCCAAAGGCTACGAGGTCGACCCCTACGTGTCCCTCCATCAGGTGTTCGACGGCAAGGACTCGGGGAAATTCGTCCCGAACGAAATCATTACCGATTTCAAGCATGTGGAGGCGGGCGAAAGAGGCCTTCGTTTGTCAATAAAGCCAAAGGCCGTCAATCCCTGTGGAGTTGTCGGCCAAGTCATCCCTCCGGCCACCAGCAAGGGTACTTATCGGATTTCGTTGCGCTACTTCGTCCCGAAAAGCAACCGAGCCATCGCCGGATTCTATTTCGCTGATGGAACATATAGTCCCATCGGCGGGCAGCACTTCGAAAAGTCGGGGAAATGGGAAACGGCAGAGGCCAGTGCCGAATCCCGCGCAGTCGCGGACGGTATGCTGTTTTACTTCCTCATGGCGGAAGGAAAGAAGATCGCCGATGGCGGGGACGACTACGTTGTTCTGCGTGAATTGAAAGTCGAACACACCAGATTTGCGGCTTATGTTCAACAAAGATTCGGAGATCATGGCGAGTCCTTGGAAGCCAACGATGATCCGCAGAAACAGACCCTCCTCATCTCCAACGGTCAGTTTGTCCAGGAATGAAGCGGCCCCCGATCCGCAGACAGCTATCTGAAGCTGCGTGCTTAGGGCAACTTCGCCAGAATCTTCCGCCCCGTGCTCACCGGGTATCGGCACTTGATGGACCGGCAGCCAGAACCCGCCACTCGTGAATTTCGCCTCCTACGATTTCTGGCAGACACTCGTGATCTGTTTTCTGGTGTCGCGCCTGATAATCGGCCTGGCACGCAAATTCCTGCCTGCTTACGAACAGGATGCGGGTAAGATCTGTCTTGCGGCAACAGGGCTGTTTCTGCTAGGGTCCGAGAGTTGGCTAACCCTGTGTGTGTTTCTGTGGGTTGTCGCACTCAGTTGGCTTGGTGTTGTCTGCGCCGGACGCAATGTTTTCAAAAGACACTCTCTGATTGGCACTTCCATCTTTCTGGCATTGTTGCTCGCGCAACTCGCTCCTCTCTTCTATTACAAGTATTGGAATTTCGTCCTCAACGAATGGCTGGGACTGGGCGTTGGCAAACCGTCGGTCCTCATTCCCATGGGCCTTTCCTTTTACACATTCCAGAAAATCGGCTTTTGGATTGATACGATTCGCAAACCGGCATCCCGGCCCAGGTTTCTCGATTACCTCAATTTCTGCGCCTTCTTCCCCCAAATCGTGGCAGGCCCGATTGAGAAGAGGGAATCGCTGCTGCCACAGATCCAGCGCGTCGATTTCAAGATTCAATTCACCGCCGTGGAACCCGCCCTGCGGTGGATCGTGCTCGGACTCGCATACAAGCTCATTGTCGCCGACAATCTCGGCCTCCTCGGCGGAAGGCTGCAAATTGATCCCTCCAATGCCTGGCACGTCTGGTTCGAGAGTCTCGCGTTTGGCTTGCGCATCTATTTCGATTTTGCCGGATACAGCTTCATCGCGGTTGGTCTTGGATTGCTGTTAGGAATCAATCTCACGCTCAACTTCCGCTGCCCCTACTGGTCTTCCGACTTGCGGGAATTCTGGAGAACCTGGCACGTCACGCTCGGGGCATGGCTTCGCGACTACATCTATCTGCCCCTTGGCGGCCGCAAGTCCGAACGCTGGATTCTCAATATTCTCATCGTGTTTCTGGTGTCGGGAATTTGGCACGGTGCGGGGTGGGGGTTCATGATTTGGGGAATTCTTCACGGTGTTGGTGTTGCCTTCTGCGGCATTGGCAAGCCTTGGACGCGACTCGGGCCCTTGCGCTGGGCTGTCACTTTTGCCTACACCACCGCGGCATGGCTGTTCTTTTTTGAGCGGGACGCCGCCCTGCTGCGGGCCAAGGCATTCGCTCTTGTTAGCCCGGTGAGTTACGGGTTCGCCCGCTTGAAAAGCCTCGGCCATGTCTTCGTCGGCGCTTCAGATGCCGTGACGATGAGCGCCATTCTGGTCTTTTCGCTCGCATTGCTTGCGCTAGAGTGGGTCGACATCCGGCAAAATCTTGCCCCCTATCACTCGGCGCGGAAGCCCGCGGTTTGCCTGATTCTGGCGTTCCTCACCATTCTCCTGGCACCCATGGAAGAGTCTCCTTTCATCTATTTCAATTTCTAACGAGAACAAAGCAACAGCGCGCGGCAAAGCCGGATGCGTCTGTTTCTGATGGTTTCCGCCTCGCCGGAATTCCGCCCGCCGACTTTCCGTATTCCCGCCCATCATGCGCTTTCTTGGCAGGCTTCTCGTCGTTGTGTGCATCGCCTATGGAATCGGTGTCTACACCGCCATCCCCGTCAATCCTGAGGTGGCATTCTGGAAGCAACTCATGGAGGTTCGCAAGAAGGAGGTCGCGCAAGTTCGCCAGCAAAACCCCGACAAGCGGATCATTTTCTTCACCGGGGGCTCGAGTTGTGCATTTTCAGTGGATCCCAAGATCGTTGAGGACATCTGCGGCCTGTCGGCATTCAATCTCGGACTCCCGGTCTTCGCGGGAAACAAATACATCCTGAATCAGGCGCTCGAGCAAACCCACAAGGGCGACATCCTCATCGTGTGCATCGAGCCCGACACGCTGACTTGCGGCGCTGGATCGCCCTCCACGCCCTTGGCCTTCGCACTGGGTGTGTTGGATGGCAAGCCCTCCGATGCTGCGGGAGGAGGGACTTTTTCAGGCAAGCTCTCATTCAGGGACTACTTGAATCTTTCGCGCCCCGGCTCCCGATACATCGCGACCTGGCTCATCAAGTTTTTTGTTAGGAAGGGCTACCGCTACACCCCACAGGACATCCGCTACCATGGCCGTCTTGAAACGACGGTGTCCGACCCGGGCATGCAAGCCAGCGGCCCGAATCCCGCCACCCGGCTCAGCGTCGACGGGCGTGAATTGCTGAAGTCTTTCAAGGTGGCGGCCGATGCCCGCGGCGTCCGCGTCGCCTATTCGATGCCATGGGTCTACACCGCGGAAGGCAGCGTCACGGTCAACCGTGCCAACAAAGGCCAACTGATGGGTGATATTGGCAGCATCATGCCCGCCATTGACGACGGCTTCACCGGGGTTGTTAGTGAGGCCGCCTACTTTGCAGATTCGGGATTGCATCTCACTGCCAAGGGGTCAGCGGTCCGCAGTCAGGCTCTCGCACGGGCGCTCGATCCATGGATTGTGAAAGTCAGATGAAGCCAACAGCCTTTGAAAATGGCTTCGCCCGGCTCCCGGTGGGGTGATCGTCGCCCGTGGATTTATTCCTGTTAAAGCGTTAGATTGAAGAAGTGCTGGTTGATCGGACGGTGTTCCAGCACCGTCGGTTTTCGATGAAGCGTTAGAACCAACCAACATCATGAGAAGAAGCATGGGCTGTTTGACGAGATTCCGGAGGCATGACCCACGGAGCTTCCAGCTCGGGCGTTGCATGTGCCAACCCTCCCGCGAGCAGCTAGAGTCCTTGAAAAGTGAAAGATGTTGTCGTTAGGTCAAGTTCTTCGTCTTGTGTCTTGTGTCTTGTGTCTTGCAGTCTTGGGTCTGAGGCGGAGCCTCGCTAGGCGATATCTGCGCCGCCTCGTTGCTCCGCTCTTCGGCGGCGGAGGCGGGCTGCCGCCGCGGGCCTCAGGAAGATCCGCGCCCCTTGGATGAATTCGCTTGCAAAGTGCCCCCGGTCAGCTATCTCCAGCTTCGTCAGCCAGCTTTTCTGATTCTATCGGATTAACGGAAAGCTGAACGCCCCCTCGTCCCCCAATTTTTTCTTTCTCCATGTCCACAGCACTCATTGGATATTCTGGTTTCGTCGGCGGCAACTTGCTGGCAAAACGGCCCTACCAGGCCGTTTTTCGCTCTAGTGACATCGGCACGATTCGCGGCCAAGCTTTCGAGCACATTGTTTGTGCCGGCGTGCAGGCGATGAAGTGGTGGGCGAACCTGCATCCCGACGATGACCGCGCCGGGATCGAACGTCTGCTCCAACCGCTGGAAGACGTCAGCGCCGGGCGCTTCACCCTCATTTCAACTATTGACGTGTATCCCGCCCCACGCGACGTCAACGAGGACTCGGTGATTGAGCGTGCTGGCCATCACGCCTACGGCCTGAACCGCCTGCACGTCGAAGACTGGATCCGCGCGCGCTTTCCGCGGGTGCTCATCGTTCGCTTGCCCGGCTTGTTCGGTCCGGGCCTGAAGAAGAACGTCATTTTCGACATGCTTCACAACAACGACGTTCACAAGGTTCATCCCGGCGGCGTCTTCCAATATTACGATTTGCGCCGCATGGCGGATGACATCGACCATGCTTGGGAGTTGGAGCTGGGCTTGCTCAACGTAAGCACCGAGCCTATCGGAACCTCCGAGATTTGCGCGCGATTCTTCCCGGGTACGCAACTCGTCGCCAGCGGCTCTCCCCCTGTGGGCTACGACATGCGATCCAAGCATGCGGCCGCCTGGGGCGGCGCGGACGGCTATCTCTATCCGAAAGACCAGGTGATGAACGACCTGGGCGATTGGCTTGAGGACGAAAAGGGGAATGCCGGTGCTTGAGGCATTCCTGCGTGCCCGCCGCTGCTTCTGCGCCGCACCCTGAATTGAACCGGATGATCCGGGCCACGCGGGAATCCATCCCTTCCCAACATGGAGGCGCGGTGCAATCGTCGCGTCACCGCAACCCGCCCGAACCGCAAGGTTCCCCCAACGAAACCATATTACCGTGATGAGCAAAGACACCCGATTCGGGAGCGATCTGATCTGGCTGATAGGTGCGTTGTTGATGTTGACCCTGATGGTCACAGCAAGGAGCTTGTGGATTGACGAGGCCCAGACGGCCACTTATGCCAAGCTCGCCACGTTCGGGGATTTCATTGACAAGCTGGCACGCGACAACCGGACCGGAAGCTTGTCGGAGGGGCTCATGCCCCTGTCGATGTTTCTGGCCTGGATCTGCGGTCATGCCTTCGGCGTTTCCGAATGGTGGATGCGGGTGCCCAACGTGATCTATCTGGGCGCGGGTTTCTTCTTTGCCTGGAGGGTGGGCGTGGCACTGCGCTTGAACTATCTGGTTCTGCTCGTCGCGCTGCATCCTTTTGTGTGGTACTACGCCGACGAAGCCCGTCCTTACGCGCTCCAGATCGCGCTCGGATGCGCCCTGTTGTGGTCAGGCCTGGAGATCATCCGCAACCAAGCGGACTCCCGCTGGGGGTGGCTCGGATTTTTGTCCTCGTCGCTCGCTCTTAGTGGCTCAAGCTTGCTGTGCATCATCCCGGTGAGTGCCACCGGGCTCTCGCTGCTAGTCCCCATCCTGAGGAACCGTTGGAGAATTCCTCGTCACGCTTGGGCCACAATGGCGGTCTTTCTACCGCTATTCCTGGCGCTGGGAGCGTTTTATTACCACGCCTTGCATGGCTCAAGCGGAGCCAAGCTGTGGCCGTTTGGGGCAAGCAATCTGGTGTATGCAATCTACGAAGGGCTCGGGTTTCAGGGTTTGGGTCCGGGCCGGACCGGGTTGCGCGAGGCGGCGAGGGGAAGCGGGGCGTTGTTGCACCTGTTTGCCTCGTATGTGGTGCCACTGGCGGCACTCGCAGGCGTGTGGCTTGCGGTTGGCGTCGCCGGCTTGCGCGCCATGTGCGTCAGGGGCAGCTCTCACGTCGGCTGGATTCTATCGGTTTTGTTGATCTCGCTGGTGGGATTTGTCGGTGTGGGAGTGGTGATGAAGTTCCCGTTCTGGGGCCGCCATCTCTCGCCATTGCTGCCCTTTGTGGTCACTCTCGCCGCACTTTGTTGCCGGGAGTTCCAACGCAACGCCATCGCCCGCATCTCCGTCGCGCTGCTGGCATTGCTGTGGGCCACATCGTCCGCTTGCATTCGGCTAGACGCCCGTTTCGACAAGGATGATTATCGCGGTGCCGCGGACCTTGCCAAGCAAGCCGTCGCCGCGGGCGAGCGGACATGGTGGTGTGCCGACACGCATGGCGCCAATTTCTACGGGCTGTTCCCGGTTTTTTTGGATGGCAACTTGGATGACGGTGCACCACCGGCAACCGGCAGCGGCAATGGCAATGGCAATGGCAATGGCGGACAAGCGCTGTGCCGAGTGGTTTCCAATGCCAGCAAGGTTGATCTGGAAGCGATGCCCGAACCGAAGTGGGTGTTTCTTTCCAAGCCGGATATTTACGATAATGCGGGTGCGGTTTTGCAGTTGTTGAAAGCCCGCGGATACGTCATCAAGAAAACCCTCACCTCTTTCGAGGTCTGGACTCGCTGAAGGGGTGATTCAGAAGGGTCCGCCTAGCAGCTCGTGCGGGTTTTCCCGGCCGGCTCATTCAACTTGCTTCACGCTCGGCACATTGGCCTGTGATGACCGCTTCAAACTGGCGCGTGTCCAAATGCCGCCACGAGCGCTCCACCCATTTATGCAAGGCCGCAGGGAGCTTTGTTTCGAAATGAAACCACTTTGTCATCCGGCCCGCCTCTGCCCGGATGACAAGCCGTTTATCTACCATGTCGGCGTCCACGCTAATAATCGTCCGCGGTGAGGCGATTCCAAGGATCTGGCGGTAAAAACCAGTGCGTTGCATCGAGAAAAGCTTGACGGGTTTGCTAAACCTTGAGAGAATATCCACCGAAATTCACCAAGAACCCCTTTCTCTTTCCTATGCGCCTCGCCTTTTCCCACATCGCATGGGCTCCTGAAGCGGAGTCATCCGCGTTGGCCTGCCTGCAGGACCTCGGCATTGACGAACTCGAAGTCGCACCTCTGCGTGCCTTCGGGGATCCCTTGTTAGCCAACGAAGCCGCCGTGCGCGAACGCGCCGCTTGGTATCGCTCACAGGGCTTCAAGATCGGATCCTTCCAGGCGCTGCTTTTCGGCACCGACGGGTTGGAGTTGTTTGGAAGCGAGGATGCTCGCCAGCGGATGAAATCGATCCTCATCGCCATCGGCAGGGTGGCCGCTTGGGCCGGTGCCGGCCCAATGGTCTTCGGATCCCCCAAAAACCGCCTCCGCGGCGGCCTGAGCCACGCTGATGCCATCCGCCATGCCGCTCCGTTTTTCAAAGAGGTCGGCGATGCCTGCGCCGACGCGGGATCCTGCCTGGTTCTGGAGGCCAATCCCGAGGCCTATGGTGCGGATTTCTGTACTTGCCTGGAACAGGCCGCAGACATGGTTAGAGCGGCGGATTCACCGGGTTTGGGGCTGCATGTCGATGCGGGTGGCATGGCGCTGAACGGCGAGGCGTTTGAGTCTGTACTGTCTGCGGCGGCCGGACTGCTGCGCCACGTCCATGCCAGCCAACCCAATCTCGGGTCCTTCGCCGAGCCGAGTGCGGTCCATGCCCGCCTCGCCAAAGTGCTCCATGACATCGGCTACTCCGGCAGCGTGGCCATCGAGATGCGCAGCCAGCCGGACGGCCTCGAATCCGTTAGACATGCGGTGGCGGCGGTGAGGAAGATCTATGGAATTGCTAGAACCTGACCGCTGCGACTTCACTCGGGCCTTGCCGGGTCTCTTTGCTTCTGCTTCCCATGTCACGCCGCATCGTCATCGCCGGAGGCGGGTTTTTCGGCGGGTCTATCGCGCTAATGCTGCATCGCAGGGGCTGGAACCCGATTGTGGTCGAAGAGGCCGACGCCCTGTTGACCCAAGCGTCGCGGATCAATCAAGCCCGCGTCCATGGGGGGTATCATTATCCTCGCAGCCTGATGACGGCCTATCGATCGAGGCAGAACTACGAGCGCTTCAGACACCATTACCGGGAGGCCATTGTTGACCAGTTCACCAAGGTCTATGCGGTTGGCCGCTTGTTTTCAAAGGTCACGGCCAATCAGTTCGAGACGTTCATGAAGCGGGTTGGCGCACCGCTGAAAGTCGCGCCGCCAGCCATCCAACAATGGTTCAATCCGGCGCTGACCGAGCGGACATGGATCGCCCAGGAATGCGCGTTTGATTTCTCCGTTCTGCGTGACAAGTTGTGGCGGGAGTTGGCCGCGGCGGGAATAGAGGTGCGCTTGAAGACCCTGGTCCAGTCCGCTTCGCCCCACCCGCAAGGTGCCATCGCCCGCCTCTCGGACGGATCCGAACTCGCCTGTGATTTCATCTTCAACGCCACTTATGCCGGTTTGAACCGCCTGACCGCGGCCTCCGGGCTGCCGCTCATTCCGCTGAAACACGAGTTGACGGAAATGGCCCTGATCGAACTCCCACAGGAACTTGATGGACTCTCGGTCACCATGATGTGCGGGCCGTTCTTTTCCTTCATGCCATTTCCCTCGCTTGGTCTAACGACTCTCAGCCACGTGCGTTACACCCCTCACGCCCATTGGTTCGAAAACGATCAGACCGGTGCCTCCGATCCCTATCGGATATTCAACTCCATCGAGAAGCACAGCCATTTCGGAATGATGGTGGCCGACGCCTCGCGTTATTTGCCCGCCCTGCGCGGCGCCGTCCACAAGGACTCGTTATGGACCGTCAAGACCCTGCTTCCACTCAGCGAAATCGACGACGGCCGCCCGATCCTCTTCCACCGCGACCCGAAGCTTCCAGCCGTCATTCACGTCATGGGTGGGAAAATCGACAATATCTTCGATGTGGAGTACGAAGTGGAGAGGCTGTTGGCGAAAGGCTGAATGCTGAAAGTTGAAAGTTGAAAGTTGAAAGTTGAAAGTTGAAAGTTGAAAGTTGAAAGTTGAAAGTTGAAAGTTGAAAGTTGAAAGTTGGACGTTGGCTTGAGCTGCTCAGGGAAGAATGCGGAATGGCGATGGAACAAACTCACCCGATCGTGCCCGAAGCCGAAGAAGTCAACGCCATAATGACCACCATGATCCGCCGTGCCGGCGGCAATTCGTAATTCCAGCTTTCACCTTTTCTTCCAAATGGACCCTAACACTGTTGTCAGCATCGTCGTTTCCCTCAAGCAGGATGCCCATCTGCTCGAGAATCTCGTCACTGAAATCGACTGCACCATCGGCTCCTCCTATCGGTATTTTGAAATCGTGCTGGTGGATGACGGATCAAGCGACGGCACCCCGGCGCTCGTGCTGCCGTTATTGATGAAGATCAAGCGCGTGCGCTATATGCGGCTGTCGCGGCCGTTCGGGCGGGATGCCGCGCTTTCCGCCGGCATCGAATCCGCCATTGGCGATTTTGTGGTCACGATGGATCCGCGAACCGATCCGATCGACGACATCCCGCCGATGATCGAGCTGTGCCGAAAGAATGGCGGGATCGTGCACGGGGTGGCGGAAAATCCCTCGACCCGCTCGCTCACACGGGAGTGGTTGGGAAGCGCGTTCCGGAGCTATTGCCGTAGGCATCTGGGCGTGGACATCAAGCGCGGCGTATCGGACTTCCGGGTGATGAGCCGGCAGGCGGTCAACGCTTTGCTCCAAGTCCGCGAGCAAAGTCGCTATCTTCGGGTCCTTACGCTCACCCTGGGATATCAGCATGAGTTCTTCCCTTACTCGATCCAAGCCCGGGAAGGAGGCCCCCGGCTCACCACATGGCGCGCCGAGGTTGCCACCGCCATTGACCTGCTCGCCGCCAACACTCGCCATCCGTTGCGCATGGTCACGGTTGCAGGACTGCTAGGCGCGAGCCTCAACCTCCTCTATGCCGGTTACGTCGTCGTCATTTTCCTGATCAAGCCCAATGTTGCGGCGGGTTGGACCACGCTCTCATTACAGTCCAGCGGGATGTTTTTTTTCGTTTGTCTGATCCTCGCAGTGCTTAGCGAATACGTTGGTATCATCTTGGGCGAGGTTCGCAGCCGTCCGCTGTATTTCGTCGCTCAAGAGTCTAACAGCTCTGTGCTGCTGGAAGATACGGTGCATTCCAGTATCGTGAAGGAATCGGTAGAGTAGGGCGTGGCAACTTTACCGCGCCGTCATGAACCTTGCGGAGTCGAATTATGAAACAATGGTATTCGTGCGATTGGCGGGCTTGCGCCCGAATAACTTCCTCCGCTTCATCCAATTGAGAAATCCGATGTTCGATCCGATCCCTTTCGATCCTCTACGGCGTGGCGATGACCTCCGCACTCCCACCTCTCTTCAGCGTTCTTTCTCCCTCGCCGCCATTCGCATATATGGACGTAAATAGCAAGATCAGGGCGATCATCATCGTCACTCTCGCCACATTCGTGGCGTTTTACCTGGGAATTACCGCGGCAACCGCCCAGTTTGAGGCCATCGCATGGATCGTTGGAGTGTCAGGTTTTATCATCTGCCTGCTGCTCGGACGCAGAATCTGGCTGCTCATCCCGTTCCTCGGATCCTTGCAGCTCACCCTCATGATTCCAGGGCGGCCAACCAGCATGCTGCTTGCCCAGTGCATTGTGGTGGTTTTTTGTGGTCTCTTGTTTCTCCTTCGCAAGCTGCCGTTCCGCCTGCATTTTACGGAACTCGAATTCTGGATGGCGCTACTTGTTGGCTGTCTCATTCAAGTTTACTTGAGAAACCCGGTGGGGATCAACCTGCTTGGCGGCGACGTCGTGGGCGGTCGACCCTATATCATCTTTTCCATCACATTTGTCGCTACACTGATTCTGTGTGGGCTGCGTGTGCCCGCCGCCGAATTACGTACCGCGATGATATTGAGCATCTTGGGCGGAGTGCTCAACTTTTGTATTGGACTTATCGGATGGTTCGTGCCGTCACTTGACTATTGGTTTTCCGGTTTTTATGAATCCCAGCGGGATCGCAACGAATCCATTGATGAAGCCCGAGCCACTCGCGTGGAGATGACCCGAGGCATTGCACATACCTTGGCGTTAACCACCGCAAGCCATGTCAATCCTCTCAGGGCTTGTTTCAGCTTGCGTTGGGCACCGTTGGTGGCGCTATCGCTCGCCTTCGCCGCAGTTAGCGGCTATCGAAATGTCATCGCTTCGGTGGGACTCTCCTATCTGGTGGGACTGCTTTATCGCGGGAACCTGCTGTCGGTGATGGCTACGGGAGTGCTCGCCGCACTGGGTATGATGTTTCTCTCCATCGGCAATCTCATTCATCCATACCCACCTAACGTGCAACGGTCACTCTCATTCCTTCCGGGCTCATGGGACGCACGCTATACACAAGATGCACAGAATTCGACGGATTGGCGCGTCGAGATTTGGAAGGAGGTTCTTCTGACGGACCGATGGATCCAGAACAAGTGGCTTGGAGATGGACTGGGATTCAGCGCCCGTGAACTGGCGATGCAAAGATCAATGTTGGAAAATCGGGGGCGGGGACGTCTCGGTGTATCCGGCTTCGACACCCATCGGGAAGCTATCCTTTCCAATGGCGACTATCACAGCGGCCCGGTCAGCGCCATACGGACAATCGGATATATCGGTTTGTTAGTAATGGCCTTGGCACAAATCCGCCTGGTGGTTCATGCGCATCGGCAGGTGATGCGCTGCAAGGGTACCGAGTGGTTTTCGGTGGCCTTGTTCTTCTGCATTCCAATCATCTGGAGTCCCGTCTTCTTCTGGTTCGTCTTCGGTGGGTTTCTTATGGATGGGCCGGCCATTCTTCTCGGGGCAGGGATGCTTCGCTTGCTGGAAAACAATCTTCCCCTGCCCGTGTATGCCACTGCAAGAAGGATGCCCTTTGCGCTCGCAACCCGCCCAAGCCACACGGCAATTCCGGCCGCGGGGGAGGGCGGGAGTCCGGTGTTTCGGTAGCTTGAAAACGCGTTCCGTTCAGATCAAGCGTCCCACTCAAACACCGGCGCCACCGTGTCCACCAAAAGAATCTACCTCCACGGCCTGGTTTCCGGCTTGGTTCAATTGGTGGTGGTTTCCGGCTATTCGTTGCTGGTGATCCGGCTCTCGCTCGACTATCTCGGCAAAGATGAATTCGGACTGCTGTGCCTGATTAGCCAGGTTGCAAGCTATATCTCGGTGATTGACCTCGGGCTTTCCACAGCGTTTGGGAGAATCCTCATCGACTATACTACTGGAACCAAGGAGCATTACGCCAATGCCCTCAAAACGGCATCACGGATTTTCCACGTGCTGGGTTTCATCGGCTTCCTGGCCGCTTGTGTCGTCGCTTTTGGCGGTTCGGCTTTCCTCTCAATTCCCTCGCACCTGCAGCGTGATTTTGTGATTCTGATGCTGGCTCAGGGGCTCACCTTGTTTTGCACATTCGCTATCAAACCCATCGCGGCACCGCTGGTCGCAAACGGCAAGCACTACTACAGTTATTGGCTGACGTCCGGCCTTACGATCATCAATGCCCTGTTGTTCTGGGTCGCCCTGAGGGAAGGTGTCGGGATCTATAGCAGTCTGCTGGCGAGTTCCGTTGCATTGGTGCTTCTCGCTTTCTTCATGTGGCGCCTGGCACGGCCATATCTTGACGTCGGTCGGATTCGCGGGAAATTTGATCCTACCATCTTCAAGGAGGTGTCCGCATTTGCCCGCGATAGCATGTTGTGGCAGATCGGCGGACAAACGCTTGCTTCATTGCCGATTATTCTCGCCTCCGCATGGTTCGCGCTGGGTACCACAGCCGATCTGTCGGGAGGCATGAAACTCATCCTGCTGATGATCTCGGTCTGTACGCGCTTTGGCGATATGTCCGTTACGCCGTTGTCCATCCAATTTGCCAACGGCAACGAATCCGCCGCTGCAGCCCAGATGGCTCGCATTGCACGGGTTTCCGGTGGAATCGGTGCCTGTGCGGCCATCTTCGTCGTCTGTGTGAATCCGGCCTTCATGAAGTGGTGGATGTTGGACAAGATCGCGTGGTCCTGGCACGAGAACATGGCTGGAGCCCTGTGGGTTGTCATCTTGTCTGTGAGCCAGTGCCTGTATGGCTATGCCGTTGTCTGCCGACAGATGGGCATCATTCGCTGGGCCTTGCTTTCGGAGTGTCTGCTTTACATCACCCTTGCCTTCGGATTTCGATCCTGGGGCGGCTCGGCTTGTCTGCTCTGGGCCAAGCCAATCGCCGCCCTCCTGGTCTGCATCGCTGTGGGCTGGCGGATCAAACAACACACCCACTTCGACACCCGCCAACTGCTGCCGGTTTGCCTCCGCCAGTTGGCTGCCCTGGCGCTGCTGCTTCCGCCCTGCCTCTATCTCAGTCGCTGGATTGCATCGCTTGCAGGTCAGCCCTGGCGGTCCCTGTTGGCTTGCGGCTTGCTCTCCCTCGTGGCCATGCTGGTAGCGGTCCCGTTGCTCTTCACCCGCGACATGAGGGCCGACCTTTATCGCATCCTGCAGGGTCTCATCAAGCGCCGCAAAGCCATTGTCGTTGCGCCCGATGGAAACTAGCGGAAAAGAGAATCACAGACACCAAACACAAACACAGATGAAACTACTACTGACCGGCTGCGCCGGATATGTTGGGAGCATGGTGGCACACGAGCTACTCGCTCAGGGGCACTCGGTCCGGGGATATGACAACCTCATGTATGGAGGGGAGCCCATGCTCGGCTTCTGGGCGAATCCGAATTTCGACTTTGTCAAGGGGGACGTTCGCGACCCGCTTGCGGTCAGGGCGGCTGTTGAGGGCTGTGATGGCATCGTTCATCTCGCCGCGATTGTGGGGGATCCGGCTTGCAAGAGAGAGCCCGAGTTGGCCCGCAGCACCAACCTGGATGGATCGATCAATCTGATCGAGGAGGCAAAACGGGCCGGCTTGAAGCGGTTCGTATTCGCGTCCACATGCAGCAATTACGGCAAAATGACCGATCCTGACAAGTTGGTGGACGAGTCATCCGAATTGAGCCCTGTCTCACTCTATGCCGAAACCAAGGTCGCCGTTGAGAACATTGTTATGGATGCCGCGAAGATGGGGCCGGTCAGCGGCACCAGTCTGCGGTTTTCAACGGTTTATGGGGTGTCTCCCAGAATGCGCTATGACCTGACCGTGAATCAGTTCGCCCGGGAGGCGTGGAAGGACCGCAAGTTGATGGTTTTCGGCGAGCAATTCTGGCGGCCGTATATCCACGTCCGCGACATGGCCCGCGGGGTGGCCGTGGCGTGCATGGCACCTGAGGAGTTGGTCAGTGGAGAGGTGTTCAATGTGGGATCCACCGCGGAGAACTACACCAAGAAAATGATCGTGGAATTGTTACAAGGGATGATCCCGGACTTGGAGGTCGAGTATGTGTCGCAGAACGACGATCCGCGGGATTACCGGGTTTCCTTTGCCAAAATCGAGACGCGGCTTGGCTTTGGGATTTCGCGGACCGTGCCGCAGGGGCTCAAGGAAATTCTCTCGTTGGTCTCACAAGAAATTCTTTCGGAAGCAGGGCGCAAGTTCGGAAACTAGTCCACATGAGCACAAGCAATTCGGGAACCCTATGCGTCGTTGGCGGCGGCATCGTTGGCTTGGCCGCGGCCCTGAAAGCCAGCGAACGCGGACATTTTTGCCGGATCATCGTGCTGGAAAAGGAGCCCGAGGTCGGTCAACACCAGACCAGCCACAACAGCGGGGTCTTGCATTGTGGGCTCTATTACAAACCGGGTTCGGAGAAGGCCCGGCTTGCGGTGGAGGGGATCCGGCAGATGACCGAGTTTTGTGTCACGCATGACGTGCCGCATGAGATTTGCGGCAAGGTGGTGGTGGCGGTGGATGACGCCGAGGTTGCCCGCTTGCACGAATTGGAGGGCCGGGGGCGTGCCAACGGTTTGTTAGGTCTGCGATGGTTGAACTCTGCGGAACTCAAGGAACGCGAGCCGAATGTGATGGCCAAGGCCGCATTGTTGGTTCCTCAGGAAGGCATCGTTGACTTTCCCGCCGTGGCCCGCAAGATGAGAATACTCCTTGAGGCGGCGGGCCATGAGGTCCGAACCGGCACCGACTACCAGGGAATGAAATTGACTGGCACCCGGCGGACGGTGACAACGAGCCGCGGCGACTTCGAGGCGGATTTCTTGCTAACCTGTGGCGGGCTTCACGCGGATCGCGTGTGCAAGGCCAGCGGCGTTGCCTCGCCCTGCCGGATCATTCCGTTCAGAGGGGAGTATTTCCGCTTGACCGGAGGAGGAGAGAAGTTGGTGAAGCATTTGGTTTATCCGACTCCCAATCCGTCGCTGCCATTCCTCGGAGTCCATTTCACCCGGATGATTCACGGTGGGGTGGAAGCCGGGCCCAATGCCGTTTTAGCGATGAAGCGCGAGGGGTATAGGAAAACCGCATTCTCTCTGCGGGATACGTTTGACTCGCTGTCGTGGCCGGGGTTCTGGCGGTTTCTGGCGAAGTATCCGAGGGTCACGCTGGACGAATTCAAAAACTCGATTCTGCGCTCTGCCTTCCTGAGGAATCTGCAACGTCTGGTGCCAGCCGTCCAGGATCATCATCTCGGCGACGCGGGCTTCGCCGGAGTGCGTGCCCAGGCCATGGCTCCCGATGGCGCCCTGCTGATGGACTTCATGTTTCAGCGGGCTCCGGGCCAGTTGCATGTGCTCAACGCACCTTCGCCCGGTGCGACCGCCTCACTTGCCATTGGCAGTACCATCATCAATCAGATCGAGGAGATGAATCGTTGACCGCAGACATCCAACGAGCCCCACTCAAACACCACAAGCAATGAAAGCAGTCATTCTCGCCGGCGGGCTCGGAACCCGTCTCAAACCCTTCACCGAAGTGATCCCCAAGCCTCTGCTTCCCATCGGGGAGAAGGCGGTGCTCGAGATCCAGATCGAACATTTGCGCAAATTCGGTGTGACCGATGTGTTTCTGGCCACCAACTACAAATCCAACTACATCGAGAATTTTTTCGGCGATGGCTCCCGCTATGGCGTCAAGCTCACCATCAGCCGTGAGGAAAAGCGTCTTGGAACGGCTGGCCCTCTCAAGCTGCTGGAGGCCCGTTTGACCGAGCCATTTATCGTGATGAACGGAGACATTCTGAGCAACGTGGACTTCGCGGCCCTGCACCGCTTCGCATCGAATTTGGACTCCCTGCTCACGATCACCATTAAGAAGATCATCATGCCCTATGCTTTCGGCAACATTTTCTTCGAGGGCGACCGGGTAACCGGAATTGAGGAGAAGCCCAATCTCGTCACCCATGCTCTGGCTGGCATCTACGTGATGAAACCCGGGATCTTTGCCCATATTCCGAACGACTACTTTGGCATGGACCACCTAATCCTCAAGCTGTTGGCCGAGCGACTGCCGGTCACCAAGTATGATCTTAAGGATTATTGGCTGGATATCGGGCGCGTTGATGACTACGAACTGGCGCAGCAGGATTTCAAACAAAACTTTTACAAGGAAGAAGAACAACAGCCATGAGTTTCAAGATACCTCTGTTCGATCTGAATTTCGACGATGCCGAGGAGCAGGCCGTGCTCGGCTGCCTGCGCAGCAAGTGGATATCCACCGGGCCCCGCACGGCTGAGTTCGAGCGATTGTTCGCCGAGATGTTGGGGAGCGAGGTGGGGGCCGTCGCGCTGTCGAACTGCACTGTGGCCTTGCATCTTGCCATGGTGCTGGCCGGTGTCGGCGTCGGCGACGAGGTCATCTGCCCGTCGCTAACCTTTGTCGCCACGGCCAACGCGATTCGCTATGTGGGCGGGGTGCCGGTGTTTGCGGACATCAAGGGCATCCACGATTTGAACATCGATCCGAACGATATCGAACGAAAGATCACCCCACAGACCAAGGCGATCCTGGTTATGCACTATGGCGGGTTTGCCTGTGACATGGAGCGGATCATGGAGCTCGCCCGGGTGCATAATCTCAAGGTCATTGAGGACGCCTGTCACGGACCCTTCTCCGAGTATCAGGGCAGGAAGTTGGGAACCATTGGGGATGTCGGGTGCTTCAGTTTCTTCTCGAACAAGAATATCAGCACCGGCGAGGGCGGCATGCTCGTCACCCGCCATCCTGAGTATGCGGCGCGGGCGAAACTGCTCCGCTCCCACGGCATGACCACCATGTCCTACCAACGCTCAAAAGGCCATTCCACCAGCTACGACGTGGTCGAATACGGCTACAATTACCGCATGGATGACATCCGGGCGTCAATCGGAGTCGCCCAGCTCGGCAAGATCATGCCGGATCTGGCCAAACGGGCGGAGGTCAGACGCTGGTATGGGGATCGCTTGGCCGGCGTTGCGGGGCTGGTGGTTCCCTTTGCCAACCGCACGGAATTTGTTTCCAACTACATTTTCCCTGTCGTGCTCGAGACCGGCGACGCGCAGCGCCGCGATGAATTGCGCGACGCCCTCGCTGCGGCCGGAATCCAGACCAGCGTCCACTATCCTCCCGTCCACCGTTTCTCGACCTATCAACAGTTCTGCCGCGTTCTGCCGCTCACGGAACAAGTCGCGGACCGCCTCGTCACCCTGCCGATGTATTCCTCCATGTCGATGGCGAACGTGGACGAAATCTCCCAAGCGTTAATCTCAATTCTTAGTGCCTGAGAAAATCTTCATCGTCGGAGCGTTCCACGAGATCATCGAGTTGGCTGAGGAATGCGCCTGCGAGATCGTCGGACTCATCGACCGCGAGCAACCCGCGGGACGCTTTGCCTATCCGGTTTTGTGCGACGATAGCGGTGTTGAAATGGTTGGCGACCTTCTCAAGGGAGCGGCGGCGGTATTGACACCGGATTCCCCTGACCTCCGCAGACGGCTGCATCAGTATTATAGGGGTCTTGGCTACCCCTTTGCGTCCCTGATATCTCCCGGCGCCAGGGTTGCACCAAGCGCCTGCCTCAGGGAGGGCGTCATCATGCAATGGGGCGCTCATGTGTCTGCCGGCAGCTCTATCGGCCGCTTTGTCAGACTCAATACCGGTGCCAACGTCATGCATGACTCATCGATTGGCGATTACTCGACCGTCGCCCCCAACGCCGTCTTGCTTGGGCGGGTCTGGGTTGGATCCGCTTGTTACATCGGTGCCAATGCCACCGTGCTCCCCGGAATCGCAGTCGGAAATCAGTCGATCATTGGCGCCGGAGCGGTCGTCACCAAGGATGTGACAAGCGGAACCGTCGTTGCGGGCAACCCTGCCAGAGTCATCCATAGAATCGAATTAACTGATCCACACGATCCGGCGGAATGACCAACTCCACCCTCATTCGACTGACCCAGGACCTCCCGTCCTGGATCGCGGGCATGGTCCGGCGCATCCGGGGTGTTTTCTCGCAGAAGCCCTCGGAGCGGAGTCCTCTACTCGAGGACATCGAACACTTTCCCTCGCGTTGTAGCAAAGAGCGCCGGGCTCTCTTCATGCTGTCCCCGGAAGCATGGCTGAGAGCCGTCAAGGATTATCCAAACATCCGGCTTTTCAACTACTATGGGCTAACCTATGAGATCGTAAGGGCGCTGAATGAAAACGGCTACAAGGTGGATATCGCTGACCTCCGCCAGGAGCATGTTCTGACCAAAGATTACGACTTGTTTGTCGGTCATGGCGGGAGATGCCGGACGATCCTAGACCATCTTTCCGAGATCTCTGTTGTTTTTCAATATGTCTCCGGGGCTCATTGGAAGGCATTCAACGACGAATCTCGCCACCGTTATGAGCGGTTCGCCAAGAGCAGGGGAATCCAGAGACCCGAGAGGTTCCGGAGGGATTTGACCGAGGTACTCGAGGGTGAGGAGTATTTGCTCCAGAAAGCGCATTGTCTTTTCACGATCAACTGCCCCCGCATGGTCGCAACCTTTGACGACCACCAGCGCAAATTCTTCTTCACCGGTTTGGGGGCATATGTGGATCAAGAATTGTTCATTCCACCGGATGAGCGGCAATACGGTCCCGGGAGTCGAAATTTCATTTACGTTGGTGGCACCGGTGGCAACATCCAAAAGGGGTTGGACGTTCTGATCGAGGCCTTTTCCGGAACGCCTGATCTACACCTTTTCATTTATTGCAAGGTTGAGGACGAAGTTACAAAGCATTACAAGAAGGAACTGGCGCTACCGAACATTCATTATATATATCACCTCCGGTATCGAATGTTTTCCGGCAAATTGAAGCAACTGATGCGTCGTATCAATTTTTCGATACATGCCCCGATCAACTGCGGCATGGGCACCGCATTCATGGGAACGCTGGGCCTTGGTCTGATTCCGGTGGGATATGTTGATCTGAATGACGACCCCGAATGCACGGTCCTTTGTCAAGACTGGGATGTGGATTCACTTGTCGGGTGTATCGAGAGAGCGGCGAACAAGGACGAGGAGTGGTGCAAGACGGCCTCCCGAAGGATCGTTGCGGTCTATGATGAGCTCTGTGGCACCGAATCGATCCGCTCGCGCTTCAAGGAACTCTTTTCGGATGCCAATCTTGAGAGAATCAAGGCTCGCAGACGCGCTCGAATCCATCTTTGTCACTCATGAACTGCCCGATTTGTCAGACCGAGATGCTTCACGTGTTTGATGCCACAATCATGGGGAAGCATGCGGCGAGCTATTTCAGATGTCGGGAGTGCGGGTTGATCAAGCCGAAGGATCCGGTATGGTTGCCCGAGTCGTATTCGAGCGCGATTGCGGAGACTGATGTGGGATTGGTGTCTCGCAATCTGCGCAACCGCGAGCTGCTAGGACCGATTCTGACGCGGTTGCACCCGGCGGGGCAAGGGGTTCTGGACGTGGGCGGCGGCTATGGACTGCTCTGTAGGTTGTTGCGGGACAACGGCTGGGACTGCTACACGAGCGACGTGTATTGTGAGAACCTGTTCGCCAGGGCGTATGAGCCAGGTGCGGATTTCCAGGCACCGACGCTGCTTGCCTTCGAGGTGTTCGAGCATATTGACGACCCGCTGAGCTTCGTGCGGGAAAAGATCGGGCAATATGGCGCCCGGACGTTTGTGTTCTCCACTCTAACTCATGAGTGGGAGGTTCCGCCGCAAGACTGGTGGTATTACACTTTCGAGACAGGGCAGCACATCAGCATATACACGCGGGCAACCTTGAGGCGACTGGCGGATGAGATCGGCTGGCATTACCTGCCGCTCTCCGACGAAATGCATGTGTTCACGCGGGACCAGCTCACGGTGGTCGACCGGTTGGCGCTTTGCCGGAAACATCGCATCTTCTCCTATCCATATCGGCGGTTTGTGAACTGGACGCTGCGCTCCAAGTCGCTGATGAACACCGACTACGAATCTACCAAGCGACGGGTGCGGCGGAATCAGTCCCCATCTTGAGCGAATTTTGGACCGATGCGGATCGCGATCGACAGCAATATCTTCACGATGCAGAAGTATGGCGGGGTCTCCCGCTATCTCGTGCGCTTGGGCGAGGAATTGGTGCGGCTTGGGAACGATGTCGGCGTTTTCGGATGGCTACACGCGAACAGACATCTGGCGGAGAGCGAGGTGGGACTCACTGGGATGAGATACGTCAAGGGATTTCCCAAATTTACCCGCAGATTGGCACATTATGCGGGTGATTTTTCGGCTGGTATGGAAATGAGTCGCTGGAAGCCTGATCTCATTCATGAATCATATTGTCATGCGCGGATGGTGGGCACCAGGGCGACGCCCCGAGTCTGCACCGTCCATGACATGATCCACGAGTTGTTCCCCCACTATTGGGGAAGAATGGACCGCACGCCTGAATATCGGCGGAAGACAATCGAACGTTGCCACGCGGTGATTTGTGTCTCAGAGAGTACCCGCCGGGATCTGTTGAGTTTGGTTGATGTGGACCCTGCCAAGGTCCATGTCATTCACCACGGATTCGAGCATAACTGCGACCTGCGACCGCTTTCTCCAGCCGAGGATTTCGTCCACCGCCGGTTCGCTGCATCATCCTACTTGCTATATGTCGGTGCCAGGCACGGTTACAAGAACTTTGAAGGGCTCCTGCGTGGGCTGGTACAAGCGCAATTGCACCGCGATCTCGGGATTGTTGCGTTCGGTGGCGGCGCGTTGACCGCGCGGGAGGCAAAGTTGATCAAGGATTTGGATATTCCGCCCGATCACGTGGTTCAGGTGGGCGGATCCGACGCGCTGCTGCATAAGTTGTTTGGGACGGCTGTGGCATTTGTCTATCCCTCGCTCTACGAGGGCTTCGGTTTTCCTCCGCTTGAAGCGATGGCACAGAGCTGTCCGGTTGTCTCAAGTAATGCCAGTTGCATGCCCGAGGTCATCGGCGATGCTGCGCAGTTTTTCGATCCATCGGACGTCCCGGCGATCGGCGCAGCCATTGAGGCCGTGGTCAGGTCCACTCAGCGGCGCCAGGAACTCGTGCGGCGTGGCCATGAACGCTTAAAAGCATTTTCATGGGCCAAGTGCGCGGCGGAAACCATGGATGTCTATCGATCCGTATTGGATTGAGGGATATCGTGCGCAAGGCCGGTGGCAGGGCCATGGGGAGGTAGAAGTGATTTTCCCGCCAACACGAAACATGCGGTTTCGTCCTTTTCAATTCCCGGGAGTTCCGTATTTCTCTCGGTGCGACCTTCGCCCTTATTACTGAGAAGTCCCCGTGTGATTTCCCATGGCTGGTACGATCCAACACCCATCGGTCTGCTGGCGATCTGTCGGTTTTCTGAGGGCTGTGATTGCGATATGTGCATTGGAAACCTCCGCAACTTATGACCGAACAACCACAAAACTCGAAATTCAGCCTGATTGATGTCGGCTCATCCGGCGGGCTGCATCACCGATGGCAAAGATTCGCCCCTCATATACGGAATTTCGGATTCGAACCCAACGAGGAGGAGTTCGGAAAACTGTCGCCATCCGATGATTGCGTGTGGATTAATGCGGGGCTGGCAGGCGTCTCTGGCAAGCGAGAGATCCACCTTACCCGGACCTACCAAAACTCATCGCTTCTCAAACCCAACCAGGCACTGCTCGAGACACTCGAGTGGGGGAATGACCACGACATCGTTTCATCCCCGGCGGTGGACTGCCTGACTCTCGATGATGCCCTGGCTGGTCACGGAGTGGTTGCTGACTATTTGAAAATTGATACTCAGGGTTCTGAGCTCGAGATTTTACAGGGCGGGTTGAAATCCCTGGCTACGTCCGTTTGTGTTGAGTTGGAAGTTGAATTTGTCGAACTCTACTCTGGCCAGCCCTTGTTCGCCGACGTGGACACCTTCATGCGGCAGAATGGATTTTTCCTGTGCGATCTATCGAATACCCTGCATGTCAAACAGCGGGGCCGGACGCAATTGGGCGGTCCGAAAGGCCGTCTGATCTCCGCTGACGCGCTTTACTTTCGGGAACATGACATCATGGCGGGTCATGATTCGTCGCCGGAAATGTCCAGTCGTGGGATTACCGCCCAAGTGATTGCCTACATCGCTTATGGGCTCATTGATCTGGCGGTCGCGTTAGCCGAGGGCGATTGCGCGAGACGCATCAACTATAAGGTTCCGGAGTTCCTTGCCACGACTTATCACAAAGAGTTGACCCGGAGAAATGTGGGAAACCTCTATCCGTTTGCGTTTGCGATTTCCCGGGCGGTAAAGAAACTCGGGCGATTGATCACCCCGAGCGGCTCGTCCCTATGGAGTCCCGAGTTGGGAAATCCGCGCTGGCGCAAGGGTTAGTCAGTGGGAATCCCTCGTAGGCCTCGGGAGTGGAGGCTGTTTATTATGCTCCATCTGAGGGATCTGATGACGGAAATATTTCATCGCTTAAATCATGAAGAGAAAAAATATCATCAAGAGTCTTATCCCTGAAAGGGTATACAGGATGCTATATCCATATTGGGAACGATACAAGGAAGAGGCGTTTTCAAGGCAGAAAACCACGCGGGCGCAAATCGAGGGGTTTCTGCTGGAATTTCCGGCGAGTCACCCGATGCCGTCTCTTATGAAATGTCAGCCCTATCGTGATGCGTTCATTGGCGCTCTAGCGAAGCATGTCGGCGGTAAGTATCCACATAGTACAATGATTGATATTGGTGCCAATGTTGGAGACACCGCCGCATTGATCTGTGGCAATTGCGGTAATGATTTGATACTCATCGAAGCGAGCCACTATTACTTCACATTTCTCGAGAGAAACGCGTTACAATTCCCGAACAGGGTCACCCTTGAAAACGCATTTCTGGCCGATGGCAGCCCCGTAAACGGACGGTTGTGTCATTGGGGTGGAACAGCGATCTTCAGTGAGGGGGATGGTGAGTGTGTTTGCACGAAGCGTCTGTGCGAGATCACCAACAAGGATGTCCGCTTCATCAAGTCAGACACCGACGGCTATGACTTCAAGATTTTCTTGGATAGTATTTCGTGGCTGGCCGTCCAACATCCGGTCATTGTTTTTGAGGACTATATCCGAACATCGGAAGAAATGCAGCTTGCCAACCGATTGTGTGCGGAGCTACACAATGCCGATTACAATCGCTTCATGGTTTGGGATGATTCCGGCTTGCTGATTCTGGCAACATCGTCGTTGGAGACATTGAGATATTTACACAGTTACGGGCTCAATGTCCGCAGATTCAAATCAACAAATGCCATATCCAACTACGATGTGGCATGCTTTCATGCGTGCGATGAGGATATTTTTGCCAAGGTTCTGTCATATTATGCGTCGCTTTGAGACTTTCCACAACGCACTCGCATGAAAATCACCGTCATCGCAGGCAATGGGATAGGCGGCACGGAGAAGGCAGCTTTCATCTATGCCGCCGAATTGGCACACCGAGGACATCAGGTTTGTGCGCTTACCAATCGGACGGGTCCGCGCACGGCAACCCTTGCTGATGCGGGAGTTGCCATTGAGGAAGTTCCCTACGATTCCGATTCCCTCAAGCGGCACCTAGCGGACTTCATGCCGGACATTGTGCATCAACACGTCCCGGGATACGGCGATCACCGGGCGCTCTACAATGCACTGGATCAAATCAGGGGGGCACGCCCTAAGGTCATCGAAACAAACGTCTTTGGGAGATTAATGGATCGCTATGATAATGGTCATGTATCCTTCCGGATGTTTGTATCGATGACAAGCGGATGCCAAGCATTCCAGCGTCCTCGCGTCCGCCGGACATTGCCAACGGCGGGAGCCTATTCCATACTCAGCAACCCGTTGCCGGAATACGCGGCGCCTTCGGCCGGGCGACGGGCCGCCATCAGGAGTGAGTTGGCCGTTGCTGAGAGTGAGATTTTGTGGATTCGGATGGGTCGACCTGGTAAGAAATGGACGTATTGGGAATGCGCTGCCTTCGCGCGTGCCAGGAGGCAGAATCGCAGACTCAAGCTACTCCTCATGGAGCCCTCACCCTCGCTGGCGCGCGAAGTCGGAATGGGTCGCTGGGGAGACGGAATTCTAATCAAGAGCGCCAGCAGCGACTTTGGTTATCTTGCGGATCTTTATGGAAGTGCGGACGGAATGATCCACGCGAGCGATTTTGGTGAAAGTTTCGGCTACACGCTTGCGGAAGCGATGCAGGCCGGGTTGCCGATCGTGACCTTGTCCACGCCGTGGGGGGATAACGCCCAGGTACAACTGGTGCAGCATGGCGTGAATGGATTTGTCTGTGGCAGCGTGAGTGGCATGACTCGGGCGGTTTTGGATATTTGCACGGATGACGGCCTTCGCACACGAATGTCCGGCAATGCGCTCGGGCGCATCGGGGCGATTTCCGACACCAAGCGAGATGTCCAACTGCTTGAGGAGATCATGGGTTATGTGACAGGCGGCGAGACGGGGCCTCTAATGGAGAGGCAATTCGCAGAATGGATGGAATTTCGGAACACGACGTTTGAAGCGGCTCAAAGCAACCTGTATGAGAGTGGCCGCAAGCTCTTTTGCCAATTTTTCAAATGGAAGGCTTATTGGAAGTATCGGGACGCCCGAGCTTCCCTAAGACGCGCCCTGGATCGGCGTCGCGGCTGAATGGCGGCTTTCGGATTTGTGCCAAACAGGCCCATTCGTTGCGCGCGTCTATCCCGATGATTCTGGTCATTTCCGGGGCGATCGGGAATTCGCAGATGAAGAATTGGAATTTCCTGGCTCCACCACATTCCCTGCCGATGCCTTCCACCTGCAAATGGTTCACCTGCACCCCGGTGCGCTTCAAAGGCGATCACACATTTTTTTCCCGGGACAGCGGGCTTCTGTGCAAAGGATTTCAGGAAATCGGCGTTGTCTGTAAGGCAATCATGCCGGGGCCACCGATGGACGGCGATCAGACCGAGGATCTCATTCGGACCGACTACAAGAACCTGGAAAACCCTGAATGGTGGAAATCCCTTGGAGGCGACGGGGTGGTGTTCTATGGCTGGGGTTCGGGCAAATATCTGAAGATCGTCCGCGCGATCAAGCAGGCTGGGCTCTTGTTGGTTTCGCACATGGATACATCGGGGACGCTCGGTATACTCAATGGGATTTCAGAATTCACGGGTGCGTTATGGCGGATTTCTCGCGGGGAGCGGGGCAAAGGCCCGTATGGATTGTTGTATTTCGCCGTCCACTTGGTGTACGCGGCAAGTTTGAGTTTGTTGCGCAACGATTGGCCGAGATCCAAACACCTGAAGAATGCCGATATTATCGGCACTGTGTCGCCGATTGCAGTTGAACGAATCCGCAAGGTTTGTAGGATCTATGGAAGCAGATCCTTGGCTGACCATGTGCATTTGATTCCCCATCCGGTGGCACCTTACATGAAATTTCTTCCGGAGGTACTTAAGGAGCGCTTGCTGGTGGCGGTCGGACGCTGGTGCGACGCTCAGAAGGACTGCAATTTGCTTCTCTTAACTGCCAGAGGCGTCCTAGCGCTTGATCAACAGGTGAGCCTTGAAATCTATGGCGCCATGCCCCCTCTGATGGAGGTTTGGCACCGCGACTTGCCCGTTGGCATCCGCACGCGAATACACCTGAAAGGAATCGTTCCCAATGTGGAATTGCGGCTGGCCATGCAGCGGGCACGAATATTGGTTTGTACTTCCCTCTATGAGAGTTTCCATATTGCGGCCGCCGAAGCGTTGTGCTGCGGGTGTTCCGTAGTCGGCCCGGATGTGCCGGAGTTTCCGTCCTTAAAGTGGTTTGCAGCCGATGATTACGGACGGATGTCATCAAGAGATTCCGGTTCCCTAATCGGTGCCATTGGCGAAGAGATCGCCGCGTGGGATCGCAGTGAAAGGAGCCCGGAACACATCGCCGGGCATTGGTGTCAATTGCTGCACGCGCCGCGCGTGGCTGAACGAATTCTTCATTTGGCCGTGGCCAGAAACTGCCCATAGCGGAAAGACCAGCCACAAATCATTATCACGTGTGCGATTTTTCGGTCATTACGCCGAGCTATAATTACGGGCACTACATCGAGCAATGCCTGCAAAGTGTGGCCGGACAGGAAGGGGCGAGCTATGAGCACCTGGTCATGGACGCCGGATCGAGCGATGGCACGGCCGAGGTGTGCCGGCGTTTCCCCGGAGTGGCGTTTTTCCAGGAGCCCGACGATGGAATGAGCGATGGCATCAACAAGGGATTCAAAAGAGCGCGCGGGACGTGGGTGATGTGGCTCAATGCGGATGACATGCTGCGGCCGGGCGCGCTGCTGGCAGTGAAGAGATTTGCCGAGCAAAGCCCGTCCGCGGATGTGATTTATGGATGTTGGAACTTTGTTGATAGCGAGGGGAGCTTCATTCGGCGAATGACGTTGTTTCCGTTCCAGCGTGGAATGCTCGCCAATTCGGGATGCTATATTGGCTCGACCAGCACTTTCTACAAGCGAGAGAGCACGATCGAACAGGGATACTTCCTGGACACCCATTTCCGCTCGATCATGGATGGTGAGTTTTTCTGCCGATTGGCCAGGAGCGGGAAGGTTTTCAAATATCTGCCAGTGGTGTTGGCCGACTTTCGGCTGCATGACAGAAGCATCAGCCAGCGAAATCTCTGGCGGCAGGATCTTGATGGCATTCTTGCACATCAGATCCAGTTAGCAGAACTGCGCGCGATTCACCGAGTGTATGGGATCAAGCTCTTCAAGGATGAGATGCTAAACGGAGTTGTGGAGGGGATTGTCTATCATGCCTACCGCGCACTCAAAGGCATTTTGAAGGTTCTTTATGTCGGAAAGACGCGCGGATAGCGTGGTCCTCGGTCGTTTGTTTTGTGCGTTCAGTGGCAACCCTGGGCGGAATTGGGGTAGGTGACCGGCATATTGCATGATTTTCATCGGGTGGTATCAACGCTTCCGAATTTCCAGATGATGCGTGAAAGCAAAGATTGTGATGCGTTCGTTGCGGCTGATGGCCAGGCTGCCGGTGCGATCGTGCATCGGGGCTCTGTAGGGAGTTTCACGGCAGGTGCCGGTAAATTGCGGATTTCAGTTGTCACGCCGAGCTACAAGCAGGTTGACTATTTGAAGTGTTGTGCCGCGAGCGTTAGGGATCAGGAAGGGGATTTCGAGGTTGAGCACCTGATTCATGACGGAGGCAGCGGGAGCGAGTTCGATGAATGGGCTCTGTCACAGCGGGGGGGCGTTTGTGTTGCGGAGCGCGACGAGGGAATGTATGACGCAATCAATCGCGGATTCCAAAAGGCGAGTGGTGATGTCATTGCATGGCTCAATTGCGACGAGCAGTATTTGCCGGGCACCTTGGAATCCGTGGCCCGGTTTTTCCAGGCACATCCGGAGACCGATATTTTGTTCGGGGACGTCATTCTCGTGGATGAGGTGATGACGCCATTGGCCTACCGCAGGGCAGTCATGCCGACCTTGGGGCATATTCGTTACAGTCATTTGAGCACCTATTCGGCCGCAACATTCGTCCGCAGGCGCGTGCTGGACGCCGGTCACTTTCTGCAAACGCGTTGGAAAGCCATTGCGGATGCGGTATGGATCGAGGAGTTGCTGCGGGCTGGATTCCGGGCGGCGACCTTGCATGAACCCCTCGCGATATTCTGCATGCTGGGATCGAATCTCGGACAATCCTCGACTGGCTTGAGGGAATTGCAGGAGTGGCAGCTCGAATCGGGAGCGACGAGCAAGGTGCGGAGGTTCTGGTATGTTTGTGAGTATCGGTTGGCACGCCTGCTGGCAGGGGGGTATCGCCCGCGCATGGTCCGGTGCTCCGTCTACGTTCCGGGCAATTCAGGGCGATTGGTGCAGGAGCGTTTAGTGACCTCGCGGTGGGATCGCGCACGGGTTGCGGCGGCGCATAGCCGATGGGAGCGCGAAGGGACACTTGGCGGTTTGGTATTGCGCGTGCGGCGGACGCGGTGGGCTTTGGCTCATGCGATCTGCATCATCGCCACTGCAGTGTATGTGGATAGCCTGGTACTGGGTGACGCGGTCAAGGGGCCGACAATTCTGCTGGCCTCATTGGTCTATCTGGCATTCCGCTCGAAAGTGCTGGATTTGATCCCAATAGCGGCTCTATATTTCCTTATCTCATGGTATTTGTTAACTGAGAAACCGTTTGATGTGCAGGTCGTGCGACTCGCAACCTTCACGTTTGGAGCCGTTGTCGCGATATTTTGGGCTGCGACCTTGCGGAAGCTTGAGGAGTGGATCCGAAGCACGGTGGCTCTGGTTCGGCGAATGAATGAGCCGATCATGCTGACGGATCGGCGTGGACGGGTCATTATGGTCAACAAGGCGGCCTGCACCTTGTTACAGGGCAAGGAGCAAGCATTCCTGCTGCGGGAGTTGGTGCCGCTGAGTCTTGGCGAGGATGGTTCGGTCACCAAGCGATTGATGATTTTCGATTTAGAGGATCGTCTGCCGGATGGTGTCTTGGGTTTGGCAGTGGATGCGGCGGGACGATCACTGCCGGCAAAGGCCCGTGTGTTTGTCGTGGGCAGGGGCAAACGGCGGGTCTATGGATTCACATTGGTGGAGACTCCGTGTGACCCACAGTCTCGCCCATTGGCGGTTCCAAGCACCCCCGCACTACAAGCAAATGCGACGGTCAATATGGACTGAGCATTCGCTTCCAGATGGCGTTTCAGTCTGCCCCTCCGCAGATGTTTCACAGCTTGGGGGTGGGGTCGTCGGGCCCGAAGGCCTGTCAGCGGACTGCTGCATGGCGGCCAATCGGAATTTTCTTGAGAATTCCCCTTGACAAGGAGGGCGCTGCGGCAATTTTGGCAACGTGCCGACTCTGACCACAAGTTGTTCCCGCAAGCGTGCCACCATGCGTTGGGGTTGTTTGCTCGTTATCGTCGCGCTGACCGCGTTCGCCGCTCCGAAGGTGAGCGCGCTGAACGTGCTCTTCGTGGGTAACAGCTTAACCGCCGGCTTTAACAATTACAATCAGGCCGCCATCACCGACGCCAACGGTACTGGCTGTGGCGGCGTGGCCGCGATCTTCAAAAAGCTTGCCGACGAGGGCGGCTTCGCCAACATCAACGTCACCATCGAGGCTGTCGGTGGACAGACCCTTGCCTATCACTTGGCCAACAGGGCCGCCGTGCTAAGCCGTGCATGGGACGTTGTCGTCCTCCAGGAATACAGCACGCGCCCGCTGTCAATAGGAGACATCCCGGCTTTTCGTGCTGCGGTGCGCGACATCACTGCCTTGCTGCGCACATACAATCCCGCCGTGCGCGTAGTCCTTTACGAGACGTGGGCACGCCCCGACTTGGTTCCCGGATATTACCCGACGCTCCAGGCGATGCAGAATGAATTGCAGGTCGCCTATTCGGCCGCCGCCGCCGACTACGCCATCGAGGGCTGGGCACCGGTGGGTGACGCATTCCTGCAGGCGGTTTCCTCAGGTGTGGCCTCTGATCCCAATTTTGGCGTGCAGGCAGGGAAAATTGATCTTTGGCTCACCAATGATTATCACGCCAGCGCCAATGGTGCCTACCTTTCCGGACTGGTTTTCTACGCGAAAGTTCTCGGCGGTGATCCGCGTGCGCTGCCCTCGGGCACTGGCAGTGCCGTTGCCGGGCTGGGGCTTTCCGCTGCGTCGGCGGTTCTGTTGCAAGCTGTCGCGCATAACCAAGTGCTCGCGGCCGACACTGCCATTCTTACGCAGCCCACCTCCTGCAGGGCGCTTTCCGGCGCGACCGCGCGTTTCGCGGTAACCGCGATCGGAAGCCTCGCTTACCAATGGCGGCGGGATGGCGTTCCGCTCGCCGGAGCGAGGGGGGGGACGCTTGAACTGGCCAGCGTGAATCCGGTCGATGCGGGAGTTTACGATGTGGTTGTGACCGGCGCTTCCGGCTCCATGCTCAATTCGGCACCGGCGATCCTCACCGTCACCGAGCATGACGTCCCGACGACCTTTCTTTTCGATATCGGCTCGGCCATAGCCGGTTACCCAACCCCGAGCCCGGACGCCGCCGGGAGGTACTGGAACCAGTTGACGAGCCCCGGCACCGGCTCGCGGTTATCCTCGGTAATGGACGCTTCCGGGACCGAACAATCCGGGGTGTTCGCGGAGGTCACAGCCGGTTTTGGCGGGGTAAACGGCGCAGGTGTTAACAACGACGGGGCGTATCCCGCAGCCGCCCAGCGCGACAGTTTTTTTGTGACCGGCACGGGCCCGGTGAGTGGCCCCGCGCGTGGCGAAATAGTGTTTGGCGGGCTCCCTTCTGGCAGCCTTGCCACGGTTCGGATCTTTGCCTCGCGCGCCGGTGCAGGTGCCCGCACCGGGCGTTACACGCTCGCCAATCTGTCACCCGCCTTCCTGAATGCGACCGACAACCTTGCCAACACGGTGACGCTCGGGCCTGTGACCATCGACATCTCTGGGAGATTGCCGCTGGCGGTGGAGCCCTTTGACGCGGCCGGCACACAGCAGGACTACGCCTATCTCGGCGTGGCGGAACTCACTCTGGAAAATCCCGCACCCAGCGCATTCGAACTCTGGACGAGTGCTCACGGACTTGGCGGCGACGCAGCGAAGGCAATGGCCGACCCCGACGGCGACGGTCAGCCAAATTTGATAGAATTCGCTCTCGGCACGCGTCCCGACGATGCCTCATCACGATCCATGCCGAGTGTTTCGCTGATGACGGTGAACGGCCACGAATACATATCGATGCTCGTCGCCAGGGATGCTGCTGCTGCGGTGTCTCTCACGGTCGAGGTGTCATCCGATCTCGTGAACTGGTTCTCGGGGCCGGGCAACACGGTGGTCTTGGACGACACGGCGGAGTTGCTGCATGTTCGGGATGCCTCGCCGGTATCCGCTTTTGCGACCCGCTTCATCCGTTTGAGTGCCGCGTTGCCTTAGGGTCTTGCAGGCCTCAAGAGATCGCCTGCGCAGCGGCGGATTTGAGCCCGTCGTGATCCCACGTTGCTTGTGTCCGCGCTACAGGAGACGCAAGGCCAGAACGGCCAGGATAGACGCCCGCGTCCCAAGACCAGTCACGGTGCTTCACTCGCACCAGTCTTGAGTTTCCGCCACCTTGGATAGTTCAATCGTGTCAATAAAGATTACAGGTTACGGAGCATGTATGCTTGGCGGCTATCCACTGCCGGCGGCAGTTGGATTTTTCGATCAGGCGGTGCAAATTGTGCGCGATCATGGCGGCTACAACGTGGATTTGGACACGGTGATCATGACGAAATATTCGGCATGCCGGGCACAGCATCATCTGTTCGAAAAGGTGCTTACCAGCCATCCGGACATCGTTGTATTGCAGTTCGGGTCGACCGACGCCGGCGCCCCACTGCGGCGTGGTATTGGCGTGCGCTGGATTGCATCCAAAACAGGAATCTTCAAACCGGTAAGAGTCAGCAACCATTCGCCCGAGTTCAAGCATCTTGTGAAATGGTGGCTGTGGGGGTTGGCAAGCGATGTTCTACAGGTGAAACCACGCTCATCACTCAATGATTTCCTGGCAGCCAATGAAAACATGGTTGAACAATGCCTCACCGCCGGATCTGCCATCGTGGTGCTGTCACCCCTTGTCATGGGTTTCAGCCGATCCAACCGTTTTGCACGGATCTACAGTGAGGCTTTGGGCGAGCGCCTGGCAGGACGCCCCGGCTGTTATTTCGTGAACGCCCACGCGGTATTGAGCCGGGTTTCTAACCGGCATGTGATGCTTTTCGACGGCTTTCACCTGTCCGCCTGTGGCCACAAACTGCTGAGCAAGGCCCTTGGCGATGTCTTGTTAGATGCCGTCAGCCGGTTACCCCGTCCGAGTCAGACGGTTTCAGCATAGCGGCTTTCGCCACGCCAGGTCAAATGAGAATTCTCCAGATATTCAATCGCTATGCCTATATTGGAGGCGAGGAGATTGCGGTTGCGCGGATAAGTGCGGAGCTTTCGGCAAGCCATGAATTCCGGGCCATCACGTTCGAGAGCCAGGAATGGGCCACCGAGACTGGATTTCTCAGTCGGGTGCGACAATTCCTCCTGATGACATGGAACCCCCATTCCGTTCAGTTGGTACGGGAGCAAATGCGGGCGTTCAAGCCCGAAGTGGTGTTGCTCCACAACATCATGCCGGTTGGCTCGGCCGCCCTATCCATTTACCTTCGAAACTGCGGCGTGCCGGTGGTTCAATTCGTGCACAACTTCCGCCCGTTTTCGGTGAATGGATATTGTTGGGGTAATGGCAAATTGCTGCCGCAAGGGCTGAAGAAGAACTTTTTCCCGGAAATACTCGCGGGATCCTGGCAGAACTCCCGGTTCAAGACCGCTTGGTATGGGCTCCTCATTTGGTTGCTGCATCAGTTAGGGGTATATGAACGAATCGACGGTTGGATTGCGATTTCACAGTTCATGAAGAACGCCTTTGTTGAGGGAGGCATCGAATCGGACCGGATCAGGGTGATAGCACACAGTTGGCAACCCCAATGCTCGCAGGATGATATCGATGGAATTGCCGAGGATGAATGCGAGCCGGCTTTTCTTTTTCTGGGACGGCTCACTGAGGAGAAGGGATTGCGGGTCTTGCTTGATGCATGGGAGATCTTCGAGAACTCGTCAAGCAGCGGACGCTTGTTGATAGCAGGGGATGGGCCAATGGCAGAGGAAGTCGAGCAGCGCTGCAAAGGAATGCAGCGTGCAAGCCATTTGGGTTTCAAGGCGGGAGAGGAGAAGGTGCGCCTGCTTCGGCAATGCACTGCGTTGGTGGTGCCATCAGTTTGGTGGGAACCCCTGGGCTTGGTTCTTTACGAGGCCTATGACTATGGCAAGCCGGTTCTTGCCGCCAGATCCGGCGGAATCGTCGATCATGTGGAGGATGGGGTCACCGGCTGGCTGCACGAACCCGGCGATTTCAAGACCCTGGCGGCCCAGATGCTTGATGCGATTGCCAACCCGAAGGTATGCCGGATAAGGGGAATGAATGGCCGGAAGCTTCTTCTGGAACGAAGCTCGCGGGTCTGGATCAATGATTTCGATGATTTTGTTGGAAAGATCGTTGCCGCGGCAAACGCCAAAGTGCATCGCGCGGAAACGGACGAGGACCACCGGCGGTCCCGGACGGCCGATCCGAAATCTCCTGATGATCCAGTTCCATCCGCGACCATCGGCGGCTCGGGAATTGTTCGATCAGAGCACTCGCCGGCTGAAGCCAGCGCTCTGTCCAAGATCACTATCTCCGCGTATCTGGCGGACCAGAACCCCGGTTATGATCGTAGCTTTGGCATCTCGCGGATGTCGCATGTGGTGCTGGATGCCCTGCAGGCCGGCGGCCGGGTGAAGATCAAGGCGGTTGCCTCCAAAACCTCGCAGCAAGCGCCTGGCGGTGTGGACTCGGTTAGGATCCTGCCATGGGGGACACGCGGCAAGTGGGTGCGGCTATTGACCGACCACTTCCATCCGCTCTTCGGTCGGAGCGCGTTGGTGCCCGATCTTCACTATTTTCCGAAAGGCTACCTTCCGTTGTTAGATTGGTTCTGCAGGCCATCCGTGGTTACGATTCATGACACGATCATCCAGTATGACGAGGACCATTATCCGCAGTGGAGGAAGTCCTGGGAGTATACTTATTGGGCGATGATGCTAAAGCACACGCTGCGGAAAGCGACCCGGATTTTGACGGTGTCGGAGTTCTCGAAGCAACAAATCCATGAATTCATGGATCGCCACCGGATTCCGCGCAACGAGATCATCGTGACCTATGAACCCTGTCTGTACGAGAGCATTCCCCAACCTGTCGAACCGGTGAAGGGCAACTATGTGATTCATCTGGCATCCTGTGAGCCACACAAACGGACGGCGCATCTCATCCGTTGGTGGCACGAGGAGGAAGCAAGGACCCGGAATCTGCCGGAGTTGCACTTGATAGGGACAGTTCCTCCGGAGGTGAGCCCTTTGTTGGCGAGTTCGCACGGGATCGTGAAGCGTCCGTTTCTGGAAGACGCGGCGCTGCAAGCGGCCTATTTGGGCGCCAGCGCGCTAATTCTTCCGTCGGAGATCGAAGGCTTCGGCTTGCCGGCACTGGAGGCCTACTACCTCGGCACCCCGGTGTGTTTCGTTAGGGGAACCTCGGTGGAGGAAATTCTCGGCGTGGCCACCCGCAAGGGCGGCTTTGCCCTGGCAAGCGCCGACTCGCTCTTCACCGCGCTGCAGGAGGTGGCCGGGATGAGTGCCGGGGAAGTCCGCGATTGCGGGCTGAAGCTGCGGGCAGCCTATGCCGCCGCAAAGGTGGCCGAGAAGATGGTGGCGGTGTTTGAAGAAGTGAGGGGCGGGACTCCATCATGATTCGCGCTATACTTCGCAACGCGGGCATCCATCCGCGCAGCCTGGCGACTGCCATCCGGGGATGGCGGCGCTTTGTGCGGGACCGGGCGGAATTCAAACGAGCGGCCGGGAGCGGGGCATTGCCATGGGGAACGGAATTGCCAATGCTAACCGAATGGGATGAGACTTCTGGTTCCCTCGGCAGCTACTTTTTCCAAGACCAGCTCGTTGCGCGCTGGATTTTCGAGGCGGGCGCCAACCGCCACGTCGATGTGGGTTCGAGGTTGGACGGATTCATCGGAAATCTATCCGTGTTTCGAGAGGTCGAAGTGATCGACATTCGGCCGCAACCGCTTGCCGTGCCAAACGTGATATTCCACCAGCTCGACTTGATGGCGGAATTGCCGGCGGAATGGCTCGAATGCACTGATTCGCTGTCATGTTTACACACCCTCGAGCATTTCGGCCTCGGGCGCTACGGCGATCCGGTCGATCCGGAGGGTCATCTCAAGGGGCTCGAACGGTTGCGGCGAATGCTCGCTCCCGGGGGCCGCCTGTATCTCTCAACGCCGATCGGGCCGCAGCGGGTGGAATTCAATGCCCACCGGGTGTTTGCCGCATCAACTCTCTCCGGATGGTTCGCGGACGGGTGGGAGCTCGAGCGCTTCGCGCTGATCGATGATGACAAGCACGTCCACGAATCCCTGGCTTGGCAGGGTCCGGATTTTGAGAGGCATTTCGGCTGCCGTTTGGGTCTGGGGATCGTGGTGGCGAGGAAAATCAGCCCATGATCCGCATTGTTCTGTTAGGCCGGACTGGCAACAACCTGTTCCAGTATGCGCTGGGCCGGGTGCTGGCGGAGCAGCACGGGGTGCCTCTGGTGTTAGACGGTTCGTGGTTCAACGCGCAAGGCTGGGCGGAGGTTTCCCACTTCCTCAGGCTGCCGCTCAAGGCAAGGATAGTCAGGCGCTGCCCGCTCGGGGCCCGTGCCTTGCGCAAGTTGACTCACAAACACTACTGGGAATACCGGGGGGTGCCGGTGTTGCGGGAAGCCCCTGATGATCAGTCATTCGACCGCCGCTTTCTGGCGGCACCCGCCGACTGCCTGGTGATGGGATATTTCCAATCGCCGCTTTATTTCCAGGGGATGGCCGGGCTGCTGCGAGCCGAGTTGAATTCGACCATTGCAGCAGTTGTGCGGGTTTCGGAGGATCTGCTGGCGAAGCTGGGCAGCGCCAACTCGGTCGCGGTTCATGTGCGGAGAAAGGATTATCTTGAGCAGCCGGTCTTCCAAATTTGCGACTCTCACTATTACCGGGAAGCCATGCGGAAAATGCGCGATTGCCTGCCAGTCGCGCGTTTTTTCATTTTCTCGGATGATCCGGAATGGTGCCGGGCGGAATTTCGCGAGGCGGATCAGGAGGTGATCGATCTGGGGCAAGCCGCGGTTAATCCGCTTCACGATTTGCACCTGATGAGTCTTGCCTCCCACCACATTATCGCTAACAGCAGCTATTCATGGTGGGCGGCCTGGCTGGGGAAGAAGCACGGGCAGCAAGTGCACATGCCGGACCGCTGGTATGCTCACGGCATCAAGGCACCGATGGAGGAGAAGATGTTGGGAGATTGATCCTGGATGCTGGATGATTTGTCGGGCCGTGAGTCGTCACTAGATGAAACTCTCATCGAGAGACGACGGCCTTACGCACGGCAAGACGCCATGGTTGGTTGAGAATCCGGAATTCGACATCGCCTCTACCGCTTGTTTCCGCTCAAAATTCAAGCTTTATCAGTGGTGTCAACGAAGGTCTCACCTGCCCTTGCGATATTGATCTGCCTTCTTTTTTGGGCGATAGGCGATCAGCTTGGGTCATGCCTCTCATGGGGGCATGACACATGGCAGTTAACCGAGGCTCTGGTCAACTATGCGGGAGGCTTTGTCCGTCGCGGGCTGACTGGCTGGCTAATCGGTCTTGCAGCCGATTCGACCGGCATTCAGGCCAATCACATCGTGGTTTTTGCAGGATTTATCTTTTATCTTCTGCTTACGGTCTGGCTGCTGCGTTATTCCACGCGTATCTTTCCGCCTGCGCTGATCCTATCCTGCATCGTGATGGGATTTCCGGCGTATCAGGATTCCATCATTCGCAAGGATTGCATGGGTATTCTCTTACTGCTCGGATGCCTCTTGATCGATAGAAGCCGGCTGCAGCGCCCTCTCGCCATTCTCATCGTCAACTTCCTGGCTGGAGTGGCCATCTTGTCCCATGAAACCTTCGGATTTTACGCGTTTCCGGCACTTGTCTTTTTCATGGGCCGGGATCGGAAATCGATGACGGGTTGTGTTCTGGTTCGCCGGTGCGTCACCATGCTGCCAGCCGGTTTGTGCTTTCTGTTGACTGCAATCTATCACGGGTCACCCGCTGTCGCCAAGGCTGTCAACGATTCTTGGATGCCGTTGTGGAGGATCATTGATCCCCGCAATCCTCATCTTGATGCGCCCGCCGCCGCGATCCGAGCCCTTGGCTTCACATCGGAACAGGGGTTGTCATCTGGGGTCGCACTCCTTACGTCGGGATTCTATCAACCCACTGCATGGGCGGTGCTCTTCGTGATAACATTTGTGCTGGTGATCCTTTTCACCGATCGAAACCCGGATCGCAGCTCTGTCCTTGCAATGGAGTCGAAGATCCGGGTGGCTGCGATCTTGTTGGCGCAATTTGTGTTGATTTCTCCGCTGTTCCTTCTGGGCAACGATTACGGCAGGTGGCTTTTCTTCTGGGTCGCGAGTTCGCTGGTGCTCCACACACTGAATTGTCGCGTGCCGCGTTGGCTTGAGTCGTTAGTCGCCCGAATCTTCGAGAAAGCGAAGGCCGGGCACATCTTCGGTCGCCTGCCGGTCAAAGATTGGTATCTACTCTTCTTTGGTGTCCCGGTCTGTTGGAATGTTCACGAGCTTTTGGCCGCAAGCCCGGTCAGCCGCCATTTGCAGATCATTTGGTCGTGGTTCTGACGGCGGCAATATAGTGGAAAGTTGTGTCATCGGCCTTTGGCCTAACCGCACCAAATCATGCCCGTGCCACCGGACATCACCGTCGTCCTGCCTTGTCTCAACGAGGCGGCCACCCTGGCCACTTGCATCCGCAAGGCCATCAAGGGCATCGCCGACGCCGGAATACATGGCGAAGTCCTTGTTGCTGACAACGGCAGCACGGATGGTTCCGTTGATATCGCCGTGGGTGAGGGGGCCCGCGTCGTCTCCATCCAACGCAAGGGTTATGGCAATGCCCTGCGTGGCGGCATCAACGCGGCATCCGGCAATTGGATCCTGATGGGTGATGCCGACGACAGCTACGACTTTGCCGATATCAAGCCCTTTGTCGAGAAACTTCGGCAAGGCAACGAGTTGGTGATGGGTTGCCGGATGCCGAGGGGGGGGGGCACGGTGATGCCGGGAGCCATGCCATGGAAACACCGCTGGATCGGCAATCCCATCCTCACATTCGTTGGACGACTGTTTTTCAAATGCCCGGCGCACGATTTTCATTGCGGCATGCGAGCCTTTACCAAAGCCGGATACGAGCGCATGGACCTGAGGACCATCGGCATGGAGTTCGCTTCTGAAATGGTGATCAAGGCGACTCTCGTCGGCTTGGGGATTGCCGAGGTGCCCATCGTTCTTCACCCGGATGGGCGGTCCCGCCCTCCGCATCTCCGGAGTTGGCGCGACGGTTGGCGGCATTTGAGATTCATGTTGTTATTCAGTCCGCGCTGGCTGTTCCTTTTTCCCGGGATCGGCATCAGTTTGGTTGGCTTGGTGGGCCTTGGTTTCCTCGCGCTCGACCGGATGATCTTCGGCAAGGTCGTGCTTGATGTCGGAACCATGATGGTGTGCTCGATGATGTTGCTGGTCGGAACCCAACTGCTCTGGCTCGCGGTGTTCACCCGTGAGTTCGCCGTTACCGAGGGCTTGATGTGGCCTAACCAACGACTCCGGAAATTCCTTAAGGCGTTCTCCTTGGAGTGGGGGTTGCTGCTAGGACTTGTGCTGGGGATGGCCGGGATGATGCTACTCGTCCGCGCCTTCCTCGATTGGCAGCATGCGGGCTTCCAAGGTCTGTCCTACGGTACCAACCTCCGCAGAATCATCCCCGCGTCCACCCTGATCGTGCTCGGCATTCAGATACTCTTCGGCAGTTTCTTCCTCGGGGTTCTGGGGCTGAAAACCGTGGACCGCGACTGACTGTGGAACATCTGTCGTAGACGTCACTTGCCGATGAATTCCGCCTTCAAACGCACTGCCCTCGGGCTACTCGTTTGCACGCTTGTCGTGCTCGCGTGGTTCTCGCCATGGTGGCTCGCCGGCAGGAATCTGGCACCACTGGATCTCTGCGGCGAGATGATGCGGCCGTGGCGTGCCGAAAATGCGGCGGGCCCGAGCGTCTATGTGAAAAACCACCACGTTTCCGATGCGGCCGATCAAGGCATCATTTATCGCATTCTGGCCGCGGAGAGTTATCGTAGGGAAGGATGGGTTGGTTGGAGTTCACTGACTTATGGTGGCACGGCGCAATATGCCAACACAATGGCGCTGTATTATGACTGGACGATGCAACTCCACCGCTGGTTTGAGTTCTGGACGGCGTGGCATCTGGGCTTGATGGGTCAGGTGATGCTCGCCGCGTGGGGAATGTTGTTGTTTCTTCGCGGCCGTTCGATTGGCTTGTTGTGGGCATGCTGTGGCGCATTGGCGTATGCGGCAAACTCCCAGTTTGTCACATGGATCTATCATCGGTGGGCGCTCGGGGCGTTTTGTTGGGTGCCGTGGATTCTATGGGCGATCGACGCCTACCGGCGCGACCGGCGGGGATATTGGGCATTGGTGCCGGTCTTGCTCGCAATGGCATTCCTGGGTGGCACTCTGCAGCACGCCGCGCTGGTGGTATTGGCGGTGGTGGCGATGTGGGCGGACGAGGCGTGGCTGTTGTGGTCGGCGCGTCATGGGGAGCGCCGGCGTCCCGCCGGCTGTGTTCGGCATCCTGCCGAACTCTCTTCGGCCAATGGTCAGGCTTCCGGCCTGCTTCTAACGGTAGGCAGCGCCGCAGCCTGCGCAGCGGACCAGGCGGGATGCCTGCGCTCGCGTTGGACCGGTCAGTTAGGTTTGCTCGGCCGGTACGCCGCCTGGGGACTATTGGGTGTGGGCTTGGCGGCGATGATGTTCCTGCCCTGTGTGGAAGGGTTCCTGACGCTCACCCGGTTGGGCCTGCACACGGGCATGTTTTGCAATCCTGAAAACGGAATCTATCCAGAAGGGCGGTGGCAGCCCTTGTTCAATCTGGCGGCCTATCCGTTTCAAATCTTTCCGTCGGCCTTGGGACGCAGCGATTCGATGGATGGTCTCAAACTCTTTAAGAGCGGGTTGTTTAGTGTCGCGTATTTCGGCTCGCTGCCGGTACTCGTTGCGTTTCTGGCTGCCTGGCGAAGGCCAACCCCGCTATTGGCACGGGTCCTCATCGGTTGCGGACTGGTGCTGCCGCTCACCCCGCTCGTTCGGTTTCTCTATCAACGACTTTTCATACTGTTCATTTTCGGGGGCGTCCTGGCGTTCGCGCATTTCATGGAGACCGCCTCGCGCGAAACGAGGTTGAGGGTGTTCCGCGTCACCCGGATGCTGGCCGGCATTGGCATCGCAGGATGGACTGTGTTGAGCGTGTTGCTACAACTCCATCCGGAGGTGAGAAGCAAACTCCGGGAAAAAATCCTGGAGGCTGGCAGCGGCAGTTCGTTTGGGTTCTTCAGTGATTGGATGGCGGGCCGGACGGATCGCTTCATTCACGACCTTGCCATTTGGAGTTCGCAACAGGTGCTGCCGTTGCTATTGATGGGTGCGGCGCTCGCCGGTTTGCGTTGGTCCGCCGCGCTGCGCGGCGGATCGCGGCGCAAAGGTGCATGGCTGGTGGCCATGGCGGTGGTTGGGGAAGTGTCGCTGTTCGGATCTCGCTGGGTGGTGTGGACCGATCCTGTCCGGTATCCGCTATTTCCGGCGACTCCGGAAACCGCCGCTGTGCAGGAACTTGTGGGTCGCGACGGGCGAGTGACCACCCTGATTCACCCAACCGCGCACATGGCTTGTACACCATTCATTCCCAACACGCTGGCGCCATACGGTATCGCGACAATCTGTGGCTATGACAGCATCGTTCCCGACGGCATGATATTGCCTAACGAATCCGCCGGCGATGCCGAGAAACTCGGGCGCCTCGGCGTGAGTCACCTCATTACCTGGCCGGGCAATTCCGGGGTGCCGGAGGCATGGAAACCGGTTTGGAACAGTCCATCGATGGCGCTTTATGAGAACTCCCTGGCAATGCCGAAAATCATGGGTTTCCTAACGGACTCGGCCAAGGATGCATTCTTCGGCGGAGGGCGCCCGGAGGCGGTTGCAATCCATGAGACATCCGGGATGGAGAACAGTCGCTCGTTGGTGGTACCGACCGGAGTGCGTTGGGTCCGTCTCGCGGAGAATCAGGCCGACGGATGGGAATACCGCACGCCCTCATCCGCCGCGTGGGTTCCGGTCCGACGCGCAACGGATGCCAGCATGTTGTTGGAAAATCCCGAACCAGCCAACCCGGCGCTCATCACCATGCGCTACGACCCGCCACTGCGGAAGCTTGGTTTCATGGTTTCCGCGGCTTCATTGGTGTTCCTGATCCTCGGACAATTGGTGATAGTCCAAGGCCGGCACCGGCACATCTGAATCATAGATCACGTTCATGAAACGCAGACTGCCTGGCTCCATGCCGGAGGAATCCCAGCCAAGCTGGAAATCACGAACGACTTGCTGAGTCCTGGCGACCATCTGTGCGGTGTAAGTATGATTCACTGGTGATATCTGGGGGCGCCCCGTAGTCGTCACAATCCAAAGCCTTTGTTCCCGCAGGATACGATTGAAGTGGAGCCATGGCCCGCGGCTTTGGCACGGTAGCGATTCGGGAATTGTCCTTCGGGGATCGTGATTGAGGGGGATTCCGCCACGACGCATGGCGGGATTTGGAGGGATTTGGATGCGCCGAGTTTGATTTTTCTCGGATGTCCATTATTCCGGAGGGTTTGCGAGCCATCGGAGACAAGGAGTGCCAGTGATGGAGGAGTTGCAAGCTATTTTCACCCATACCACTCTGCCATTTCGGCTTGTCATCGATGACGCACGGCTGTTTGGGCGAGTCGCGGGCTGGCGCAGCGAAGGCCGGCATGCCCGCGCCTGCCGTCTCGTCGCTCCGCTCCTCAACGGCGTACACAGGCCGCAAGAAGATTCGCGCCCTGGTGGATTGATTTTCGTGATAAATCCTCTTGCAAAGCCCCCCCACATCAACTATCCCTAACCCCGTCAGCCAAGCATTCCTGATTCTATCAGATTAGCGGAAAGCCGAAATCCCCCAATTGTTAGCCACCATGTCACTCCAACTTACCCACCCCCAAGGGCCGTTCGATCCGCGTGCCGAAGTGATATTGCCGGCGGTGGGCAGTTATCCGCGGTCGGATCACGCGTTGTTTCTGGCCGGGTACACCGAGTTGTGCCGAATTGATTTGGGTGGTAAGCGGGCACTGGAGATCTGCGGTGGATTTGGTAAACTGGCGGGTCTATTGGCAGAGACTTTTCCAGGTGCTGAGATTATCGGGCTTGACCTTTATGCCGCTACAGGCCCGGAGATTGACGAGCGGCTGGGGCGGCTCCCCGGGCTTTCTTATGTGGCGGGGGACGCCTTTGACTTATCTGCGTATAAGGAAGAATCGTTTGATCTGGTGTGGGGTCAGGCGGCGCTTCATCACCTGGCGCATGCTCCGGACAAATTGTGTCGTGAAGTGCTGCGTGTGCTCAAGCCCGGCGGGCGGTGCGTGTTCATTTTCGAGCCGTTAGGCCACAATCTCGTGGTGGCGGCAATTCGCGCCGTGAACATGGCCCGTCACGAATGGGGCGACGAGAGCAACCTGTATTTCTCGCAATTTGAGCGCATGCAAAACACTGGTTTTTCTTGCTGCGAAGTGCAGGTGTTCAACTTTCTCGGCTATCCGATGAAGGCGGTGTCGGACCGTCTCGGATGGCTGTCCCGTGCGGTACAAGGCTGGGACGGTTGGTTGTTTCGGCGTTTTCCCAAGCTTCTGCGCTATGGTGCGAACTGCAATGTGATTTTCACCAAATAGGCATTCATGCGTTGGTTCACCTGCACTTCTGTCGCGTTTGGCGGGGTCCGGATTTTTTCGCCCGCGACAGTGGTTTGCTGCGCCGTGGCTTTCAAGCGCTGGGGATCGAAAGTCGGGCGGTGATGCCGGGAGCGCGGCAGATGTTAGATGAGGCGGACTTGATCCGCACTGATTTCAACAACCTGGAGGAATATCGCGATGCCAAAAATATCTCTGGTCATTCCCTGCTATAACGAGGAGGACGTGCTTCCCAAGTTGTTCCAACGCGTCGATGCCGCCGCTGCGACGTGGGGCATGGATTGCGAAATCATTTGTGTGGACGACGGTTCGCGCGACCGCACTTGGGAAATTCTCAAAGCCCGGAACGCCAAGGACGGCCGCTGGCGCTGCCTGAGTTTTGCCCGCAACTTCGGCCATCAGACCGCGGTGAGTGCCGGGCTACATTTCGCCGCCGGCGACGCGGTGGTGGTCATTGATGCCGATTTGCAGGACCCGCCGGAGGAGATTTCCCGCATGCTCGGCAAGTGGCGCGAGGGGTTTGAAGTGGTTTTCGCGACCCGCAAGAACCGCCGGGACCCTTTGCTCAAGCGGATTCTGGCGTGGGGATTCTATCGGTTGCTGGAAAAGCTGACGCCGCTGCCGATGGCCCGCGACACCGGGGATTTTTGCCTGTTAGACAAGCGGGTGGTTGCCGTGCTGAACGCTCTGCCCGAGCGCAGTCGCTACCTGCGGGGCCTGCGCTCGTGGTGCGGTTTTCGGCAGGCAGCCGTGGAATTCGAGCGCGATGCGCGTGCCGCGGGAGTACCTCAATATACCTTCACGAAATCCCTCAGACTGGCGATGGACGGACTGTTCTCCTTTTCCGCCGCACCCTTGCGTTTGGCAACCCATCTGGGCCTGTGGGTATCCGCCTTCGCCTTTTTCGGCGTGTTGTTCACGTTTGCCCAGAAGATCTTTGCCGCGCAGTTTGATCGGATTGGCCTGGCACCTGGCGCGGGCTTTCCCACCATCGTCATCTCGATCTTGTTCCTGGGAGGGGTGCAGTTGATATGTGTTGGGATTCTTGGTGAGTACATCGGGCGCATCTATGAGGAGGTCAAAGGGCGTCCGCTGTGGATTCTACGCGAAAGCGTGGGTTTCGTCCCGCCAGCGGGAAAATAGTTTCATCCGGAGTGTGACGCAAATGATTGAAGAGGGCGGCAGGCGCAAAGTGGCCGTCATCGGGGGCGGCATCACCGGATTGACGGCGGCACTTCGCCTCGCGGAGGCGGGATTTGAGGTGACGGTGCTGGAGAGTGGGTCCGAGGTTGGCGGGTTGGCGACGAGCTTCCAAATCGGAGGGGAGTCCTTGGAGAAAGCCTATCATCATTTGTTTCGGACGGATGTTGAAATCCTGCGGCTCATCGATGAGCTTGGCATCTCGGAGTGCCTGGAGTGGCATGAAGGTTCGCTGGCAATCTATCGGGATGGTCGGACTTGGCCTTTCATGACGGCTTTCGATTTGCTTCGCTTCAGGCCCAGCTCGTTGCTTGGCAGAATCCGGCTTGGACTGACCGCGCTGCGGATCAAACACAGGACCGAGTGGCGGGATCTGGCAGGCGTCGCCGCTTTGCAGTGGATGCGAAGCCGCTGTGGGGAGTCGGCCACGCGTACGGTATGGGAGCCACTGTTACGAGGGAAGTTTTCCTCACATGCCGAAAAGGTGTCCATGGCTTGGTTGTGGGCCCGCCTGCACATTCGGTCGAATTCTCGGGATACGGGCGGCGGGACGGAGAAGCTCGGATACATTCGCGGCGGATTTGCCAAGTTGATTGCCGTTTTGGAAGGCAGGCTCAGGGAGGGTGGAGTGGAGATTTTGACGTCATGCAGGGTGACTGGAATCGGCACAGACGGAGGAGGTGTCCGGATCAGCTATCGCGGGGTTTCACATGTCTATGATGCGGCGATCTTCACGGGGTCAAACCGTGTGTTGGCAAATCTTATCGATAAGGAAACACAGGCGGCAGGATTATTCGCCGAATCGCTCAAGCTGATCGACTATCTCGGGGCGATTTGCCTGGTTTTTCAGACGGATCAGAAACTGGGAGACATATACTGGGTGAATGTGAACGAGCCTGGGGCGCCGTTCCTAGTGCTGATTCGGCACACCAGGCTGGTGCCTGCCCAACGGTATGGGGGCAAGGAAATATATTATCTGGGGGCGTATGTGCCGCAGGACGGCAGTCGCTTCAAGTCAGGCGACGTGGAACTCGTGACCGAGTGGTTCGACTATCTTCAGAAAATGCATCCGGAATTTGACCGATCACGGGTGGAGGCCAGGCATTTGTTCCGTTTCCGCGATGCACAGCACGTGGTTGACTGTGATTACGCCGCGAAGATCCCGCCTTACGAGACTCCCTTGAAGGGGCTCTTTCTGGCGAACTTCAGCCAGGTGTTTCCCGAGGATCGTGGCACGAATTTTGCCGTGCGCGAGGGCGGGAAGATTGCTTCTCTCGTTCAACAGAAGTTCGCCAGATGAAACGCGGGAGTCCCTCACCGCCCGTCCATCCCGCCATGAACGCCAATTCGTTGCCGGCCGCCATTGTATCAGCGGGAAGCCGCTCGCAAACCCGCAGGCTCGTGTTTGTGGCACTGGCGATTCTGACCGTGCTCACGGTTTTCCGGTGGTGGTATTCGACCCACATCGAACTGGTTCCTGACGAGGCCTATTACTGGCTTTGGTCCAAACACCTTGCGGCATCCTACCGAGACAAGGGACCGGCTATCGCGTGGGTGATTGCGCTCGGGAACTGGCTTTTTGGCGACACGGTGTTCGGCGTGCGTTTTTTCGCGGTCCTGTTGAGTGCCGGCACGGGTTGGCAGATTTTCTCGCTGGCGCGGCGGATTGCGGGTGATCGCACGGCCTTGTGGTGTCTGGTTCTTGCGAACGTCATTCCCCTATTTGCCGCTGGTTCATTGCTGATGACCATTGATGCGATAAGCCTGTTTTCCTGGGCTTGGGGGACCAATGTATTCTGGACCGCGATTCACAGCCGCAAACCCTGGCACTGGATTGGTTTGGGCTTGATCGTCGGTTTGGGGTTTCTCGCCAAATTCACCAACGGACTACAACTGGTCTGCTTCGGCGTGTTCCTGCTCTGGTCCAAGCCGCATCGCCCGTTGCTCATTAGCCGCCAAACCATTGGGATGGCACTGGCCTTTGTCCTGGCGATCCTGCCGGTGGTGTGGTGGAATGTGCAGACCGGCTGGATTCACGCGGGGGCTTTGCAATCCCGCAGCGGCGTCGCACATTCGTTCCATATCAATCCGCTGGAATTGTTGCGCTTCATTGGCGGCCAACTACTGGTGCTCTCACCCTTGATCGGCGTCGGCATGATCATCGCCGTCGCAGGCACCCTGTGGCGCCACCACACGGAGATGCCGGCCCGGTTCCTGTTGAGTCAATTCCTGCCGGTGTATGCCGTGTTCGGCTTCTTCAGCTTGAACGTCGCCGGCAAGGAAAACTGGCCGGCGCCGGCACTGCTGGCGGGAATGGTGATCCTGACCATGTATTGGCGGGAGCTAACATCGAAGAAGGCTGGCTGGCGCTGGGCTGTCGGGGCGGCGCTGGGCCTGTCGGCAGTCATGACGGTGTTGGCGCACAACACCGACTACCTCCATCTGCCCACAAGAATGGAGCCCTTGCGGCGTGCCCAAGGCTGGCACGATTTTGCGGCCCACGTCCAACGCGCCCGTGTCCAGTGTCAGGCCACCCTTCTCATTGGCAACCACTACTCACAAGCCGGCATGATGCAATTTTACCTGGCGGACCACCCCACCACCTATCTTCCGGTGCAAGCATACGGAAGCAATCAGTTCACGTTATGGCCATCCTACCAAGCCAAAGATCACAGCCGCGTGCTGTTTGTCACCGACAAGACCGATTTTCCGCCGGAGAGTCTCCTGCGCGACTTTCCCAAGGTGAAGGTCGTCGATGATTTCTGGTCTCGTCACCAGGGGCGGGACATGACGCACTTCATCATCTATCTTTGCCAGCAAAATTGAGAACGCGGCATTGCCATGTGCATCGTTAATGTGAAACCATTCTGTCTGTTTTGAAAGCCATTCCACACCGGCACCGGCTCGTGACATGGGCAACCGTGTTAGGACTGATTATTATCACCCTCTGCGCCGCGCTTCCGATCAAGCCGCAGGGGCCCTTTGATGCGCGCGACAACAGGCGTTTGGCTGGAATGCGCCTGACACAATCCGGCTGGGGTGTTTTCATCGAGCCATTGACGGCACCGTTGCATATCGTGGCTGGGGCACCCGACCTCCGGGTGGCGGGTGTCGCGGTCTTGAGTTGGGTGATTTGCGGAGCCGCCGCGTGGCGCGTGGCGTTGGATCGGCGGACGCAAGCGTCCAGACCTGTTGCGCTCCGTGCGCTAAGAGCGGCTGTAACCGGGGGCGGAGCCGGCATGGTCATGTTATATTGCGTTGGTTTTGCCGGTATTGTTCGTGTTCCCGGGTGGCGCTTGGTTGTGGATAATCCCGGTGCGCTCATCCTCGATCCACATTCGCACACCGTTGCTTCCCATGACGGGCTGGTTTCGGGGCCGGAAAACCTCGATTGGCACAGCGCTGCCGGATTCAACGTCGTGGCCATCACCGAACATAATCCGCCAGCCGGCGCATTCGCCACGATGGATTATGCGCGCACTGCTTTGCCACCGGTTCCTGCCGTGATTACGGGCGTCGAATTATCGTTTAACAACCGGGGGGTAAGCTTGCTCGGGCTTGGACTTCGATCTGATTACCGGCCCCTGGCCAATAGTTATGCAAAGGACTTTCCTTCACAGTTTACCTCATACATCCACAACGATCAACATGGCGCGGTGATCGCGATGGGCTACAAGCTCGAACGAGAGGATGTGACCCTCCTGGCTGATGCCGGCATTGACGGTTTTGAACTCGTCAACTTCGGCCATCCGGACGTTTCCAATCGGATTCGGGAGAAGCTGGTGGAGGTCGCCACCCAACGCGGGCTCGCCCTGGTGGCCGTCTCGGACTGGCATGGCTGGGGCGGAATTTCCCGGACGTGGACCGTGATGGATCACCAGCCGATAGCGGGTTCTCCCGCCGAACACCCCTCGGATCTGGCGGTGCGTAACCTTCGTGAGCGCCATCAAGGGGATATCATCCCCGTCGTGGCGGGGTATATCGGCCCGCCTTCGTGGTGGCGCGTCGTGTTGTCACCATTTGTCGAATCGCTGCGTTACGCGGCTGAGCTGTCACCGGCGCGGGTTGCTTCATGGTGGATTTGGAGCGCCTTGGTGCTGGCCCTGTCAGGAGGAATTTCCCGCGTCGGTCTGCCACCCCATAAGGTGCTCCTCGCCATCCTTCTAGCAGTCATTGGTGCGGGCATCGCCTGGGCTGGCATGGGACTGATTGCCGCAGGGGAGAATAAGCTGAGTACTTCGGATTTTCCGGCGCGAATCGGAGTTTATACCTTGCTGGTTGGCACCTCGGCGATGTTAACTGCCGTCTGGCTGGGCATGACAATCCGGTTAGACCGCGTGCGAACGAGCGGTGGGAATCGGACTCCTCGGTAGCACCGCCCGGCGCCGGGCCCAGGTCATGCATTCTTGCGCAAATCTCCCGATGAGGCCTGATTTCAGCATCATCACGCCGAATCTGAACTACGGGCGCTTTTTAGGCGACTGTTTGCAAAGCGTTTCCACGCAGGCCGGAATGACGTTCGAGCACCTGGTGATGGACGGCGGCTCGACGGATGATAGCGCCGCGGTGGCGGCCGGGTTTCCACACGCGCAATGGATTGAGTCATTCGACAAAGGCATGTCTGATGCGATCAACAAGGGTTTTGAGCGTGCCCGGGGGGCCTGGGTGATGTGGTTGAACGCGGACGACCGCCTCAAGCCAGGGGCTCTGGCGGCGATGCTGGTGAGATTGAAACAATCCACTGCCGATGTCGTTTATGGGGATTGGGACTTTGTGAATGAGGCGGGTGAGTTTCAACGCCGGGTGAAGGCGTTGCGGTGGTCGCCATTCGTGCATCTGTATCATCACTGTTATGTGGGATCAACCGCGGCGTTTTATCGCAAACAGACAGTGATAGATCAAGGCTATCGACTGCGTGAGGATTTTCATTATGTGATGGACGGGGAGTTTTACGCGCGCCTGGCCGCCGCCGGGAAGAGCTTCGAGCATGTTCCGGTGGCGGTGGCGGATTTCCGGTTGCACGGGGCGAATGCCTCACAGCGGCACCTGGGAAGGACGCGGGACATGGAGATGGTCCTGGCCGCGGAGCGTCAACATGTTGAATCGCGGGCGATTCGCCGGGCTTATGGCATCACCTGGTTTCGCGATCCCTATCTGACCGGTCTTGTGGATGGCGTGTTGTGGATTGTGGCCAAGGGGTGGAAGGGCCTGATGAGATGCCTGAAATTCTGAAGGAGATGGTGACGCAAGACAGCGCGATGCCGGGGAACACGCCGATGGAGGCTGGTCCAGGGGCGAATCATTTTCAGATGAGTGTTCGGCCGGATGCCGAACTCGGCCGGCAGGATGCCGGCGCTCGCCCTGACCCCTTGATTGCCGCCGTGTTTGCCACGATGAATCGTGCGGATATGGCTATGAGCTGCGTTAGGGCATTGGCGGCGCAGACGCGGCCGCCGGCCTGGGTGGTGGTGGCAGACAATGTTTCTGAGGACGGGACCGCTGAGCTGCTAGAGGGACTCACGGGCTTGCCGTTTGAGTTGGTGGTGCACCGGATGCAGGACAACCGCGGCAATGCCGGCGGCGTGGGGGAAGCGATGGAACTGGCATTCGCCCGGGGCGCGGATGCGGTGTGGATGTTGGACGATGATTCGTGGCCGCGGCCCGGGGCGCTGGCGGCACTGCTGGAGCCATCATGGGAGCCGAATGTCGTGCGCCATGCCCTGCAGGTGGATCCGGCAACGGGACGATTCACCTGGCCCTTGCAGGTGGCCGATGGGAAGGGTGGCTGGCACCTGGTGGCAACGATGGACGAAATGCCCCCTGGAGATTGCGTGCGGAGTCGGATCATCTGGACCGGGGCCTTGGTGTCCCGCGAGGTCCGCGAGGCGGTGGGACCGGTGAACGGCGAATTGTTCATTCGCGGCGAGGACGAGGAGTATCCCTGGCGCATCGAGCAAGGCGGATTTCCACAAGCAGCCATCCGTGGTGCGGTGCTGGATCACCCGGGGCCCGAAAATCTCATCCACTGGCGGCTTCTCGGCAAGAATTTCTTCTTTGAACGCGGCCTCGCGGACTGGAAACTCTATTACAAGGTCCGAAACATGGTTTGGCTCAAACGCAAACAGGCGGGAGATCTGCCGGCCATGAGCATGGCAGCCGCCTATGCCTTCGCCGCCATCCTCATCGATGGACCCAAGCGGATTCCGTTGCTCTGGCGGGCGATCGGCGCCGGATGGAACGGGCGACTGGGCAGAATGTGAGCCGGGCGAGTGGTAGAGCGTGGATCTGTGTGCACGTTAACCCGGAGAGCGGGCGTTTGTCGATTGGATTCTCGGCGGGCGTTACGGATTTTTCAGCCATTCACATGCTTTCCGACCGGACCCTGCGACACGGGTTTTCATTGCTCCAACGGACTCACTCCCGTTCCGCATGAGTCCGCCACAAGCGATGGAATTCTTGATTGAGGCACGAATCCGCGCTTGCAGATTGGGGATTTATCGTAATCCTGTTGCCCCGCAGGCTGGCGCGATGCCTCGCACCCGATACCTCCATGATTATTAGCCGCAAACAGTCGTTCACAACCCAGGCGTATCAACTCGCCGATGCGGTGTTGGTTTGGGTCGCATTCCTGATCGGGGGGGGATTGCGCGAGGTGGTGCGCCGCATGCTCGGGTTGGGAGTCGGCGATTACGAGTTGCTGGCCGCGATGAACTGGATTCTATACGTGTGCGTGCCATTCACCCCCTTGCTGCTGGAGCGTTTTGGCTTTTATGATCGCTTGCGGCAGAAGACGACCAGGACCTCGATCGGACAACTGTTGCGAGCATTGGTGGTGATCGTATTGCTGATCGGGGCGATAGCGGTGTTTGCCAGGTGGGCGGATGCGCGGCGCTTGATTCTGGGCATCGGGCTGATTTTCGTGTTTGTGTTGTTGTTGGCGCGGGATCGGTTGACGACGCTCTGGCTGAGGAAGCGGAGGATCAACGAGGCCACCAAGGAACGGGTGGTGGTCGCCGGTTCCGGCGGGGAAATCGACGAGTTTCTGGCGCAACTGGATCCGGAAATCACTGCGGATTGGAACATTGTGGATCGCTTTGATTTGGGCACTCGCGAAGTCGACGAACTGTTTGACATGCTCAAGAGCCAATCGGTTGGGCGGGTTTTGTTTGCGGCGAGACATACCGAGTTTGAGAAGGTGGCCAAGGCGGTGGAAGCTTGCGAACTGCAAGGCGTGGAAGCATGGATTTCGGCTTCGTTCATTCGGGCGCAGATTGCGCGTCCGGAATTTGACATGGTCGGTGCGAAGCCGATGTTGGTGCTGCGCTCGACGCCGGAGCTTTCGTGGGAGTTGATGTTCAAGGGGGTGTTTGACCGGGTGGGGGCGGTGCTGCTGATCCTGATTACGTCGCCGCTGTGGGTGGTTGCCTACGTTGGAGTGCGATTGGCCAGTCCTGGGGCACCGGTGTTTTTCTCACAAATGCGGGCGGGTCGATATGGCAAGCCATTCCGGATGTGGAAATTCCGGACGATGGTACCCACTGCCGAGGAGTTGTTAGAAAAGATCAAGGAAGAGCACGGGAATCGGATGGAGGGACCGGTCTTCAAGTTAGACCGCGATCCGCGGGTGTTCCGCTTCGGTGCCTGGTTGCGCGGCGGCAGCATCGACGAGTTGCCGCAGTTGGTCAATGTGGCAGTCGGTGACATGAGTTTGGTGGGGCCGCGCCCGTTGCCGATCTACGAGGTCGAGGCATTCAGCAAGATGGCGCACCGCCGACGCTTGAGCGTCAAGCCGGGAATGACGTGTGAGTGGCAGGTCGGCGGGCGCAATAAGATCACCAGTTTTGAGGAGTGGGTGGAAATGGACCTGCACTACATCGACAATTGGTCGTTGTGGCTCGATTTTTGCATCCTGGTGAGGACCATTCCGGCGGTCCTGTTCGGCAGGGGCGCGACGTAGGAGGCTGTGGCGTCGCCCGACGGCGCAGGGTTGTGGGTGGGACAGACGCCGGAATCCGGCGCGTTGATAGGCATGAGGTCTCGTGGCAGAGGGCGCGATTTCCAAGGTTATGAGCATCGTGGCAGCGATCTTTCTGGTGGTTTCACTTTGGCTGGCGGTATTGCTAGGTCCTGATTTGAGCCCGTGGACATGGGGTCCCGCGCTGTTGGCGCTGGGCTTGGCGGTGGTGGCTGCCTTGCCGGGGTGCTGGCAGCGGAGGGGGCGATCGACCGGTTGGGGGTTGACGGCCTTGGGGGCGGTGACGGCGGCTTGGTTTGCCTGGCGGGCGCAGCTTGCTGAGCCGTATCTGGCGCCGGTGTGTAGTTCCGGCTGGAGAAGCGACATGGGCATGGCTACAGTCCACCGTCATGCAGCCGCGCACGACAGCCACACCGCGGAGTACCCTCGGCATCACCGCCTGCAGCGTGGACCGCGCTGGTCGCAGGCCGTGGTTCGCAGCGGACAAGTCAGAAAAAGCAAAAGGGGCCAGATGAAACACGCCAACAACATTATCCTTTGCGCGCTCGTGCTGGCGCTGGGCGTCAGCCAGGCCGCCACGGGCGCGGACCAGCGCGTCGTGATGCCCAACGGCTGGTCGCTGACGCCGGCGGGCCGGCAGATTGTACTGGGCGGGCTGCCACTCAAACTCGTGGCTATGCCAGGCGGCAAGCATGCGCTCGTGATGAGCAACGGCTACACCGAACATTTCATCGCGGTCCTCGACCTCGCCACGGAAACCATCGTCCAGCGCGTGCCCATCGCCGAAGGCTGGC